>Ga0209483_1000069_pt1 | contig 101007 bp, 96 predicted proteins | sample NGEPerA_FD_184508 | JGI IMG/M metagenome (GOLD analysis project Ga0209483, IMG submission 184508) | Arctic peat soil microbial communities from the Barrow Environmental Observatory site, Barrow, Alaska, USA - NGEE PermafrostL2-A... | ecosystem: Environmental > Terrestrial > Soil > Wetlands >... | reverse complement strand
CGGCAAGCTCAAAGACTGGCGCCGCATCCACACCCGCTACGACCGCTGCGCTCACACCTTCTTCTCAGCAATCTGCATCGCAGCTATCGTCATCTTCTGGATCAATCAATGAGTCCTGAGCCTAGTTATTGATCCGATCTCGCCCTGATACTTTGCGCAAAGGCGCGATATGGTTGGCCGAACAAGGCATTGGAAGCGGGGCGGGGAAACATGGAAACGAACACCGGATTTGGCGCGATTTTTCGCGTTTGGCTGCTGGCGCTGGTCGCGGTCGCCGTTTGGGCGGTGTGTCATGTCAACGGCACGCCGAGCGAGGCGCGCAAAGAGTCCGCGTCGCTGACCGATTTCTCCGCGGGTCGCGCGGAGAATGCTCTGGCCCGCGTGCTTGGCCCCGAAAAACCGCATCCGATTTCCAGTGAAGAGAACGCCGCTGTCCGCGCGCGAGTCCTGAGCGAGTTCGCCGCGCTCGGCATTCCGGCGCGCACCTACAAAGCCTTCACCTGCAATTACGAGCACGGCTTCAGCTTTGTCGGCTGCGCCACGGTGACCGACATCATCGCCGATGTGATCCCCGGCGACGGCAAGGCGATCATTCTTCTGGCGCATTACGATTCCGTGCCGGCGGGGCCGGGCGCGTCCGACGATGAATCCGGCGTCGCCACGGTTCTCGAAACGGCGCGCGCGCTGAAAGCCCGCGGAGCCAAGAGCCTTCATCCGGTGATGGCCGTGATCACGGATGGCGAAGAAGCCGGATTGCTCGGCGCCAATGCGTTCCTGCAGAACGAAGCGCTGAAAGCGCGCGTCGGCGTCGTGGTGAATGTCGAAGCGCGCGGCACCCGCGGCCAGAGCCTGCTGTTCCAGACCAGCCCCGGCGACGGGCGGCTGATCGATCTTTATGCCCATCGCGTGAAACACGCCGCGACGAGTTCGCTCTATGCCGAGATCTACAAATTCCTGCCGAACGACACCGACCTCACGCTGTTCATCCATGCGGGCTTTCCGTCGTTCAACTTCGCGTTCGCGGACAATGTGCAGAATTACCATTCGCCGCTCGACCTGCGCCGGAACTTGAGCCCCGCCACCTTGCAGATGCATGGCGACAATATGCTGGGCGTGGTCAGCGGGTTAGAGCAGACCGATTATCCCGCGCTGAAGGGTGGCAATGACATTTATCTCAGCGTGCTCGGTGCGGCGGTGCCGCGTCTGCCGGCAAGCTGGGCGCTGCCGCTCGCCATTCTTGTTTTTTTTGTCATCGCTTTCGCGGCGTGGCTTTCGCGCGGCGAAGACTCCGATTGGCGCTCCGGCTTGCGCGCGTTCGCCATGCCGCTGGCCGTGCTTGTTGGTTGCGGGTTGATCGGCTGGCTGCTGAGCTTCATCGCGCAACTGGTTTCGGGTCAGCCCGACCCGACTTACGCTTTCCCGATCAATATGCGTCTCGCACTCGGTTTCGGCGTGTGGGCGATCACGGTTCTCGTCTCGCGCATGACGAGCGTGCATGGCGCGGCCAGCGCCGCATGGCTGTGGATCGCGGGGCTTGGCGTGGTGACGGCGGCGCTTCTACCCGGCATCAGTCCCTACTTCCTGTTTCCCGCGATTATCGCGGCGGTTCTGCTTCTGGCAACGGCGCGTGCGCCCGGCGGATGGAGCGGTGCTTGGGGACAGGCGGCGCTGTTCGTCTCCGCGCTGTCCGCCTTCGTGGTCTGGTTCGCGCTGGTGTCGAGCGGCGAAACCTTGATGGGCCTCAGCCTGCATCCGCTGTTCACGATTCCGGCGGCCTTCGGATTGATGACCATCGTGCCGCTGCTTGCCACGCATCCGATGGCGCAAGGCGCATGGCGAACGAATACGGCGATCTTCGCCGTTCTGTCGCTCGCCTGCGCCGTCGCGGCGGCGTTGCAGCCTGCTTACAGCACCGTCTCGCCGCAGCGGGTAAACATCATCTATCTGGAAAACGGCAAAGCGCCCGCGCGCTGGCTGGCGGATACGGCCTGGAAGGCGACGGACACATCGCAGCCGCCCGCCGCGCTTGTGAAGGCCGGCGGATTCAAATTGAGCGCGGAAGCCTATGACGGCCTGTTCCCCGGCAAAGGATGGACGGCACCCGCCGGAGCTGCGCGCTATCCGTTGCCCGCGTCTTCGGTCAAATCCGAAACCGGAAGCGATGGCATGCACAAGATGACGCTCTCACTGCGCGGATCGGCCGGCACATCGGCCATGCTGCTGCGCATTCCAAAGGAGATGGGACTGAAGGCCATCGACATTCGCGGGCAGCATATTGCGATGGCCGGCGGATGGTCCGGGACCACCATGCTGGCCTGCGAAAGCCGCGATTGCGGCACCGAAGATGTGACGCTGACCTATTCCAATGCGAATGCCGGAAATCTGGTGTTTGCGGAAGAGCGCTATGGATTGCCGCCATTCGGCGATGCGCTGAAAGCGGCGCGGCCGGTCACGGCGATGCCGTCGCAAAGCGGTGACGCGGTGGTTCTGCTGAATTCCGTGCGTATCGGGACGCAATGATGACTGGCGACGCGACGCCGAAGGACAAAAATCGGGACATCGCGCGGGCCATCGAAGCGTTTGCCGCCGCGGCTCGCGCCAAGCCGGACGGAATGCTCGGACTAGTGAGCACCACGAATCTCGCGGCCAGCAAGGACATGAACTTGCGCGCGAGGCGCTCGACGCGTCGAAGCCAGACGGCGAGGCGCATGTTCGTGCCCGCGCAGTGCTCGGCGGATTGATCCCGCGATATCACATTCCCATGATGAACGATGCGCGCCGCAACGAGACCTGGGACAAGGCGCTCAGGGCCGCGATCCGCCCCGGTATGCATGTGCTGGAAATCGGCACGGGTGCCGGCATGCTGGCGTTGATGGCCGCGCGCGCGGGTGCGCAGAAAGTCGTCACCTGCGAAATCGACGAAGTTCCCGCCGCGCTGGCGCGTGAGCTTGCCGCGCGCAATGGCTATGCGGACCGTATCAGCGTGATCACGAAGCGATCGCAGGATCTCAAGCTGGGCGTTGATCTGGAGCGGCCGGCCGATCTTCTCTTTTGCGATATCTTTGCGGACGACTTTTTCGACTTCGATCCTCTTACTGCGATCGCTGATGCGCGGAAACGATTGCTCGCCCCGGACGCCCGCACCGTGCCTGCCGCAGGCGGCGTGCGGTATGCGCTTGCCCATCATAGCGACTATCGCCGCAGCTATCATGCGGATCAGGCGGCGGCTTCGACATCGGCGCGGTGGCGGCCTTCGCGCGTCTTTCTCAGAACGTGCCCATCGGCAGTCTGGCGCTGATTCTGATGTCCGCGGCACAAGACAGTTTTTTCTTTGATCTTTCCGCCACCGCGCATCCCACCAGCGGCCGACGCGAGCATCTTTTCGAAGCAGATCGCGATGGCGAGGCGAACGGACTTGCGCAATGGATCAGGCTTGAACTCGACGAACACACGATCCTGGAAGCGCGGCCCGAGCCGGACGCGACATTCTTTTCCGCGCCGTGTTTTTTCCCCTTCGCGAATCCGATTGCGATGCACAAGGGCGATCGGATTCGCATTGCAGTTGGTTATGACGGAAAGGACTTACGAAGCTGGATCGCCCAGAAAGACTAGAGTGCGCCCCGTCTAAACATCCACATCCGTCGCGAATTGCGCGTTTTCCTGGATGAACTGAAAGCGCAGTTCCGGCTTCTTGCCCATGAGGCGTTCGAACAGGCTTTCGGTGCTCTTGCGCGCGTCTTCCGCGATATCGACGCGGATCAGCGAGCGTGAGCCGATCTTCATCGTGGTTTCTTTCAGCTGCGCCGGCATCATTTCGCCCAGACCCTTGAAGCGCGAAACATCAACCTTGCTGCTTCCCTTGAACACCGTCTTCAATAGTTCGTCGCGATGTTTTTCGTCGCGCGCATATTCGCTCTTGGCGCCGTGGCTGAGCCGGTAGAGCGGCGGCATGGCCAGAAAGAGATGGCCATTGTCGATCAGCTTGGGCATCTCGCGATAGAAGAAGGTGAGCAGCAATGACGCGATATGCGCGCCATCCACGTCCGCGTCGGTCATGATGATGACGCGCTCGTAGCGCAGATCCTCGTCGCGATACCGCGCACCGGTGCCGCAGCCCAGCGCCTGCACCAGATTTGCCAGTTCGTGGTTCTGCTCCAATTTGCCTGCCGCGGCGCTGGCGACGTTCAGGATTTTTCCGCGCAAGGGAAGAATAGCTTGCGTGGAACGATCGCGCGCCTGCTTGGCGGAGCCGCCGGCGCTGTCGCCTTCAACCAGAAAAATCTCGGTACCGCCCGGCGCGTCGCGTGTGCAGTCGGCCAGCTTGCCGGGCAGGCGCAGCTTGCGCGTCGCGGATTTGCGGCTGACTTCTTTCTCCTGGCGGCGGCGCAGGCGGTTCTCTGCCTCATCCACCACGAAGTTGAGCAGCCGGTCGGCCTCGGCGGGGCTTTCCGCCAGCCAGTGATCGAAATGATCCTTCACCAGATTCTCGACGAGGCGCTGTGCGTCGGTTGTCGAGAGCTTGTCCTTGGTCTGACCCTGAAATTCCGGATCGCGGATGAAAACAGAAAGCACGCCGCAGGCAGCCGCCATCACGTCATCGGTCGTGACGAGTGCGGTTTTCTTGTTGTTGGCCCGTTCGCCATGGGAGCGTAGCGCCTTGGTCAGCGCGTTGCGAAAACCCTGCTCATGCGTGCCACCTTGCGGCGTGGGGATCGTGTTGCAATAGGAACTGAGGAAGGGATCGATGTCGGGCGTCCAGTTGACGGCCCATTCCACCGCGCCCTTGCCGCCTTTGTTTTCCGTGCGGCCGAAGAAATACCGCGGCGTCACCGTCGCCTTGCCTTCGATCTCGCTTTTCAGAAAATCGAGCAACCCGCCGGGAAATTTCAGCGTGTCCTCGGCAGGCGTCTCGCCTTTGATCAGCGATGGATCGCATGACCAGCGAATTTCGACGCCGCGATACAGATACGCCTTGGAGCGCGCCATGCGATAAAGCTGCGCCGCCGAGAAATGCACGTCCTTGCCGAATATCTGCTCGTCCGGTTTGAAGGACACGATCGTTCCGCGGCGGTTCACCGCGCCGAGGTCTTTCAGCTTTCCGACGGCATGACCGCGCTCGAAGCGCATCTTGTGGGCATGCTTGTCGCGCGCCACATCCACTTCCATCCACTCCGACAGCGCATTCACCACCGAGGCGCCGACGCCATGCAAACCGCCGGACGTGTCATAGACCTTGCCGCCGAATTTTCCGCCGGCATGCAGCGTGGTCATGATGACTTCGAGTGCGGACTTGTTCTTGAACTTGGGGTGCGGATCCACCGGGATGCCCCGGCCATTGTCGCGTATGGTCAATATATCGTTAGGCGCCAATTCGATCTCGATGCGCGTGGCGTGTCCCGCCACGGCTTCGTCCATGGAATTGTCAAGAATTTCCGCCGCAAGATGATGCAGCGCGTGAACGTCTGTGCCACCGATATACATTCCGGGGCGCCTGCGGACAGGCTCGAGCCCTTCGAGGACTTCAATATCCTTTGCGGTATAGCCCTTGGAGGGCGCCGAAGAATTGTCGAACAGGTCCGGTGATTTTGCCATTTTCATGTCTGCATTTCGAAAGCGCGCGCGCGACTCGCGGTAAACGGAAATTAACGAAACGAATGCCGCGTTGCGCCGTGTGTTGCAAGGGCAGTCTTTTCTTAACGCCCTGTCTCTAAAATTCGATGGATTGGCCGGCAATGCGCCGAGCCGCCGACAGGGAGCCGCAAGGTCGAATGACCGTGCAGTCGAATTCCAACGTCTTGACGCCGCCAGTGGACGAGCCGCGCCTGTTGCGCGCACAGCTCGAACTCGTGGTGCGTCTGTTGCCCATGACGTTGTGGATCAATCCGACCTGGGCGGTTCTCAGCATCGTTCCGTTCCTCGGACTCTTTCATATGTTCGGCGATCTGGCGGCGTGGCGTATCGCCACCATGCTGGCGCTTCATCTGATGGCCGGCGTCATCGCCGTAATACTATACCGCCAACACCGGGCGAATCCCGGCGACACCAAAAGCTGGCTCGCCCGGCTTCTCGTTTTTCAGGCGCTGACGGGGGCGGTTTGGGGGGCGATGGTGTGGCTCCTCTGGCAGGATGGCAATCCCGCCAACAACATCTTCGTCTTTGTCTCGATCGTCGGCGCGCTGTGGTCCTATGCCAGTTCGCGCGCGATGCATATGGGCATCTATCTGGCGGGCATCGTGCCCATCGTTGCCATCGCATTCTTACGATTCATCACGGGACAAGGGCAGGCCGCCGAAGCGCTGGCCCTCATGCTCGCGCTGATTTTTCTCTATACGACCGTTCTGGCCTTTGGCGCCCGGCGTCAAATCGAAGTCATGCTGAATACGCGCTTTGCCAACGACGACATGACCGTCGATCTGCACCGCGCGCATGACGAGGCGCTGCGCAAGCGCTACGAGGCTGAAGCGGCCAACGCCTCGAAGACCACTTTCCTTGCAAATATGAGCCATGAACTGCGCACGCCGCTCAATGCGATCCTCGGCTTCTCCGACATCATCGCGAATGAACGGCTGGGCGGCGTCGGCACGCCGCGCTACAAGGACTATGCGAACGATATCAATGCGTCCGGCACGCATCTGCTCAATATCATCAACGACATTCTGGATATCGCGAAAATCGAATCCGGAAAGATGGAAATCTCGCCGCAAATCCTCGATCCGCGCGAAGCCATCGAAAGTGCCGTGCTGGTTGTCGCCGGTCGCGCGCGCGAGCGCCGCCAGACGATCACGATCGATGTCGATAGCGACGCGCCAATGCCGTATGCCGATGATCGCGCACTCAAGCAGATCATCATCAATCTCATGAGCAATGCCATCAAATTCACGCAGGAAGGCGGCGCGATCCATATCTCTGGCCGCGGCGCCGACGGCGGGTTCCAGCTTTGCGTTGCCGACAACGGCCCCGGCATTCCGCTTGAATTGCAAGATCGCATTTTTACGCCGTTCAACCAGGTCGACAATCGCTACAACCGCAGCGCCGGCGGCACCGGTCTCGGCCTCTCGCTGGTGCGCGGTCTGGCGGAACTGCATGGCGGAAAAGCCTGGATCGACAGCGCCCCGGGCGAGGGCACGCGCGCGTTTGTTAACTTCCCGGTAGCGAATGCGCCGCAAGTGCGCGTCCGAGATCGTGCGCGCGCGTAAATCTATTCTTTCGATCTCTAAGAAAATTTTAGGACTGCGTTTGTAACAATGCGCCGTGTCCTGGGCGGGCACAGGCAAGTTGGGGAATGCGCCTTTGGGTTATGGCCAGCGATTGCGTGTGCAAAGGACGGCGGACGTTCGCGTTCTGAAGTCGCAGCTCGACCTTGTGGCCGATGTCGCGCATTCGGCGCGCTTTGTTGCGCCGGTCTGGGCGCTTGTCATGGCGTGGATCGGTTCGGCAAGTTTCGGCTATTTTGGAAACCAGTCTCTCGCCGTCACCGCCATCCTTCCGATTCTGATCGGCATAGTTTCTCTCGCCGCCTCAAAAATCAACGACGTCTATCGCAACGATATTTCGGCGCACACCAATGCGGTGAAGCTGCAACCATGGTTTACGCGCTTCATCGCCATCCAGATATCGATCAGCGTTGCCTGGGGTTTGATGCCGTGGCTGCTGTGGACCAGCGGCGATCTTCTCAATCACGTATTTATCGCCACCGCGCTGGTCGGCGCGTTGTCCTGGCTTGTGGTCAGCCGCGCCAGCCATATGGATATGTTTCTGGCCGGCCTGGTTCCCATCGTTGCGCTGGGTGCGTTGCGGTTTGTCTTCGGTGGAAGCTGGATCGATTTTGGGATCGCGATTCTCATCGTGCTTTACGCCGCGCAGCTATTCTTCGATGGCCGCAGACTCACCTTCCGGCTCGACGAAGATTCGCGGTTGCGCTTTGAAGTTGAAGATCTGGCGCGTGAGCTGGAAGAGGCCCGTGACGAAGCCTTGCGCAAGCGTTTCGAAGCGGAGACGGCCAACGCGTCGAAGACCGCGTTCCTCGCCAATATGAGCCACGAATTGCGCACGCCGTTGAACGCCATTCTGGGTTTCTCGGAAATCATCGCCAAGGAGTGTTTCGGGCCGGCCGGTTCGCCGCGCTACAAGGAATATGCCGGCGACATCCATTCCTCGGGTTCGCATCTGCTGAGCCTCATCAACGATCTGCTGGACGTCGCCAAAATTGAAGCTGGCCGCATGGAAATCGAACCGGAACCGCTGGACGTGGCCCGGACGCTCGAAAGCGCGCTCAAGATCATCTCGGTCAAGGCCCGCGAGCGCCGCCAGGAACTTGTCATCGAAGTCGATCCCGATGTGCCGCAGCTTTATGCGGATGAGCGCGCGCTCAAGCAGATTCTCATCAACCTTGTCTCCAACGCAATCAAGTTCACGCCGGAAGGCGGCCGCATCGCCGTCGTCGCCAGCCGTGCGCGCTGCGGCGCATTCCAGTTGATGGTGGAAGACAACGGCCCCGGCATTCCGCGCGACAAGCTCGACAAGATTTTCAAGCCGTTCAGCCAGGTGGACAATCGCTACGACCGGCAGGGCGGCGGCACGGGATTGGGCCTTGCCCTGGTGCGTGGCCTTGTCGAATTGCACAACGGCCGCGCCTGGCTCGAAAGCGAGCAGGGCAGCGGCGCCCGCGCCTACATCGTTCTTCCGGCACAGCCGGGCGGCACGCTGGAAGACAGCGACCGCGAAGCGGCGGTCGCGTAATTTTCATCCGGGTTCTGAAAACAAAAAGGCGCGGCCTTGCGACCGCGCCTTTTCGCTATTCAATGCGTGAGCCTTACACCGAATAATACATCTTGAACTCGATCGGATGTGGCGTGTGCTCGAAGGCGTACACTTCCGTCATCTTGAGTTCGATGTAGCTGTCGATGAAGTCGTCGCTGAAGACGCCGCCCTTCTTGAGGAAGCCGCGGTCGCCGTCGAGATTTTCCAGTGCTTCGCGCAGCGAGCCGCAAACCGTCGGCACCTGCTTCAGCTCTTCGGGTGGCAGCGCGTAGAGATCCTTGTCCATCGGATCGCCGGGATGGATTTTGTTCTCGATGCCATCGAGGCCCGCCATCAGCAGCGCCGCATAGGCGAGATACGGATTGGCGCCCGGATCGGGGAAGCGCACTTCGACGCGCTTGCCGTTCGGCGAGGCGCTGAACGGAATGCGGCACGAGGCGGACCTGTTGCGCGACGAGTAAGCGAGCAGCACCGGGGCTTCGAAGCCGGGGATCAGCCGCTTGTAGGAATTCGTCAGCGGGTTGGTGAAAGCATTGAGCGCCTTGGCGTGCTTGATGATGCCGCCGATGTAGAACAGGCACGTGTCCGACAGATCGGCATAACCCGAGCCGGCGAAGAGCGGCTTGCCCGCTTTCCAGATCGACTGGTGCACATGCATGCCGGAGCCGTTGTCGCCAAGCACGGGCTTGGGCATGAACGTCGCCGATTTGCCGTAGGCCGCCGCGACCTGATGGATCACATACTTATAGATCTGCATGTAGTCGCCGCATTTCGTCAGCGTGTTGAAGCGAAAGCCCAACTCATGCTGCGCGGTGGCGACTTCGTGGTGATGCTTTTCCGGCTGGATGCCCATGTCGCCCATGATGGCGAGCATTTCGCCGCGCATGTCCTGTGCCGAGTCCACCGGCGGAACGGGGAAATAGCCGCCCTTGACGCCGGGGCGATGACCCAGATTGCCGCCGTCATATTCCTTGCCGGTGTTGTACGCGCCCTCGGCGGAATCGATGAAGTAGAAGCCCTTGTTCATGCCGACGTCGAAGCGCACGTCGTCGAAGATGAAGAACTCCGCTTCCGGGCCGAAATAGGCGGTGTCGCCGACGCCGGCGGATGCCATGTATTTCTCGGCAGCTTTCGCGATGGAGCGCGGGCAGCGGCCATAGCGCTGGCCTGTCGTCGGCTCCACGACATCGCAGGTAAGAACCAGCGTGGTCTGGGCGAAGAACGGATCGATCACGGCGGTTTCGCAATCGGGCACCAGCGTCATGTCGGATTCGTTGATTGCTTTCCAGCCGGCAATGGACGAACCGTCGAACATCGTGCCGTTGGTCAGGAAGTCTTCATCCACCAGCGAAAGATCGAAGGTGACATGCTGCCACTTGCCGCGCGGATCGGTGAACCGCAGATCGACGAATTTGATTTCCTTGTCCTTGATGAGCTTGAGAATGTGATGCGCGTCTTTCTTCTCGGCCATGATGTCAGTCTTTCCTTCGACGGTTGAACCGGTTCACCCCAATGAAATTCAGATCGCGTCCGCGCCGGTCTCGCCGGTGCGAATACGGATAACTTCCTCGACGTTGAGCACGAAAATCTTGCCGTCGCCGATGCGGCCCGTGCGCGCGGCTTTCTGGATCGCGTCCACCGCGGCCTCGAGCCTTTCGTCGGGCACGACGATTTCGAGTTTCACCTTGGGCAGGAAATCCACGACATATTCCGCGCCGCGATAAAGCTCGGTGTGGCCCTTCTGGCGGCCGAAACCCTTGGCTTCCGTGACCGTGATGCCCTGAACGCCGACTTCCTGCAGCGCTTCCTTCACTTCATCCAGCTTGAATGGCTTGATGATGGCTTCGATCTTTTTCATGTGTGCTCCCGCGCGCGGAACCTTAACGGCATCCACGACCCATTAACGATTTAGCAGGGTTCATGCCAGTGCAGCGCAGCATATCCACAAGGAAGATCAGTGGGTTAGCTGCGTGATTCGGTCGGCGCTGACGTCGTCGCCTAGAAATTGCTCACTTTGACTAATTTATGGGCAGCGCTTTGGCCTTGTGGCCGTAACGCGATTTGTCATCCCGGGCGAGCGCAGCGAGACCCATCGTGAAAGCGGCGCAATGGGTCCCGGCTCGCGCTCACTCCACTCGCTTGGCCGGGATGACAGGCCGAGCGAAGCAGGTCAGTTCAGCTCCAGCCCCTTCAGCACACCTTCGGTGCGCCAGTCTGCCAGCAACTTGATGAACGCGATGGAGCCCGCGCCGTAGGGTCCATTGCGCGCGGCCAGCACGGACGGCTTGCCTTCGTTGTTGTAATAGCCGGGCGTGCATTCCTCGAGAAATTGCTGACGCATCATCGCCACGCTGACAATCGTATCGATCCAGCTTTTCTCGGCTTCCTCGGATGCTTCCAGCGTGCGCACCTGATGATCGGCGCAGTGCTTGATCACATAGGCCATATGTTGGCTCTGGGCGTTCAGCATGTGCGGGAAATTCGCGGTGAAGCCCGATTGCGCGTTGCTGACGATGAACATGTTGGGAAAGCCGTGGCTGAAGAAACCGTGAAAGGTTGAAACGCCGTCTTTCCACTTGTCCGTCAGCGATTGGCCGCCGCGCCCATAAACTTCGTAACCCGCGCGGCGCGAATAGCCGGTGCCGACTTCAAAGCCGGTGCCGTAGATCACGCAATCGAGCGCGTATTCCTTGCCGTTCGCGACAATGCCGCGCTCCGTGATGCGATCGACGCCTTTGCCTTCGGTATCCACCAGCGTGACGTTCGGACGATTGAACGCATCCAGATATTCGTCGTGGAAGCAGGGCCGCTTGCAGAACTGCCGATAGTAAGGCTTGAGCGCCTCGGCGACATTGGGATCCTTCACGATTGCTTCGGCGCGGGCGCGGATCTGTTCCATCTTGCGATAATCTGCCAGCTCCAGCAGTTCGGCGGGATTGGCTGCCCCGGCCTTGATGCTGCGATTGCGCGCGATGATGCCGAGATTGACGATGATGTCCGTCCAGCCGTCATTCACAAGATCTTCTTTTTGCGGAACGCCCGAGATCAGCGCATTGAAATTGTCCATGCGCGCCTGCTGCCAGCCGGGCTGAAGCGATTTCACCCATTCCGGATCGGTCGGGCGGTTGTTGCGCACGTCGATGGAAGAGGGTGTGCGCTGGAACACGTAGAGATGCTTGGCGCTGGCGCCCAGATGCGGGACGCTTTGCACCGAGGTTGCGCCGGTGCCGATGATGCCGACGACTTTGTCTTTCAGCTTGTCGAGACCGCCCATCGGATCGCCGCCGGTGTAGCCATAGTCCCAGCGGCTGGTATGGAAGGAGTGGCCCTTGAATGTCTCGACGCCGGGAATGCCCGGAAGTTTGGGCCGATGCAGCGGCCCGTTCGCCATGATGACGAAGCGCGCCTTTATCGCGTCGCCTTTGTTGGTTTTGACGATCCAGCGCGAGGACGCATCGTCCCAACGCATTTCGGTGACTTCGGTCTGAAAGACCGCACTCTTGTAAAGATCGAACTTTTCGGCGATGCGGCGGCAATAGTTCAGGATTTCCGGTGCGCGCGTGTATTTCTCGACCGGCATGTAGCCGACTTCTTCGAGCAGCGGCAGATAGATGTAGCTCTCGATATCGCAGGCCGCTCCCGGATAGCGGTTCCAGTACCAGGTGCCGCCGAAATCGCCGGCCTTTTCGATGATGCGGATGTCTTCGATGCCGGCTTCGCGCAGGCGCGCGCCGGCCAGCATTCCACCGAAACCGCCGCCCACGACGACGACTTCCACTTCGTCATGGAGCGGTGAGCGCTTGATTGGTTTGACATAGGGATCATCGAGATAATGCGCGAACTCGCCCGCGATCTCGCGATATTGCTGGTTGCCATCCTGGCGCAGGCGCTTGTCGCGTTCGGCGCGGTACTTGGCCTTGAGGGCGGCGGGATCGAAACCCAGATCGCCGGATTTCGCGGACGGTTCTGCAATACTGGACATACACGCACTCCGACAGTTCTGACTATTTGTCAGAATGATTGGGGAGGGCGGATTCCGCAAGCCGAAATTTAAGCACACCTTCGTGACGATGCGTCGCGCGGCCTGCGCAGAAAATCCAGGATCGGCGCCGTCTGTCCGCGCAGGAAGTGGCCGGCGTCCGGAAGCGTGATGATTTCCGAGCGCGGCACGTTGCGCTCAAGTCTTTGTTTGATGCCGGGCGAATCCACCATCACATCCTTGCCGCCGACAATCGCCAGCACCGGCATGGTCAAACGCTTCAAAGCATCGTCGCTGAAGACGGGCAGGCGTTCGGTGTGCACGCGAAAATTCTTGTAGATGAGTTGCAGAAATTCCGCGATCGCCGGATTGGGCGGCGCCGCGTTTGCCGGTGATGGACCAGCGATGATCGCGTTCACTCTGCGGCGGCCCCACGAACCCAGCAGCATCAAGGGCAGCGCCCAGAGCAGCACGTTCTTGTGACGCCCCACGCCGCCGGGACAGAGCAGGGCGATACCTTCCACGCGTTCGGGCCGGTGCGTCGCATATTCCAGGGCCAGCCATCCGCCGAGCGACATTCCCACCAGCGAAACGCGCGTCAACGACAGCGCCGACAGCACGTCATCGAGCCAATTCACATAAGCACCGCTCGCCAGTGCCGGACGCGACGGCGCGGAGAGGCCCGGCTCGCCGATCATATCGATGGCATAGATGCGAAAATGCTGCGCCCACGCAGCGACATCGCCCATCCACATAAATGAGTTTGATGCCGAACCGTGGAACAGCAGCAACGGCGGCGCATCTTCCGGCCCGCAGGCGACCACGAATGTATCGCCCTCGCGCGTCGGCACATGGAGCTGCGTATTGGCAACGGGCCAGCGTTTCAGGATTTCGCGATAGCGTGTTTCGACGGCGCGACGGCCGTCATCCGATTTCCAGATCGCACTCATGGCGCACTGGCCACCACGGAAATCATGGCAAGCAGATGTGTCGTGGTTTCGACACTACCGGAGACGATGATCTTCAGCCGCGCGCGTTCTTCGTCGTAAATCGTATCAATGCGCGCGGGCGTATCGCCGTCGCGTGGGCTCTTGAGCGCGCCAGTCAGCATTGTCGTCACGCGTTGCGCCGTATCGGCGCTCACCGCGTCGATCATCACGACGCTGGAAACTTCGATGTGGCGATGGCGGCGCGCGCTGTCGCGCGGCGAAACCGGCGCAGGCGCGCCCGTCAACGCTTCGAGATCGGCGCGCCCGATCCGGTACTGCTTGCCGATGCGCGTGGCCTTCAGCCGCCCCTCGCGCACATAGGCGCGCACGGTTTTGACGTGAAGACCGAGAAGCGCGGCGACCTGCTCGACGGAATAGAGTTCTTGCGACATGACGGCGACTTTCGAATTCATTCGAATACTCCCTATCACACCCTATTTTAGGACGCAATAGGGAATAATAGGGAGAAATCTTGGCCGAATTCGACTGGCTGCATGCGGAATATCGAGGATGTCGAAGGAGCGGAAGCCAACTACTGACGAGCGAATTTTGAGTGCGCTGCTCTATTGAAAGTCTGCGCGACGCCTTGCGAAGGTGCCGTCATGCCCCACTTCAATCCCGTTTTCGCCAAACTGCCGACGACCATCTTCACGCATATGTCCGCGCTGGCGGTGGAGCATGGTGCGATCAATCTGGGCCAGGGTTTTCCCGATGAGGACGGGCCGCTGTCCATCCGGCAGGCCGCATCGAAGGCGCTGCTGGAAGGGCCGAACCAATATCCGCCGACGCGCGGGCGCATCGAATTGCGCCGCGCCATCGCGAACCATGCGAAACGTTTTTACGATCTGAATTTCGACCCCGAGAAGAATGTGCTGGTCACATCCGGCGGCACCGAAGCGCTGACGGCTTCCATCATGGCGCTGGCAGGCGCGGGCGGCGAAGTCGTGCTGATCGAACCGGCTTACGATTCCTATGGTCCGATAGCGGAATCCGTCGGCGCGAACATAAAGACGGTGAAGCTTTCGCCGCCCGATTGGCGGCTGGATGCAGCGGCGCTGGAAGCCGTGATGACGCCGCAGACCCGCGCGGTTTTGCTTAATTCACCGCTCAATCCCATCGGTCGCGCCTTCACGCGCGAAGAGTTGGAAGGCGTGGCGCGCGTGATTGCGAAATCAAACGCGGTCGTGATCGCCGATGAGGTCTATGAGCATCTGATCTTCGATGGCCGCGAACAGATTCCGCTGATGACCTTGCCCGGCATGGCGGATTGCGTGGTGCGCATCGGTTCGGCGGGCAAGATGTTTTCACTGACGGGCTGGAAGATCGGCTGGGTGACGGGCGCCGCGCCGCTGATCGACGTGGTGGCGAAGGCGCATCAGTTCATCACCTTCACCACATCACCCGCATTGCAGCTCGGCGTGGCTTATGCGCTCGAACACGAAATGGATTTCACGCTGCCCCTGACCAGGACCTTGCAGGAGAACCGCGATGTGTTGGCTGAAGGACTCAAGCGGATCGGTTTTGAAATTTTGCCCTGCGAAGGCAGCTACTTCCTCACCGCAGGGATAAGCGGCCTGACCAACGAGCCCGACACGCAATTCTGCGAGCGTCTTGTGCGCGAGGCCGGCGTGGCGCTGATCCCACTCTCCGTCTTCTTCACCGGCGGCAAGCCGGACCATCTGGTGCGCTTCGCCTTCTGCAAAAAGCGCGCGGTGATCGAAGATGCGCTCGCGCGGCTTGCGGCTTATTTCAAAGCCTGACGCTCAGAGCGTGGACCACGCCCAGCCTGTGATGCGCCAGCCGCTCGCAGTCTTGGCCGTCGAGAAGGTGAACATACCTTTTTCGGTCGTCGGCTTGCCTTTCACCTTGTAGGTCAATGTGCTGGGTACGACGGCGTAACCGTGCCTCGCATCCACATTCTTGAAGCTCACTGGCGATAGAGCGATGTGGAAGTCCGACACGCTTTCAGCCTTGGCGAATGTTCCGAAATCGCGAACCCAGTCGGCAAAGGAGGTCCAGTAGTGCGGTCCGAATTCGTCGATGATGGACGGCGACGGCGCATAGGCATCGGCCGCCTTTTTCACGTCACCGGCATTCATCGCGTCGGTAAATTGCGCGAAGGGCGCTAGCGCAGGCTCCGCAGCGGCGGCCTGCGCCACGCCGATCGAAATACAGAGTGCCGCAACGGCAAGTCCGATCGTCTTCATCATGCTATTTCCCCCTTGCGGATGATGCAGTAACGATAGCGTCCGGCATAGCAAACGCAAGCGAACTTACACATGGATTCACGCACTCCTGTCCTTATCGGCGGCGGACAATTTACGCAGCGCACGGCGCGCGAAGGAAAATTGGCCGAGAGTCTTTCGCCCATCGCCATGCTGGAAAAGGCGGCGCGTCTTGCACTGGCGGATGCGGGGAATGCCGATGCGCTGATCAAGGCGTTGGACACGGTTTCGGTCGTGCGCTTCACGGCGGATTCACCGGGCGATCAGGGCCGCTTGCCCAAGCGCATGTTCCGCAATCCGCCGGGATCGCTGGCAAAGCATCTTGGCGCCGATCCGCGCCGGGCGATCTATACCGCGACGGGCGGCAACACGCCGCAATGGCTGGTGAACCGCACGGCCGAAGAAATCGCGAACGGACAATGCGCAGTCGCGCTGCTGGCAGGCGCGGAATACATCGCGACCATGCTGGGCGCGATGAAGCAGGGCGTGGCGCTCGACTGGAGCGCGGATGCCGATCCGGGCAGCGATCCGGAAGAGATCGGCGATCAGCGCAGCGGCTCCAGCGCCTATGAGCGCGCTTATGGTCTGCACTTCCCGGTGAATGCCTATCCGCTGTTCGAGAATGCCATTCGCGGCCAGAAGAAGCGTTCGCCTTCGGAACATTTGAAGTGGTTGGGCGAATTCTTTTCGCCGTTCTCCAAGGTGGCGTCGGAAAATCCCTATTCGTGGTTTCCAACCTATCGTTCGCCGGAAGAAATCTCGACGCCGACGGAGAAAAACCGGTTCGTCGGCTTCCCCTACACCAAATATCTCAACGCCGTGATCGAAGTGGACATGGCCGCTGCTGTGGTGATGACGAGCGTGGGCAAAGCGCGCGAGCTGGGCATTCCGCAATCCAAATGGGTGTTCCTGCATGGCTGCGGCGATGCCAGCGACATCTGGCATGTCAGCGAGCGCGTGAACTACCACTCCTCGCCCGCGATCCGCGCGATGGGGCAGAAGGCGTTTGCGATGGCGGGCAAGAGTGTGGCCGACATGGAATTCATCGATCTCTATTCCTGCTTTCCCAGTGCGGTGGAGTTGGGCTGTCAGGAATTGGGCATCGCAACGAATGATCTGCGCGGGCTCACCGTCACCGGCGGGCTTCCCTATTTCGGCGGCGCGGGCAATGACTATGTCATGCATTCCATCGTCACGATGATCGACAAGCTGCGCGCCGCACCGGGCAAGTTCGGTCTCTGCACCGGCAATGGCTGGTATGTGACCAAGCACTCTGCGGGGATCTATTCGACCACGTCGCGCGAGGGCAAATGGCAGCGCGAAGATCCGAAGTCTTACCAGAAAGACATCGACGCGATGGCGCATCCCGAAGTTATTGAGAAGCCGGAAGGAAAGGCGAAGGTCGAAACCTATACTGTCGTCACAGATCGCAAGGGCAAACGCTTCGGCATTGTCGTTGGGCGGCTGGAGATCGGCGCACGCTTCCTCGCCAACACGCCGGACGACGATCAGACTCTTGACTGGATGATGCGCGAGGAAATTTTGGGCAAGACGGGCACCGTCGCGCCGGGCGATCACAACCTTTTCCAGTTTACATGAGAACGCCATGACCGAAATCCACGGCTTCGCCAATAAGGGCTTTGAAAAGGTTCGCGAGACCTTCGAGAACAATTTCACCAAACTGGGCGATGTCGGCGCGTCCTATTGCGTGACGCGAGACGGCGAGACCGTCGTCGATTTGTGGGGCGGCCATGCCGACGCGGCAAAGACGAAGCCGTGGGTGAAAGACACTATCATCAATGTCTATTCCACGACCAAGACGATGACGGCGCTGACCGCGCTGCTGCTGGCGGATCGCGGGCTGATCGACTTCAAGGCGCCGGTCGCCAAATACTGGCCGGAATTCGCCGCGAACGGAAAAGCCAACGTCACCGTCGCGCAACTGATGAGCCATTCCGCCGGATTGTCCGGCTGGAAGGAGAAGATCAGCACGGCCGATATCTACGATTGGGAGAAGATTACGTCGCTGCTGGCGGCGCAGGCGCCGTTCTGGGAGCCGGGCACCGCGCCGGGTTATCACGCACTGACCCAGGGCTATCTTGTCGGCGAAGTGATCCGCCGCGTCACCGGCAAGAGCATCGGCACCGTGTTCCGCGAAGAAATCGCCGAACCACTGCACGCCGATTTCTGGATCGGTCTGCCGGCATCGGAAGATCATCGCGTTGCCGAACTCATCCCGCCGCCGCCGGGCGAAGCGGTGGGCGACGGCCAGTAGGATGAAATCCAGAAAAACATGGCGACAAATCCCGGCATCGATGTCGCCGAAACGAAAACCCGTGCCTGGCGCGGCGCGGAAATTCCCGCAGCGGGCGGCACCGGCAATGCGCGCTCGGTGGCGGAGATCCACACCATCCTCGCCAACGGCGGCGTGGCGAAGGGCAGGCGCTTCCTCTCCGAAGCGGGATGCCGCAAGGCGCTGGAGCTTCAGATCGAAGGCACCGACAAGGTGATGGGGATTCCCGCACGTTTCGGCATGGGCTTCGGGCTGGCGGGCGGAATGCTTCCGCTTCCCAATCCCAATTCGATGTATTGGGGTGGCTATGGCGGCTCGATCATCATCATCGACATGGATGCGCACACCACGCTCTCTTATGTCATGAACGTGATGCACGGTACGACAACGGGTGACATGCGCGGCTTCGGCCTGGCGATGGCGACGTGGGAAGCTCTGGCGAAATGACGATGGCGAAAATCTACATGGTCCGGCACGGCCGCGCGGCGGCTGGTTTCGGAGAATCGATGGACCCCGGACTCGACGAGCTTGGCCGCTCGCAGGCCGCAGCGGTCGCGGAAAGACTGGTGACGCTTGGGCCGATCGAAATCCTGACCAGTCCGCTGGCGCGCGCGCGCGAAACAGCGGTGCCGCTGTCGAAAGCGTGGAAGATCGAGCCGGACGTGGAACACGCGGTCGCGGAAATTCCTTCGCCCAAGGGCATGACGCTGGAAGAGCGGGTGGCGTGGCTGCGCAAACTGATGGCTGGATCGTGGCGCGATGTTTCGCCGGAACTTGCTGCGTGGCGCGAGAACTGTATCGCGACGGTCGCGGCGCTCCCGCAGGACACGGTGGTCTTCTCGCATTATGTCGCGATCAATGTGATCGCGGGCGCGGCGCTGGGCGATGACCGCGTCGTCGTGTTCTCGCCGGACAATTGCTCGGTGACGATTTTCGAGACGGATGGCGAGAAGCTACGGCTGATCGAGAAGGGGCACGAAGCGTCATTGACGAAGGTGAATTGAACTCGCTCATTTAATCCTCCCATGCCATGGCCCGCCGGAGAGCGGGCCACCCAGGTGGGCGTGGAGCGCGCGTGGCAAAAGACTATCTCGCCTGTCTTCCGAGAATTGGGTAGCGTCAACTGGATGGCCCGCATTTGCGGGCCATGACAATTTTGGGATGACGAACAATGTCGGCCAGCGAACCGCACGAGATGACCGCCGCCGAACTCTCCCGTGCGTTTCACGATGGCGATCTGTCGCCCGTCGAAGTCGCGCAGGGCCTGCTCGCGCGGATTGAGGCGTTGGACAGCGAGATCAATGCGTTCTGCTTGATCGATGCGGATACGACGCTGGCGCAGGCGGAAGCGTCGGAGGCACGCTGGCAAGAGGGCGATCCGCTGTCGCCGCTGGATGGTGTGCCGGTCGCGGTGAAAGACCTGCTGGTGACGAAGGGCTGGCCGACGCGGCGCGGCTCGCTCACTATCGATCCGAAAGGCCCGTGGGAAGAAGACGCGCCGACCGTCGCGCGGCTGAAGGAAGCGGGCGCGGTGCTGATCGGTAAAACCACCACGCCGGAATATGGCTGGAAGGGTTCGACGGATTCGCCGCTCACCGGCATCACGCGCAATCCTTGGAACAGGAACAAGACGCCGGGCGGCTCTTCCGGTGGATCGTCGGCGGCACTGGCCGCGCGGTTCGCGCCACTGGCGCTCGGCACCGATGGCGGCGGTTCCATCCGCATCCCGGCGAGCTTCACCAACACCTATGGATTGAAGCCGAGCTTTGGCCGCGTACCCGCCTATCCGCTATCGCCATTCGGCACCGTCGCCCATGTCGGGCCGATGAGCCGCACGGTACGCGACAGCGCCATGCTGATGAATGTCATCGCCAAGCCGGACGCGCGCGACTGGCATTCGCTGCCTTACGATCCGACCGACTATGCGGCGGAGCTGGATGCAGGCCTGCGCGGCAAGCGCATTGCGTTCTCGCCGCGTCTCGGCTGGGTGAAGAAGATCGTGCCCGAAGTGGAAGCGCTGGTCGCCGCGGCCGTGAAACGATTCACGGACATGGGCGCGCATGTCGAACTGGTCGATCCGCCGGGCGGCGATCCCGGCGATGTTTTTCAGAAGCTGTGGTGGTCGGGCGCCGGTTTCGCGCTGGGCGATTTGCCAGAAGAGAAGAAATCAAAGCTCGATCCCGGCCTGCGCAAAATGGTGGAGGAGGGCGTGAAGATCGACAAGAAAGCCTATCTCATCGCCAATGCCGCGCGCGGCACCTATGGCAGCAAGATGCGCGTCTTCATGGAGCGATACGATTTTCTGGTCACGCCCGCGCTGGCGACTCCGGCGTTCGATGTCGGCCAGCTTTCGCCATTGGACGATGACGGCCGCGCCTGGATGGCGTGGTCGCCATTCACCTTTCCGTTCAACCTCACCATGCAACCGGCGGCGAGCGTGCCTTGCGACTTCACCAAGGATGGATTGCCCGTCGGCCTCCAGATCGTCGGAAAGATGTATGACGATGCGGGTGTTCTGGCCGCGAGTGCAGCCTACGAAATGGCCGATCCGCATTTCGACAAGACGCCACAGGGGTTCTAAGCTCCGGCGAAATGCCAAACGAAATCCTCACCGTCGCGCAGAGTTACGAAGCGGATCGCTATGCCGCGGCGAGCGGCGTGCCGACGCTTACTTTGATGGAGAATGCCGGGCGCGCGGTGGCGGATGCTATCGAAGCGCGCTGGGCGTCGCAGACCGCGGCGGTGTTGTGCGGGCCGGGCAACAATGGCGGCGACGGTTTCGTCGTCGCGCGGCTGCTGCGCGAGCGCGGCTGGGATGTGCGCCTCGCACTGCTCGGCCGCCGCGACGAACTCAAAGGCGATGCCGCCGAGATGGCGCGCCGCTGGAATGGCAGCGACGAGCCGCTGTCGTCGGTCATGTTCGACGATGTGACGTTGATCGTGGACGCGCTGTTCGGCGCCGGACTTGCTCGGCCTTTGGCGGGAGCAGCGGCAGAACTCGCCGCGGCGCTGAACAAATCGCGGATGCCGATTGTCGCCATCGATGTTCCGAGCGGATTGCAGGGCGATCTCGGCCGGCCGATCGCCGGGGATTGTATCCATGCTGATCTGACCGTGACGTTCTTCGCCAAGAAGCCAGCGCATGTGTTGATGCCGGGGCGCGAGTTTTGCGGCGAAATTGTCGTGGCCGATATCGGCATTCCCACCGCTGCGTTCGAAACGATCAAGCCGGCGCTATTCGAGAACGGTCCCGAATTGTGGGGCGCGGAATATCCCTGGCCCGATCCGCTGGCGCACAAATATGCGCGCGGCCATTGCGTGGTGGTGAGCGGCCCGGCGCATGCGACCGGTGCTGCGCGTCTCGCGGCGCGGGCGGCGCTGCGCATCGGCGCCGGATTGGTGAGCTTGGCGAGCCCGCCCGATGCGATGCCGATCAATGCCGCCGCGCTCACGGCCATCATGGTCAAACCGTTTTCGGGTGCGAACGGATTATCGGAATTTCTCAAAGATGCGCGGCTGAATTCCGTCGTCATCGGTCCGGGCGTTGGCATTGGCCGCGCCACGCAGGACATGGTTGCGGCGGTTCTGGCAACGAAGGCCGCGGTGGTTCTCGATGCCGACGCGCTGACCTCGTTCAAAGACGATCCCAGAGCGCTGTTCGCGCAGCTGCGCGGGAATTGCGTGCTGACGCCGCATGAAGGCGAGTTCGAGCGGCTGTTTCCCGATCTGCTGCGGCGTTCGGCAAGCCGGATCGAAGCAGCGCGCGAAGCCGCGGCAATGGCGAAATGCACCGTGCTGCTCAAAGGCCCGGACACGGTGATCGCGGCGCCGGATGGACGGGCAATCGTCAACAGCCATGCGCCGGCGACATTGGCCACCGCCGGTTCGGGCGATGTTCTTTCGGGGCTGATCGGTGGTTTGATGGCGCAACAACTCGATTCATATAAAGCGGCCGCGGCGGCAGCGTGGTTGCACGGGGAAGCAGCGTTCCGGTTTGGGCACGGACTCATCGCGGAGGATTTGCCGGAACTGCTGCCGGACGCTCTTGCCGCCCTGAAGGACGCGCTCGATGGTTCTCATTCGGCCGGTCACGCAGACTGATCTTCCCGCACTGCTGACCATCTACAATCACTACGTCGTCAACACGCCCATTTCATTCGATGTAGAGCCGCGCACGTTGGCGCAGCGCCAGGAATGGCTCGACCAATTCGCGCCGCGCGGCAAATACCAATGCTTTGTCGCCGTTGATGATAACGCGTTGATCGGCTGGGCCTGCTCCGCGAAGTTCAAGGAGAAAGAGGCCTACGCAACCTCCATCGAAACCAGTGTCTATTGCACGCCGGGACAGGGCGGCAAAGGTCTCGGCCGCCGTCTCTACACGACGCTGTTCGATGCGCTGCAGGGCGAGGACATTCACCGCGCTTATGGCGGCATCACCTTGCCCAACGAGGCATCCGTCCGGCTTCACCTCGCCATGGGCTTCCGCCATATGGGCACGTACCGGGAAGTCGGCCGCAAATTCGGCAAGTTCTGGGATGTGGCTTTGTACGAACGGGAGATGGACTAGGCCGGACGGCGCCAGCGCTGCTTGGCCGAGATCGACTGGATGACCAGCTTGCCTTTCGCCTTCGCATCAAACGGAAATGCCGCCAGCTCGAGTGCCTGATCGATCAGGGCGCGGATCGCCGGCTTCTCCAGATCCTTCGCGCCGCCCAGGAGGTGAACGCTGCGCACCCGCTTGCCGCTGCCGTTGAGCAATTTCTGCGGGTCCTTCAGCCGCGGGCCGTTCAGCAAGAAGCAAAGCGTCACCCATTTGGGCGTCGCGACGAGCGAGAACACGGCGAGCGACGGCTTGCCGTTCGGGCTGTAGCCGACGACGAGCCAGTTCCAGTTATCGTAGACGAGCTCGATGGCGCCGGGCAGGCGCTTCTTCATACTCTTTCGTGCCGCCCGGAACTGCTTTGCCGTCGCGGGAAGGTATTTTGCGAGGAATCCGGAGAGCTGCGCCTCCGGCGAGGGTGCCGAACCAGCCATCCGCAAAATCTACCATGGCGCCCAAGCCACTCAAATCAAGCCACTAGCGGGTGCGGAAAACCCCTGCTATAGCGGCGCCCTTCGCGGGCGCCCCTATAATAAGGTGAACGCCGCGAGGGGCCGAATAGCGGACGTGGCGGAACTGGTAGACGCGCTGGATTTAGGTTCCAGTGACGAAAGTCGTGGGGGTTCAAGTCCCTCCGCCCGCACCATCCTATGCTGCGGAGCAGGGGAGGGTGGTGTCGCCCGAAGCGCGTCGATGCGTAGGCGGACTGTCTGACGTCCCGCAGCTTCGGATGGCAGGCCAGCGTGAGTCAGAATTTGAGGAAGTAAGGACGACAGATGCAGATCACCGAGACAGTCAATCAGGACCTTCGCCGCGAATATAAGGTCGTCATCCCGGCGAACGACCTGGACAAACGCCTGACCGGCAAGATCGAAGAGCTCAAGCCGCGGATGAACCTCAAGGGTTTTCGTCCCGGCAAGGCGCCGCTTTCGCATCTGAAGAAGACCTTCGGCAAGCAGATGATGAGCGAGATCGTGGAAGCCGCGGTCACCGAGTCCAGCCAGCAGGCAGTGAAGGACAACAACCTCAAGCCGGCGTTTCCGCCGCGCGTCGACCTCTCCAGCGAATTGGCTGAGGTGGTGGACGGCAAATCCGATCTCGAATTCACCGTGAAGGTGGACCTGATGCCGGAATTCGAGCTGGCGGATGTCTCCAAGCTCAAGGTCGAGAAGCTGGTCAGCGAAGTCACCGACACCGAAGTCGATGAAGCGATGATGAAGCTCGCCGAGCAGACGCGCACCTATACGGATCGCGACGCCGGCGAAGCGGCGCAGGACAAAGACCAGGTCGTGATCGATTTCGTCGGCAGAGTTGACGGCGAAGAATTCACGGGCGGCAAGGCGGAAGATTTCAGCCTCACGCTCGGCTCGGGCCAGTTCATCCCCGGTTTTGAGGACCAGCTTGTCGGTGCCAAAGGCGGCGAAGCGCGTGACGTGAACGTCGCGTTCCCGGCGGACTATCCCGAAGCCAAGCTGGTCGGCAAAGAAGCCGTGTTCAAGGTGACGGTGAAGACGGTGAAGAAGCCCGATGCGCTGGAAGTGAATGACGAACTGGCCAAGAAGCTCGGTCTGGAATCGCTTGCGATGCTCAACGAACGCGTGCGCGAACAGCTCAAAGCGGATTTCGCACGGGCCGGACGTCTGCATCTGAAGCGCCGCGTTCTCGATGCACTGGATGCGGAACATGCGTTCTCGCTGCCGCCCACCATGGTGGAAGGCGAGTTCGACGCGATCTGGAAAGCGGTTCAGGCGGAACTGGAACGCGAAGGCAAGACGGCCGCGGACGAAGGCAAGACCGAGGACGAACTCAAGAAGGAATATCACGACATCGCCGAGCGCCGCGTGCGCCTCGGCCTCGTGCTGGCGAAACTCGGCGAGCAGAACGGCATCACCATCGCGCCGGACGAGATCAATCGCGCCGTCGCCATGCGCGCGCGTCAGTTCCCCGGCCAGGAACAGCAGGTGTTCCAGTTCTATTCCAGCAACCCGCAGGCGATGGCCGAAATCCGCGCGCCGATCTTCGAAGACAAGGTCGTCGATTTCATCGCGGAGCTTGCGCAGGTGACCGAGAAGAAAGTCGATCGCGAAACGCTGTTCATGGACCCCGACGAAGCCGTCGAGAAGATGAAGGAAGCTGACGCACCGGCTGAGAAATCCGAAAAGAAAGCCAAGAAGGCGAAGAAGTCGGAAGAGTAAGTTCTACTTCCCGGCGTCTGTGTCGCGAAACTTGCCGAAATAGGCGTCGAGGCTCTCCAGCCCCGGCAGGTTCGCGACACCGCCAGTTTCAATTCCATCATCGAAATGCACTGCGTGCGGATCGGCATTCGTGAACGCCGGCCATCGCGGCAGATTTCCATCGTTGGGATTGCCGGTCTTGGCGAAGTTCGTCCAGTACGTCGTCATCGCATCTGAGAGTTGGCGGTCGGTTGCCCTCCAGTCCCATGGGTCCTGATTTAGATGGCCGAACGTGTAAGGCAGTTCCGACCAGTGGCCGGCACCCCAGGCGGCGAAGGGCGATCCGGCTGGATAGGGCGGCACATGGGCGAAGTAGTAATAGTAAACCTTGCCATTGCCGGTTTTGGATTGCATTCGCGCCCAAGTCCACGTGTCCCAGCCGAAGCGCACATCGCGCTCCACATTTGCCCGCGCGCTGTGGGCCTGTGCGTCCGTCTCATGCAGATAAACGTTTAGGAAGTCGTCGGGCAGATCTCCAAACATTTGGCGGATGTCATCCGTGTAGGTCGCGGCCTTAATCGTGCGCCCTTCGATCATTGGCTTTCCTTCATCTGCGTTTGAACCGATGAGGATAGGAACGTCGTTCTGCCGCGCTGCCGCGAATATTTTGTACGGTTCCCGCGGCAACACATAACCGTCTATGATTGGATGGGTGCCGAGAGGATTGAAGGCTTTGAGGATCTTGTCCGCCGGCACTTTGCGCAACGCGTTAATGGAATCTGCACCGAGGTCGGCAGCCATCTTCTCGCCGATCTTCTCGTTGCCCGGAAGATACCAGCTGTCCTTGAACGGTGTGGCGGATGGCGGAATGAAAACCCCACCGCTTTCGCCGATGGCACGCTGAAACAGACCGTGCGCCAATGGCGACGCCATCAGCAGATTCACGGACATCGCGCCGGCGGATTGCCCCCAAATTGTCACGCGTGCCGGGTCGCCGCCGAATTTTGAGATGTTGCGTTGAACCCATTTGAGCGCTGCGATCTGATCGAGCAGACCGTAATTTCCCGATGAGCCATGCGCGGATTCTTTAGTTAGCTCCGGATGCGCGAAAAACCCAAATGGGCCGACGCGATAATTGATGGTGACGACAATCACGCCTTTTTTTGCGAGCGTGTCGCCCCAATAGAGCGGGATCGAAGCGGATTCCTGCGTGAAGCCACCGCCGGGAATCCAAACCATTACCGGCAGCTTGGCACCGACGGAATCGGGGGGAACCCAGATGTTCAGATAAAGACAATCCTCACTGTTAGGTTCAACTGGCTGGCCCGGAACGGAACTGCCGTCCTGCATGCAGACAGGCGAGAATTTGTCGGCGCGCCGAACGCCTTTCCACGGCGCGACCGGCATTGGATTGCGCCAGCGGAGATCGCCAGTCGGCGGCGCGGCGAAAGGAAGGCCTTTGTAGATTTCGAGACCGGCGCTGCTCACGCCATCAACCAAGCCGGCATCGGTGCGAATTGGGTCCGCGAATGCGGACGATGCGGCCCAAAGCGCCAACACAGCGCTCGCGAAAAAGGCCCCGTGTCGGCTCATCGCTGCGTCCTTTTTTGCAAACGGCTGAATGGCAAATGGTCAGCGTTGCGACGAATTCAAGCTGCAGCTATTAAACAGCGTGGTCGTGCACCAGCGCGCAATCTTCCGTGTCGCTGATTTCCACCTGAATTGTCGCGTGCGGGATGCCGAAGCGATCTTTGAGGTCATCGGCGATGGCGTGCAGCGCCGCGTCGCCCGGATGTCCGTCTGGGATAACGAGGTGGCAGGTGAGCGCCGTTTCCGTGGTGCTCATCGGCCAGACATGCAAATCGTGGATGGCGCAAACCCCGGGCTGCTTTTCCAGAAAATGCCGCACGGCGGCAATGTCGATGCCGGGCGGAACGCCCTGCAACGTCATGCTCAGCGAATCGCGCAGCAGCGACCAAGTCCCCGCCACGATCACCGCGCTTATGCCAAGGCTCACGGCGGGATCGATCCAGAGCCAGCCTGTCAACACGATCACGAACCCGGCGACCACGACGCCCAGTGAAATCGCGGCATCGCCCGCCATATGCAGGAACACGCCACGAATGTTGAGATCGCTCTTGCGGCCGCGCAGGAAGAGCAGGGCCGTCAAAGTGTTGATGGCGATGCCGATGACGGCCACGATCATCACCAACTTTCCGGCAACTGGCTCGGGATGAAAGAATCGCTGGATCGCGCCGAGCGCAATCGCGCCCGTCGCCACCAGCAGGAACACCGCGTTGAACAACGCCGCCAGAATGGACGTGCCGCGCATTCCGTAAGTGAAACGCTGCGACGGCGCGCGCTTGACCAGAACGCTCGCGACCCAGGCCATGACAAGGCCGAGCACGTCGCTCAAATTGTGTCCTGCGTCGGCGATCAGCGCCATGGAATGGCCGATCAATCCGAAGGCCAGACCGACAGCGACAAAAGCGATGTTGAGCGTGATCCCAGCGCCGAAGGCAAAGCCGAAATCCGCGGGCGCGTGGCTATGACCCTGGTGATGATCATGACCATGGTGATCGTGCGTGTGCGCCGCCATCGGCTCAGCCCTCCGCGAACACGATAACAATGGCGAGCAGGCAAAGCACCAGCCCCAGTATGCCGCTTTCGTATTTTTCGATCGCTTCGAGCCGGATACGATTGAGACCAGACATCGTCAGCGCGGTGAATGTCAGCATACCCGCCGTCGTCGCGAAGGCCAGGACAAGGCTGGAGAGCGCAAAGCCCGCCCAGCCGAGCCGCACCGCCGAAACGTAGATCGGCAAGAAGCCCTCGCAGGGCGAGAAGGTCAGAAGCGTGAGCAGGCTTATGATCGCGGCGCGGTCGGAAATAGCTTTGCCCGGAACGCGAACCATGCGCGGCTCCGAAATCAGCGGCAGCGTATATGTGTGATGGGCGTGACCGTCATGGCCATGCGTGTGATCGTGCGGGCCATGGTCATGTTCGTGTCCATGGTCATGGCCATGCAGGAAATGAACGTGGCCGCGGCCCGTCGCCTGCCGGACCAAAAAGAAGGCGCCGAAGATGAACAGCACACCGCCGGCGATCCATGGAAAAATCTGTCCGGTCCAGCGGTCCACCGTCATGCCCAGCAGCGCCACCAGCACGCCGAGAAATGTCGTGAAGGCGGTGTGTCCCAGCGCGGCGAAGCCTGTGATGGTCAAAGTCTTGGCGTGACTCCAGCCCTGCGCGCGGCCGGTAAGCGCGAACGGCAGCCAATGCGTCGGAATCGCGGTGTGGAAAAACGCCACTGTGAATCCCGCGGCCACAATGGAAAAGATAAGCGGCTGGTTCATTCGCCAAGTCCTAGTCCAGGACGGCGACAAAAGGAAAGCCGCGTGTGTCCGCTATCGACTCTCTGCTAGGTTGCGTCCGGGTCGGACGAGGCAGAACGATGATTTTCGAACAGATCGCAACGGGCGGTTGCCAGTCATATGTGGTCGGCTGCGAGGAAACCTGTTCGGCTGCGCTGATCGACCCGGAAGTCCGGCAGATCGACCGCTATCAGGCACTGGCGGCGCGAGACGGTTTGCGCATCCGCTTCGTCATCGACACGCATACGCATGCCGATCATTTCTCGGCCACCAAGCAAATCGGCGAAACGCTCGGTGTGCCGGTGGTGATGCATCGCGAAAGTCCCGCGCCCTTTGCCAATATGCGCCTCGACGACGGCGACATGCTGGCCATTGGCAATCTGCGCCTGCAGGCGCTGCACACGCCCGGCCACACGCAAGACTCGATGTCTCTCGTGATGGGGGATCGCGTATTTACCGGCGACACGCTCCTGATCGGCGGTACGGGCCGCACCGACCTGCCAACGGGCGATCCCGACATGCTGTTCGACAGCCTGTTCGGCAAATTGCTGAAGCTCGACCCTGCGACGACGGTCTATCCCGCGCACGATTACCAAGGCCGCAGCCACACGACGATTGGCGATGAGATCGCGAACAATCCGCGTCTGCAACTGCACGAGCGCAAAGCCTTCACCGACATGATGCGGAATCTCAATCTCTGCGCACCGACCCATCTGACCGAGGCGCTGCGCACCAATATGAGCGGCGGAAAAACAGTGATGCAGTTGCTGTCCCAGGCCGCGGCCCATGTTCCTTTCATGTCGCTGACCGAGCTTCAATCGCGGCTGGCCGGCCGGGCGAACGACTTCATGGTGCTGGATGTGCGCGAGAAAGATGCCTTTGCGGCAGGACATGTTCCGGGCGCGCGTCATTTGCCCCGTGGGCAGCTCGAACTTCGCGTGAACGACGATTTGCCCGATCCCACCATGCGGATCGTCGTTTGTTGCGAATTCGGGAAGATTTCGACATTGGCCGCGGCCACGCTGCGCGAACTGGGCTTCACGCGCGCCGCGGCTCTGGATGGCGGCATGAAGGCGTGGCGCGACCGCGGCTTTCCGGTTGAAAGCAGAACCTGATTATCCTTGCAATCAACATGGTCGCATTAACCTGGGCTTGATCCTATATAGGCCACGTTGACAGCGCGCTTTGCGGCGCTTCAACCTCGTTTCCTCGAATCAGGAGGTCCCATGAAGGACCCACGCGACGTTTACATGAACACGCTTGTACCCATGGTGGTCGAACAGACCGCCCGCGGCGAGCGGGCCTATGACATTTATTCCCGCCTGCTCAAGGAGCGCATCGTCTTCATCACCGGTCCGGTGGAAGATTACGGCGCCAGCCTGATCACGGCGCAACTTCTGTTTCTTGAGGCCGAAAACCCCAAGAAAGAGATCTCAATGTACATCAATTCGCCGGGCGGCTACGTCACAGCCGGCATGGCGATCTACGACACGATGCAATACATCCGGCCCGCCATTCAGACGCTGTGCATCGGTCAGGCGGCTTCGGCCGCTTCACTTTTGTTATGCGCCGGCAAGAAGGGTGAGCGTTATTGCCTGCCGAATTCGCGCATTCTCGTTCATCAGCCCAGCGCGTCCTATTACGGCCAGGCGGCGGATATTGCCCGCCATGCGCAGGAAATCGTGAAGTTGAAGCGCCGCCTGAACGAGATCTACGCCAAGCACACGGGCCAGCCGGTCGAGGCGGTTGAAAAGATGCTGGATCGGGATACTTACCTGACTGCCGAGGAAGCCAAGGCGTTCGGCCTGTTGGATCAGGTCCTGTTGCGCCGTCCCGAACCGGGTGAAGCGGTCTCTTAGTTCCCGCCATCCCCCTTGTTCTGCTGGGGTTTTGACCGGTTTAAAGATTTCTTGATCGGGTTGGCGCTAACGTGGTCGAATGAATCGGGGCGAGCCGATTTGGGTTGGCTCGGGTTGTGCAAGGCATTGATCGGCCAAGTGGTTACGGGTCAGTGCAGTCTTTGAGGGCGGAGTCCGCCCAGGAGCGTCAATGAGTAAGACGAGCGGCGGCGAGTCGAAAAACACTCTCTACTGTTCCTTTTGCGGCAAGAGCCAGCACGAGGTGCGCAAGCTTATTGCCGGTCCGACCGTGTTCATCTGCGATGAATGCGTCGAACTTTGCATGGAAATCATCCGGGAAGAGAACAAGACCTCCTTCCTGAAGTCGCGCGACGGCGTTCCGTCGCCGCAGGAAATCTTCAAGGTTCTGGATGATTACGTGGTCGGCCAGGCGCACGCCAAGAAAGTGCTCTCGGTCGCCGTCCACAATCACTACAAGCGCATCAACGCGTCCGGCAAAAACGGCGACGTCGAACTGGCCAAATCGAACATCATGCTGATCGGCCCGACGGGCTGCGGCAAAACATTGCTGGCCCAGACGCTGGCGCGCATCCTTGACGTCCCGTTCACCATGGCGGACGCCACGACCTTGACCGAAGCCGGCTATGTCGGCGAGGACGTCGAGAACATCATTCTCAAGCTGCTGCAGAATGCCGACTACAATGTCGAGCGGGCGCAGCGCGGCATCGTCTATATCGACGAAGTCGACAAGATCAGCCGCAAATCCGACAACCCGTCGATCACCCGCGACGTGTCGGGCGAGGGCGTGCAGCAAGCGCTGCTGAAGATCATGGAAGGCACGATCGCCTCCGTGCCGCCGCAGGGCGGGCGCAAGCATCCCCAGCAGGAGTTCCTGCAGGTCGATACGACGAACATCCTCTTCATCGTGGGTGGTGCGTTTGCCGGTCTCGACCGCATTATTTCGGCGCGCACGCAAGGCACTTCGATGGGTTTTGGCGCGACCGTGCGCGGCCCGGACGAGCGCGGCACAGGCGAAATCCTGCGCGAAGTGGAACCCGAAGATTTGCTGAAATTCGGCCTGATCCCGGAATTCATCGGCCGTCTACCGATCCTCGCCACCCTTGGCGATCTGACGGAACCGGCGCTGATCGAAATTCTCACCCGTCCGAAGAACGCGCTGGCGAAGCAGTATCAGCGCCTGTTCGAGATGGAAGGCGTGAAGCTGCGTTTCCAGGAAGAAGCGCTGCATTCGATTTCCAAAAAGGCGATCGCGCGGCGTACCGGCGCACGTGGCCTGCGCTCGATCATGGAATCCTTCCTGCTCGAAACCATGTTCGAACTTCCAACGCTGAACGGCGTGCAGGAAGTTGTGATCACGGCGGATGTCGTGGAGGGGCGCTCGCGTCCGCTCTACACCTATTCCGACAAGGGCGAAGCCGCACAGAAGAGTGCCGGCTAGAGTTTCCTGACGCGGTTTCAACTTCAAGATAGCCGACGCGGCACGATGCGCCGCGCGGTGGTGTTTACTTCTTGAAACGTTCCCCTCGCAAGCCCATTTTAACTTATGGGAGTCGGCCCATTCGGGCGACTTAAATCAAGGTTCCGTAAGCCCAGATGGGGTACGGTGGCCCGTATCATCCGGCGCGAAAGCCCGGTCAGGAGATGAGTATGTCGGATCAAGAGGTCGTGAATAAGCCGAAGGAAACGGGCGGCCAGTTGGTGCCGGTTCTGCCGTTGCGCGACATCGTCGTATTTCCCCACATGATCGTTCCGCTTTTTGTCGGCCGCGAGAAGTCCGTGCGCGCGCTCGAAGAAGTGATGAACGACGAGAAACAGATTCTGCTGCTGACGCAGAAGATTGCCGCCGAGGACGATCCTTCGGCCGACGGCCTGCACACCATCGGCACGATGGCGACTGTGCTGCAGCTTCTGAAACTGCCCGATCAGACTGTGCGTGTTTTGGTCGAAGGCAAGAGCCGCGCGCGCGTCACCAGCTTCGTTGCGCGCAACGATTTCTTCCAGGCGCATATCGAGAAGATCTCGGACCTTCCCGGCGAGGGCAAGGAAACCGAAGCGCTCATCCGCACGGTGAAAACGAACTTCGAGCAGTACATCAAGCTCAACAAGAAGGTGCCGGCGGAAACGCTGGCTGCCGTCGCGCAAATCGAAGACTCGGCGAAATTGGCCGATACAGTCGCTTCGCATTTGTCGGTGAAAATCTCCGACCGCCAGCAACTTTTGGAAACGCTCAACACCACCGAGCGTCTGGAGCGCGTGCTGTCGCTGATCGAATCCGAAATCGGTGTGCTGCAGGTCGAGCGTAAAATCCGTTCGCGCGTGAAGCGCCAGATGGAGAAGACGCAGCGAGAATATTATCTGAACGAGCAACTGAAGGCGATTCAGAAGGAACTCGGCGAAGGCGACGAAGGCCGCGACGAGATGAACGAGCTGGAAGACCGCATCCGCAAGACCAAGCTCTCCAAGGAAGGCCGCGAGAAAGCCGCCGCCGAAGTGAAAAAGCTGCGCTCCATGTCGCCCATGAGCGCGGAAGCGACGGTCGTGCGCAATTACCTCGACTGGCTGCTCTCGCTTCCCTGGGGCAAGAAGTCGAAGGTTAAGAAAGACATCAAGCTCGCGGAAGACATTCTGCACGAGGACCATTTCGGCCTCGAGAAGGTCAAAGAACGTATACTGGAATATCTCGCGGTGCAGCAGCGCGCCGGCAAGATGAAGGGGCCGATCCTCTGCCTCGTCGGACCTCCCGGTGTTGGCAAGACATCGCTCGGCAAATCCATCGCCAAGGCGACGGGCCGCGAATTCGTGCGCATGTCGCTGGGCGGCGTGCGTGACGAAGCGGAAATCCGCGGCCATCGGCGCACCTATATCGGCTCCATGCCGGGCAAGGTGATCCAGTCGATGAAGAAGGCGAAGAGCGCCAATCCGCTCTTTTTGCTAGACGAAATCGACAAGCTGGGCGCCGACTGGCGCGGCGATCCTTCGAGCGCTTTGCTCGAAGTGCTCGACCCCGAGCAGAATAGCACCTTCAACGATCATTATCTGGAAGTCGATTTCGATCTATCGGACGTGATGTTCATCACCACGGCCAATTCGCTGAACATGCCGCAGCCATTGATGGACCGCATGGAGATCATTCGCATCCCCGGCTACACCGAGGATGAGAAGGTCGAGATCGCCAAGCGCCATCTGATCGACAAGCAGGTCAAGGCGCACGGCCTGAAAGACGGCGAGTGGAAGATCGACGACGAAGCGTTGCACGACCTTATTCGCTACTACACGCGCGAGGCCGGCGTTCGCAATCTCGAGCGCGAGATCGCGAATCTGACTCGCAAGGCGGTGAAGGAAATCGTCTCCGGCAAGAAGGCGGCGATTGAAATCACCGCGGCCAATCTCGGCGAGTATGCCGGTGTGCGCAAGCACCGCTACGGCGAGATCGAAGGCGAGGATCAGGTCGGTGTAGTCACCGGTCTGGCGTGGACGGAAGTCGGCGGCGAAACGCTGCAAATCGAATCCGTGATGCTGCCCGGCAAGGGCCGCATGCAGACCACGGGCAAACTCGGCGATGTGATGAAGGAATCGATCGACGCGGCGCGCTCCTTTGTGCGCTCCAAGGCGACGAGCTTCGGCATCAAGCCGCCGCGCTTCGACCAGATCGACATTCACGTTCATGTGCCGGAAGGCGCCACGCCGAAAGACGGCCCGTCCGCCGGTGTCGCCATGGCAACATCGATCATCTCGGTCATCACCGGCATTCCGGTGCGCCGCGATGTGGCGATGACGGGTGAAGTGACGTTGCGCGGACGCGTGCTGCCGATCGGCGGCTTGAAGGAAAAGCTGCTTGCGGCATTGCGCGCCGGAATCAAAACGGTGGTGATCCCGTATGACAACGAAAAGGATCTGGCTGAGATTCCGGACAACGTGAAGAACTGCATGACGATCGTGCCGGTGAAGACTGTCGAGGAAGTCCTCAAGGTCGCGCTGGCGCGTCAGCCGGAAGCAATTGACTGGGTTGAGCCGGAGATTGTTGCGACCCCACCGTTGCCGGCTACGGCCACCGACGCGATGGTTACGCACTAAGCCAGTCAAAAGACTTGGCAAATGGGCTCGGAACGGGAACGTTCCGGGCCCATTTTCTTAGGGAAAACCCCGGAATTTCGCGGTTTTTGGGCTTGTTGGCCAAAGCGGCACGGCCCTAAAGTGTGCGCCCGGAGAGATTCTTCCGAAAAGGAGCCCGCCTCGTGAACAAGAACGATCTTATCCAGCAGCTTTCCGATCGCTCAGGCCTGCAGAAGACCGACGCTGCGAAAGCCGTAGACGGTGTGTTCGATCTGATTACCGACGCGCTCAAGGCGGGCGATGAAGTGCGTCTGACCGGCTTTGGCGTTTTCGTTGTCGCATCGCGCGCGGGCGGCAAAGGCCGCAACCCGCAGACGGGCGAGGAAATCACGATCAAGCCGTCCAAGCAGCCGCGCTTCCGCCCCGGCAAACAGCTCAAAGACGCGCTCAACTGACCTCACCTCCGTGAGTTCATCCCCGGCGAGCACGCCAAGCGCGCGCGGGAATGGGATGGCGTTCTCGCCGTTCAGCGCCGATTGAGCGGCGCGCGCGCGCGCTCTATAAGCGCGCTCGCAAAGGGCGGTTAGCTCAGCTGGTAGAGCATATCGTTTACACCGATAGGGTCGGCGGTTCGAACCCGTCACCGCCCACCAGCCTGCGCTGCTTCGCAGCTTCGGCTGGCAAGCCAGCCTGAGTGAGAAGCGGCGAAGGGATGAAACGCCCATTGCCGGTTACACCAAAGTCATGTCGCCTGACGCGGGGAACGCCTATGCTTGGGCGGCTGTTTCGAGCAGGACGTTCTTCGCATGAACAAAGCTTTCCACCGCATCGCTCCGGCTGCGCTTGCACTGGGCCTTTGCGCCTGTGGCGGGATGTTTGGCTACGATCACCCGCAACAACGCCATATCGAGGCGCCTTGGCATCCGGCCAGTGCGATGCTGACGAAATATGATGCGAATAGCGACGGAAGCGTCACGCGCGCCGAAATGGAAAAGGGTTTGCGCGCCGATTTCACGAAGGCCGACGTGAACAAAACCGGCTGCCTGGATGCTGACGAAACGCGCGTAATCAATCAGCAGCGTCTCGCTGAAGATCAATCGACCGCTTCACCGCTTGTCGATTTCACGGGCAAAGGCTGTATCAGTTTCGAGGAATTCGCGGCCACGCCACGTTCGCTGTTCGAACAGATGGATCGCGACGGCAATGGCGTGCTGACTCCACAGGAATTGAACCCGAACGCGCCTCCAGCAAAGAAAGACGGCACAACCGTCAGTCCGGAGGGACATCATGGCCATGGCGGACATCGCGGCGGCGGCGATGGTTCCCAACCAGGTCAAAGCGGCGGTCCCGGCGGCAATTAGCCAAGCATTTCACGCTGCTTGACAGGGGTAGGGCCGCGCCCTACATCGGCCCTCCTTCGCGTTACGACGCGAGCGCCCGCGGGGGCGTAGCTCAGTTGGTTAGAGTGACGGCCTGTCACGCCGTAGGTCGCGGGTTCGAGCCCCGTCGCTCCCGCCACTTTTCATTCGCGAACCGTTCGCAACGACGTTCAAAAAATCCTGTTTCCGGGCCGCGAATCTTGGTCTAAACCCCCGTTGCAAGCGGGTGTTTCTTTCTGTTACTGCACCTGCGAAATAACCCCGGTTTGTCCTCGCAAACGCATCCCCACGAGGCAGCTGAACCAGTCAGGACCGCGTCATGGAAGGCCTGCTGATGGAGTATCTGCCAATCCTGATTTTTATCGGGATCGCCGGCGGTCTTAGCCTCGTTCTGATCGCTGTCCCGTTCGTCATCGCACCGTCCAAGCCCGATCCGGAAAAACTCTCCGCCTATGAGTGCGGCTTCAACGCCTTCGGCGACGCGCGGATGAAATTCGATGTGCGCTTTTATCTGGTCTCGCTGCTCTTCATCATCTTCGACCTCGAAGTCGCATTTCTGTTTCCCTGGGCGATCACGCTGACCAAGACGGGCGTCTTCGCTTTCTGGTCGATGATGGTGTTTCTCGGCGTCTTAACCGTCGGCTTCATCTACGAATGGAAGAAAGGCGCGCTCGAATGGGAGTGACCCCTGCAGGCCAAGCCGCGCGCAGCGCTGTCGAAGGCGGCCGAGCCGTCACCGACAATGACCCCTATTTCAAGCAAATGCAGCTGGAGATGCACGAGAAGGGTTTTCTCGTGGCCTCGGCGGATGCGCTCATCAACTGGGCCCGCACCGGCTCGCTGATGTGGTTGACGTTTGGGCTGGCGTGCTGCGCGGTCGAGATGATGCAGGCGAGCATGCCGCGCTATGACCTGGAACGCTTCGGTTTCGCGCCGCGCGCCTCACCGCGCCAGGCGGACGTGATGATTGTCGCCGGGACGCTCGTGAACAAAATGGCGTCCGCGCTGCGCAAAGTCTACGACCAGATGCCGGAGCCGCGCTATGTGATCTCGATGGGATCCTGCGCCAACGGCGGCGGCTATTATCACTATTCCTATTCGGTGGTGCGCGGCTGCGATCGCATCGTGCCGGTGGACATCTACGTGCCCGGCTGCCCGCCGACCGCCGAAGCGCTGGTTTACGGCATCATGATGCTGCAGCGGAAAATCCGCCGCACCGGCAATATCGATCGTTGAGGCGGCGATGACAGACCTCACCGATCTCGGCCAAAGAATAAGTGCTGCGCTGCCGGGCGCGGTGCGCGGTACGCATACCACGTTCGGCGAACTCACTCTGGACATCGAACCGAGCGAGATCGTGCGCGCGGTGAAGACTTTGCGCGACGAATTCGCCTTCAGCGTTTTGATCGACATTTGCGGCGTTGACTGGCCGCAGCGCGCCAACCGCTTCGACGTGGTCTATCACCTGCTTTCACTGACGAACAACGCACGCGTTCGCCTGAAACTCGAGACAGGCGAGGACAATCCCGTTCCTTCGATCGTCAGCCTGTTTCCGGCCGCCGGCTGGCACGAGCGCGAAACCTTCGACATGTATGGCGTCATCTTCGCGGACAATCCCGATCTGCGCCGGTTGCTGACCGATTACGGGTTCTCCGGCTATCCGCTGCGCAAGGATTTTCCGCTCACCGGCTATGTCGAACTTCGTTATGACGATGAATTGAAGCGCGTTGTCTATCGCCCCGTGAAACTGGTGCAGGAATTTCGCGAATTCGATTTCATGTCGCCGTGGGAAGGCGCGCCTTATATTCTCCCCGGCGACGAAAAGGCGGCAATGGCACCGAATGCCGACTCCGGCAATCCGGGAAAGAAGCCATGAGTGCCGCGCCCGAGAAAGTGGACGACAATCACACCACACTAAATTTTGGGCCTCAGCATCCCGCCGCGCATGGCGTGCTGCGTCTGGTACTTGATCTCGATGGCGAGATCATCACGCGCGTCGATCCGCATATCGGCCTCTTGCATCGCGGCACCGAAAAGTTGATCGAGCACAAGACTTACCTTCAGGCTATCGGATATTTCGACCGGCTCGACTATGTCGCGCCGATGAATCAGGAGCATGCTTTCTGTCTCGCCATCGAGCGGCTGATCGGCATGGATGTGCCACCGCGCGGGCAATATATCCGCGTGCTCTACAGCGAGATCGGCCGCAATCTAAACCATCTGTTGCAGGTGACGACGCAGGCGTTGGATTGCGGCGCGCTCACCCCGCCGCTCTGGGGCTTCGAAGAGCGCGAAAAGCTGATGGTGTTCTACGAACGCGCTTCCGGCGCGCGCATGCACGCCAAATATTTCCGCCCGGGCGGCGTACATCTCGATCTGCCGCCCGAACTGCTCACGGATATATACGCCTTTACGGATCACTTCCCGAAAGTGCTGGACGACATTGAAGGTCTGCTGACCGAGAACCGCATCTTTAAGCAGCGCAATGTCGATATCGGCGTGATCAAGCGCGCGGACGCGGAAAGCTGGGGCATGTCCGGCGTAATGCTGCGCTCGACGGGCGTGGCGTGGGATCTGCGTCGCGCGCAGCCGTATGAATGCTACAACGATCTCGACTTCCAGATTCCTACGGGCAAGAACGGCGACAATTACGACCGCTACCTGATGCGCATTCAGGAAATGCGCCAGGCCAACAAGATCATGCGCCAATGCATCGAGAAGATGCCCAAGGGCGCCTGGGTTTCGGACAACAAGAAAGTCGTGCCGCCGCGCCGCGCCGAGATGAAGATGTCGATGGAAGCGCTCATCCATCATTTCAAGCTCTACACCGAGGGCTTTCATGTCCCGGCCGGTGAAGTTTACGCGGCGGTGGAAGCGCCGAAGGGTGAGTTCGGCGTCTATCTCGTGGCGGATGGTACCAACAAACCCTATCGCTGCAAACTGCGCGCGCCCTCTTATTCGCATCTTCAGGCGATGGATTTCATGTGCCGGGGCCATATGCTGGCAGACTTGTCCGCCGTTCTTGGTTCCCTCGACATCGTGTTCGGGGAGGTGGACCGGTGAGCTTCCGCCGCCTTTCGCAAACTCAACCTGCTAGCTTCGCATTCAAGCCGGAGTTTGAGCCGCGCATCGCGCGCGAGATCGCGAAATATCCGGCCGGACGTCAGGCGAGCGCGGTGATTGCGCTTCTCTGGTTCGGCCAGGATCAGGAGGGCTGGGTCACCAAGCCGATGATCGAGGATGTCGCGCGGCGTTTGGACATGCCGTTTATCCGCGTGCTGGAAGTCGCGACATTCTACACGATGTTCAATCTGGAGCCGGTCGGCGATCATCTGGTGCAGGTCTGCACGACCACGCCGTGCTGGCTGCGCGGGTCCGATGATGTGGTGGCCGCCTGCAAGAAACACATCGCACCGACGCAAAAAACGGTTTCCAAAGACGGCGAGTTCTCGTGGATGGAGGTCGAATGTCTCGGCGCCTGCGTGAACGCGCCGATGCTTCAGATCGGCAAGGATTTCTACGAAGATCTCGATGGTCCGACGACCGAAAAAATCTTTGAAGCTTTTCGCCGCGGCGAAACGCCGAAGCCGGGTCCACAGAATTTCGGCCGCCATACCTCGGAGCCGGAAGGCGGCGCTCTCACCTTGAAAGACACGCAACTTTATAATGGCGGCTATAGCAAGGGCGCGCATGGCGGCGGCGCAACGACAGACGCGAACGCAAAAATGCCAACGCAAGGCGCGTCCGACCGCGAAGCTCCAGCACAGAAACCACCGGGAGCTGCCACATAATGCTCACCGACAAAGATCGCATCTTCACCAATCTCTATGGCTTCGAAGACCCGGGCCTGAAGGGCGCCATGGCGCGCGGCGCGTGGGACGGGACCAAGCAGATACTTGAACGTGGCATCGATGCGATCATCGATGAAATGAAGAAGTCGGGCCTGCGCGGCCGCGGCGGCGCGGGCTTTCCGACCGGCCTGAAATGGTCCTTCATGCCCAAGGAAGTGAAGGAGCGGCCGCACTATCTCGTCGTCAATGCGGACGAGTCCGAGCCCGGCACCTGCAAAGACCGGGACATCCTGCGCCACGATCCGCACACGCTGATCGAAGGCTGCCTGATCGCCAGCTTCGCGATGCGTGCGCACGTCGCTTATATATATGTGCGCGGCGAGTTCATTCGCGAGCGCGAGGCGCTGCAACGCGCGGTCGATGAAGCTTACGAAGCCAGGCTCATCGGCAAGGACAATATCAACGGCTGGGATTTCGATTGCTACGTGCATCACGGCGCCGGCGCATACATCTGCGGCGAGGAAACCGCGCTGCTCGAAAGTCTGGAAGGCAAGAAGGGCCAGCCGCGCCTGAAGCCGCCATTTCCCGCGAATGCCGGTGTCTGGGGCTGCCCAACAACCGTGAACAACGTCGAGAGCATCGCGGTTGCGCCGACCATTCTGCGCCGTGGCTCCGGCTGGTTCGCCGGCATCGGCCGCCCAAACAACACCGGCACCAAGATTTTCTGCATCTCCGGCCATGTGAACAAGCCGTGCAATGTGGAAGAGGAGATGGGTATCCCACTGCGCGAGATTATCGAGCGTCATGCCGGCGGCGTACGCGGCGGTTGGGATAATCTGCTTGCGATCATTCCCGGTGGCGCTTCGGTTCCGTTGCTGCCCAAATCGATTTGCGACGATGTGCTGATGGATTTTGACTCTTTGAAGAACGTGCAATCCGGTCTCGGTACGGCGGCTGTAATCGTGATGGACAAGTCCGCTGACGTGGTGAAGGCGATCACGCGGCTCGCCTATTTCTACAAGCATGAAAGCTGCGGCCAGTGCACGCCCTGCCGCGAAGGCACCGGCTGGATGTGGCGTGTCATGAAGCGGCTTACGGTCGGCGACGCCCAGACCAGCGAAATCGATCTGTTGCAGGAAGTGACGAAGGAAGTGGAAGGCCACACCATCTGCGCGCTGGGCGATGCTGCGGCTTGGCCTATCCAAGGTCTGATCCGCCACTTCCGTCCTGAGATCGAACGGCGCATCGCCGAACGCGCCAAGCTGGCGGCGGAGTAGGCGATGGCAACCCGAAATCTCAACATCAACGGCATTGAAATCGAAGCTGACGACAACATCACGTTGCTGCAGGCCTGCGAGCAGGCAGGCGCCGAAATTCCGCGCTTCTGCTACCACGAACGCCTGTCGGTCGCCGGCAATTGCCGCATGTGCCTTGTCGAATGGGTCGGCGCGCCGAAGCCGCAAGCGTCTTGCGCGCTTCAGGTTCGCGATATCTTCCCAAACAAAGATGGCACGCCCGCCAATATCCGCACCAATTCGCCGATTGCCAAGAAGGCGCGCGAAGGCGTGATGGAATTTCTGCTGATCAACCATCCGCTGGATTGCCCGATCTGCGATCAGGGCGGCGAATGCGATCTGCAGGATCAGGCGATGGGCTATGGCCGCGCGGCGTTCCACCGCTTCAACGAAAACAAGCGCGCCGTCGAAGACAAATATATGGGTCCGCTCGTCAAGACGATCATGACCCGCTGCATCCAATGCACGCGCTGCGTGCGCTTCGCCACCGAAGTCGCAGGTGTGCCCGATCTGGGCGCCACGGGCCGCGGCGAGGATATGGAGATCACGACCTATCTGGAGAAGGCATTCACAAGCGAACTCTCCGGGAATGTGGTCGATATTTGTCCGGTCGGCGCGCTGACATCCAAGCCGTATGCGTTCAACGCGCGGCCATGGGAGTTGCGCAAGACCGAATCCATCGACGTGATGGACGCGCAAGGTTGCAACATCCGAGTCGATACGCGCGGGCCGCAGGTGCTGCGCGTGCTGCCGCGTCTGAACGAAGATGTGAACGAGGAATGGATTTCCGACAAGGCGCGCCACGCCTGTGATGGACTAAACCGCCAGCGTCTCGACAAGCCTTACATCCGCAAGAACGGGAAGCTGGTGCCCGCCACATGGGCCGAAGCTTTCGCCGCCATCGCCGCGCGCGTCTCCGCGACGAAGCCGCAGGCGATGGCTGCTATCGTCGGCGATCTCGCGGCGGCAGAAGAGATCAAGGCATTGAAGGATCTGATGGGTGCGCTCGGCGCGGCAAATCTGGAATGCCGTCAGGATGGTGCGAAAATAGGAAACGGTCCGCGCCAATCTTATCTCTTCAACACCGGCATCGCGGGCGTCGAGACAGCGGATGCCATTCTGTTGATAGGTACCAACCCGCGCTGGGAAGCGCCGGTGCTGAACGCGCGCATCCGCAAGACCTGGATCAATTCGGCGGTGAAGATCGCCAATGTCGGTACGGCCTACGATCTCACCTATCCGGTCGAGCATTTGGGCGGCGCGGATGTTCTCTCCGGCATCGCGGATGGCAGCCACGCTTTCGCGAAAGTGCTGAAAGACGCCAAGCGACCGATGATCGTCGTCGGCGCCGGTGCGCTGGCGCGTGCGGATGGCGCAGCCATTCTCCGGCTTGCCGCAAAGGTTGCGGCCGACACCGGCATGATCGGCCCCGCGGGTTCGGCCGCTGAAGGCGGCTGGGTTGGCTTCAATGTACTTCACACCGCAGCTAGCCGCGTTGGTGCGTTCGATCTTGGCTTCGTCAAGGGACGCGACATGGGGGGCATACTCGACGGCGCATCCAAGGGCGAGATCGACTTTATATATTTGCTCGGCGCCGATGAGTTCGACACCGCGAAGCTTGGCAAAGCTTTCGTCGTCTATCAGGGCACGCATGGCGACGCCGGCGCGCATCGTGCCGACGTAATCCTGCCCGGCGCTGCCTATACCGAGAAGGACGGCCTTTACGTCAATTTCGAGGGCCGGATTCAGCGCGGCAAGCGTGCCGCGTTTCCACCGGGCGAAGCCAAAGAAGATTGGGCGATCCTGCGCGCTTTATCCGACGTCCTTGGCAAGCGTCTGCCCTATGACGACCGCGACGCGCTGCGCCGCGCCGTTGTTGCCGACGCGCCGCACTTCGACGTCCACAATGAAGCGCCCGCGCATGCCGGCGCCGATCCAGCGATCTGGGACGCCATCGGTACCGTCGGCGCGATTGACGCGAAAGCGCCGCTCGAAAGCCCGATCCGCGATTTCTATCTCACCAATCCGATCGCGCGCGCGAGTGAGGTCATGGCCGAATGCAGCCGCATTTTCCTCGGCGGCACAACGCAGATGGCGGCGGAATAGGCCATGGCCCTGATCCCCTTCTTCCAATCGCACGGATTGTCCCATGGATGGGCCTGGGTGCTCAGCTACGGAATCATGACCGTCCTGTTCCAGCTCATGTTGGCGCTGTCCGTCGCCTTCTTCATTCTGGCGGATCGCAAGATCTGGGCGGCAGTGCATATGCGGCGCGGCCCGAATGTGGTCGGCCCCTTCGGTCTTTTCCAGACGCTGGCCGACGCGTTCAAATTCTTTTTCAAGGAAGTCATCATACCGGCGGGTGCCAACAAGGTTTTGTTTCTGCTGGCACCGCTGATCACTGCAACACTGGCGTTCTCGGCCTGGGCCGTGATGCCCGTGGCGTCCGGTTGGGTGATCTCCAACATCAATGTCGGCATACTTTATATCTTTGCAATTTCGTCCCTCGGCGTTTACGGCGTGATTGTCGCGGGCTGGGCATCAAACTCGAAATATCCGTTTTTGGCGGCGCTTCGGGCCGCCGCGCAGATGGTGTCCTACGAAGTCTCCATCGGCTTCGTGATCATCACGGTGCTGCTGTTCGCGGGATCGTTGAACCTGTCGGCCATCGTTCACGCGCAGGAACATGGCTGGTTCGCGTTCACGATGCTGTTTCCCATGTTTGTGATTTTCTTCGCCTCATCGCTTGCGGAGACGCAACGTCCCCCCTTCGATCTTCTCGAAGCCGAATCCGAACTCGTGGCCGGCTTCATGACGGAGTATTCGTCCACTCCGTTCCTTCTGTTTTTCCTCGGCGAATACATGAACGTCATCATGCTCTCGGGCCTGATGACGGTGCTGTTTTTGGGTGGTTGGCTGCCGCCGCTTTCGGTCTGGCCGTTCACTGTCGTGCCTGGTGTAATTTGGTTCCTGCTCAAGCTCCTTTTCATCTTCTTCATGATGGCGATGGTGAAAGCGATCGTGCCGCGCTACCGCTACGACCAACTCATGCGGCTGGGCTGGAAAGTGTTTCTTCCTTTGTCGCTGCTCTGGGTCGTGCTGACGGCGGCGTATGTTCTCTATCGCAGCGGAGGCTTTTGATGGCCAGTCTCGACCGCGCGGCGCGCCAAATCTTCTTCTGGGATTTCATCAGCAGCTTTTTTCTGGCCATGCGCTACTTCTTCGCGCCGAAAGTGACGCTCAATTATCCGTTCGAAAAAGGCCCGCTATCGCCGCGCTTTCGCGGCGAGCATGCGCTGCGCCGTTATCCGAACGGCGAGGAACGGTGCATCGCTTGCAAATTGTGCGAAGCAATTTGCCCGGCGCTCGCCATCACGATCGAGGCCGAGCCGCGCGCCGACGGCAGTCGCCGCACCACGCGCTACGACATCGATATGGTGAAGTGCATCTATTGCGGGCTGTGCCAGGAGGCATGTCCGGTGGACGCCATCGTGGAAGGCCCGAATTTCGAGTTTGCGACGGAAACGCGTGAGGAACTTTACTACGACAAAGTGCGGCTGCTCGCCAACGGTGATCGATGGGAGCGCGAGATCGCGCGAAATCTCGAAATGGACGCGCCCTACAGATGATGACGTTCGAAAACATCGTTGGGTTGTCCTGCGGGGAGGGAATTTAAATGTCTCTCGCCGACATTCAGGCGCGCGCGCAATCGAAGGCCAGAATGTCCGGTTCACGCCGCGCCAAATATTTCCGCGAGGCGGAACAGGCAAAACGCATCGCCAATCTGACGGCTGCGGGCTACGTACTGCCCTTGTCCGAATGGCTCGGCCATAATAACGGTCCGCCCTGGCATGTGGCGACGCTGTTCCTCGAATATTGCTGGCGCAAAGCGCATGAAGAGGCTTGGAAACCGCCGACACAGGAAATCGCCGCGCGCCGCGCGCGCAAGGCCGAGGCGCTCCGGCTGACTTACAAGCAATATGCGCTCGAAATCATGGAGCGTGGCCGCTTTCCCGATGAAGCGCTGGCCGCGCAATTGAAGCTGAACGCGGGGACGATGCAATGATCCTCACGACCATAGCCTTCTATGTATTCTCCGCGGTCCTGATCGCTTCGGCGCTGATGGTGATAGCTTCGCGCAATCCGGTGCATTCGGTGCTGTTCCTGATCCTGTCGTTCTTCAACGCCGCCGCGTTATTCGTGCTGCTGGGCGCGGAATTCCTCGCGATGATTTTGGTTGTCGTCTATGTCGGCGCCGTCGCCGTGCTCTTCCTGTTCGTCGTCATGATGCTGGACATCGACTTTGCCGAACTGAAGAAGGGCGCGTTGCAATATCTGCCGTTCGGCGCGCTGGTCGGCTTGGCGCTGCTTGCTGAACTCGTGCTAGTGGGAAGCGTGTGGGTTTTCGCACCGGGCGCGCATGGCGCGCTGGCGCAAGCGACACCAGCAGGCATGACCAACACCGAAGCCCTCGGTCACATCCTCTATACGGATTACATCTATTACTTTCAGATCGCGGGCCTCGTGCTGCTGGTCGCGATGATCGGCGCCATTGTGCTGACCTTGCGCCAGCGCCCGGGCGTGCGCCGCCAGTCGATAGCCGCGCAAAACGCGCGCACGCCGGCGACTGCGATGGAAATGCATGATGTGAAACCCGGGCAGGGGGCATAACATGGCCATCGACCTCGGCAATTATCTGGCGCTCGCCGCTATCCTGTTTACCATCGGCGTGCTCGGCATCTTCCTGAACCGCAAGAACGTCATCGTCATCCTGATGTCCATCGAATTGATTCTGCTCGCGGTGAACATCAACTTTGTGGCGTTCTCGGCGTTCCTCGGCGATCTGGTGGGGCAGGTGTTCGCGCTGTTCGTGCTCACCGTGGCCGCCGCCGAAGCGGCCATCGGGCTTGCCATTCTCGTCGTCTATTTCCGCAACCGCGGTTCCATCGCCGTGGAAGACGTCAACGTGATGAAGGGTTGATCGTGTACGCAGCCATCGTCTTCCTGCCCATCATCGGCGCGTTGATCGCTGGACTTTTCGGCCGCATGATCGGCGCGCGCGCCTCCGAACTCGTCACCACGGCGCTGTTGTTCGTCTCCGCGACGCTCTCCTGCTACGCCTTTTACGACGTGGCGATGCTGGGCCATGCTCAGATCACCCAGATCATGTCGTGGATCACGTCAGGCGATTTCGAGGTCGATTGGGCTATCCGCGTCGATACGCTGACGGCTGTGATGCTGGTCGTGGTGACCGGCGTGTCCTCCCTCGTGCATCTGTACTCCATCGGCTACATGCACGAAGACCCGAGCCGGCCGCGTTTCTTCTCGTACCTCTCTCTCTTTACCTTCGCGATGTTGATGCTGGTGACGGCGAACAACTTCCTGCAGATGTTCTTCGGCTGGGAAGGCGTTGGCCTCGCATCCTATCTGCTGATCGGCTTCTGGTATGAGAAGCCTTCCGCCAATGCGGCTGCGATCAAGGCATTCATCGTCAACCGTATCGGCGACTTTGGCTTCGCGCTCGGAATCTTTGGAATCTTCTTCATCTTCCACAGCCTCGATTTCGATACGGTGTTCAGGACCGCGCCCGCGATGGTTGGGCACACCTTCAATTTTGCCGGCCACGACGTGGACATTCTGACCACGCTCTGCCTGCTGCTGTTCATCGGTGCGATGGGCAAGTCCGCGCAAATCGGGCTGCACACCTGGTTACCGGACGCGATGGAAGGCCCCACGCCGGTCTCCGCGCTGATCCATGCAGCGACCATGGTGACGGCGGGTGTATTCCTCGTCTGCCGTTGCTCGCCGCTCTTCGAACATGCGCCGGCTGCCTTGGAGTTCGTGACGTTCATTGGCGCAACGACTGCGTTTTTTGCGGCTTCCGTCGGCCTCTTTCAGAACGACATCAAGCGCGTGATCGCCTATTCGACCTGCTCGCAACTCGGCTACATGTTCGCGGCCGCCGGCGTCTCGGCCTACGGCAACGCGATGTTACACCTCTTCACACATGCGTTCTTCAAGGCGCTTCTCTTCTTGAGTGCCGGCGCGGTGATCCACTCGATGCATCACGAGCAGGACATGCGAAAGATGGGCGGTCTCGCGCGCTATATTCCCTTCACCTGGGCGATGATGCTCATCGGTAATCTGGCGCTCACCGGCGTCGGAATTCCTGTTCTCGGTATCGGCACCGCCGGGTTTTATTCCAAGGACGGGATTATCAACGCCACATTCCTTTCCGGCACGCCGATGGGCACGTACGCCTTCTGGATGACGCTCACCGCGGCGCTGATGACCGCGTTCTATTCCTGGCGCCAGTTCCTGATGACATTTCATGGTCCCTATCGCGGCAACCGGCCGCAAAAGCTCACGCATGCCGATGCCGACGCGCTTTCGCACGAGGAACCACTGGACCACGGCGATCATTCGCACGCGATCCAACTTTCGGAGGTTCATGAATCGCCGCTGACGATGCTGATCCCGCTGGCGGTTCTGGCGCTTGGCGCCCTATTTGCCGGCGCGATCTTCGACAATCTGTTTGTCGGCGACATTTCCGGCGGTTTCTGGCGGACCTCGCTCGCGTCCATTGCCGGTCATCATGCGGCCGGTGCGGACGTGCCGATGTGGGTGGAGTTCGGACCGTTCGTGGTGACGATCATCGGGTTCGCGATCGCTTACTACTATTATGTGCTGCATCCCGAGCTGCCGCCGAAAATGGCCGCGAAGGACGGGCTGCTCTATAAATTTCTCTATAACAAATGGTATTTCAACGAGATCTACGATTTCCTTTTCGTACGCCCCACGCTGTGGCTTGGCCGCGCGTTGTGGAAGATCGGCGACGGCAAGATCATCGACGGGCTGGGGCCTGACGGCATTGCCGCCCGCGTGCTGGACGTGACGCGCGGTACCGTGCGCATGCAATCGGGCTATGTCTATCACTACGCCTTCGCCATGTTCCTTGGCGTGCTCGCCCTGGCGACCTGGTTCATGTTTATGGGAGGCGTGCTGTGAGCCACCTTCCGCTTCTCAGCATTGTAACGTTCCTGCCGCTCGTTGGTGCGCTTTTCATCCTGCTCACGCGTGGGCAGAGCGAGACGGTGGCAAACACCGCGCGTTGGGTCGCGCTCATTACAACGCTCGCCGACCTCGCCGTCGCCATCTACATCTGGACTCAGTTCGACGGTTCGACCGCTGCGTTCCAGTTCGTGGAACAGGCGCAATGGCTTGGCGGCGGCATCACCTATCACATGGGCGTGGACGGGATTTCCGTTCTCTTTATCGTGCTCACCGCAGGGCTGATGCCGTTCTGCATTCTGGCGAGCTGGAAATCCATCGAAACGCGCGTACCGGAATATATGATCGCATTTCTGGCGTTGCAGACGTTGATGATCGGCGTGTTCTGCGCGCTCGACCTCGTTCTCTTCTATGTGTTCTTTGAGGGCGGGTTGATCCCGATGTTCCTCATCATCGGCGTGTGGGGCGGCAAGCGCCGCGTCTATGCCAGCTTCAAATTCTTCCTCTACACGCTTCTCGGTTCGGTGCTGATGCTGCTCGCCATCCTTTGGATGTATCTCTTCGCGGGCACAACGGATATTGCCACATTGCTGGCGACCGCGCATTTCCCGGTGGCGATGCAGGGTTTCCTCTGGTTTGCCTTCTTTGCGAGTTTTGCGGTGAAGATGCCGATGTGGCCCGTGCATACCTGGCTTCCGGATGCGCATGTCGAGGCGCCGACGGCCGGCTCGGTGATCCTGGCCGGCATTCTGCTGAAAATGGGTGGTTACGGTTTCCTGCGTTTCTCGTTGCCGATGTTTGCTAGCGCGTCGGCTACCTTCACGCCCTTCATTTTCGTGCTGTCCATCGTCGCCATCATCTACACGTCCTTTGTGGCGCTTGCGCAGGAAGACGTGAAGAAACTGATCGCCTACTCATCGGTCGCCCATATGGGCTTCGTGACCATGGGTATTTTCACGTTGACGCATGTCGGCGTCGAGGGCGGCATCTATCAGATGCTCAGTCACGGCGTCGTCTCCGGCGCGCTATTCCTTTGCGTAGGCGTGATCTACGACCGCATGCACACACGCGAGATTTCCGCCTATGGCGGTTTGGTCGCGCGCATGCCGATTTACGCAGCCTGCTTCATGGTGTTCACGCTCGCCAATGTGGGACTGCCCGGCACGGGCGGCTTCGTTGGTGAATTCCTCACCATGCTGGGCGCCTTTTTCGTCAACACCTGGGTCGCGATCTTCGCGGCCACGGGCGTGATCCTTTCGGCGGCCTACATGCTTTACATGTACTGGCGGATCATCTTCGGAAAACTGGTGAAACCTGGACTGCAGACGATCCAGGATCTGACCGCGCGCGAGATTGCCATTCTGGTACCGCTGGTCGCCGCGACGCTTGTCATGGGCATCTATCCGAACTTTGTGTTCAAGGTGACGAGTGTTTCGGTGCAGCACCTGATCGACCAGAACAAGACGGCATTGGCGCTGGACCACGCACCCAAACTCGCCTCTATCGTGGGGGCCGTGCGATGAACGCGATCTCGGCCAACATCGCAGTGTTGCTGCCGGAACTAATCGTTGCGATCAGCGCGATGGCGTTGCTGCTGTTCGGCGCGCTGCGCGGCGAAAAAGGCATCGGTCTGGTGTCGGCGCTGGCGATTATCGCATTGGTGGCGGCCGCTTGGTTCGTGGCAGCGCCAATCTCGCCTGGCGCGCATGCTTTCGGCGGCGCGTTCGTAGTGGATGATTTCGCGCGTTTCGCAAAGCTGCTGATCCTGCTCGGTTCGGTCCTCACTCTGCTGATGGCGCAGGATTTCCTCGAAACACAGGGGCTCGCGAAATTCGAATTTCCTGTGCTGGTGCTGCTTGCGACCACCGGCATGATGCTGATGGTCTCGGCATCCAGCTTTATCGCGCTTTACATGGGGCTGGAGCTGCAAAGCCTTGCGCTCTACGTGCTGGCCGCGTTCCACCGCGATTCCTTGCGCTCGACCGAAGCGGGCCTCAAATATTTCGTTCTCGGCGCTTTGTCGTCCGGCATGATGCTGTATGGCATCTCGCTGATTTACGGCTTTACCGGTACCACCGATTTTTCGACGGTCGCCCAGGTCGTGGGACACGGTAATGTCGGCATCGGCCTGATCTTCGGAATTGTATTTCTGATCTCAGGGTTGGCGTTCAAGATCTCCGCTGTGCCGTTTCATATGTGGACCCCGGACGTTTACGAAGGTGCGCCGACACCGATCACAGCCTTCTTCTCCATGTCGCCCAAGGTAGCGGCGATGATCCTGTTCCTGCGCGCGATGCTGGGGCCGTTCCCGGGTGCGATCCATCAATGGCAGCAAGTCGTCATCGCCGTCTCGGTGCTTTCGATGGTGCTGGGCGCCTTCGCCGCCATCGGCCAGACCAACATCAAGCGCCTGATGGCCTATAGCTCCATTGGCCATATGGGTTATGCGCTGTTGGGCCTTGCCGCGGGCACGACGCAGGGCGTCGAAGGCGTTCTCATCTACCTGTTGATCTACGTCATCACCAATGCCGGCGTGTTCGTGTGCATTCTGAACATGCGCCGCGACGGCGAGCAGGTGGAGACCATTGCCGATCTCGCCGGCGTCTCGCGCACGCAGCCCAAGATGGCGTTTGCAATGGCGGCGTTGATGCTCAGCCTGGCCGGAATTCCGCCGCTGGCCGGGTTCTTCGCGAAATTCTATGTGTTCCTCGCCGCCATCAACGCGCATCTCTATATCCCGGCAGTGATCGGCGTCGTCGCGAGCGTGGTTGGCGCTTACTACTATCTGCGCATCGTGAAGCTTATGTATTTCGACGAGTCCACGCGTGCGCTTAACGGTGAGATGGGCATGAAGCTCGGCAGCATCCTGGCAGGCTCAGGTCTCTTCACGGTGTTTTTCGTCGTCGGCGCCGAGCCGTTGGTCGCTGCCGCGACGACGGCTGCCAAAGCATTGCTGCCTTGAGCACCCCGCTTGCGTGGCCTTCTGGCACCGCGTTGAAGCATTTTTCGGAGATCGATTCCACGAATGAGGAAGCGCGCCGCCTCGCCGTCGCTGGCGAGCGCGGGCCAGTCTGGATCGCGGCCGACCGGCAAACCGCGGGCCGCGGGCGGCGCGGCCGCGTTTGGGAATCGCCGGCTGGAAATCTTTCAGCGAGTCTTCTGATCGCACCCAACAAGCCGGCCAATGAATGCGCCCAGCTTTCCTTCGTTGCGGCCATCGCGGCAGCGGACGCAGCGTCAAGTTTTGCGCCCGCCGCCGAGATAAAGGTCAAATGGCCGAACGACGTGCTGGCGGACGGCAAGAAGCTTGCGGGCATCCTGCTCGAATCGGCCAGCGGCGCGGATGGCGCGCTCACCTATCTCGCCGTCGGCATTGGCATGAACCTCGCGCATTTTCCGCCAGATACCGAATTTCCGGCGACGTCGCTGACGGCCCTTGGTATTCCCGCGCCGCTACAACGCGAGGCGTTGATCCAACTCGCGGCGCATTTCGCGAAATGGTATGACGTCTGGATGACAAATGGATTTTCTCCCATTCACGATGCCTGGCTGGCGCGCGCCGCCGGATTGGGTACACGCATTCGCGCGCGGTTGACGAACGAGGAAACATCAGGCGTCTTCGAAGGTATCGATCAGACCGGCGCCCTGATCCTGCGCGAAGCCCAGGGCCGCACGCGCACCATCTCCTCCGGAGAGGTTTTTTTCTGATGCTTCTCGCCATCGACGCCGGAAATACGAACATCGTTTTTGCCGTGCATGACGGCAAGGAAATACGTGCGGAGTGGCGTGCCGTGACGGAAACCTCGCGAACGGCCGACGAATATGCGGTGCTGCTGGCGCCGCTCCTGCCATTGCAGGGGTTGAGTTTTTCCGACTTCGATGCGGCGATCATCGCGACGGTGGTCCCGGCCGCTTTGTTCGATCTGCGCCAATTCAGCCGCAAATACCTGAAATGCGAAGCGCTGGTCGTGGGCGATGCCGATGTCGATCTCGGCATTGAGGTTCATACCGACCGACCGGCTGCCGTTGGTGCCGACCGTCTGGTGAATTCCGTTGCCGCGCACGCTACCTATGAGGGCGCGCTGATCGTGGTCGATTTCGGCACTGCCACGACCTTCGATATTGTGGACGAAAACGGCAATTACGAGGGCGGTGTGATCGCGCCGGGCGTGAATGTGTCGGCCGAAGCGCTGCACCAGGCTGCTGCCATGCTGCCGCGTGTCGCCGTCGGCCGCACGCAGAACGTGATCGGGAAGGATACGGTCCCCGCAATGCAATCCGGACTGTTTTGGGGTTACATCGGGCTGATCGAAGGTCTGATTGCGCGCATCAAGGAAGAATACGGCAAGCCCATGACGGTGATCGGAACCGGCGGCCTCGCCAATCCGTTTCATCGCCAGACGCAGGCGATCGATCACCTCGATCCGGACCTTACGATACGCGGACTCATCATGATCTACGAACGCAACGCCGCGAAACGCGCGAAGCCCGCGGCCTGATGGCTTTTTCTTCCGACGACGAACTGGTGCTTCTCCCGCTCGGCGGCGCGGGCGAGATCGGTATGAATTTCAATGCCTATGGCTTCGGTCCACCCGACGCGCGCAAATGGATCGTAGTCGATTGCGGCGTGCTGTTTGGCCGCGAAACCGATACGCCGGGTGTGGACGTCATCATGCCCGATATCCGCTTTCTTGCGGAGCAGGCGGAGGATGTTCTCGCCATCGTGCTCACGCACGCGCATGAAGATCATATTGGTGCGATCGGTTATCTTTGGCCGCAACTGCGCTGCCCACTTTACGCGACGCCGTTTACCGCGCGGCTGATCGAAGGCAAACTGATCGAGAACGGACTTGAAGGTCAAGTACGGCCCCGCATCGTGCCGCTGGGCGGCAAGATCGCGATCGGGCCGTTCGACGTTGAATTTCATTCCATCACGCATTCCATTCCCGAGCCGAACGCACTGGTGATCCGCACCAAACTCGGAACGGTGATGCACACCGGCGACTGGAAGATCGACCCCGATCCGATCATTGGTGAAGTGACGGACGAAGCTGCATTCAAGGCAATCGGCGATGAAGGCGTACTGGCGATGGTTTGTGATTCCACCAACGCGCTTGTGCAAGGTCATTCCGGGTCCGAAGGCGATGTAAAAAGAGGCCTCACCGAACTGATCGGAACGTTGAAAGGGCGCGTGGCGGTGACGGCGTTTGCCTCGAACGTTGCGCGGCTGGATACGGTGGCGAAAGCGGCCCGAGTGCATGGCCGCGAAGTGGCGTTGGTCGGCCGCTCCATGCATCGCATCGTGGGTGCCGCGCGAGAGAGCGGATACCTCGCGGACTTTCCGCACCTGCTCGACGAGAATGAGGCAGCGCAATTGCCGCCCGGCCGGGTGCTCTATCTTTGTACCGGCAGCCAGGGCGAGCCGCGCGCGGCGCTATCGCGCATCGCGGCGAACGAACACCCCGCGGTCAACCTGGGCGAAGGCGATGCCGTGATTTTCTCCTCGCGCATCATTCCGGGCAACGATGTCGCGATTCACGAACTGCACAACAAGCTCTCCGCGCTGGGCGTAGAGGTGCTAACGGTCGAAGACCATTTCGTTCATGTCTCGGGTCATCCCGCGCGCGAGGAACTGGCCCAGATGTATCGCTGGATTCGGCCGCAGATCGCGGTGCCCGTGCATGGCGAATTGCGCCATATGGCGGAGCATGCACGGCTGGCGCGTTCGCTGCAGGTGCCGCAAGCGGTTGTGATCGAAAACGGCCATATGCTTCGCCTTGCGCCGGGCCGCGCCGAAGTCATCGACGAAGTGCCGTCCGGCCGCATCTATATGGATGGCCGGGTGATGACGGAGTCGGCCGCGGGCCTCACGCGCCATCGCCGTGCCTTGGCGTATGCGGGTTTCATCGGCATCACTTTGGCACTGGACCAGAAGGGGCGCGTGGCCGGCGATCCGGCTTATTTTTTTGAGGGCGTGCCCGAAACTGTTCAGACGCCGGTTCGCGAAAAGGTCGAAGAGACTGTTCGGCGGCACAACCCCAAGAAGGGTGACGATGAGGGCCTCCGCGAGCAGGTCCGCCGTTCCGCGCGCCGGGCCGCCAACGATGCCTGGGGCAAAAAGCCCACGACTCGGGTGGAGATTGTTTGGGTTTGAGGATCGCGCACCGCCGCTCTAGTCTGTACGCAGTGCAATTGAGGAATTTCCCATGATCGGCCGGTTGAACCATGTCGCCATTGCAACGAAAGACATCAAGAAAGCGGCGGCGGTGTATCGCGATACGCTGGGCGGCAAGGTCTCCGGCGAAGTGCCGCAACCGGATCATGGTGTGACCACGGTGTTCGTCGATCTGGGCAACACCAAGATCGAATTGCTGGAGCCGCTGGGCGAAAATTCACCCATCGCGAAATTTCTGGAGAAGAATCCGAACGGCGGCATGCATCATGTCTGCTACGAGGTAGACGACATCTATGCCGCGCGGGACCAAATGAAGAAGATGGGTGCGACCATCACCGGAACGGGCGAACCGCGCATTGGCGCCCATGGCAAGCCGGTGATCTTTCTCCATCCAAAAGACTTTGTCGGCACGTTGGTCGAGCTGGAACAAGCGTGACAGGCGGCGTTGTCCACGGCGCGGTTCTCGTAAGCGCCTTCGCCATTGTCTGGTTTCTCGCGCTGTTCTGCCTGATCCCGGTAGGCTTGGGCGATGTGGATGCCGAAACTGGTGCGCCGCTCTCGCCGCATCTCGGCAAGAAGGCGCTGATCGCGCTCGCAATCGCGGCAGTGTTATGGGTTGTTTTTTATTGGCTTATTCGCAGTGGAATTCTGGCGCTTTGAGCCAAAAAATACGAAAGGCCGGTTGCCCGGCCTTCGCGTCATGCTTCCTCCCCGAACTTGGCCGTTCCGGCTGCTCGGTCATTTGTTGGTGGTGTTGTTATAGAGATTCCCGTGACTAGTCACGCAATTTTAGTCGATTCTTTATGCTGCGCTGCACATAATAATTTCACCTTTTGGCACTTCAAAGACCGATAAGAACAAAAGGCGCTTCGGACATAAACCGACTTTCCATCTGTGCCTTGACTTCGCACCCAACCGGCACGGACGCTGCTGTCCAATAGGTTGGGGTCGGATGTATGCGTAAAATTCTCCTTGCGGCGATGTTTTTGCTGTGTGCCGGACCGGCTTTCGCCGCGCATGGCAACGCCGGATGGCGCATCACCAACGATCATTGGAGTCAGTCGGACGAGCAGGGCTTCGGCCGTTTCGTGCAGGCGCTGGGCGAAACCAATTGTTCCTCTTCCGAAAGCTGTCTGCGCAGTCCCGCCAATCCCTATCGCAACACCGATCAGGCGTTCATCGATATCGATGTCGATTGCGCCAAGCTGCCCTATCTTTTGCGCGCCTATTACGCCTGGAAGAACAGTTTGCCGTTCAGCTTCACCAATGCGGTGAGCGGCGAGGGCGGCGATTTGCGCTACACCAAAACGGCGAACCGCGCGGTCTCGCGCCATGACTGGATCGACACGGGCGGCGGTATCAATGCGCCCTCCGCCATTCGCGATACGTTGGAAAGCGTGTTCTCCGGTACCTATCGCACAGACGCCGGTGAGAAAAAGGGCGTGCTGTCGGATTTCTATTCGCCGGCACTGGCACCCGGTTCCATTCATCCCGGCACTATCGTCTATGATGTGAATGGCCATGTCGGGATCGTCTATAAAGTGGATGACCATGGCCGCGCCTATTACATGGACGCGCATCCCGACTACACGATCACGCGCAGCGTCTATGGCGCGCAGTTCGGTCAAAGCCCGGCGCGGCTCGGCGGTGGCTTCAAGAACTGGCGGCCGTTCAAGCTGGTCGGCGCGCATCGCGACGGCGCGGGGCATTTGCTGGGCGGCCACATGGCCTATGCCGAAAACGATCAGATCGCGGATTATTCGCTGGTTCAATACACCGGCACCGAGCCCAATCCGAGTGGCGACGTGAAGAAGGCGCGCTTCAAATATAATGGTGCGACCCTGGGCTTCTATGAATATGTCCGCGTTGCCGTGTCCGGCGGCAAGATGGATTTCAATCCGATCTACGAACTGAAAGCCACGATGCAGACCATGTGCAACGATCTGAATGATCGGGCGCAATATGTCGATCTGGCCGTGAAAGACGGTATTGCCAACAAGGAACATCCGTCCCGGCTGCCGGACAATATTTACGGCTCGGACAATCTGGAATGGGAAACCTATTCCACGCCTTCGCGCGATGCGCGCATCAAGGCCGCGGCGGTGCAGTTCTACAAAGATATGGACGAGATGATCGGCCTGTGGGTCAAGCGCGATCAGCGCATCGTCTATGACGGGCAGTTCCTGAAAGCGGATCTTCAGCAGGCATATGACGAGCAATCGAAGGTTTGCACGATCGCTTATCTCAGTTCCGGCAAGCGCCCTGTGCCGATGACTTATGACGACATGATGCACCGGATGTTTCTGATATCGTTCGATCCCTATCACTGCATCGAGATGCGCTGGGGCGCGCAGGGCGACGAGCGGGCCAGCTGCCCGGACGGGCGTGATAAGGGCCGTTGGTACGCGGCGGAGCAGCGCCTGCGGAATCAACCGGATCGCACCTATGACATTCAGATGGGCTTCGACATCGCCGAGTTGAACCAGCACGTGAAAGGATCGGGCATCGAAACGCCGCCACATGTCGACGTGAAATCGTTGATCGACGCCATGGGCGATCAGGTTGCAGCGCAGCCCATGGCACCGGTAGGGCGCTGAGTTTCAGCGGTGAAAGAATAAAAAGCCCGAACCGTCGGCAATCCAGTGCGCGATCATGTTCGCCCAGATATTCCGCCGCCACAGATAGAGCCCCGTCAGAATGATTCCGCCATAGCAGGCGACGATCAATTGTGCCGCGCCCCAGCTCGCCAGATGCGCGCAGGTGAAGGCCGCCCATGAAATCAGGGCTGCGATGACGGTGCTGCCGGTGAGTTCGCTCATCCGCTCTATGGGATAGGCACGGAACAGAGTCTCCTCCGCCACCGCCGCGCGCGCTACCAGAATGAAGCGATACCAGAATGGCGTTTGAATGATCGTGTTCATCGCGCCGGCGTTCATTTTCAGATGCAGCGCCGGAAACACGAACCCATAGATCACAATGATCCCGGCAACGAGAAGAATGCCCGCAGCGACAGCCAGAACGATGTCCAGCACGCCGGGCGTTCGAAATCCGATGGAGGAAAAGGGCAGCCGCTCCACGAAAGCCACATAGAGCAGGATCACGGCGACCACGACCCACCACAGCACTTCGTTGCCAAGAAGATGGTCGAGGCCGCTATAAAGTTTGCCCCAGGTTCCCAGCGGCAGCAGCGGCACGCCGAGTGAGAGAAACAGGCCGATGATGATTTGAATGCGGCGGCCGTTTGTCATGTGGTCTCGCAAGACAAGAGTGCCGCGCGATGCGCGGGGACTTTCCGTTCCGACATTAGGCCGCCGGCTTCCCCATTCAAGGCGCGCTCATCGCTATTTGCCCTTGCGGCAAGGGTTCCTTATGAAGGTGCATTGCAGCAAATCATCTGGAATCATCGCATCATGCGCCTGTCCCGTTTCTTCCTCCCGCTTCTCAAGGAGACGCCGTCCGAGGCGCAAATCGTCTCGCACCGGCTGATGCTGCGCGCCGGCATGATCCGCCAGGAGGCTGCGGGGATTTACGCCTGGCTGCCGCTGGGTTTTCGCGTACTCAAGAAGATCGAGCAGATCGTACGCGACGAGATGAACCGCGCAGGCGCCATAGAAATCCTGATGCCGACTCTGCAGCCCTCCGATCTGTGGAAGGAAACCGGCCGCTACGACGCTTACGGTCCGGAGATGCTGCGCATTACGGACCGGCATGACCGCGAGCTACTCTATGGTCCCACCAACGAAGACATGGTGACGGAAATCTTCCGCGCCTATGTGCGTTCGTATAAAGCGCTGCCGCTTAACCTCTACCACATTCAGTGGAAATTCCGCGACGAGGTGCGGCCGCGTTTCGGCGTCATGCGCGGGCGCGAATTCCTGATGAAAGATGCATACTCTTTCGACCTCAACGCGGAGGATGCGCGCAAATCCTATAACCGGATGTATGTCGCCTATCTGCGCACCTTCACGCGCATGGGATTGAAGACGATTCCGATGCGCGCCGAGACCGGCCCCATCGGCGGCGATCTCTCCCATGAATTCATCGTGCTGGCGGAGACCGGCGAGAGCCAGGTCTATTGCCACAAGGACCTTCTCGATATGCCCGTGCCGGGCGAGGATGTTGATTTCAATTCCGATCTCTCACCGATCGTGCAGCAGCGCACGTCTCTCTATGCTGCGACGTCGGACGTTCACGACCAGGCGCGCTTCGAGATGGAAGTACCAGAAGATAAGCGCGTCTCGGCACGGGGCATCGAAGTGGGGCAGGTCTTCTATTTCGGCACCAAATATTCCGTGCCGATGAAGGCGCTGGTTACGGGACCGGACGGCAAGGATGTGCCCATCGAAGGCGGCTCCTACGGCATCGGCGTGTCTAGATTGGTTGGTGCCATCATCGAAGCCTCGCACGACGACGCTGGCATCATCTGGCCGGAGGCGGTTGCACCGTTCGACATCGCGCTCATCAATCTGAAGTCCGGCGACGCGAAGACGGATGCCGCCTGCGAAGATCTATATGCAAAGCTGACCAAGGCGGGTCGCGACATTCTTTATGATGACCGCGACGAACGCCCGGGTGCGAAATTCGCCAGCGCCGACCTGATCGGCATCCCCTGGCAGCTTGTCATCGGTCCCCGCAGCCTTGAAAAAGGCATGGTCGAGGTCAAGAACCGCGCGACGGGCGCGAAGGAAGAGCTTTCGCTCGACGCCACATTCAACCGGTTTGCAAAGGTCTGAATGACCGAACAGCGCAGCAACTTCGAGAGTCGCATTGCCAAGGCTGGGGGGGGTGAGCCGCCGCCACGCGCGCGTGCAGAAGCAAGGGCCGGGGCGACGACACGTCCCTTTGCGGCGTTCGAATGGATGATCGCGCTGCGCTATCTGCGCGCGAAACGGAAAGAAAGCTTTGTTTCCGTCATCGCCGGGTTTTCATTGATCGGCATCGCACTTGGGGTCGCCACGCTCATCATCGTGATGGCGGTGATGAACGGTTTTCGCCATGAATTGCTGTCGCGCATCCTCGGCCTCAATGGCCATGTGATCGTGCAAGGCTATGGCGGCGCATTGCCGAATTACGATGCGGTCGCGGCTCATATCCGCAATGTGCCCGGCGTGACGCGCGTGGCGCCCATCGTGGACGGGCAGGTGATGGGTAGCGCCAACGGCGCCTCGGTCGGTGTGCTCATTCGCGGCATGCGCCAGCAGGATTTGAAAACGCTGACCACCGTGTCCAACTCGTTGTCTGAGGGGGCACTCGCCCATTTCACCGGTGGTGATGAGGTGATTGTTGGAAGTCGCCTTGCCGACAAATTGCGCCTCGTCACGGGCGGCACCATCACGCTGATCGCGCCCCATGGCGATGTGACACCCTTTGGCACCACGCCGCGCGTAAAAACCTATCGTGTTGCGGGCACCTTCAACATCGGCATGAGCGAGTTCGACGCGACTTTCATATTCATGCCGCTGGAGGAAGCGCAGCTCTATTTCAACCTCGACAGGTCCGTCAGTGGTCTGGAGGTGATGGTCAAGAACCCCGATGAGGCGCGCAATATGGTGGCGGCCATAGGGCAGGCGGCAGGACCTTACGCGCGCGTCGTCATCTGGCAGGACACAAATTCCAGCCTGTTCGGCGCACTGGAAGTCGAGAAAAACGTGATGTTTCTGATCCTCACTTTGATCATTCTCGTGGCGGCGCTGAATATCGTCTCGGGTCTCATCATGCTGGTGAAGGACAAGTCGGGTGATATCGCGATCCTGCGCACCATGGGAGCCACACGCGGCGCGGTGATGCGCGTTTTCCTGATCGCCGGCGCGAGTATCGGCGTGACCGGAACATTGCTGGGCTTTCTCGTCGGCGTGGTGTTCTGCGCCAACATCGAAAGCATTCGTCAGTTTCTGTCGTCGCTCACCGGCACAACATTGTTCAATCCGGAAATTTATTTCCTGAGCAGGATGCCCGCGGAGATGGATGCCCAGGAAGTTGCGGCCGTGGTGCTGATGGCGCTGGGCCTTTCCTTCCTGGCGACGCTGTATCCGTCCTGGCGCGCGGCGCGACTCGATCCGGTGGAGGCGCTGCGTTATGAGTGACGCGTTCGCCGCCGCCGCGTTGCGCCTCGAAGGTGTCGCGCGAGCCTATGTCCAGGGCGAAAACACGCTGGACGTATTTCACAACCTCGGGATGACGCTGAACCCCGGCGAAGTCGTCGCGCTCGTGGGCCCCTCCGGCGCGGGAAAATCTTCGCTGTTGCATATGGCGGGCCTGCTGGAAGCGCCAACTACGGGGGAGATCTATATCGCTGGCGCGCCGGCTTCGCGGCTTGGCGATCGTGAGCGCACGCGCATCCGCCGCGATATGATCGGTTTCGTCTATCAAGCGCATCATCTGTTGCCGGAATTTACGGCGCTGGAAAACGTCATTCTGCCGCAGCGCATTGCCGGCAAGCGCTACGCTGAGGCGGAGAAGGAAGCGCGTCGCCTGCTGACGTTGCTGGGACTGGCGGAGCGTCTCACGCATCGCCCTTCGCAGCTTTCCGGTGGCGAACAGCAGCGCGTCGCCATTGCACGCGCGCTCGCTAACAAGCCGCGCATTCTTCTGGCCGATGAGCCCACGGGCAATCTCGATCCGCGCACGGCGGGTGGCGTGTTCGACGCACTCATCGCTCTGGTGCGGGGCGAAGGCCTGGCAGCGCTGATCGCCACCCACAATCTCGAACTCGCCGCCAAGATGGATCGCTCGCTGATCCTTCACGAAGGCCGGTTGATCGACGGCGGCAAGCTTGGCATGAAAAGCTGACACAACCAGCGTGTCACCGACTTTCGCCCGAAACATTCTTCATTGAATTCAATGCCTTAAGGATAGTCTGCAGACGGATTGAAAATCTCGAACGATTTCGATCGGCTGCGGAGCCAGTCCACTATTTCCCGCGTCACTTTTTGCATGATGCATGTACCGACAAAACGGTCCCCTTTTGTTCTTGACTCCATGAGAACAAGAGTAGAACATAACCCGTGGATGACGCGGGAGGAAATGATCATGTGGGCGAAAGATATTGCAGCCGGGGCTGGCCTTTTGGCCTTTGTGACTTTCTCTTTCATGGCCGCGACCATCGCGCAGGCGATGTTTTCCGCCTGATCTCTAACCATCTGTGGACAGCTGCTGGTTTGCGTCGCCTTAGGGGGCTGCGCAAGGCGATGATCGAGGTTCGGTGGTGATGGAGAATCGGTCAGGCGATGGCGATGGTACGAAAGTCCGCGAATTTTGTGCATCTTCGGGTGAAGAGCGCGTATTCGCTTTTGGAAGGCGCCGTCCGGCCGGACGAACTGGCCAAGCTCGCGCGCAAGGCTCACATGCCCGCCGTCGCCGTGACCGATGCCAACAACCTCTTCGGCGTCTTTGAGATCAGCGAAACGCTGGCCAAGGCCGGCGTTCAGCCCATCGTCGGATGTCTTCTCTCGGTGGAAATGGAAGACGCGCCGGCCAGCGCGACGCTGGGTTCGACCCGGCAGAAGCCGCCACATCTTCCGTTGCTGGTGCAGAACGACATCGGCTACCGCAATCTGTCCAAGATTCTGAGCACCGCCTATCTCGGCGCGGAGCCGGGCGATTGGCCGCATGCAACCGCGAAGGATCTCGCGGAGCACTCCGAAGGATTGATCGCGCTGACTGGCGGTCCGGGCGGACCGCTCAACCGGCTGATCGTCGAAGGCCAGCCGGACGCGGCGAAAGAATTACTGACGAAGCTGGCCGCGATTTTCGGCAACAGGCTTTATGTCGAGTTGCAGCGCCACGGCCTGCCTGAAGAGCGCGCCGCCGAAGACAAGCTCGTCGAACTCGCCTATGCGATGGACCTGCCGCTGGTCGCGACCAACGATGTGCATTTCGGCAGGGCCGAGATGTATGAGGCCCATGACGCGCTGCTCTGCATCGCCGATGGCAGCTTCGTCACGCAGCAAGAACGGCGGCGATTTACGCGCGAGCACCGCTTCAAGACGGCGGCGGAGATGGCTGCACAATTCGCCGACCTGCCCGAAGCCATCGAGAACACGATAGAGATCGCGAAGCGCTGCGCCTTCCGGCCCAAGAAACGCGATCCGATCCTCCCGAAATTCATACCCGAATCGGGGCTTTCGCCGGAAGAGGAACTGCGCGTTCAGGCCGAAGCGGGCCTGACGCGTCGGCTGAAGGCGCACGGCATGTATGCCGGCGAAGAAGCTTACCAACAGCGTCTGGAATTCGAACTCGGCGTCATCATCAAGATGAAATTCGCCGGTTACTTCCTGATCGTCTCAGATTTCATGAAATGGACACGCGCGCACGGCATTCCCGTCGGCGTGCGCGGTTCTGGCGCCGGCTCGCTCGCAGGCTGGGCGTTGGACATCACCAATCTCGATCCGCTGCGCTTTGGTTTGCGCTTCGAGCGATTCCTCAATCCCGAACGTATCTCGATGCCGGATTTCGACATCGACTTCTGCCAGGAGCGGCGCGACGAAGTCGTACGCTACGTGCAGCACAAATATGGCGCTGATCGCGTTGCGCATATTATCGCGCTGGGTTCGCTGCAGGCCCGCGCGGCCGTGCGCGATGTGGGCCGGGTGCTGCAGATGCCGCTCGGCCTTGTTGATCGCATCGCCAAGCTCATTCCCAACCCGCCGGGCAAGCCGATCTCGCTCAAGGATGCGATCGAGACGGAGCCGCGCCTGCAGCAGATCGCGGAAGCAGAGCCCATCGCCCAGCAACTGTTTTCCATCGTCGCCAAAATTGAAGGGCTATATCGTCACGCCTCCACCCATCCGGCGGGTGTGGTGATTGGCGACCGCCCGCTCGATGAACTAGTGCCGCTTTATCGCGATCTGCGTTCGGAGATGCCGGTCACACAATTCGATTACGAGGATGCGGAAAAGGCCGGCCTCGTGAAATTCGACTTTCTCGGTCTTAAAACGCTGACCGTCATCGCGAAAGCGGAAGAACTGCTCAAGCGCCGTGATGTCGTTCTGCACACGCAAAGTATCGACTTTGGGGACGCGCCAACCTTCGAGATGCTCAGTCGCGGCGAAAGTGTGGGCGTGTTCCAGCTTGAAGGGCAGGGCATGCGCGATCTTTTGCGCAAGATGAAGCCCGACCATATCAACGATCTGGTCGCTCTGGTCGCGCTCTATCGGCCCGGCCCAATGGATTCGATCCCGAAATACATCGCCTGCAAGCGCGGCAAGGAGGCGCCGGAATATCTCCATCCTTCGATGGAGCCTGTGCTGAAGGAAACCTTCGGCGTCATGACGTACCAGGAAGACGTCATGAGCATCGCGCGCGAGCTTGCGGGCTATACGATGGGACAGGCCGATCTGCTGCGCCGTGCGATGGGCAAGAAAATTCCCGCCGAAATGGCCCTGCACCATCAGACGTTCCTGAAGGGTGCGGGTGAAAGAGGCATTCTGCCATCGGTGGCGGAACAGATATTCGAGCAGGCAGCGAAGTTTGCCGGCTACGGCTTTCCGAAAGGCCATGCGGCAGCCTACGCACAGGTTGCGTATCAGACGGCCTATCTCAAAGCGAACTATCCAATCGAATTTCTTGCTGCGTCGATGACGCTGGATATCGGCAACACCGACCGGCTCAACATTTTCTGGCAGGAAGCGCAGCGGTTGAACATCCGTGTGCTGGCGCCGGATATCAATCGCTCGGAATCCTATTTCGCCTGCGACGCGCAGCAGAACGTCATCTACTACGCGCTCGCAGCCGTGAAAGGCGTTGGCAAGCAGGCGATGGAGCACGTCGTCGGCGCGCGTGCGGAAGGCGGACCGTTCCGCTCGATTGGCGATTTCGCGCGCCGTATCGATCCAAAGTTCGTCAATAAGCGCGCCTTTGAAAGCCTTGTGCGAGCCGGCGCATTCGATGCGCTTTCGCCCAACCGCCGCCAGCTTGTCGAATCCTCCGACGCCGTGTTGAGCGATGCCGCGCGGATCGCGCGCGAGCGCGAAACCGGCCAGGTTTCGCTCTTCGGCGAAGCGGCGGGGGAAAGCGAAGAATTGCGCCTCGCGGTTGTCGAGGAATGGCCGGCGCATGAGCGGCTTGGCGAAGAATTCAGCGCGATCGGATTTTACCTGTCAGGTCATCCGCTGGATAACTACCACACGGCGCTGATGCGGCTTCAGGCTTTGACCCACGCTCAGGTGCTGGAGGACCGGCGCTCGTCTTTCGTTGCACATCTGGCGGGTACCATCATCCGCAAATCGGAGCGGCGCGGGCGGAACGATCAGAACTATGCTTTCGTGTCGTTCTCCGATCCGTCGGGCATGTTCGAGGTTATGTTCTTTCCGGAAGTGCTGGCCGCATCGCGCCCGCTGCTGGAAGCCGGAAAATCCGTGCTGCTCAAGCTCAACGCTTCCTGGGAAGGCGATGAGTTGAAATTGCGCGCGTTGTCGGTGACCGATCTCGACAAGGCCGCCGCGGATGCGGGCGAGGGTCTGAAGATTTATCTTGAGGATGTTCGCCCGCTCGGCGCCATCGCGGCACAGTTGCGTCAACCCGGTAAGGGCATGATCACGCTCGTCGTGCCCGGCAGCGAAGCCCGTGAAGTGGAAATCAAGCTGCCGCAACGCCAGCAAGTAAGCGGTGCGCTGAAAGGCGCCATCAAATCGCTGCAAGGCGTGGCGATGGTAGAATCGATCTAGCGCTCAAAGCGCGGCGACGGCTTTGCCCAGCCGTGCCAGTCCGGTTTCCAGCAACTTGCCGTCCTGCGCGAAGCAGATGCGCAGATAGGTGTCGGTCGTCGCATCGTCCGGTGGGCCAAAAGCGGAGCCGGGCGCGGTACCGACACGCGCCGTGCGGATCAGTTCCGTCGCGAAGCCGAAACTGTCGCGCAGGCCTTCGATATTCAGGAAGCCATAGAATGCGCCTTCCGGCCGCATCCAACGGATTCGGTTTTGACCGTCGATGAATTTCTGCGTGATGTCGCGGCCATTGCGGCAACGCTCCAGCAAGCTCTGGCGAAACGCGTCACCTTCGGGCGAAAGCGCCGCGAGTGCTCCCCATTGCGCGAACACGGTGGCGCCTGTGTTGTTCGCCATCGCCAAAGTGCTCACCGGTTCGGACAGCGATACCGGATGCACCAGCCAGCCGATGCGCCACCCGGTCATCGCCCACGGCTTGGAAAAGCTGTTGATGACGAAAACATTGTCTTCAGGTTCAGCGACCTGAAGGAATGAGGGTGCGTGCGATGCGCCATCATAGACGAGCGTGCCGTAAACTTCGTCGCTGATGATCGCGATACCGCGCCGGCGTGCGAATTCCAGAACGGCGTGTTGCTCGTTTGGCTGCATGATCCATCCGGTCGGGTTGCCAGGAGAGGCGATGAAGATCGCCTTGGTGCGAGCATCACAAGTGGCGAACAGTTTATCGAGATCAAGGCGCCAGCGCGGCGGCGAACTGGTCCACTCTTCTTCCAATCGCGCGAATTTGATTTCGGCGCCGCAGATCTGTGCCGCCTGAAAGATATTCGGCCAAACGGGCGACACGCAGACGACGTTATCTCCCGTCTCCACGACGCATTGCAGCGCACAGACCACGGCCATCATGGCCGCGCCCGGAATGCTGATGCGTTCCATATCAAGATCGACGTTTACGACGCGGCGGTGGAAATCGCGGATAGCTTCGCGCAACGGCACAATCCCGCGCGCATGTGCGTAAAAGGTTTTGCCGTCATCAAGCGCCCGTTTGGCAGAGTCGCAGATGAATGCCGGCGTCACCAAGTCGGTCTCACCAAACCAAAGTGGGATGATATCTGGATCGCCGAGCGCGGAGGCCGCCACACCGGCAATGCCGTTCGGGAAGAGATGACGAATGATGGGGCGGACCGGGGAGAGATGCGAATAAGTGGTCATGACGGCACTCTATGCCGGAGTTTTTCTTTCGGGATAAGGCCCTTGCGCATAGCGGCTGCGCGTCGCAATTGGCCGCGAGATGGGTCGCTCGTCCGAAGCCATCCGGCTTGCTTCCCGCCCCCCGAATCCCTATAAGCCCGGCCATTCCGCGCGCGAGGTTGGGTTCGTGAGGTGTGTTGCCTCGCCCCCGTCCGGTGCCCCTGGAAGCGTCGGCGTGAGCCGGAGCGACCAAAAAAGGGGTTACTCCTCGCGCTAGGCTAAACCGGAAAAGGAGAGTTTTTCCAATGGCTTTGCCAGAATACAGCATGCGTCAGCTCCTCGAATCGGGAGCTCATTTCGGCCATCGCCAACAGCGCTGGAACCCCAAGATGGCGCCGTTCATCTATGGCTCGCGCAACGACATCCATATTATCGATCTGACCCAGACGGTGCCGCTGCTGCACCAGGCCCTCGTCGCTTTGCGCGATGTGGCGGCCGGCGGCGGCCGCATTCTCTTTGTCGGCACCAAGCGCCAGGCCTCAGAGCCAGTCGCCGCCGCCGCGAAGCGTTGCGCGCAATACTACGTGAACCACCGCTGGTTGGGCGGCACGCTGACCAACTGGCAGACGATCTCCAATTCGATCAAGCGCATGCGCAATATCGAGGAGACCCTGAACTCGGCGCAAAGCTCGGGTCTGAAAAAGAAAGAGCTTCTCGGTCTGCTGCGCGAACGCGACAAGCTGGACCGCTCGCTGGGTGGCATCAAGGAAATGGGCGGCCTGCCGAACATGCTGTTCGTGATCGACACGAACAAGGAGCAGATCGCGGTTGCCGAAGCGCGCAAGCTGGGCATTCCGGTCGTCGCAATTCTGGATTCGAATTCTGATCCGGACGGCATCGCCTATCCGATTCCGGGCAATGACGATGCGGCACGTGCGCTGGCGTTGTATTGCGATCTTGTCGCGCGCTCGATCATCGACGGTCTGTCGCAGGGTCAGGTGGCTTCGGGCGTCGATGTCGGCGAAGCCGAAGCACTGCCGGATCTGCGTTCGGCCGAAGATGTTGCCGCCGCGGCGCCTGCCGCCTAATTCGCGACAACGGAGCTATAAGATGACGAACGTCACCGCAACAATGGTGAAGGACCTGCGCGACAAGACCGGCGCAGGAATGATGGACTGCAAATCAGCACTGGCCGAAACAGCGGGCGACATGGAAGCTGCCATCGATTGGCTGCGCAAAAAGGGTATCTCCAAGGCCGCGAAGAAAGCGAGCCGCGTGGCCGCCGAAGGTCTGATTGGCGTGGCTGTGGGCAACGGCGCCGGCGCGCTGGTCGAGGTGAATGCTGAAACCGACTTCGTCGCGCGCAATGATGAATTCAAGGACTTCGTGAAATCCGCTGCCCAGTTGGGTCTCGAGGCGGACGGCGATGTTGAGAAGCTTCTCGCCAGGAAGATGGGCGATACGACTGTCGATGCCACGCTAAAGGAATTGGTTGCGAAAATCGGCGAAAATATGAGCGTGCGCCGTGCGACAGCGCTCGCGGTCTCGCCGGGCGTGGTGGCGACCTACGTCCATAACGCGTCCTCTCCGGAACTCGGCAAAATCGGCGTTTTGGTGGCCCTCAAATCGAGCGCCAACGAAGACAAATTGATGGCTCTTGGCAAGCAGATCGCGATGCATATCGCGGCAGCCGCGCCGCTGGCGCTGACGCAGGCACATCTGTCGAAGGACGTGATCGAACGCGAACGGGCGGTGCAAGCCGATATCGCGCGCCAGTCCGGCAAGCCCGAAAACGTCATCGAAAAGATGATGGAAGGGCGCATGCGCAAATTCTATGAAGAATCGGTTCTGATGAATCAGGTCTTCGTCATCGACGGCGAAACGCCGATCGTGAAGGTCATCGAGAAGGCCTCGAAGGATCTGGGCGCACCGGTCGAAATCGAAGGTTTCGTGCGCTATCAGGTTGGCGAAGGCATCGAAAAGGTTGAAACGGATTTTGCCGTCGAAGTGAAGGCGATGTCCGGCCACTGAGCCACGCGAATGCGTCCGGAGGGGCAATGGGATCCACGCCAAAGTATCGTCGTGTCTTGCTCAAGGTATCGGGCGAGGCGCTGATGGGCGCCGGCTCCTTCGGCATTGACGTTGAAACCGTCGATCGCATCGCTGCCGATGTGAAGGACGCTGCGGCGGCCGGCAGCCAGGTTTGCATGGTGATCGGCGGCGGCAATATCTTTCGCGGCCTTTCGGGCGCGGCCAAGGGCATCGATCGGGCGACCGCAGACTACATGGGCATGCTGGCGACGGTGATGAACGCGCTAGCGATGCAGGCCGCGCTGGAGCGCTGCGGCGTGGTCAGCCGCGTCCAATCCGCCATTCCCATGAGCAGCGTCTGCGAACCCTATATCCGCCGCCGCGCGATCCGCCATATGGAGAAGGGCCGGGTGGTGATCTTCGCCGCCGGAACCGGCAATCCCTTCTTTACGACCGACACCGCGGCTGCACTGCGGGCCGCCGAGATGAGCTGCGAGGCGATGCTGAAAGGCACGCAGGTTGACGGGGTCTACACCGCCGATCCGAAAAAAGACCCCAACGCCAAACGCTATGATTCTCTCAGCTATCACGAGGTGTTGTTGAATGATCTTCAGGTGATGGATGCGTCGGCCGTGAGTCTCTCGCGCGAGAACAAGATTCCCATAATCGTCTTCTCGATCCATGATCGTGGCGCGCTCGCTGCTGTGCTTCGGGGCGAGGGGCGCTGCACGATCATCGAGGAGCGGGCGTAGAGTTTCACGAGCGCGGAGACGACCATGGACTACAACAAGAATGAAATGGACCGCCGGATGAACGGGGCGGTTGCGACCGCCAAGAGCGAACTGGCCGGCCTGCGCACCGGCCGTGCGAGTGCCGCTTTGCTCGACCCGGTCAAGGTCGACGCGTACGGCAACATCGTGCCGATCAACCAAGTCGGCACTGTTTCCACGCCAGAGCCGCGCCTCCTCACGGTGCAGGTGTGGGATAAGAGCATGGTTAAAGCGGTGGACAAGGCCATCCGCGACTCCGGCATCGGTCTTAACCCACAATCGGATGGCCAGTTGATCCGCATTCCGATCCCGGAGCTGAATGAAGAGCGCCGCAAAGAATTGGTAAAACTGGCGCATAAATACGCGGAAGCCGCCCGCGTCGCCGTCCGCAATGTGCGCCGCGACGGGATGGAAGCCCTCAAAAAGGCCGAAAAAGATCACAAGATCGGGCAGGATGAGCAGCATAAACTGAGCGAAGAATTGCAGAAGCTCACGGATGCGCATATCCGTGACATCGATCAGGCTCTGCAAAGCAAAGAGCAGGAAGTCATGCAGGTTTAGGGTTGTTCGAGCACAGCAATTCGCAAGGGCGAGGAAGCGGTAAGGGTACGACAGGAATGGCAATGCCGAGCGCTCCGCCACCGAAAGAATGCCTGCCACGGCATGTTGCGATCGTTATGGACGGCAATGGCCGCTGGGCGCAGAAGCGCCTCATGCCGCGCGCCGCCGGGCATGTCGCCGGCGTTTCGACCGTGCGCACAATCGTGCGCGCCGCAAATGACATCGGCATCGAAAATCTCACGCTCTATGCATTCTCCTCGGAGAACTGGAAACGGCCGGTGACGGAAGTTGGCCATCTGATGGGCTTGTTCCGCGCCTATGTCCGCGAGGACGTTTCCGAATTGATGAAAAACAACGCCCGTCTGCGTTTCATCGGCAATCGTTCGCGCGCGAGCGCCGACATCGTCGCCCTGATAGATGAAAGCGAGAAGCGAACGGCGGCAAACACCGGTCTCAACCTGACGCTTGCCTTCGACTACGGCTCGCAGGAAGAAATCGCGGCAGCGGCGCGCGCCATGGCACAGGCGGCAGCGCGCGGCGAGCTCGACCCTGAAACGATCACGACCGAGTATTTTTCCTCACGCCTGTCGACAGCCGGGCTGCCGGATCCGGATTTTGTGATCCGCACCAGCGGTGAGCACCGGCTGAGCAACTTCCTGCTCTGGCAATCGGCCTATTCCGAGTTCATGTTTGTCGATACGCTGTGGCCCGATTTCACGCGCGAAGATTTCGTCAACGCGTTGTACGTGTTCGCAGCGCGCGAACGGCGCTTCGGGGCAGTGGCGCCGCCAGAAGCCGTGGCTTGAGCGGCATGACAGAGACCGTGCCGCACCGCGCACCGGCGAACGCGAATTCGCCTTCCGCGAAAATACCACCGCGCTTTCTTGGTTTCGATGTGACTCTGGACTGGTTGTTGCGCCCGCTGTTCGGCATCGGCCTGGCGGCGATTGCCGTGACCGCTACGATTTATGGCGGTTATTATTTTGCTCTGTTTATTTCGGCGGGTGCGATCGCGGCGGCGCGCGAATGGCACCGGATGCGGGCCGGGGGAAAGTTCGGCCTCTTCGTCATCGTCTCCGCCATTGGGATTGCGGGTGCAACGGGCGGCGAGGTCTTTCTCGCGCATGCAGGCGTGTCGCGGGAAGGCTTGCCTTGGCTGCTGCTGGCGGCCTGCGCACTCATCAATTCGGCTCTTGGCTCAACAAGACGCGTAGAGGCGCTCTGGCACGCCGCCTCCTTGCTCTACATTGGCGTGCCCGCACTTTGCCTCGTAACGATACGCGAGGTTTTGCCGAATGGGTTTTGGCTGCTGCTCGCTTTGTTTGCCGCGGTCTGGGGCACGGACACCGGCGCGCTGTTCACCGGAAACCTGCTGAAAGGACCGAAGCTTTGGCCCGCTTTGTCGCCCAACAAAACATGGGCCGGATTTTTGGGCGGTATATTGTTCGGCGCGATTGCCAGCGCAGCGGTCTTTGCGTTCCTGCACGCCAATATCTTGAATGGATTCGTGTTCGGAGCATCGGCGGCGCTTGTCGGTCATGCGGGCGATCTCTTTGAATCCTGGCTGAAGCGGCGCGTCGGCCGCAAGAACAGCGGCAGTCTAATTCCCGGTCACGGGGGGGTGCTCGATCGTATCGACTCAATGTTGTTTGTGGCCTCCGTCGCCGCTTTGTTGCTCCTCGCCCTGCACATCAATCCGATGGCGGCGGCTACTACATGACAGACGCCGATCTTACCGAAGCCGTTTCGCGCCGCGTGACGGTGCTTGGCAGCACGGGGTCCATCGGTGTCAGCACGCTCGATGTGATCGCCCATGCGCGTGCAACCTATGGCGCGCAGGCTTATCCGATCGAGGCGCTGACGGCGCAGTCCAACGTCAAGTTGCTGGCGGAGCAGGTGCGCCGCTTTCATCCGCGGCTCGCGGTGGTCGGCGATCCTGCGTGCTACGCGGCGCTGCAGGACGAACTGTCGGGCGTTGATGTCGAACTCGCCGCCGGTGATGACGCGGTCGTCGCGGCTGCCGCGCGCGCGTCTGATGTCGTGATGGTCGCGATCGTGGGCGCGGCAGGATTGGCGCCGGCGTTGGCGGCAGTGTGGCGCGGCGCCACGATCGCACTCGCCAACAAGGAATGCATTGTTGCTGCCGGCGATATTTTCGGGCGTGCGGTGAAGCAGTCGGGTGCCGTCGTCATTCCCGTTGATTCGGAACACAATGCGGCGTTTCAGCTTATCGACCCGGATGAAATGCACGCTATCGAACGGGTGACACTCACCGCATCCGGCGGACCTTTCCGCGAATGGCCAAGCGCGCGGATGGCTACAGCGACGCCGGAGCAGGCAGTCGCCCATCCCAATTGGTCAATGGGCGCCAAGATCTCGGTCGATAGCGCCACGTTGATGAACAAGGGCCTTGAGCTCATTGAGGCGCATTTTTTGTTTTCACTGCCCATCGAGCGACTCGGCGTTCTTGTTCACCCGCAATCCATCGTGCATTGCCTCGTGACCTACGCAGATGGTTCAACGCTTGCGCATCTTTCGGCGCCCGATATGCGCACGCCCATTGCCCACGCGCTGGCATGGCCGCGGCGTATGGCATCGCCGTCGCGTCGCCTCGACCTCACGCAGTTGAAACAATTAACTTTCGATAACCCCGATCCGCTGCGATTCCCGTGCCTTGGGTTGGCGCAGGCTTGCTTGCGCAGCGGAGGGCTCGCTCCTACCATCCTTAATGCCGCCAATGAGGTAGCCGTGCAGGCCTTTCTGGGCCGGAAAATCGGTTTTCTCGATATCGCGCGCGTTGTCGAAGGAACCCTCTCGGCGGATAATGCCCGTGACCAAGCCGCGGGCGATTTGGAGGGAATCATGGCGGCGGATCGCCACGCGCGCGTTCTTGCCGGAGAAATCTGCGGCCGCGTTGCAGCCTGATTCATATTTGAAGGCGTAAGGAGTTCGGATGCTTGATGCTTTGCATGGTCTGATGAACTGGGCACCGCTTGGATTGCCGGCGTTTCTCTTCGTCATCACCGTCGTCGTGTTTTTTCATGAACTTGGCCATTTCGCAGTCGCGCGGTTCTTCAACGTAACGGTGGAGACTTTTTCTATCGGATTCGGCAGACCGATTTTCCAATGGGTCGACAGCAAAAACACGAACTGGAAAATCTCATGGCTTCCGTTGGGCGGTTACGTGAAGTTTTTGGGCGATGACAATGCGGCCAGCGTCCCGGATCGCGAAAAGCTCGAACGGTTGACGCCGCAGCAGCGCGCGAACGCGTTCCAAACGAAGCCTCTATATCAACGCGCACTGATCGTGGCTGCCGGCCCCTTCGCAAATTTCATTCTAACCATCGCTATTTTCACACTGGTTCTGCTGGTCGTGGGGCACGCGACATTGCTGACGACGGTCGGAGAAGTGAAGCCTCATTCGCCTGCCGCGGCGGCGGGTATTCATGTCGGCGATACGATCGTTTCTGTGAACGGCCGTCGCGTCGAGACCTTCGAAGATCTCGTGGCGAAGGTTCATGCCGTCAAAAGCGGCGATCTTAAACTTGATTTCATGCGCCACGGTCATGCGATGACGGTGCATTCACATACCGCATCGGTGACCACGGACAATTTGTTCGGCGACAAGGTGAAATACATCGGCATCGGCATCGCGCCGGCTTATGCCGATTCCAATGCGCGCTTCTCGTCGATCGGCCCGATCGAAGCGGTCAGCGGCGCGACGCGGGAAACCTGGAACATCGTTGACACGTCGCTGACCTATCTGTGGCGCATCGTCACCCGGCAATCCAACCCCAACCAGCTCAGCGGTGTGTTGAGCATGGCGGACGCCTCCAAACAGGCCGCCGCAGCGGGGTTTATGAACCTCCTCCAACTGGCAGCTCTCATTTCGGTAAGCATCGGTCTAATAAACCTTTTTCCGATTCCTATCCTCGACGGGGGCCACCTTCTATACTATGGATGCGAAGCGGTCTTGGGCCGGCCCCTTGGAGAGCGGGCACAAGACGTGGGATTTAGGTTGGGGTTGGCGGCGGTTTTAGGGCTTTTCGTATTGGCGGCCTGGAACGATCTTACTCGACTGAATCTATTCTGAAACACGCTGCGCTGACCGGCTAATCACCCGGCGGTGCGCTTTGAGACGAGCGGATGAGCCTGATCGCCTTCCTTTTCGCCCGGTGCAAGCGCGCGGCCCTCGTGCTGGCTTGCCTGGCTGTCACCGCGGCACCTGCGTTTGCGCAGGCCCAGAACCCGCAACCTTCCGCCGCCGCGACGGCGCCCGCCAAGGCGCCCGGTCCGGTGATCCGCACAATTCTCGTCAAGGGGACGCAGCGCATTGAGGCAGGCACGGTCCTGTCCTACTTGGCGTTCCGGCAGGGTGACAATTACGATGAACAGGTCATCGACAATTCCCTAAAAACGCTGTTCGCGACGGGATTGTTCGCCGACGTGAAATTCGGCTGGGACGCACCGAGCGGAACGCTCACGATTAATGTCGTTGAGAACCCGATCATTAACCAGATCGTTTTCGAAGGCGAAAGCAAGGTTTCCGAAAAAGATCTGACCAAGGAAGTTCAGCTCAAGCCACGCACGGTGTTCACGCGCAACAAGGTGCAGGCGGACGTCCAGCGCATCATTGAACTTTATCGCCGAAACGGAAAATTTGCGGCAACGGTCGATCCGCAGATCATTCAACGCCCACAGAATCGCGTTGATCTGATCTTCTCGATCAGCGAGGGGCCGACCACGGGTGTCGCGCGCATCTCTTTCATCGGCAACAAGGTGTTCGATGACGACACGCTCAAAGAGCAAATCGCGACCGAAGAGAGCGAGTGGTACAAATTTCTGTCGTCGAACGACAATTATGATCCGGACCGGCTGACTTTCGACCGCGAGCAGTTGCGCCGCTTTTATCTCAAGCGTGGTTACGCGGATTTTCGAGTCGTTTCCGCGGTCGCGGAATTGTCTCCGGACCGGCTGAGCTTCTACATCACTTTCACGGTCGATGAAGGCCCGCTCTACCACTTCAGCAAAGTGGAGATTGACTCGAAGATCGCCGAGTTGACGCCGACGACGTTGCGGCCGCTCGTTCCGGTCCAGGACGGAAGCATTTACAACGCGGAACTGATCGACAAATCGATTGACGCGCTTACCAACGCGGCCGGCACGAAAGGTTATGCGTTCGCGGAAATTCACCCGCGCGTTCGCCGCGACCGCGATACCCACACCATCGAGGTGATCTTCAATATCGATCAAGGCCCGCGCGTTTATGTCGAGAAGATCAATATTTCCGGCAATAATCGCACGCTCGATAAAGTCATCCGTCGCGAATTTCGTCTGGTGGAGGGCGATGCCTTCAACCGTGTGCTGCTTGATCGGTCGCGCACGCGCATCAAGGGGCTGGGCTTCTTCAAGGACGTTGACATTAAAAATGCGCCGGGCAGCCAGCCCGACCGCACGGTTCTGAATGTGAAGGTGACGGAACAGTCCACCGGCGAGTTATCGGTCGGCGCGGGCTACTCCTCGACCAGTTCCTTCGTTGGCCAGTTCAGCTATACCGAACGCAATCTGTTCGGTCGCGGCCAGTATGTGCGCGCAAGCATTCAGCTATCTACGATCAGCAAGGAATTCGCGCTCAACTTCACCGAACCTTACTTCCTCGATCGTCCGCTGGCTGCCGGATTTGATCTTGAAAAAGTCCTGACTAATTTCGATCAGGCCGATTATTTCTCGGACACCACGGCCGCCGGCCTGCGCCTAGGCTTTCCGACCTCCGAATATGCTTCCGTTTCTCTTCGGTACACTTATCGAATCGACCGCATCTCTCCGTTCAGCGGAGCGCCGCAGGCGATTTTGTTGGCAGCCGGCACGGAGAACACATCTTCGATCGGTTACACCTACGGCTACAACACGCTCGATGATCCTATTAAACCGCGCAACGGCATGACGTTCTCGATCAGCCAGGATTTTGCCGGTCTTGGGGGATCGCTGAAATATCTGCGCTCCGTTGCAACGTTCACTGCATATCGACCGATTTTTGACGACACATTCGTCGCCAAATTCGCGTTCAACGCCGGCTATATCGGCGGCTACGCCGGCCAGCACGTCCGGTTAAATGAAAGATTCTTCATGGGCGGCGACTCCTTCCGCGGCTTCGCACTGGCGGGAATCGGACCGCGCGAAATCAATGTGAGTGGCAGCCAGAACGCTATCGGTGGTGAGGCTTATGCAATCGGCACGGCCGAACTGCGTATTCCGGATTTCCTGCCGGCGGATTACGGAATTAGCCTGTCGCTGTTCAGCGATTTTGGCACGCTGGGCCACGTCGCTGGTGAAGCGGGCATTTCCAGTTGCGGCTCGGTGGGACCGAACGTCCCCTGCGTTAGGGACAATATGGCATTTCGGGCCTCTGGCGGCCTTGCAATTGGCTGGAAATCGCCGTTTGGTCCGGTGGAAATCGACCTCGGCTTGCCCATTGTCAGGACAAGTTATGATAAAGCACAGATCATTCGCTTCAGCGCAGGAACGGGACTCTAATCCATGAGAAAACTAAACATTACCGCGCGTGCCCTTCGCACTGTTGCGGCACTCTCGATCGGCGCCGCAATTTTCGCGGCGAGCAGTGCATCGGCGCAAAACGCGCCGCCCAAGCCGGCCGCTCCGTCGGGCGGAACGCCGGCTCCTGTGATTCTCGTCATCGACCGCAACGCGATTCTTCGCGCCTCGAAAGTCGGGCAGAACATCGTGCAGCAAGTGGGCGCCTACACGCAGGCAGCCGAAAAGGAATTCAAGAGCACGGCGGACTCACTGCGCAGTCAGCAGACGCAGCTGCAGCAGCAGATCGCGATCCTGGCGCCCGATGTGAAGGCGAAGAAGATCAAGGCGTTCGAAGCGCAGCAGCGCGCATTTCAGCAAAAGGTGCAGATGCGTCAGGCGCAAATCCAGGGCGGTGTTGCCCAGGCGCGCCAGCAGGTTGAAGGGGCTCTTGGCCCGATCTTGCAGGGCCTGATGCAGGAGCGTCATGCCAACCTCCTGCTCGACCGTAATGCCATCGTGCTTGGAACTGTAAACATCGACATAACGGGCGCAGCGGTGCAGCGTCTCGATCAGAAAATGCCGAGCGTGAAGGTGCAACTCGTCAACCCGACGCCCGCGATGTTGCAGCAGATGCAGCAGCAGCAGCAACAGCAGCAGTGACCCAAGAGCGCGCGTGGCATCCGTGCCGCGCGCGCCGCTTGCCCGATGGCCGATCCGCGCTTTTATGACAATCAGGGACCTTTCCCACTTGCCGAGCTTTGTGCCCGCGCAGGCATAGGCTTGCCGCAAGGTGTGGACGGCACAGCGCTGGTATTCGACGTCGCCACGCTTGACGGCGCTAGTGCACAGCAACTCACGTTTTGCGCCGGCAAGACAGGTGCGCGCGCGCTCGCAAAATCCAACGCGGGCTTTTGCTTTATTGGAAAAGACGCCGGCGATGTTACGCCGCCGGCAGGAATGGTGGCATTGCCATGTCCCTCCGCTGGTCACGCATTCACGGCCGCTGTGCAGGCCTTTTATCCGGAAAACATGCTGACGCGGTGGTCGCAGCAGGCGCCGGTCGATCCTAGCGCCAAAATTGGGGAGGGCGCAACGCTGGCTCCCGGCGTGGTTGTCGGCCCGCACGCCGAAATCGGCGAACGCACATGCATCGGTCCCAACACAGTGATTGGCCGCGGCGTTGCCATCGGCCGTGACTGCGAAATCGGAAGCAATGTGTCTATCGCAAATTCCTATATCGGCGACGGCGTATCGATTCTTCCCGGTGCGCAGATCGGACAGCCGGGCTTCGGTTTCGCGTCGAGCGGTACAGGCCACGTCAAGGTTCCGCAAATTGGCCGCGTGATCGTGCAGGATAAAGTCGAAATCGGCGCGGGCTGCACCATTGATCGTGGCGCGCTAGGCGACACCGTAATTGGCGAGGGCACCAAGATCGATAATCTGGTTCAGATCGGACACAACACCCATCTGGGCAGGCATTGCATGGTTGTCGCTCAAGTGGGTATCGCAGGAAGTTGTGAAATAGGTGATTTTGTTGTGCTGGGCGGGCAGGCCGGGGTGGCCGATCACGCCCGTATCGGCGATGGCGCGCGGTTGGCTGCGCGCGGAGCCTTTGCTCCCGGTGACACGCCAGGTGGAATGGACTATGGCGGCACTCCGGCGCGGCCTATGAAACAGTGGGCACGCGAGCTTGCAGCGGTTAGCATGCTGGCAAAGCGCCGAAAGCGGGATGGGAATGGATAATAAGGTTTCCTCGCAAGGCTTGGTTCTGGATGTGGAGCAGATCAAAACGCTGCTGCCGCATCGCGCGCCTTTTCTTTTTATCGAGCGGCTGACGGAAATCGTGCCATATGAAAGTGCGGTCGCCTACAAAGCCGTATCCTACAATGAACCGCATTTTCAGGGCCATTTCCCGAATTTTGCCGTGATGCCTGGTGTTCTGATCGTCGAAGCCATGGCACAAGCGGCGGGCGCGCTTGTCATGCATTCGTTGGGATGGACGGCAGCAAACCGCCGCGTCTATTTCATGACGGTAGACAAAGCCCGCTTTCGCAAGCCGGTGACGCCAGGGGACATGTTGCGCATACCGGTAAAAATGTTGCGCCGCCGCGACCCGGTCTGGAAGTTCATGGGCGAGGCTTATGTGGGCGATGTACTCTGCGCGGAAGCAGAATTCAGCGCGATGATCGCAGAAGGACAACAGGGCGCCAATGGCGATTCATCCGGCGGCGATCGTTGAAGATGGCGCCGTGCTCGGCGATGGCGTCGAGATCGGGCCTTTTTGCAGTGTCGGCAGCGGTGCTGTGTTGGGCGAAGGCGTGCGGCTTATCTCGCATGTCGTAATTTCCGGCACGACGCATATTGGCGCGCGCACCGTCATCTACCCGCAATCGGTACTCGGCGGCGAAGCACAAATCCGCAAGGGCGATGCACCGCATGCCCGGCTGGAAATTGGCGCGGACAATGTGATCCGCGAAGCGGTCACGATAAATGCTGGCAGCGCCATCGGCGGCGGTCTTACGAAAATCGGCGATCGCAATTATTTCATGGCGTATAGCCATATGGGGCATGACTGTCAGGTCGGCAGTGACGTGACGCTTGCCAATGGCGTGCAGCTTGGCGGTCACATGGAGATCGGGGACGGCGTGATCATGGGCGGCCTGGCGGCAGGCCAGCAATTTGGCCGCGTTGGCCGCTATGCTTTTGTCAGCGGTCTTTCCGGTATCAGCACAGACATCATCCCCTATGGCATTGCCATTGGCCTGCATGCGCGGCTGGGTGGCCTTAATCTCATTGGTTTGCGCCGGCGCAAGATTCCGCGCGCCAACATCCACGCGTTACGTGCCGCTTATCGCGCGATTTTTGTCGATGGCAAAGGCTCGATCCAGGATAACGCCAATGCAGTATTGGATCGTTGGAGCGACGTGCCCGAAGTGCAGGAAGTGATTGCGTTCATTCTAGCCGATGCGAAGCGGCCAATCTGCCCTGCGCGCAAGCGCGGTGGCGATGGGGATGATGGCGAATAGAATGGGCGCGCTCGGCATCATTGCGGGCGGGGGCGAATTGCCTGTCGCGATTGCCGAAAGCGTGCGCGCATCTGGCCGCGACGTATTCGTTCTGGCGCTGTCCGGCGCGGACGAAAGTCTCTCCGCTTTCCCGAATGAAACCGTCGGTATCGGCGAATTGGGAAAATCTTTTGCGCTGCTCCGCAAGCACAATTGCGATGCGGTGACGATGGCCGGCAAGGTCCCGCGTCCCGACTGGAGTGGACTAAAGCTCGATGCGCGGGGCGTCCTTGCTTTGCCGAAAGTTATCGCCGCCGCCCTGAAAGGCGACGACTCGATCATGCGGACCATGATCGGCATCTTTGAGAAGGAAGGTTTCAAGATTGTCGGCACGGCAGAGGCGGCGCCCAATCTGATAGCAACGGCTGGTGTTTATGGGCGCCATAAGCCGGATGTGCAGGCCGCTGAAGACATCGCGCTGGCGCTGAAAGTCGTGCGCCGCATCGGCGAACTGGACATCGGCCAGGCCGCCGCGGTGTGTGACGGTCTCGTGCTCGCGGTGGAAGCGGCGGAGGGCACCGACGCGATGCTTAGGCGTCTTACGCACCTTCCCTCCAGTTTGCGTGGAACGCCGCAGAAACGTCGTGGTGTTCTTGTGAAAGCGCCGAAGCCGCGGCAGGAACGCCGTGTGGATTTGCCGGTCATTGGCCTGCACACCATCGAGTTGGCCGCCGCTGCGGGGCTTGTCGGTGTTGCCATTGAAGCGGGTGGCGCGTTGCTGATACGCAAGACCCAAATCGTCGAGGCAGCCGATCGGCTCGGGCTCTTTGTGCTCGGCTTCGAGTCTGAATCATCTGCATGAGCGAAACAGCTCTCGCCCGTTCGCTGACGATCATGCTGGTTTGCGGAGAGCCCTCCGGCGATCAAATTGGCGCCGAATTGATGGAAGGGCTTCGAGCCTTGGGCGGCGATGCAATTCGCCTTGTCGGCGTTGGCGGTTCGGCAATGGCGGCGCAGGGCTTGAAAAGCCTCTTTCCACTCGATGCCACTGCCGTCATGGGATTGCGGGAAGTCGTTCCCCGCATTCCAGCGATTTTGCGGCGTGTGCGCGAAGCATCCGACTATGCGCTGGCTTTGAAGCCAGGCGCCGTTATCTGCATCGATAGCCCGGACTTTTCCCATCGCATTGCACGCCGTATCAAGCGGATCGATCCTTCGATTCGAACGGTGAACTATGTGGCGCCGCAGGTTTGGGCATCGCGCCAATATCGGGCCCGCAAGATGGCCCGTTATTTTGATCTGGTTCTGGCGCTGTTGCCATTTGAGGTGCCGTTCTTCGAAGCGCATGGCGTTCACGCGATTTTTGTAGGCCACCCCGTAGTCGAGCGGGCGGCCCGAATGACGGGCGGCGACGCTTTGCGCGCGCGATTGGCCATTGCGCCCGACGCGCCTCTGCTTGTGGTTCTGCCGGGCAGCCGTATGAGCGAAGTGCGCATGTTGCTGCAACCGTTCCGCCAGGCGGTTAAAATTCTGGCACGCGATATCCCAAACCTCGAATGTGTTCTTCCCACGGTGCCGAATGTGTCTGCCTATGTCCGGGCGCGCAGCGCCAACTGGCCTGTTCCACTACATTTTCTAGAAGGCGATGGCGAAAAATTCGCGGCATTCGATGCAGCTAACGCTGGGCTTGCGGCATCCGGGACGGTGACGACGGAGCTGGCGCTGTCGCATACGCCGATGGTTGTCGCTTACAAATTGGGCTGGCTCACCTATGCGCTGGCCCGCCCGTTTATCGTCGCCAAATACGCATCTTTGGTGAACATCCTGCTTGATCGGCAAGCAGTGCCGGAACATATCCAGTCGGATTGCACGCCTGAGACGCTAGCGGCTGATTTGTTGAAACTGCTTCGCGATCCCGTGGCGCGGGAGAGACAAGTGCGCGATCTTGGCGAAGCGATGCATCTGCTCGGCACGGACGAAGAACCACCGTCACTGCGCGCGGCGCGCGCGCTTCTCGCTTTTGCCTGGGAGAAGCGCGCGGCCGGAACGCCCTAGCGGCGCGAGAGCGGAACGTATTCGCGTTTGGCAGCGCCCGTATAAAGCTGGCGGGGCCGGCCGATCTTCTGGTGCGGATCCTCGATCATCTCTTTCCACTGCGCGATCCAGCCCACGGTGCGCGCCAGCGCGAACAGCGCCGTGAACATGCTGGTCGGGAACCCGAGCGCCTTCAGCGTGATACCAGAGTAGAAATCGATGTTCGGATAGAGCTTCTTTTCAATGAAATACTCATCGCTTAGCGCAATGCGCTCCAGCTCCATGGCGACTTTCAGAATCGGATCGTCGTCATGCCCGACTTCCTTGAGAACGGCGTGGGTTTGCTTCTGCATCGCCGTCGCGCGCGGATCGTAGTTCTTGTAAACGCGATGGCCGAAGCCGGACAGACGGAAATCGTCGTTCTTGTCCTTGGCGCGCTTGATGAATTCCGGGATGCGATCGACTGTGCCGATTTCTTCCAGCATTTTCAACGCCGCCTCGTTAGCGCCGCCATGTGCGGGGCCCCACAGACAGGCAATACCGGCGGCGATGCAGGCGAACGGATTTGCGCCTGACGAACCGGCAAGGCGAACGGTCGAGGTCGACGCGTTCTGCTCGTGATCGGCATGCAGAATGAAGATCGTGTCGAGTGCCTTCGCCAGCACCGGATTGACCTTGTATTCTTCCGCCGGAACCGAAAATGTCATGCGCATGAAGTTTTCCGTGTAGCCCAGATTGTTCAGCGGATACACGAAAGGCTGACCCACCGCATATTTGTAGGCCATGGCGGCGATGGTGGGCATCTTCGCGATCAGACGATGGCTGGCGATCTCGCGCTGGCGTGGATCGTTGATATCGGTGGAGTCGTGATAAAAGGCTGAGAGCGCACCGACGACACCGCACATGATTGCCATGGGATGCGCGTCACGGCGGAAGCCGCGATAAAAGGTGGACATCTGGTCGTGCACCATGGTGTGCATGGTGATCGCGCGATCGAAATCGGCCATCTGCTTCTTGTCCGGCAAATCGCCGTGCAACAGCAGGTAGCAGACTTCCAGATAGCTCGATTGTTCGGCGAGCTGGTCGATGGAATAACCGCGATAGAGCAGAATGCCTTTGTCGCCATCGATGAAGGTGATGTCGCTTTCGCAACTCGCCGTCGAGGTGAAGCCAGGATCGTACGTGAAGATGTCCGCCTCGGTGTAGAGCTTGCGGATGTCGACCACATTAGGTCCCGTGGTCCCACTAAACACAGGCAGTTCGAACTGCTTGTTCTGGTAGGTGAGGGTTGCGGAACCGGCGGGTTTGGCCTGGCTTTCTCTCATCGGAAGGCTCCTCTAAAGCGGCGCCCGCCGCTTCGTTTTGCGCTGCAGCAATCATAGACTGCCAAGGTTAATCGCGTCACCTGTTTCGCGAGTGGTAAGAGCGGCGTTGCAGGTAATTCATGCCGCAAAAGCCCTCAAACGTGTAAGGGATTCGTCCCGTCCCAAAACAGCGAGCACGTCGAAAATCGGCGGCGAATTGGCCTTGCCCGTCAACGCCGCGCGCATGGGCTGGGCGAGCTGGCCGAGTTTGAGAGATTCGGCATCGGCTAATGCCCGGGCCTTTTCCTCCAGCGCCGGGGCGATCCATTCGCTATCCTCGAATGCTGCGATCAATTTGCCGAGAGCGGCGCGGGCGTCGTCCGTCATCAGTTTTTCCGCTGCGGCATCCAATTCGCGAACGCCATCTGTGTACAGAAATTCCGCCGCTTGAGCGAGCTCGACAAGCGTCTTGGCGCGCTCTTTCAGACCCGGCATCGCGGCGACCAGACGGGCTTTCGCTTTCGGATCAAGCGTGACAGGCGGCTCCTGCCGCGCCAACATTTTCACGATCTCTTCCGCCAACGCGTCATCAGCCATGGCGCGAATGTAATGGCCATTCAGATTGTCGAGTTTCTTGTAATCCATGCGCGCTGCGCTGCGCCCGATGCTTTCCGTGTTGAACCATTCGATGGCCTGGTCGGTCGAAATGATTTCGTCGTCGCTGTGGCTCCAGCCCAGCCGCAGCAGGTAATTACGCATCGCCTCGGGCAGATAGCCCATGTCGCGATAGGCTTCAACCGCGAGCGCGCCGTGGCGTTTGGACAGCTTGGCGCCATCGGGTCCATGAATCAGCGGCAGATGTCCATAAACAGGCTCCGGCCAACCCATGGCTTGGATGATCTGCAATTGTCGCGCAGCATTGTTGAGGTGATCGTCGCCGCGGATCACATGCGTCACACCCATATCAAAATCGTCGACTACGACCGCAAGCATGTAGGTCGGGGTGCCGTCCGAACGCAGCAGCACCATGTCGTCCAGATTTTCGTTGGCGAAGCGCACATCGCCCTGGACCAGATCATGCACAACAGTTTCGCCTGTTTGCGGCGCGCGCAGCCGAATGACGAAGGGTTTTCCGTCTTCTTCCAGTCCGGGTGCACGGTCGCGCCAACGCCCGTCATAGCGGATCGACTTTCCTTCGGCGCGCTGTTTGGCGCGCATCTCTTCAAGCTCAATGGCGGTCGCGTAGCAACGATAAGCCTTGCCAGTGGCGAGAAGTGTTTCGACGATCTCGCGGTGCCGGCTCGCGCGGGCAAATTGATAGACAGTCTGGCCGTCCCAATTCAGCCCCATCCATTCCAACCCGTTCAGGATCGCGGCAACGGCTTCCGGCGTAGAGCGCTCGCGGTCAGTGTCCTCAATGCGCAGCAGGAACGTGCCGCCGGTGTGACGGGCGAAAAGCCAGTTAAACAGCGCTGTCCGTGCCCCGCCAATGTGCAGATATCCGGTGGGCGAGGGCGCAAAGCGCAGGACGGGTTTCTTGTTTTCGGGCATGATGGATAGGTCTTTGGCGGACCGGTCGGCGTTTTTCGGCCGCTGTGACGCGAGGCTTCTAGCAAACAAGTTTCCGTTGGGGTAGCTCCGTTTCCATTTCCGAAGGCGGGTCTCGCAGATTCTTGGGTGCGGCTTCGCGCCTGGGCGCGGTCTGCGTCGCTGGCGCGCGCCTGGCGTTGGCTGCAAGCAACAGCAATCGCGGAGGGCGAACGCTGGACCCTTTGGCTGCCCGTCGCGCTGGGAATCGGCATCGGCGTCTATTTTTCGCTTCCGTCTGAGCCGTCACCCGCACTCGCACTCCCGTTTCTCGCATCGGGCCTTTCGGTGGCGATCGTGGCGGCAACGAGCGAAACGATGTTGTCCGGTGTGAGCCTTGGATTCCTGACAGCGTTGCTGATCGGTTTTTCTGTTGCGGAATTGCGCACCGCGCATTCCGGCACCGGTGCTGTTGCATCGTGTTGGACCGATACCGATAGGGGGACGTGTGGAATGCGCCGGACCACATGGGAAAAGCATGCGAGTCGAACTTGCGCTATCGTTCATCGGACGTATGCGGCCGCAAACCATGCCGGTGAAAATCCGCGTTTCCATCCGCAGTGACGCGGAAGACCTGAAGCCCGGCGATACTATTTCGCTGCGCGCCGTTTTGATGCCGCCGCACGCGCCGGACGATTACGATTTTGGACGCGCTACCTATTGCTTGCGGATCGGTGCCTTGAGCTACGCCTACGGCAAGCCAACAATGATCGCAGCCGGACATGTTGATTGCCCGTGACGGCGCCACCGTTGTGGTGCGCGGACGAGATGGCAGGCTGCGTTTGCTGCGAAAACCGTCTGATAAATACTTGGCAGGCGAATGGTTGAAGCGCGACGGCGACGAACGCGATATTGCCGATATGATCGCCGCGCCTGCGAACGGCGTGCGGTGCGACGCCGATGGCTGCGTTGCCCGCGCAGCAAATGGAACGCTTATCGCGGCAGCGGCGCGACCGACGGCGCTGGCGGAGGATTGCTCGGCGGCGGCAATCGTCGTGAGCGCCGCGCCTACGCGCGGGCTTTGCACAGGGCCCAAATTGGTCATCGACCGCTTTGACGTGGCCCGCAATGGTGCCTACGCGATCTGGCTGGACAATTCGCTGCGCATCGAAACGATGCGCGATGCGCGCGGTGAGCGGCCTTGGAATCCAACCCCACGTCAAAACTAGAGGAAAAACGGCGCTCAGTAGCGGCGGATCAATCCCACCAGCTTGCCTTGAACACGCACACGGTCCGCACCATAGAGGCGCGTTTCGTAAGCGGGGTTGGCGGCTTCCAGCGCGATCGAATCGCCACGGCGACGCAGGCGCTTCAATGTCGCTTCCTGCTCATCCACCAAAGCTACGATGATCTCGCCGGTGTTGGCGGTATCGGCTTCCTGAATGATGACAGTGTCGCCGTCCAAAATTCCGGCGTTGATCATCGAATCGCCGGTCACTTCGAGTGCATAGTGGTCGCCCTTGCCGATCATGCCGCCGGGCACGGGAACCTCGGAAACCTTATGCTGCAATGCCTCGATGGGCGTACCGGCCGCGATCCGGCCGAGAACCGGAATATTGACTGCGCCTTCGCTCTCGCCACCCGCACGCCTGGGGCTACCGGCGCTGCGAGCATCCACACCGCCAACGCGGCCGTCGCCACGCGATCCGCGACCGCCCGAATGCGAAAGACGCTGTGCCTGACTGCGGCTTTGGGCTGGACGCTGCGTTTCCGCAACGTTGTCGGGCAGCTTGATCACCTCCAGTGCCCGCGCACGCTTTTCCATGCGGCGCAGGAAGCCGCGTTCTTCCAGGGCCGTGATCAGCCTGTGAATACCCGATTTGGACTTCAGGTCCAGAGCATCCTTCATTTCGTCGAAAGAGGGCGGAATGCCCGACTCGCGCACCCGTTCGTGGATGAACATCAAAAGTTCGTATTGTTTGCGCGTCAGCATTCTCTGTCTCCCGCTAAGTCCCATGTCCGGTTGGCCCAGCTTCGGGCCGAACAAATCCGAAACATGCAGAATCGTTCTACTTTAGTTCCTTGAAAGCGTCAATGCGGCTTGGAACCGATCATTAAGAATCGCCGTTTGTCTGGGTGGAGAGAGGCATTTGCGTGCAAATCGGTCTGACAAATGGGAGAAACCTATGAAAAGAATGACCAAACTTTTGACGCAGGGTGCCTTCGCTGTCCTGATCGGCGCGGGTGCGCTGATGGCGGCTACAACCAGCGCGTCGGCTGCGATTGTCTGCAATCGAGATGGTGAGTGCTGGCACACCCATGATCGTTATGCCTATCCGGCGGGCTTTGGCGTCGTGATTCATGACGACAATTGGCGTTGGGGACACCAGGACCATTACCGCTGGCGCGAGCATGAAGGCCGCGGCTATTGGCGCAACGGTCTCTGGGTGACGTTGTGATCATTCGGAACTGAGATTGAGGCGCGAGCGGAAACGCTCCCGCCTTTTCATTCCAGCGCGATGAAATCTATCCGGTCACCGATCTTTGCAGGCGGCGCCTGGGGTGCGCGCACGACGAGCGCATCTGCGGCGGCCAGAGTCCGCAGCATCGACGAATCCTGAATGGCGGAAGGCTCCGCCCAGAGTTCGCCATCGCGTGTCTGGATTTGGGCGCGTAGATAATCTTGGCGGCTGTCATTCGCCGGAAGGTCTTTCAACAAGCGCGCGGCGCGCATATCGAGCGCGGAACGCGTGCCTAGCATCGCGGCGATAGCTGGCTGCAGGAACAGGATTGCGCAAACGAGCGACGAGACCGGATTGCCCGGAAGGCCGAGCAGGGGCGTGGAGCCGAGCCGTCCGAAGATTAGCGGCTTGCCCGGCCGCATAGCGATCTTCCAGAAATCAAGTGTAAAGCCTCGCGGGCCGAGTGCGCTTTGCACCAGATCATGGTCGCCTACGGAGGCGCCGCCAAGCGTAACGATGAGATCGGCGCCCTTTGCGCTTTGCGCAATTCCCGAAATCGCCTGCTCATTGTCCGGAAGGATGCCGAGATCGCGAGGCTTCCCGCCCCAACGCTCGATCATCGCCGATAATCCATACCCGGACGATGCAACGATGCCGCCGCCTTTGCGCGGCCCGCCGGGACGCGAAAGCTCGTCGCCCGTCGCAACGAAAGCAATCATCGGCTTGCGGCGAACGGACAGGTTCGCAATGTCGGCAGCGGCCAGCAACGATACGTCGCGTGCGGTGAGACGTCGGCCGGCGGTTGCGAGCACATCGCCGTTTTTGAAATCGAGACCAACCGGGCGAATATGCTGGCCGGACTTCGAGGAAACTTTAACGGTGACGCTTTTGCCGTCGGCTTTGGTGTTTTCCTGAATCACGATGGCATCCGCGCCGTCCGGCACAACGCCACCAGTGAAAATACGAACGGCTTCTCCTGCATTGGCGCGTCCGGCAAAGGGGTGGCCCGCGGGCGACGATCCGATTATGCGCAATGTCGCCGGGACGTTTGCGACATCCGCCGCACGGACAGCATATCCGTCCATGGAAGAGACGGGCGCCGGCGGTTGATCGATCTTCGCGATGGCTTCTTGCGCGAGAACGCGGTTCACTGCCTGCGCGATCGGCACGTTTTCGCACTCGACGGGTTTGAATGCAGAAACAATCCGCGCCCTCGCGTCTTCGACGGAAATCATTTGCGAAACATGTCTTCCTCGCGCACGCGCGCGGCGTGCGCAAGGCGGGTGATCGCATCCGGCGCCAAGGCACGCAACTTGCCCGTGAGGAAAGCATAGATTTGCGAGGCCGGCACATCCGCCTGCTTGGCCCATTCGGTCGCGCGCAGGCGGCGGGCCGTCATGAAATCGCGAAACGCTTCTCGCTGGGCGTTCACGTCGCGCACGCGAGGCGCGGCGACTTCATTCATCAGCACAGCCGGGCGTCGGCTTGCCCCGGGTATAGCCGCCGTCTTCTCGCGGCTGGCGGCGAAGTAGCTCCCGCTTTTGCCGCCGGATTTCGACACAAGACGAACGCTCTCGATCACGGCGCCGCGATCGACCGCTTTCACCATGTCGTAGATAGTAAGCGCCGCGATGCTGGCGGCGGTGAGCGCTTCCATTTCCACGCCGGTCTGTCCGGTCGTTTTGACCATGGCGAGAATGCGTACGGCGCTTCGCTCAGCCAGCGGTTCGAAATCGATGCCCGCCTTCGTGATCGCGATGGGATGGCAGAGCGGGATGAGTTCGGATGTTTTTTTGGCAGCCATGATGCCCGCGATGCGTGCCGCAGGGAACACATCGCCCTTGGGTCCGCCCCCAGAAATAACAGCTTCGTAAGCCTCTGCAGACAAGACGATGAGGGCTTCGGCGGCGGCTTCGCGCTCGGTCGAAGCCTTGGCCGAAACATCGACCATGCGCGCCGCGCCTTTTTTATCGAGATGCGTGAGCTTGCTCATGAGGCGATGTTAGCGCCAATCAACGCCTTCGTCGCCGCCGCCACATCGGCCTGCCGCATCAGGCTTTCACCGATGAGAAAGGTGGTGACACCGATATCGGCCAGCCGCTTGAGGTCGGCAGGTTCGGACAATCCGCTTTCGGCCACGATCAGAATGTCCTTTGGAATGCGCGGCGCGAGACGCAGTGTCACGCCAAGATCGGTGACAAACGTCCGCAGGTCGCGATTGTTGATGCCGATCATGTCGGTCTTCAGCGCCAGCGCACGGTCGAGTTCCGCTTCATCGTGGACTTCGACCAGAACATCCATCTTCCAATGCCGCGCGAAATCCAGAAGCGCTTTCGCTTCCTGGTCCGTCACCGACACCATGATGATGAGGATGCAATCGGCGCCCCAGGCGCGCGCTTCGGCCACCTGATAAGGCTCGAACATGAAGTCCTTGCGCAGGCAGGAAAGGGCACATGCCCCGCGTGCCGTGCGCAGGAATTCGGGCGCGCCCTGAAAGGATGGCGTATCGGTGAGAACGGAAAGACAGGCCGCACCGCCTTGCTCATAGGCGCGTGCCAAAGCAGGTGGGTCGAAATCGGCGCGGATAAGTCCCTTGGACGGACTGGCCTTCTTGATTTCGGCGATCAGCCCGTAGCGTCCATCGGCCTTCGCCTTGAGCAATGATTTTTTGAATCCGCGCGGCGGACTGGCAACGCGAGCCTGTTCCTCGATTGCCGATTGAGGAAGGCGCTTTTTTGCCTGCGCGATTTCTTCACGTTTATAGACGGCGATATCGTCGAGGATCGTCATGCCGCCGCTTTCCGCGACAGTGCGGCGACGCGTGCCAGAACATCTTTCGCGGCCCCTGTATCGATGGCTTCGGCGGCGAGCACCGCGCCGGCTTTCAGATTCTTCGCCTTGCTGGCGATCACCAGGGCCGCCGCGGCGTTGAGGACGACAATATCGCGAAAGGCATTCTTCGCCCCATCGAGTAGCGAGCGGATAGCTTGCGCGTTCTCTTTCGCGCCGCCGCCCTTGATGTCCGCGAGGGTGGCGCGCTTGAGGCCAATCTCTTCCGGCGCAACATCGTGGCGGGTGACTTTGCCATCTTCCAGAACGGCGACATGCGTGGTGCCGGTGATGGTCATCTCGTCCAACCCGTCGCTGCCGTGAACGATCCAGGCTTTGGTCGTGCCAAGAGCTGCCAGAACATTGGCGAGCGGTTCGATCCAATCGCGCGCGAAGACGCCGAGCAATTGGCGCTTTACGCCCGCGGGGTTGGAGAGAGGCCCAAGCAGATTGAAGATCGTGCGGAAGCCAAGTTCACGCCGCACAGGCGCCACATGTGTCATGGCGCTGTGATATGCAGGGGCAAACAGAAAGCAGAAATTCGTCTCGCGCAGCATGGCCTCGGCGGCGGCCGGCGCGAGATCTATTTTCACGCCCAGCTCTTCCAGCACATCGGCGGCACCGGTGCGCGAGGACATGTTGCGGTTGCCATGCTTGGCGACCGGCACACCGCAAGCAGCAACCACAAAGGATGCTGCCGAGGAGACATTTAGCGTGCAGTGGCCATCGCCGCCTGTTCCGCAGAGGTCGATGGCGTGTGCTGGCGCTGAAATTCGTTGCATGGAAGATCGCATCGCGCGCACCGCACCGACAAGCTCGTCTTCGGCCGCGCCACGAATTGCCAGCGCCGTCAGAAACGCCGCCATACGGGGCTCGCTGACGCTGCCGGACATCATTTGCGTGAAGGCCTGTGCGGACGCGTCCGCGTCCAGCGTTTCGCCGCCAACGACCCGCCTCAAAATCTGCGAGAAGTCCTCGGAACTGCTCATGCCGGAACGCGCGCAAATCCCCGCGCCAGGTTGAGGAAGTTCTGCAGTAACGCATGGCCGTTTTCCGATGCGATGCTTTCGGGATGAAACTGGACGCCATGCACGGGATGCGATTTGTGCATCACGCCCTGTATGACGCCGTCGCTGCTTGTCGCGGTCACTTCGAGATTGGCCGGCATACCGTCCGGCGCGATAGTCAGCGAGTGATAGCGCGTGGCCTCGAAATTATTGTTAAGGCCGCGAAAGACGCTTTTGCCGGTGTGATGAATGCGCGAAACCTTGCCATGCATCGGTTCCGGCGCGCGCACGATCCTGCCGCCATACACTTGGCCGATCGCCTGGTGACCGAGGCACACGCCAAGGATCGGCATGCTGCCGTTTGCGGTCTTGATGAGGTCGAGACAGATCCCGGCTTCGTTGGGCGTGCAGGGACCGGGCGACAGCACGATGGCCTCCGGCTTCAGCGCCAACGCACCGGCGGCGGTCAATTCGTCATTGCGCTTTACGACGACGTCGGCCCCCAACTCTCCCAGATAATGGAAGAGGTTGTAGGTGAAACTGTCATAATTATCGATCAGAAGGAGCAAAACGCACCTGTCACATATTTTGCCGCGCCGGGCTGGCTTTTAGCGCGAAATGCAGGGGGAAGCGAAGGGCTGTTGCGGCGGCGGATTTGGCGCGACGATAATGGACCGACCACAGCTTTGGAGCCGCACAATGGCCGATGTCTACCTCGTCCCTGGGTTTCGCACGCCCTTCGTGAAGGCTGGCGGTGCGCTCGCCAAGCACAACGCGATTGAGCTTTCAGTCCCGGTGCTGCAGGCGATGAGCGCGCGCACCGCACCCGATCTGGTCATTTGGGGCCAGGTGATCCCGGACGCGACGGTTTCCAACATCGCGCGCGAGCTGATCTTTGAAGCCATGATGTCACCCAACATTCCAGCCTTTTCGACAGTCATGGCTTGCTCGACGAGTTTCATTGGCACCATTGAAGCATCTGGCATGGTGGGCCGCAGCGACCTTCATCTGGCGCTGGTCGGCGGCGTGGAAACGATGAGTCATGTATCGCAAGGATCTCGAAGGGGAGAATTTTCGCCTTCGCAATGTCGTCGCTCAGCTGGCAAACGATAAACACCAGGTCACGAGCGCTTATTCACGACGCTGAGGGCTTCGAAGGCGCGACTCACTGGCCGCGGAGCGCTGACGAGGCGAAGCGAACGGCTTCGTCGGCGGCTGCCATCAGCGCCTTCGCCTTGCTGACCGTCTCCTGATACTCGGCCTCGGGATCGCTGTCCGCGACCACGCCGCCACCGGCCTGCACGTACATCACGCCATCTTTCACAACGGCGGTGCGCAGCACGATGCAGGTATCCATCGCGCCATTCGCAGCGAAATAGCCGACTGCACCGGCATAGGCGCCGCCGCGCTTTTCTTTCTCGAATTCGTCGATCAGTTCCATCGCGCGGATTTTGGGCGCGCCGGAAAGTGTTCCGGCCGGCAATCCCGCCGCCAGCGCATCGATGGCATCGAGGCCAGGCCGGATCGTGCCTTCCACATTCGATACCAGATGCATGACATGGCTGTAGCGCTCGATGAAGAAGCTGTCGGTGACTTTGACTTTTCCGACCTCTGCCACGCGGCCGACATCGTTGCGGCCAAGATCGACCAGCATCAAGTGCTCTGCGCGTTCTTTCGGATCGTTCATCAATTCGATCGCAAGCGCTTCATCCTGTTCCGGAGTCGCTCCCCGCTTGCGCGTGCCCGCGATGGGGCGAATCGTGACCACGCCATCGCGAAGCCGCACGAGAATTTCCGGGCTTGATCCGACGATGGCGAAACCGGGAAAGGCGAGGTGATAGAGAAAGGGCGAAGGGTTCAGCCGGCGCAGCGCGCGATAGAGCGCAAAAGGCGGCAGCTTGAATTCACGGCGAAAGCGCTGGCTCGGCACGACCTGGAACACATCACCGGCGCGGATGTATTCCTTCGCGCGCTCCACGACGCTCAAATATTCGTCGTGCGTCATGTTGGAATCGATCTGCGCCATCGCCGGAAGGTTCTGTGGCGGCGCGGGCGTTGCCGGCGCGGGACGTTCGAGATCGCCGATGGCGTCGTTCAAGCGTTCGGAGGCGCGTGCATAGGCGGCGCGCGCATCGACGCCAGCCTCCGGCCAAACGGGAGAAACCAGAATGATCTCGTCGCGCACATTGTCGAAGATCGCGACGATGGTGGGTCGTAATAGAATGGCATCCGGCAGGCCGAGAACATCCGGCGGCGGTTCGCCCAACTCCTCGATCAGCCGCACCATGTCATAGCCGAGATAACCGAACAGGCCGACGGCCATCGGCGGCAACGAAGCGGGCAAATCCATTTTCGTGGCGTTCACCAGCGCACGCAGCGATTCAAGTGGCTTGCCGGCTTGATCGGCAGGCACAAATGCGTTCGCGTCGGCACGGGCACCGCGATTGATTTCGGCTTTACCGTTGCGGCAGCGCCAGATCAGATCCGGTTTCGCACCGATGATGGAATAGCGCCCGCGCGCTTCGCCGCCTTGTACGCTCTCCAACAAAAAGGCGTTGTTGCGCCCTTCGCCGAGTTTCAGGAACGCGGAAACAGGTGTTTCCAGATCGGCGACGAGCCGCGCATACAACGCCTGTGGCCGCCCGGATTCGTGAATCCGCGCAAACGCCGCAAAGTCCGGTTCAATGGCCATCGGTCTTTGCTCACGAGCCTTCGCCTGTCACACGATTGACATTGGCCTGATTGATTTGCACGCCTTGCGCGGCGCGCGCCGCATTCGCCATCACGGGAGGGAGATCGTCGGCGGCCTGGTGGCTCAGCTGGGCGGAGCCCTGCAGGAATTGCAGCGTGTTCGCGGTGATGGGCGGATGCGCGACGCCGGTCACGCGCGCCACGATGTAGCTGTCGCCATTGGCGGACGGCCCGGCGACGGCATGCCCCGCCGGAACGGAGAAGATTTTTTCGACAACGATCAAGGGCAGGTTTGGCGTGTTGCCGGTGTCCGCGCCGATGGGTCGGCGCAAAGCACCGCTTTTCAGGACGGGCGTGCCGGCCGCTGCTACGGCTGCCGCCAGGCTTCTTTGCGCATTTGCCTGCGCCACCAAGGCGTCGGCCGTTTTGGCCAGCAGCACCGTGCGCTGTTCATTTGTCCACGCAGCGGTCGCCTCGGCGCGGACGGCATCGAGCGATTTCACTTTCGGCGGGATCACGCCATCGACCTTCAACACATAGGTCTTGCCGCTTTTGGTTGCGAAGGGATCGCCGTCCTCGCCGATTTCGGCGGCAAAGATTTGGGCCAGCAATTCCGGATCCAGGCCGCGCGGTGATTTGCTGCCGTCCGGCGCCAAGCCGTTCCGGTCCACCGCCGCGATGTGGGTCACGTGCATGCCCACTTTCTTGCCGGCGTCGGCAACACTCATGCCGCCGCTATTCGCGTCGGTATAGGCAGTGGCGATGTCCTGTATCTTCAACTGGGCAAGCTGGATTGCGACGTCTTTGCGGATATCCGCTTTCACATCGTCGAACGTCTTGTTGATGCCCGGCGTGATACTGCTGACATGCAGCAGAACCCAGCCGGCCAGGTTTTTCAGGGGTTGGGTAACGCCGTTGTTGGGAAGTGCGAACACGGCCGCACCGCGCTCGCCCAGGTCGGTCTGTGTAACGCTGCCCAGATTGATCGGCGCGGCGCCGTTGGCCCTTGCCACATCGGCGAAGCTCATTCCCGAATCCAGCTTGGCCCGCGCGGCTTTGGCGCTGGCTTCGTCATGGAAACCGAGCTGCTGGACATCGCGCTTTTCGGCCACAACATAGGCGTATTGCGGATTGTCCTTGCGCAGCGTGTATTCGGCCTTGAGCTGCGCGTCGCTCACCTGAATTTGCTCGGCAAGATCGTCCGGCGAAATTTCCGCGTAAGTCACTTCGCGATATTCCGGGGTGCTGAAGCGCACGGCATTCTTCTTCACAAAGGCCGTGAGTTGCGCATCGGTCGGGGCTGGGATGGTGCCGGTAGCAGATGCAGGAACCACGACATAATCCGCCGCGCGCGTTTCATTGAGAAACGAAAGCAGGGCGATGACATAGCCGGGCGGCAGCGCATAGCCCGAGCGGGCCGCATTCAGAAGCTGATCGCGAGACAGGTCATTGCGCACCAGTTCGATGAAGCCCTGCTCCGTATAGCCGCGATCGGCAATGATCCGCTGGAAGCCCGAATGGTCGAATGTGCCGAGCGCGCCGGTGAACTGCCGTACGGCCCGAATTTGCTCCGCAATCACACCGTCGCTCACCGTGAGGCCGAGCTTGTGCACCGCGTTGTCGAGCGCTCGGCGATTTATCATGGTCTGCAGGGTTTGCTGCGGCACGCCAAGCTTCTTCGCCTCGTCCGTGCTCATCTGCGCGCCGTTGAGGCCGCGCTGGCCCTTCAGGAAGTTGCTGAAGTCGCGCTGATATTCGGCAAGCGAAATTGGGGTGCCGCCGACCGTCGCGACGTTGGTGTCCGTTGTGCCTTTGAAGATGTCGGCGATGCCCCAGACGGCGAAGCTCAGTGCGAGCGCCCCGAGAAAAATGGAGGCAACCCAAGACTTGGCGTATTTACGCATCTCCTGAAGCACGGCGAAATCCTTAGCGTGGCGGTGAAGGGCGGCGGATGATAGGGAGGGGGTGTAGCAGGGGCAAGGCACGGCGCAAATGGGAAGTTGGGCCGATTTTTTTACGGCGGAATTGGCGGCGGCGGCCGCTCTCACGGGCCTGGTGATCGTTGGAATTTCCATCAACGTCGCGCGCATTCTGGCCGAGCCGGGCCTGCCCGGACGCGCCGCCGAAACGCTCGTCCTGCCGACGGGCGTTCTGGTCGCCCCGACTTACGCACTCGTACCGCATCAACCGGACTGGCTGCTCGGCAGCGAACTGGCATTAACCGGCGCCGTGATGTGGGTGATCCCGACGCGAATCCATATCCAGACGTTGCGGGCAGGAAACGGACAGATCGGTCCCCATGGCGGCCGCCCGCGCTTTGCACTCGCATTCTTCTCGAGCTGGCCCTTCATCGTGGGCGGCATTTTGATGTTTCTCCATAGCGGCAGCGCGCTCTATTGGTGCGTGTCGGGCATCATCGTCGCCACCATCGCGACGGTCATCAATGCCTGGGTCCTGCTTGTCGAAATTCTGCGTTGAGGAACAGATGCGTCAACTGATTGCCGGAAACTGGAAGATGAACGGGACGGGCGCATCGCTCTTGGAGATCGAGGCTGTCGCGCGAGACATGACCGATCACCCGCCCCAATGCGATGTGCTGATCTGCCCGCCGGCGACGCTGATCGCGCGCGCGGCGTGGGCCGCCAAGGGATGCGTGCCGATCGGCGCCCAGAATTGCCACGCCGAAATCTCTGGCGCTTTCACGGGCGATATCAGCGCGGAGATGCTGAAAGATGCCGGCGCTAGCGCCGTCATCGTCGGCCATTCGGAACGCCGCCAATATCATGGCGAGACGGACGCGATGGTCGCCGCGAAAGCAAAAGCCGCGTGGCGCGCTGGCCTGACGGCGATCATCTGCGTCGGCGAGACGGAAAACGAGCGGCTGGACGGCCGCGCGCTGCATATCTGTTCGAGCCAGCTTGCCGGCAGCGTGCCGCAAGGCATGAACGCGCAAAACACCGCCATCGCCTATGAGCCCGTATGGGCGATCGGCACGGGACGCACGCCGACCAATGATGAGATCGCGCAGGTCCACACGCATATCCGCGCCGAACTAACGCAATGCTTTGGTGCGGAGGGCGAGAAGACGCGGATCCTTTATGGCGGTTCCGTCAAGCCATCCAACGCGAAGGAAATCCTGGCGCTGGGCAATGTGGGCGGCGCACTTGTCGGTGGTGCGAGCCTCAAGGCCGCCGACTTCTCTGCAATTTTCAACGCTGCGGCAGTGAAGTCTTAACCACGCCCGGCCACTGTTCTTTAACGCGCGCGCTTCATTCTCATGAGTCTGATCAAGGGCTTGGAAGCGGGGCACCGGCCGATGCGGCGGTTGAGTTACGATAGTGCCGAAACGCTTGTGTACGATCCGGTTTCGGCGAATCGGACGGCTACGCGCTCGCTCCTCTACAATCTGGGCTTTCGCCGCATCGAGACCGTCGCCACGTTGGAAGCGCTGAGCGAATGTATCATGCGCCGCCCGCCCGATCTTGCCATGTGCGAGGCACAGGGCACCGAAAACGAATTGTGCAATTTGATCCAGAATCTTCGCCAGGGCGGCGCCGGCTATAATCCGTTTATCGTCATGATCGTGACGGCTTGAGAGAAATCCAACGCGCTGGTCAGCCGCATACTCAATTCCGGCGCGGACGATCTTCTGCTGCGGCCGTTCTCCACAGCGGTTCTCGGCCAGCGCATTCTCGCCCATATCGAGCGCCGCAAGCATTTCGTCATCACCTCCGAATATGTCGGCCCCGACCGGCGCAAGGATAGTGCGCGACCCTCGAATGTGGATCTGTTCGAGCCGCCCAATTCGCTGAAGCTGAAAGACGCGACCCGCAGCGTCGCGCGGCGTTGCATCGATACCGACATGGAATCGGCGATCGAGTATTGCGATTCGATTTTGGGTGCGGTTGAAGGGCTGGAACTGGGCGTGGACCGCAACGCATCCATGCACCTGTTGGGGCATGCGGCGCTGAGCCTCAATCAGAGCTTCTCGCCCGAGAAATCGAATACCGATCATCTGAACGAGATCGACGCCACGGTCAGCGTCATCAAAGCCCGTCTCCAGACGGCGTTGGCGTCGTAACCACCCTTCTTTTTTCTCCATGTCGAATAAGTGCATCTGCGGCAGTGCAGACACCGCCCGCATGTTAGGGTTTGATGGCACTCGGGGGGCGCAGAATTGTTCGCACTTCGAATTTCGGCGGTCGTCGTTTTTATGGTGGTCGCGCTCGCCGGTTTTCTGCGATGGATCGAATCCAAGTCGCCGATTGTCGCCACGTTTGCGGCGAGGGCGCCGTGCGGTTCCGCGCGCGCTATTGGCGCCGCGCCAAATGCAGCGGACGATTGGGATGTCGATCCTGCGCGCCCCACAGCGCCTTATTTTTTCCTCCAATTGCTTCGCGGCTTCGTGTGCAGGGCACGCCAGTCATAGCGGTTTGCATTCTGATCGACGGCTCCGTGCCCGACGCGGCGTCCGCGGCCTTGGTTGAGTCTGGCCAGTGGCATTTCGTGCCAGCACCGGGTGGGATCAACGGCACGCCCGAATGGAAAGACATTGCGGTGACCTATTCGATGCCGGGGACGGCTCCGAGCAGCCCGCCGGACAGCGATGCCGATTTGCCAAAATCGGCGAAGCACGAAACGGCGCAGCTCGGTACAGAAGGGATGACCCGCCCCACGACCGATCCCGGCTTTCCACACGGTTCGCGCTATTCCGTATTGGCGCTCCGCCATGGCGACCAGGGAAAGGTCGTTGTTTCGATGGCTATTGGGTCGGATGGCTGGATTTCCGAGGCGAAGATCGATCAATCGTCAGGATCGGACCAGCTTGACGCTGCGGCCTTGGTTTCGGTTGGCTACTGGCACTATTTTCCGGCAACGCGGAACGGCACAGCACTCGTAATTCCCTGGAAGGCGAGAGTGGTGTTTAAACTGTCAGATATGCCGCCCGGCGCGGCCCGTTCCGTCCATTGAATAGCTTCCCTTGGCAGGAGCTTTCGTCTAAGACGCCGCCCGAACCCGGCAGGCCCCATCCCATGCAGAACGTCCTTATCGTCATTCAGCTTCTCGTCTCGATTGGCCTCGTGATCGTGATCCTGCTGCAGCGCTCCGAAGGCGGCGCGCTCGGCATGGGTGGCGGCGGAGGCGGTATGGGTGGTTTCTTCTCGCCGCGCGGCGCGGGCGATGCGCTGACGCGCATGACGGCCGTTCTCGCGGTGGTGTTTTTCCTCACCAGCCTTGGTCTGACGATTCTGGCGCTGCATGGCCGCCCGCAACAGGCATCGATCCTTGATTCGCAATCGATAAGCCCGACGCACCAACTCCTGGCGCCGAAACCGGCCAAGCAGCCGGTTACGCAGCAGGGTCCGTCGGTTCCCAAGCCGCACTAAATTTCATTTCCTTCAAGCAGTTCGCAGGCGTTTTTCATGTGCGATGACAAAACCGTCGCAGGCGTGACGATTACGCTTGTGGAGTCATGGACGCTTCGACATGTTGGCCTTCCATGGCGCGGTTGATCTTCATAACCGGCGGCGTGGTCTCCTCACTTGGGAAAGGTCTCGCTTCCGCGGCTCTCGGAGCCCTTTTGCAGGCGCGCGGCTATCGCGTGCGCCTTCGGAAACTGGACCCCTATCTCAACGTCGATCCCGGGACCATGTCGCCCTTCCAGCACGGCGAGGTGTATGTCACCGACGACGGCGCGGAGACCGATCTCGATCTCGGCCACTATGAGCGCTTCACCGGCGTGGCGGCTGCGAGGTCCGACAACGTCACCTCCGGGCGCATCTACAGCCAGGTGATCGAGCGCGAGCGCAAGGGCGGCTATCTGGGCCGCACGGTGCAGGTGATTCCGCACGTCACCGACATGATCAAGGAATTCGTGCTGGCGGGTATCGACGATCTCGATTTTCTGCTCGTTGAAATCGGCGGCACGGTGGGCGACATCGAAGGCCTGCCGTTCTTCGAGGCCATCCGCCAACTGGGCAATGATTTAGGCCGCGAGCGCACGGCTTTCGTGCACCTGACCCTGGTGCCCTACATCGAAGCGGCGGGCGAACTGAAAACCAAACCGACGCAGCATTCGGTGAAGGAGTTGCGCGCCATCGGCATCCAGCCGGATGTTCTTCTGTGCCGCGCGAGCCATCCAATTCCCGATGAGGAGCGCCGCAAGATCGGCCTGTTCTGCAATCTGCCGGCGGAGCGCGTGATCCCCGCGCTCGACCTCGACACCATCTATCGCGCGCCGATGGCCTATCATCAGGCGGGGCTGGATACGCAGCTTCTCAAAGTGTTCGGTATGAGCGATGCGCCGGAGCCGGATCTGACCCGCTGGAAGTGGGTTGTCGATCACGTCAAGAATCCGGAAGGCGAAGTGCGCATCGCCGTTGTCGGCAAATACATGCAGGTGAAGGACTCCTACAAATCGCTGAGCGAGGCCTTGGTGCATGGCGGCCTCGCCAACAATGTGAAGGTCCATATGGACTGGATCGACAGCGAAGTGTTCGAGCGTGACGACGCGGCGGCGTTTCTGGAGAATGTCGACGGCATTCTGGTGCCCGGCGGCTTCGGCGAGCGCGGCACGGAAGGCAAGATCGCGGCTGTAAAATTCGCGCGCGAACGCAAGGTGCCGTTCTTCGGCATTTGTTACGGCCTGCACATGGCGGTGATCGAAACCGCGCGCGATCTGGCCGGTCTTGACGGCGCGGGTTCAACGGAAATTTCCGAGCCCAAGCATCCGGTGATCGGCCTGATGACGGAATGGACGAAGGGTAACGAGAAGGAAGTGCGCCACGCCAATGGCGACATGGGCGGTACGATGCGGCTGGGCGCTTACCCGGCTGTGCTCGCACCGGGCAGCCGCGTGGCGGAAGTCTATGGCGCGACCGAAATCAGCGAACGCCATCGCCACCGCTATGAAGTGAACACCGGCTACACACAGCAACTCGAAGATCAGGGCTTCAAAGTCTCCGGCTGGTCGCCCGATCACCGCCTGCCGGAGATCATGGAAATACCCGATCACCCCTGGTTCATCGGCGTGCAGTTTCATCCCGAACTGAAATCGCGCCCCTTCGACCCCCATCCGCTGTTTGCGTCGTTCATCGCGGCGGCGGTGCAGAAGAACCGGCTGGTTTAATGAATGCTTTTCAGTTCGTCATAAGCCTCAGAATAAATCATCCGTCACAGGACCCGGCTGAAATCACGAAAGCGCTCGGGTTGAATCCGAAACGCTCGGGTCGGGCGGGAGAGCCGACGTGCGCAATCTCGAGGCGGCGGCGAATCCGATTTCCGTGTCGGTCATCAGTGCGACGCCGGAAAACACGCCTGGACTCACGTAGAGATCCCGAGCTTTCGCCTCGTCGCGCGATTGACTTCCCGCGCCCAAGCTTGATCGCCACGGGGCTGCTGAAACTGGAGCGTCAGGCGGTGCGCAAGCGATAGAGCCGCATCGTTGCGGCCAGCGTCACCAGCAGCGCAACCGCGAATACACCGCACTCGGCATAAAACATCTGGTCCATTCCGGTTTCGGAGATGGAGCGCTGCGAGAAGGTGCCGGCGATTTGCGTCCACCAATAGGCGAAGAGGCCGATATCCATGATCGTGTGACCGATCATGCAGAACACGAGGCTGCGCGACGCCCAGGCCAGCGTGCCGAGCAGGATTCCCGCTCCGAACACGATTGGCACCATGCCGATCAGCGACCAGCTCTTGGTCAGGTGCAGCAGCATGAACGCGAAGGATGAAATCAGGATCGCGACGATCGCGCCATGCCGCTTCTCGATGGGGCGCTGCATGTAGCCGCGAAAGCCCGTCTCCTCGCAGATGCCGGCGGACGCCGCCGATACGACAACGGCGATCCATTGCATCGAACGCGACGGGATGAATCCGAAATCGTAACCGGCGTGGAACGCGGCAGCGGGAAACGGCACCAGCCGGAACAGCACAACGATGGCGGCATGGATGGTGGCCGCAAAGAATACCGCCGCGATCAATCCCCAGAACCATTGCGTGCCGGAAAACGAATTGACGCGAAAATTATCCGCGCGAATTTTCTTCCAGGATTTCGGCGGTCCGCCGCCGCGCACCCACCAGATGTAAGCGGCGAGAAACAGAGCCTCCGCGCCTGCTGCCATCGGCATGCCCAGCTTCAGCAGAAAGATCGGCCAGATATTCGCGGCGATCATGCCGACCAGAAGTCCGGTGATGATCGCCCGCACGATCGCCGGAACGCGGCCCCACATGCCGCTATTCTGTTGCACGTTATCCATGCTGAATTTCCCTCGCGCCCGTAAGGTCTATTGAAAGCTGGAGATGCATCAATAACAAGAAGTAGCGAAATTTCTTACGCCGTACACTTGATTGCGGCGACGCAAACCCCAGTTCTCGGGGTCGCTTTGGGCGCGTGTTGACAGGAAGGCGGAATGGGGGG
>Ga0209483_1000068_pt1 | contig 101784 bp, 94 predicted proteins | sample NGEPerA_FD_184508 | JGI IMG/M metagenome (GOLD analysis project Ga0209483, IMG submission 184508) | Arctic peat soil microbial communities from the Barrow Environmental Observatory site, Barrow, Alaska, USA - NGEE PermafrostL2-A... | ecosystem: Environmental > Terrestrial > Soil > Wetlands >... | reverse complement strand
GAAGATCGGTCTCGGGGTCGGGCAGCGCGTAATCGGGCGCCATCAGATCGCTCAGCCACAGCCGCGCCAGCGCCGGCAGCGCCTTGTGACGCGGCGGCTTGAACGCCCAGGCCGTGCCGAGCGCCCAGCGCTCGACCGTCTCCAGCGGCATCTCGTGGAACAGCGCGGCGCGGCGGCCGGCCGGCGTTTCTGTCGGGGCGGACAGCGTCAGATGGTCGGCGTGATAAGCCAAAATGGCGCTCCAAAAGAACAAGTCTGTGCCGCCCGTTCTGGCACGGCTGGGCTAACGGAGGGTTAGCCGCATGGATCGAATTCCGTCCGGTTCGGCTAAGGTGAGCGCCGCCTTAACGGCGAGTTTTAAGTTGAAGATGATTTAGACACACGTATAAATAGTAAATGGCATGCCGCGCCTTGGCGGTGAGGCGCGCTCGCAACGACCGCCTGATCGCCGGCGCCATCGACTACGATCCCTCGCCGCCGACCGACCGCGTGCAGGTGACGCAGCGCTGGCCGCAAGGGCTCGTGATCAAGGTGCAGATGATTTACGCCGAACCTTATTGGCGGGCACAGAGGCTCAACGGCGCTTCGCTCGATTACAAGGCAGTGGTAGGCGAGACCGCCGACAGCGGCGTGCCGGAGAAATATTCCAGGAAGGGCATCCTGACCGGCTTCATCTATTCCGATCAGGCCCGCAAGGTGGCGCCGCTGAAAGCAGCCGAGCGGCAGAAGATCGTGCTCGATGAGATGGCGATGAAGTTTGGCCCGCAGGCGCGCAAGCCCATCGAATACCACGAGATGAACTGGTCGACCCAGCAATGGACGCGCGGCTGTTTCACCGGCTTTCTCACGCCCGGCGCGACCACGCTGTTCCGCTCGGCGGTGCGCGATCCGGTCGGGCCGCTCTATTGGGCGGGAACGGAGAATTCGACTGTGTGGCCTTCCTTTATCGATGAGGCGATCCGCTCCGGGGAATTGGCGGCAAGCCAGATCAAGGCGAAAGGCTAGGATTTCAGCGGCGAATAAACGTGGATGGCGCGGTCCGCCTGTTGCGGCGCGGCGCTCGCTCGCTTATTTCAGGGCATGACCCCCGCCAAATCCGCGCCCGCCACCGCTCTCGATTCCGGGCATTTGCCCGACCACGACAAAATCCTGATCGTCGATTTCGGCTCGCAGGTAACGCAGCTCATTGCCCGCCGCGTGCGCGAGGAGAAGGTCTATAGCGAGATCGTGCCGTTCCAGAAGGCGGAGGAAGCCTTCCGGGCGATGAAACCTAAAGCCGTGATCCTGTCGGGCGGGCCGGCTTCCGTGCTCGATGCGAACGCGCCGCTGGCGCCGCCGGCGATCTACGAGGCCGGCGTGCCGGTGCTTGGCATTTGCTACGGCGAGCAGGCGATGGCGCATCAGCTCGGCGGACGAGTAGAGGCCGGGCATCATCGCGAATTCGGCCGCGCCGAGGTGGAAATCACCGCCGACAGTCCGTTCTTCGAAGGCGTCTGGATCAAGGGCGAAAAATATCCAGTGTGGATGAGCCACGGCGATCGCGTCACGCAACTGCCGCCCGGCTTTCGCGTGCTGGGCAAGGCTGCGGGCTCGCCGATCTCCATCATCGGCGACGACGCGCGCAAGTTCTACGCCACACAATTTCATCTCGAGGTGATGCACACGCCGCAGGGCGCCGCGCTCATCCGCAATTTCGTGCGCAACATCGCGGGGCTGACCGGCGACTGGACCATGCGCGCCTTCAAGGACGAGGCGATCGAGAAAATCCGCGCGCAGGTTGGCAAAGGCCGCGTCATCTGCGGATTGTCGGGCGGGGTCGACTCGGCGGTGGCGGCGGTTTTGATCCACGAAGCGATCGGCGAGCAGCTCACTTGCGTGCTGGTCGATCAGGGGCTGATGCGGCTTGCCGAGGCGCAGAAGGTCGTCACTATGTTCCGCGACTCTTACAACATTCCGCTGGTGCATGTGGACGCGTCCGACACCTTCATCAATGCGCTCGCCGGCATCGACGATCCCGAGACCAAGCGCAAGATCATCGGCAAATTGTTTATCGACGTGTTCGACGAAGAGGCGAAAAAGATCGGTGGCGCCGATTTCCTGGCGCAGGGCACGCTCTATCCCGACGTGATCGAAAGCGTGTCGTTCACCGGCGGCCCGTCGGTGACTATCAAGTCGCATCACAATGTCGGCGGGCTGCCGGCCCGCATGAAGATGAAATTGGTCGAACCGTTGCGCGAATTGTTCAAGGACGAAGTGCGCGCGCTCGGCCGCGAACTCGGGCTTCCGGACGGTTTTGTCGGGCGCCATCCGTTTCCGGGGCCGGGTCTGGCTATCCGTTGCCCGGGCGGCATCACGCGCGAGAAGCTCGATATCTTGCGGCTGGCCGACGAAATCTACATCGAGGAAATCCGCCGCACCGGGCAATACGACGACATCTGGCAGGCCTTCGCGGTACTGCTGCCGGTCAAGACCGTCGGCGTCATGGGTGACGGGCGCACTTATGAATATGTCGTGGGCCTGCGCGCGGTGACTTCCGTTGATGGCATGACGGCGGATTTTTACCCGTTCGACATGAAGTTTCTTGGAATGGTCGCGACGCGCATCATCAACGAGGTGAAAGGCGTCAACCGCGTCGTCTACGACGTGACCTCAAAGCCGCCGGGAACGATCGAGTGGGAGTAAACGGGTGGTAGTTAGGGCGATGTTCGGCGGCAAGCGGCGGCGGAAATGCTTTGTAAGCGCCCGGACGGGTTCAAGTATCTAGAAGACCGCGCCGCCGAGGATAACGCCGAATTAACCCGCCTCGGCGCACGATGCGGCATGAAATTGGCTGGACAAGCAGGTGTGCTCGTCAACTTTTCTACCCGGGTCACCCGCGTGATGACTAAGCATAGAACCAAGATTTTTGACCTGGGCTTTATCCTCGTCCTGTTGGGCGCGGCGACCCTGTTCATGTTCGAGGTCGATGTCTTTCAAAATGAAGGTAGTTTATCACCGAAGCAAGAGACTATCGAACTGGACGAGCTTCTCGTTCTGACGACGCTCACCATGTTTGCCGCCTTGGCGTACACTTGGCGACGGGCCCGCGAGCACAAACGGGAAAACGCGCGACGGATCGCGGCCGAGAAGGAAATCCTTGTCCTCGCCCTGCAGGATCCGTTGACGAGCCTGCCCAACCGCCGCCAGTTTGACGAGGCCTTGAGGGCGGCCTTGCAAAAGGTCCCAGCCGCGCCCGAAGCGCATGCAATTTTCATGCTCGATCTCAACGGATTTAAGAAGACCAATGACGTTCACGGCCATCCTGTGGGCGACGAAGTGCTGATCCACGTCGGCTCTCGCCTACTCAGCGCGGTCCGGGATGGCGATTTGGTCGCGCGCCTCGGCGGTGACGAGTTCGCTGTGCTGGCGCGCAACGTTGCCGGACCCGAGGCTGCAACTACTATCGCGCGTCGAATGATCGACGGCCTGACCTCACCGATTTCCGCTGGTGGAGTCCGACACACCATCGGGACGGCTATCGGCATCGCCCTGTCTCCGCAGGATGGAGAGACGGTCGAGGAGATACTGCGCAAGGCCGACGTCGCTCTCTATCGCGCCAAGTCCGAGCGCGTCTCAAGCCTGCGGTTCTTCGAACCGGAGATGGACAGCCACCTGCGCGAACGCGAAATTCTGGAAACGGCACTGCGCCAAGCCGTCGCAGAGAACGCCATCGTCTTGCGTTTCAAACCCGTCGTCGACGGTCGGACCGGAAAGGTGACGGCCTTTGAAGCCTTGCCGCAATGGGTTCACCCCGATTTGGGCGAGGTTGCGTCGGACCGGTTCATGCCGGTTGCGGAGGATATTGGCCTGGTTTCGGCCCTGACCGAGCAATTAATGCGCAAGGCCTGCGCTACTGCGGCAAACTGGCCGTCCAACATACGCCTGTCCTTCAATGTGACGGCGGCCCAGTTGAAGGTGCCCACCTTCGGCGTGCATCTTCTGGCCATCCTTGGTGCATCAGGGTTGGCGCCGATCCGGCTCGATCTGGAAATCGACGAGGGCATCTTGATCCGGCATACGGAAGCGACCCAGGTCATCCTCGAGCCCTGCGCGCCATTGGCATCTCCGTCGTCGCCAATCATTTTGGCACTGGCTACTCGGACTTGCAGAACCTCCACCGTCTGCGCCTAGACCGCATTAAGATCGCTCCCGTCTTTGTCGAAGCAATGACCCACGACCGGCAGGCGGCGACCATGGTCAAGGCGTTTGTCGGTATCGGCAATGGGATGGATATAGCTGTCTCGGCCGATGGTGTGATGGACGAAGCGCAGCAAGTCGCGCTGGCCGAACTGGGTTGCCATGAAATCCAGGGTCTTCGGTATGGCGCACCGATCGACGCTGCCGCGACCCTGGCGCTGCTTACGGCTGGGTCAGCGATCGGTGGCGGACATCGCGCCCTGGGCGCTTGATCAGCAGGCGCTCGATCATCGGCTCATCGATGCCGGTGCGGGCCTTGATCGCAGCGACGGTGGCTGCGCGCCGCGCGGCGGCGGGATTTTCATCTGTGCTTATGCCGGGCAGGTCAGCCCGCCGCGCCTTAAAATCAATGCAGAATTGCCTGTCAGGCGATTGGCGGATTCTTCTGTGGACGCGGCTGCGCAGCGCCAACGCCGTTTATTTTGATCCGCATTTGCGAAGCTGCCTTGATTTGGACCATTCAATGGTCTAAATTATAGACCATTGCAGGACTCGACCATGAACGTCCCTGTCAGCGAAGCCAAAGGCCAATTGACCGATCTTGTTCGCCGCGCGGAAGCGGGCGAGGAAGTGGTGCTCACGCGCCATGGCCATCCAGTGGCGCGGTTGGTGCCAGCGACCGCGAAACCGAAGCACGATCCGGAAACACGGCGCAAGATCATTGAAGATATCGTGGCGTCCGCCCGCGACAAAGCGAAGCCCGGGCCGAGCGCGGCACGCAGCCAGGACTTTCTCTATGACGAGTTCGGTCTGCCCAAATGATCGCGGTCGATACGTCGGCCTTGATAGCGATCGTCCTTTTTGAACCGGCGGCGCAGTCCTGCAAGAACGCGTTACAGTCAGACCCCAATGTCTTGATTTCGGCTGGAACGCTCACCGAAACTCTTATTGTGGCCTCGCGGCGTAACTTAAGCGAACAGGCGTTGCGCCTCGTTGACGAACTCAACTTCGACGTCATTCCGGTAACAGTGGAGACGGCGCGGCGGATCGAGCAGGCCTATTCTCGGTGGGGCAAGGGCGTGCACCGCGCTGCGCTCAATCTCGGGGACTGTTTCGCGTATAACGTCGCGAAGCAGCATGACTGCGCGCTGCTTTATGTCGGCGACGATTTTTCCCGGACGGATGTCAAAAGCGTTCTCTGAAACGCTCACGCCTTCGCCACCTTATCCTGCGTCTTCGTGTCGAAATCTCCCGCATCGTGCCGCTCGTGCAACTGCATCGAAGGTTCGCCCGAGATGCGGTTGACCATGCGGCCGCGTTTCACCGCCGGGCGTTCGAGCAGCATGTCGGCCCAGCGGTTGACGTTTTTGTATTCCGAAACGCTGAGGAATGTAGCGGAGTCGCCATACTGCCAGCCTTTCACCATGCCGCCATACCAGGGAAAGATCGCGATGTCGGCAATGGTGTAACTGTCGCCGGCGATAAATTCGTTGTTGGCCAACTGGCGGTCAAGCACGTCGAGTTGGCGCTTCACTTCCATCGCGAAGCGGTCGATCGGATATTCCTGCTTGGTCGGCGCATAGGCATAGAAATGGCCGAAGCCGCCGCCGAGATAGGGCGCGCTGCCCATCTGCCAGAACAGCCACGACAAGCATTCAGCGCGCGCGGTCGGATCGGCCGGCAGCAAGGCGCCGAATTTCTCGGCGAGATACATCAGGATGGCGCCGGACTCAAAGACGCGGATCGGCTTTTTGCCGCCGCGGTCCAGCAGCGCCGGAATCTTGGAATTGGGGTTGACGCCGACAAAGCCGGAGCCGAACTGCTCGCCATCGCCGATCTTGATCAGCCAGGCGTCGTATTCCGCGCCCTTGTGGCCGAGCGCGAGCAACTCCTCCAGCATGATGGAGACTTTTTGCCCGTTCGGCGTGGCGAGAGAATAAAGTTGTAGCGGATGCCGCCCGACTGGCAATTCCTTCTCGTGCGTCGCACCCGCGATCGGACGGTTGATGCTGGCGAACTTGCCACCATTCGGCTTTTCCCAGGTCCAGACCTTCGGCGGCGTGTAGTCGGGCGTCTCGCTCATTTCAAATCTCCTGACGGCGTCATGCGCCCTGATGTAGTTTGCGCGGAACCCGAAGGGAAGGGTACCGTGGCGTCAAATTCGAACCCGAGGACACGCCCATGCCCATCACCATCTACGGCATCAAGAACTGCGACACCATGAAGAAGGCGCGCGCCTGGCTGGACAAGGCCGGCGTCGTCTATGCCTTTCACGATTACAAGAACGCAGGGGTGGAGAAAGGCAAACTCGAGAAGTGGGCGAAGAAAGCCGGCTGGGAAGTTCTGCTCAACAAGGCCGGCACCACGTTCAAGAAATTGCCCGACAAGTACAAAGAGGGTTTGAGTGAAGCAAAAGCCATCAGGCTGATGCTGGCGCAGCCCTCGATGATCAAGCGGCCGGTGCTGGAATTGGGCGGCGGGAAATTGCTGGTGGGTTTCAAGCCGGAGGCTTACGCGGCGGCGGTGAAGTAGAGCTTATTCCGCCTCATCCTTCGAGACGCGCTCCTGCGGAGCGCTCTTCAGCATGAGGCCGCGTGAGATTGTAGGCTGTCGCTTTTTGCGTAAGACCCGCTTCGCGCTTTTGCGCGGGACGAGCGTAAAAAATTACTTTTTCCCCGCGTCCTCGACGCTCGCCTTCTGGATGGCGCGCAGGAGGTTCGGCATGTCGGTATTGACCGCCCGCTCGACCATGAACTGCGGCACCGGGAAATCGGGCGCGACCAGCGCGTTGTAAGAAAGGCGCGTGCCACGCGCGTTCGGCTCCAGCTTCCATTCGCCTTGCGAGATACGCATGTCGCCGCCGACGCGCTTGAACATCAGGCGGTGCCCGGCCTCGTAGGTGTTGCGGACCAACGTGCGAATCCGGGGCATCAGCGCCGCCCAGTTGATGACGTGCTCGCGGATTTCCCATTTGCCGGCGGCGTCGTGCTGGACGATGCGGCAGCTTTCCAGCGTCGGCATGATGCGCGGCATGCGCGCGCAATCGGTCAGCACGGCCCAGACTACGGTCGGCGATGCGGCGATATCGATCGAGGCGCGGATATGGGCGGCGTTGAGCTTTTCGTCGGTAGCGACGTGGACGACCGGATCGCTTGAAGCGCGCACCGCGCCGGTGAGGGTGGCGGCGATGAGGCAGCCGGCAAGGGCAGCGCGCAGGCGAATTGGCAAAAGCGTCCTCCTGATTCGAAGGACGTTACCGCCTCATTGTGACAACCGGAAAGCAAAGCGGGCGTAAATTCTTAAGCGAGCGGGGTTCCGGCGCCCGCATCGGCCTGGAAGCCCTTGATCCGGGCGGTTTTCCCTGCCACATGCGGCGCATGGATCAGACGATTTCCCGGGATTCGGCGCCTAAATTGCGCAATTCCTCGCCGTTGGCGGTCGAGGTCGAGCGCCGGCGCACCTTTGCCATCATTTCGCACCCGGACGCCGGCAAGACCACGCTGACCGAGAAGCTGCTGCTGTTCGGCGGCGCCATCAACCTCGCCGGCCAGGTCAAGGCCAAACGCGACCGCCGCTCGACCCGCTCCGACTGGATGGGCATTGAGCGCGAGCGCGGTATTTCGGTGGTCACCTCGGTGATGACCTTCGATTACGACGCGCGCGTGTTCAATCTGCTCGACACGCCGGGCCACGAGGACTTTTCCGAAGACACTTACCGGACGCTGACGGCGGTCGATAGCGCGGTGATGGTGATCGACGCCGCCAAGGGCATCGAGGCGCGCACGCGCAAGCTGTTCGAAGTGTGCCGGCTGCGCGACATTCCGATTGTCACCTTCATCAACAAGATGGATCGCGAAAGCCGCGACCCCTTCGACATTCTCGACGAAATCGAAAAGACGCTGGCGCTCGACACCACGCCGATGACCTGGCCGATCGGGCAGGGGCGCGACTTCGCCGGCACTTACGACATCAAGCGCGGCGACATGCGCCTGATGACCGAGGACAGTAAAGATGCCAAGTCGCAGGTGCTCGATCTGGCGGGGCTGGCGGCCAAGAACAAGATGCTCAATGCCGATGCGATTGCCGAGGAACTGAAACTGGTGAAGGAGGCGTGCCGGCCGTTCGATTTTTCTTCGTTCCGCGAGGGGCACCTGACGCCGGTTTATTTCGGCTCGGCGCTAAAGAATTTCGGCGTGAAGGATTTGCTCGATGCGCTCGCGGACTTCGCGCCGCCGCCGCGGCCGCAGCAGGCGAGCACGCGTCTGGTCGAGCCGGATGAAAGCAACATGTCGGCTTTCGTCTTCAAGATTCAAGCGAACATGGACCCCAACCACCGCGACCGCATCGCCTTTGCCCGCATGGTGTCGGGGAAACTGCGGCGCGGCATGAAGGCAAAACTGGTGCGCACCGGCAAGCCGATGACGCTGTCGGCGCCGCAATTCTTTTTCGCGCAGGACCGCTCGGTGGCGGACGAAGCTTACGCCGGCGACGTGGTCGGCATCCCCAATCACGGCACGCTGCGCATCGGCGATACGCTGACCGAAGGCGAGGACATCAAGTTCATGGGCGTGCCGATGTTCGCGCCGGAAATATTGCGGCGTGTGAAACTCGGCGATCCGATGAAAGCGAAGAAGTTGAAAGAGGCGCTGCAACAAATGGCGGAGGAGGGCGTTGTGCAGGCCTTCCGTCCGCTCGACGGCGCGCCCGCGATGGTCGGCGTCGTAGGGCCCTTGCAGCTCGACGTGCTGAAGGTGCGGCTTGCCGACGAATACGGGCTGGAGATCGACTTCGAGACGCCGGAATTTCAACTGGCGCGCTGGATTTCGAGCGACGATGAGAAAAAGCTCAACGAATTCGTGCAGGGAAATTATTCAAGCGTCGCCGAAGACCTCGACGGCGACAAGGTGTTCATGGCGCGCAATCAGTTCATCCTCGATTACACCAGTGAACGCGCGCCGGGGATCGTGTTTACCGACATCAAGGATGTGAAGGAGAAGCTCTGACCCTCATCCTGAGGAGCGCCGCAGGCGCGTCTCGAAGGATGAGGGCCTCATGGTTAGAGACGCTCGGCTTACGCCGCGCTCCTCACCATGAGGAGCAGCTAGTTCACCTTCACATCGGCCGCCTTGATCACCGGCGCCCAGCGCGCGATTTCGCCGTCGATGCGGGCGCGGAATTCGGCCGGCGAATTGCCGACCGGCTCCATCAAGGTCTTGGCGAGCTTGTCCTTGATCTCGGGCAGATGGACGATCGCGACCACATCTTTGTTGATGGCGTCGATCATCGGCTTGGGCAGGCCGCCGGGGCCGATTAGGCCCATCCAGGCATCGGCGTCGACGTCGATGCCGCTTTCTTTCAGCGTCGGCAGATTGGGCAGATAAGGCGAGCGTTGCGCGGTCGATACCGCGAGCGCTTTCACATTGCCTTTGTCGGCTTGCACCATTACCGAGATCGCCGGCAGGCAGCCCATCTGCGCGTCGTTTCGGATGATAGCGGTGACGGCGGCGGGCGAGCCCTTATAGGGCACGTGCACGATCTTGGTGCCGGACTTGAGCGCGACCGCTTCCATGGCGAGTTGCGACAGCGAACCGTTGCCGATCGAGGCGAAGTTGTATTTGCCCGGATTGGCTTTCAGCTTGGCGATCAATTCGGCCACGTTGTTGACGCCCAATTCGTTTGAAACGGCGAGCACGCTTGGCTGCGTAATCAGTTGCGTGATGGCGGCGATGTCTTTTTTCGGATCGTAGGGAAGCTGCGAGAACAGCAGCGTGTTGATCGCAAGCGGCCCGCCGATCGAGATGCCGATAGTGGATCCGTCCGGCGCGGACTTCGCCACCACGTCGGTGCCAAGATTGCCGCCAGCGCCGGCCTTGTTTTCGACGATGAAGGTGGAGCCCTGATATTTCTTGCCGAACTGGTCGGCGATCAGACGCGCCACGATGTCGGGCGTCGAGCCGGGGCCGAAAGGCGCGATGATGCGCACGTTCTTCGGCGGCCAGCTTTGCGCCGAGGCGGGCAGCGCGGCCGCGACGAGCAGCATCAGCAGGCCGACGATGCGCGTAGTCATGCTGGTTCCTCGCCGTTTTTCTCTGACAAGCCATTAGAACTCTTGATGGAATTCCCGCTGTGGGACCGCTTGCAATGGCTGCCGTCATCGCCTCTACTGCGCCGCCTATAGCAACGTCAACTCGGCAGGCGGACAAGTTTATGGGTCTTATCGTTCTGATTGTGGGTCTGACGGTTTTTTTGTGCACGCATTTGTTCGTGACGCGGCACAGCGCGCGTGCCGCCGCGATCGCGCGCTTAGGCATCGCCGGATACCGCGTGGCGTTTTCCATCGTTTCGATTATTGGTCTGGTGCTGATCGTCTGGGGGTTCGGCTACTATCGCGCCGAAGGCTATATCGACGTCTGGATGCCGCCGGCTTTCATGCGCCACATCACTGAACTGTTGATGCTGTTCGCGGTAATCTTCATGACAGCGGCTTTCATTCCGAGCCATATCAAACAAAAGCTCAAGCATCCGATGCTCGCCGCGGTGAAAACCTGGGCGTTGGCGCATCTCCTGGTGAACGGCGATCTCGGTTCGATCCTGTTGTTCGGATCGTTCCTGGTCTGGGGCGTGTGGGCGCGCATTGCCGCCAAGCGACGCGGCGACATAGGTGCGACGACCGCGCCCACGGGCTGGGGCAACGACGCGCTTGTCGTGGTCATCGGCATCGTGATTTATCTCGCGCTCGGTCTGGTGTTCCACCCGGTCTTCATCGGCGTGCCGGCGTTCGGAGCTTAAACAACGTGTCAGTGCAGAATGACGTCAAGCGGTTGACCGCGCCCGATATTCGCGCGCGCAAAGGCGGCGAGCCGATCGTGTCGCTCACCTCCTATCATGCGCATACCGCGCGGCTGGTCGATAAATATTGTGACGTCATCCTGGTAGGCGACTCGCTCGGCATGGTGATGCATGGGCTCGAGACCACCGTGCCGGTCACGCTCGACATGATGATCCTGCAAGGCCACGCTGTCATGCGCGGGAGTCAACGCGCGCTCATTGTGGTCGACATGCCGTTCGGCTCGTACGAGGCGTCGAAGGAACAGGCCTTCATGAACGCCGCGCGCGTGCTGAAGGAAACCGGCTGCGGCGCGATCAAGTTGGAAGGCGGCGTGCGCATGGCCGAGACCATTCGCTTTCTCGCCGAACGCGGCGTGCCGGTGATGGCGCATGTGGGTCTCACGCCGCAATCGATCAACACCATCGGCTCGTTTCGCGCGCAAGGCCGCGACGAAAGCGACTGGGAGCGGATCGAGAAGGATACGCTTGCCGTGTCCGACGCCGGTGCCTTCTCGGTGGTGATCGAGGCGGTGGCCGAGCCTTTGGCGCGCAAGCTGACCGCGGCGGTGCCGATCCCGACCATCGGCATCGGGGCCAGCGTTGCCTGCGACGGCCAGATTCTGGTGCTGGAGGACATGCTCGGGCTATCGCCGCGGGTTCCGAAATTCGTCAAGCGCTACGGCGACCTTGGCCCGGGGATCGAAAAGGCGGTCGCCGATTATGCCGCCGAAGTGCGCTCGCGCGCCTTCCCGGGCGATGCGCATGTCTACCCGATGAAGGCGAAAAAGCCCTGAAGCGCGGGCGCTTGGGCACGCGCAGATCGGCCCGGAAAAACGGGTTCCCCCGCCCGGTTTCATAGGCTAAACCCCTGAAATATTAACGCTTGTCGGCGCATCTTTGCCTTGGCTGCGCCACATGGCTAGGTTACGGGCAATCCGCCGGAAGGGCGGGTTTTCAAAGGTTTTTAAGGGCGCCGGGAGCAGTTCGTGGCCGATATTTTCAATGAAGTCGATGAGGAAGTACGCCGCGAACGGCTGCAAAAGCTGTGGGATCGCTACCAGCTTCTCATCGTCGCCATCGCCGTGCTGATCGTGGCCGGTGTCGGTGGCTGGCGCGGCTATGAATACCGGGTGGCGCAGAAGGCGGCCGCCGCCGGCGCCGATTTCGAGCAAGCCGTGACGCTCAGCGAAGAGGGCAAGCACGCCGAGGCGCAGGCGGCCTTCGCCAAGGTGGTGAGCGAAGCGCCCGCGGGCTACGCCATGCTGGCGCGCTTTCGCGAGGCGAACGCGCTGGCGCAAGCCAATCCGGCCGAGGCGGTGAAAGCCTATGACGCGCTCGCCGCTGACGGCTCGCTCGATCCGGCCTGGAAAGATCTCGCGGCTTTGCGCGCCGGCATGTTGCTGGTCGACAGCGCGCCGCTTTCCGAGATGGAAAAGCGTTTGCAGCCGATCGCCGAGCCCGGCCGCGTTTATCGCCATAGCGCGCGCGAATTGCTGGCGACCTCGGCCTGGCGCAACAACGACCTGGCCGCCGCGCGCCGCTATATCGACGCCATTGCCGCCGATGGCGAAACGCCACCCGGCACGCGCCAGCGCATCGACGTGCTGTCGGCGCTGATCGCCGCCAACGCGAAGAGCTAGCGCATGATCCCGAAAAGTGGGTACCGGTTTTCGGATAAGATCATGCGAAAGAACAAGGTCTACCTAATGCGCCGCCTGCAACGCATTACGCTGGTCGCAACGCTCGCCGCCGTTCTGCCGGCGCTCGCCGGCTGCGCCGATTTCGACATGGACAAGCTCGACATCTTCCATCTCAACGACAAGAAAAAACTTCCCGGCGACCGCCAGCCGGTATTTCCGGAAGGCGTGCCCGGCGTGACGCAAGGCATTCCGCAGGAATACATGAAAGGCAACCAGCCGACGCAGGACACGGCGCTGGTGGAAGGCGCGCCCGCGCCCGACGCGCAGGCGGCCGCACCCGCGCAAGAGCCGAAAGAAGAGTTGAAGGCGAAAGCCGAAAGCAAGCCGAAACCAAAGCCGAAGCCGAAAAAGACCGTCAAACGCGCGCCGCCGAAACCGCAACAGCAGGCCGCTCCCGTTCAGCCTGTGACTCAGGAAGCAGCACCGCCGGCGTGGCCTGCGCCCGCGCAAGGCCAGGCCACGGCACTGCCGGCAAACACCGCACCCTGGCCGGCCGCGCCGCCGCCGGGCACCTTCTCGCGCTAACCGGTCATTCCGGGAGGCGCGCGCAAGCGCGCGAATCCGGTATCCAGTGTTGTTCTCGGAATTTCAATTTGGATTCCGGGTCCGGTCCTGCCGACGGTCCCGGAATGACGACGAAAATGTTTTATAATCTTCCCGCTTGATCGAACCGAAACGATCCTCGCCAAATGAGTTTCACCATCGCCATTGTCGGCCGGCCCAATGTCGGCAAATCGACGCTGTTTAACCGGTTGGTCGGCCGGCGCGTGGCGCTGGTCGACGACCGCCCGGGCGTGACGCGCGACCGGCGCGAGGGCGAAGCGCGGCTCGGCGACCTGGATTTTACCGTCATCGACACCGCCGGGCTGGAAGAGTCGGCGCCGGAGACCTTGTCCGGCCGCATGCGCGCGCAGACCGAGACCGCCATTCAACAGGCCGACGCTATCTTCTTCATGATCGATGCGCGTTCAGGGCCAATTCCCGACGACCGCGCCTTTGCCGCGCTGGTTCGCAAGTCCGGGAAGCCTTGCGTGCTGATCGCCAACAAGATGGAAGGCACGGCGGGCGAGGCCGGGCGCTACGACGCCTATTCGCTCGGACTTGGCGAGCCGGTCGCGCTGTCGGCCGAGCATAATGAGGGCCTGCCGGATTTATACGACGCGCTGCGCGCGGCGCTGCCGGAAAAAACCGCCGAGGCGTCGGCGCAAGCGGCCGAGCCAGAAGGCGCACACCCCATTCGTGTCGCCATTGTCGGGCGGCCGAACGCCGGCAAGTCGACGCTCGTCAACCGGCTGCTTGGCGAGGAGCGGCTCCTGACCTCGTCGGAAGCCGGCACCACGCGCGATTCAATCGCCGTCGATCTTGCCTGGCAGGATCGGAAATTCCGCATCCACGATACGGCGGGATTGCGCCGGCGCTCGCGCATCGACGAGAAACTGGAGAAGCTGTCGGTTGGCGATGCGCTCAATGCGGTTCGTTTCGCCGAAGTCGTGGTCGTGCTAATGGATGTCGAGAATGCGTTCGAAGAGCAGGATCAGCGCATCGCCGATCTGACCGAGCAGGAAGGCCGCGCGGTGGTGCTGGCGGTGAACAAATGGGATTTGAAGGGTGAGACGGCGGGCGCGATTTCCAAGCTGCGCGAACAGGCGAACGAGAAGCTCACGCAGATGATCGGCGTGCCGTTGGTGGCGGTCTCGGCTTTGACCGGTGAGGGCATCGACCGGCTGATGCAGGCGATCGTTGCCGCGTTCGAGACCTGGAACAAGCGCGTCACCACCAGCGCGCTCAATCGCTGGTTCGAGCATGCGATTGAAAGTCATCCACCGCCGGCGGTGTCGGGCCGCCGGTTGCGCTTGAACTACATCACACAGACCAAGAATCGGCCACCGAGCTTCGTGGTGTTCTGCACGCGCGCCGACGCGGTGCCGGACGCCTACAAGCGCTATCTGGTGAATTCATTGCGCGAAGCGTTCGAATTACCGGGCACGCCGATAAGGCTGACGCTGCGCGAGAAGGACAACCCGTTCAAGGGCCGGGCCAAGCGCAAGCATTAAAAATGCGCAAGCATTAGCTCGGCGGGTGGAAGTCGAAGAATTTTTTGGCGCGCGAGTCGTAGAGCTTGCCGTTTTCGGTGCAGGCCGGTAGGCACAGCGGCAACATCAGGGTGGCGACTTCCTCCGGTGTCGGCAGCGTTGCCGGATCGGCGCCGGGAAACGCCGTGAGATACATCCGCGTACGCGTCGGTCCGGGACCAAAGAGATTGGCGCGAACATTGGTGGTCGCAATCTCGGACGCGTAGGAGCGCACCATCGCCTCCAGCGCCGCTTTGGAGCCGGCATAAGCGCCCCAATAGGCGCGGCCCATATGGGCGACTGCCGAAGTGAGAAACACCGCGCGGCCGGCGGGCGCTGCCTGCAAAAGCGGATCCATGGCATGGATGAAGTGATAATTCGCGGTGACGTTGACCGCGAACATGTTGTCGAAGTCCTTCGCCTCGTAATGCGCCAGCGGTCCCGGCATGCCAAGAACGCCGGCATTACCGACCAGAACATCGAGGCGGCCGTAGCGCTCCTTTAGCGCACCGGCTAGCCGCTCGATGCCGGGGCTGTCTTTCATGTCGAGCGGCACCAAGGTGGCTGAGCCGCCGGCGGTTTTGATCTTATCATCGAGCTCTTCCAGGCCGCCGACCGTGCGCGCGACGGCGATGACATGTGCGCCCGCTTGCGCAAGCTGCAAGGCGAGCGCCGCGCCGATGCCGCGCGACGCGCCGGTGACGAGCGCGATGCGACCGCTGAGCGATTTGTCCGCCATGGTTTTCCCCCGTGCCCGGCCTTAAGGCGGGCTCCCCCGTGTTTTTATTTGCGACGATATTGTTAAAGACATTCCGCGCCGGCACAAGATCGCCCGCGCACGAGGGCCACGCGCCGCGATTGCGCGCCGGTCGTTTACGTCAGACCGCTTCCGAGAGCAGCGACAATTGACGCGGGCTGGCGTCTTGCGCGCCGAGGTCGGTGAGCGCGGTCGGGTAATCGCCGGTAAAGCAATGATCGGTGAATTGCGGGCGAGCCGCGTCGCGGCCGGGCAGGCCCATGGCACGGTAGATGCCGTCGACCGAGAGGAAGGCGAGCGAGTCGGCGCCAATGAATTGCCGCATGCCTTCCAAATCCATGGTGGCGGCGAGCAGTTTATCGGCATCCGGCGTATCGATGCCGTAAAAGTCCGGATGCGTAATCGGCGGCGAGGAAATGCGGAAGTGCACTTCGGCGGCGCCGGCGTCGCGCATCATCTGCACGATCTTGCGCGAAGTAGTGCCGCGCACGATCGAATCGTCGACCAGCACGATACGCTTGCCGGAGACCACGGCGCGATTGGCCGAATGTTTCAGCCGTACGCCCTGGTCGCGGATGGACTGCGTCGGCTGAATGAAAGTACGGCCGACATAGTGATTGCGGATGATGCCAAGCTCGTAAGGAATACCGGAGGTCTGCGCGTAGCCAAGGGCGGCCGGCACACCTGAGTCCGGCACCGGCACGACGACATCGGCGGCGATCGAGGCTTCGCGCGCCAGTTCGGCGCCGAGGTTCTTGCGTACGTCATAGACGTTGCGGCCGCCAACAACGGAATCGGGCCGCGCGAAATAGATGTATTCGAAGATGCAAGGGCGCGGCGCCATCGGCGGGAACGGCTTGTGCGATTGCGCGCCGTCTTCGTCAAACACGACCACTTCGCCGTTTTCGACGTCGCGCACATATTGCGCGCCGATGATGTCGAGCGCGCAGGTCTCCGACGCGAGTATGTGGCAGCCGTCGAGCTTGCCGATCACCAGCGGGCGAATGCCGAGCGGATCGCGCGCGCCGACCAGTTTCTTATTGGTCAAGCCGACAAAAGCGTAAGCGCCTTCGATCTGGCGCAGGCCTTCGATGAAGCGGTCGACGAAACGGTTGCGCTTGGCGCGCGCCACCAGATGCAGGATCACCTCGGTGTCGGAGGTCGACTGCATCATGGCGCCTTCGCGCACCAGAAATTTGCGCAGCGAAATGCCGTTGGTGAGGTTGCCGTTATGCGCGACGGCGAAGCCGCCGCCTTCCAGTTCCGCGAACAGCGGCTGCACATTGCGCAGGATGGTTTCGCCGGTGGTGGAATAGCGCACATGCCCGACCGCCGAATTGCCCGGCAGCCGGTCGATCACGTCGCGCTTGGTGAAGGTGTCGCTGACCAGGCCGAGGCGGCGTTCGGAGTGGAAGCGCTTGCCGTCGAAGGAGACGATGCCGGCGGCTTCCTGGCCACGATGCTGGAGCGCGTGCAGGCCGAGCGCGGTAATGGCGGCGGCGTCGGGGTGGCCGAAAATACCGAAGACGCCGCATTCCTCGCGCAACCGGTCGGCATATTGATCAAACTGGGGATCGAAGTCGCCGGCGGTGTCGAGGTCGTGCGGGGCTTTTTGCATCGCTACCGGGTTCCCAAAAGGTGAGCCATTTTGACCGGGCCGCCGATTTCCGAACGCTTTTCCGGCGGCGCAGTGTCGGGCGCGTCTTGCTCTTCGGGCTTGGGTTTCTTCAACCGTTTTAAGATGGTGCTTTCAGGGTCATCCGGCAACATGCCCTTCAGCCAATCCCCCGAACTCTTCAATACAACTTTCGATTTGGCTCCGCTGACCCAAGCGGGCTGGCTCTTGTCGGGAACAAGCCAGTCGAAAAACATATAGGCGACAACCACAATCAGCAGCCCGCGCCCGAGCCCGAAAAGGAACCCGAGCGTGCGGTCGAGCGCACCGACGCGGCTGTCGAGAATCATGTCGGAGATACGCACGGTGATGATCGATACGATCAGCAGCGTGATCAGGAAAATCGAGCCGACGGTGATACCGGTGGCGACCGTGTTGCTGGAGAAATACCCCTGCGCAATCGGCAGCGCTTTTGAAAAGGTATAGAGCGTTACCACCGCGGCGATGGCCCAGGCGCCGATCGACAGGATTTCGCGCATGAAGCCCCGGATCATGGCGAGCAGACCGGAGATCAGCATGACGACCAGAAGGAGGATGTCGAGCAGGGTGATCGGCATGCCTGGCTACTCAAGCGCTCCGCGAAAAGGGGTTGCCCCGAGGCTGCAAGTCCAGCCGGCGCGGCGAATCCGCAACGAGTAAATCCGACGCCGTATTGGCGGCTCCCGGCACGGGCGTCAAGTTCGCTAAGTACCTAATTTTAAGCCCGTTTCTACGCCGAGCGGTGTGGGTTGCCGGGGCGGCTCAAATGCGCCCCTTCTATAGCGGGGCACTGCGCCGCCGTCACCCGTCTTGTCACCCGCCTTGTTGATGGGATTTCGCGGACTGGCCGGGATTGGGCCCGGCATTTTGACGCGGCTTGCCGAGCGCGGCGATGTCGGCAACCAGGCTGGTGAGGCCGCCGACATGACTGGTCTTGAGTGCCGGATCGGTAGCCTCAGCCCGCGCTGCTTCCGGCAGCACGGCGCGGGCAAAGCCGAGCTTGGCGGCTTCCTTCAGGCGCGCGGGCGTATGCGAGACCGGGCGTATGGCACCCGAAAGCGAGACTTCGCCAAAATAGACGGCATCGGCGGGCAGCGGCGAATTGGCCAACGAAGAGACAAGCGCGGCGGCGGCGGCGAGATCGGCCGCCGGCTCGTTGATGCGCATGCCACCGGCGACGTTTAGGTAGACGTCGTAGCCGCCGAGCTTGACGCCGCAATGGGCTTCCAGCACGGCGATCACCATCGACAGCCGGCTCGGGTCCCAGCCGACGACGGCGCGCCTTGGTGTTCCTAAAGTCGTTGGCGCAACCAGAGCCTGAATTTCGACCAGCAGCGGCCGCGTGCCTTCCATGCCGGCGAAGACGGCCGTGCCGGGCGAGCCGAGATCGCGTTCGGACAAAAACAGCTCGGACGGATTGGCGACTTCACGCAAGCCAGCGCCGGTCATTTCGAACACGCCGATCTCATCGGTCGGGCCGAAACGGTTTTTGACCGCGCGTAAAATGCGGAACTGGTGCGAGCCTTCGCCTTCGAAGGACAGCACGGCATCGACCATATGCTCGACCACGCGCGGGCCCGCGATCTGGCCGTCTTTGGTGACGTGACCGACCAGGATGATGGCCGCGCCGGAACGCTTGGCGAAACGGATGAGCGCCTGCGCCGCGCCGCGCACCTGCGTAACGGTGCCTGGGGCGCTTTCAACGAGATCGGTCCACATGGTCTGGATCGAGTCGATGACAATGAGGCGCGGGACTTTGCCCTCGGACAACGTGGCGATGATGTCCTCGACCGCGGTTTCGGCGGCGAGTTCGACCGGCGCGTCGGAGAGGCCGAGACGCTCGGCGCGCAGGCGCACCTGGGCGATGGCTTCTTCACCGGAGATATAGACGGCGCGGTGGCCGGCGCGCGCCAGCGCCGCGGTCGCCTGAATGAGCAGCGTCGATTTGCCGATGCCGGGATCGCCCGCCATCAGGAGCACCGAGCCGCGCACAAAGCCGCCGCCGGTAACGCGGTCTAGTTCGGCGATGCCGCTGGGCAGGCGCGGCGCGTCATGGGCTTCACCGGTCAGCGGCTCAAGCTTGAACAGCCGTCCTTTCGGCGGTTTGCGGCCGGGCCCGGCGGGGCGCTCGGCGCCTTCCTCGGCCAGCGTATTCCATTCGCCGCAGGCTTCGCATTTGCCCTGCCAGCGCGAGGCGGTGGCGCCGCAGTTTTGGCAAATGAAGGTCAAATGGCGCTTGGACATCGCGAGAATCGTCCCCGAATGATCGCGGCCGAAGCTAGATCGGCCATGAGAACATTACAAGAACATTCTTTACGGAGGCGTTAAAGACTAGCCCTGTCGGTAAATCCGATGGTACCGGCGTCCGAGCGACGTGAGGAATTCGTAGCCGATGGTGCCGGCACCCTGCGCCACGTCGTCGAGCGGCAGATCATCGCCGATCAGCGTGGCAATGTCGCCGCGCCGCACCGTCGCCTCCGGCAATTCGCTGACGTCGATGGCCAACAGGTCCATCGACACCCGCCCGGCAATCGGGCAGCGCTTGCCGGCAACGATGGCCGCGCCGCCCGGCGTCTCGTCGCTCGAGCCGGAAGAGCGCAGGTAGCCGTCGGCATAGCCGACCGCCGCCACCGCGATGCGCGTTGCCTTGCGCGCGGTCCAACTCGCGCTGTAGCCGACCGTCTCGCCGCGCGGCACCACGCGCACTTGCGCGATGCGCGCCTTGAGTTCGACCACCGGCCGCATGGGATTGGTCTTGCCCGGCGTCGGGTTGACGCCATAGAGCGCTACGCCCGGGCGCACCACGTCGCAATGCGCGTTGGCGCTGAGAAAGATGCCGGAGGAATTGGCGAGCGAGGAGGGGATGCCGCGATAAAGCAGCCGCACTTCGCGGAACAGCGCGATCTGGCGTTCATTGAGCGGATGGGCGGGTTCGTCGGCGCAGACGAGATGGCTCATCACCAGCGTGATGCCGTGATTTTCGCTGCGGATGCGCGGCGCCATGGCGGCGGCTTCGTTCACCGAGATGCCGAGCCGGTTCATGCCGGTGTCGATATGCAGCGCCGCGCCGCCGCGCCAATCCTGTGACGCGACGAAGGCGTCCCATTCGGCAAGTTCGAGGACGCTGCCGATCACCGGACGCGCGCGCAACTCCGCGTAGGTCGGCGCCGTGTTGGGCATCAGACCGTTGAGTACATAGATCGCGGCGTCGGGCGCGACGTTGCGCACGCGGCGGGCTTCCGACAGATCCGTGACGAAGAAGGTCTTGCAGCCGGCTTTCGACAGCGCCGCGCTCACCGGCTCGATGCCGCAGCCATAGCCGTCCGCCTTGACCACACCGGCGCATTCCGCCGGCATGGCGCGGCGCTGTAGTGCGCGCCAGTTCGCCACCAGCGCGCCGAGATCGACGGTCAGAATGCCGCCGGCCTCCGCTTCAGGGGGGCCCGCAGTATTGGTTTTGTCGATATGCCGGGCTTCTTCGATGAATTCGAGTTTGGCCATGGGGCAAGGTTTAGCGGGATGGGGGCCGTGCGTCCATTGTGGCTTAAACCGTGGTCAAACCGCGGCCGGCTCCGGCAAGAGGCGACCGCGCACAAAATCCGAAGCCTTGTCGGCGATCATCAGGGTCGAGGCGTTGAGATTGGCGGAGATCATGCGTGGCATGATCGAGGCGTCGATCACGCGTAATGCCTCCAGGCCGTGCACGCGCAGGCGGTCGTCGACCACCGAGTGCGGATCGGTCGCCGGGCCCATGCGGCAGGTGCAGCCGGGGTGAAAGGTGGTCTGCGCGCGCTGGGTGGCGGCGGCGAGGAACTCGTCGTTGCTTTGCACGGCGGGGCCGGGATAATCCTCGTAGTCGTAATAAGGCGCGAGCGGCCTGGACGCGAGCAGGCGGCGCGCGAGCTTCATGCCGGCGACCACGACGCGCTTGTCGTGTTCGTGGGTGAGGTAGTTGGTCTGGATCAGCGGCGCGTCGAACGGATCGGCCGAGCGCAGACGCACGAAGCCACGGCTCTCCGGCCGCTGCTGCCAGGAGGCAACCGACATGCCGGGTTTGTTTTCCAGTTTGCCCTGTTCGCCCTCCATGTAGCTTGCGGGCGTGAAGGTGAGTTGTAAATCGGAGGTTTCCGCCGTCTCGCCGGAATGCCAGAAGCAATAAACGAGCGTCGGCGACAGCGCGAGAATACCGCGCCGCGTCGTTGCCCATTTGAGCGCCTCGAAGGCGAGGTTGAGACCGCGCGCGCGTTCGTTGATGGTCTTGACGTTCTTCACGCGGGCGACCGAACGCGGCGCGTAATGATCCTGCAAGCCTTCGCCGACACCAGGCAACGCGTGGCGCACGTCGATACCGAGCGATTGCAGCAGCGCGGCAGGGCCGATGCCGGAGAGTTGCAGGAGCTGCGGCGAGTTATAGGCGCCGCCGGACAGGATCACTTCCTTGCGCGCGCGCACCTCGCGCATTTCGCCGCCACGCCCGCCTTTGGCATAGCGCACGCCGAGTGCGCGTTTGCCTTGGAAAATGATTTCGGTCGCGTGGGCATGGGTGCGTACGGTGACATTGCCGCGCTTCATCGCCGGACGCAGGAAGGCGGTTGCCGCCGAGATGCGGCGGCCGTTGTGGATGGTGCGCTGCGCGTAGGCGACGCCTTCCTGCACCTTGCCGTTGTAATCGGGATTGCGCGGAATGCCGAGCGAGACCGCGCCTGCGATGAAGGCTTCGCAAAGCGGATCGCGCCAATCGATATCGGTGACGGTGAGATTGCCGTCGCGGCCGCGATAGGCGGCATCGCCGTCGCCGATGCGACGCTCCATGCGCTTGAAGTAGGGCAGCACGTCGGCATAGCCCCAGGAACGGTTGCCGATCTGCGCCCAGGTGTCGAAGTCGCTACGCTGGCCGCGATTATAAATATGACCGTTGATCGAGGAGGAGCCGCCGAGCGTCTTGCCGCGCGGCGAGAAGATGCGGCGGCCGGCGGTGCCTTCGGTCGGCTCCTGCGAATAGCACCAGTTGATGCTTTTATTGTAAAACGTCTTGATGAAGCCGGCCGGCAGATGAATGTAAGGATGCCAGTCGGCGGGTCCGGCTTCCAGCACACAGACGGTGACGTCGGCATCTTCGCTCAGGCGGTTGGCCAGCACGCTGCCGGCCGAGCCGGCGCCCACGATCACATAGTCGAAGCTGTCCATTGCCGTCCCGTTCATTGCGCCGGGACTGTATAGCCGCAAACTGGCGTGAGAAAGCCCTCGCCGCGCGCGGCTATTCCGGGCCGAGCCGATCGGGTAGGTGATCGGTCTGGGCGAGCGAGGAGAATTTGGTGATGGCGCCTTCGAAGGCGAGTTCGACCGTGCCGGTCGGACCGTGGCGCTGCTTGCCGATGATGACTTCGGCCTTGCCGTGGTATTTGTCGCTGTCAGCCATCCAGGCGGCGAATTTTTCGCGGTCGCTTTCGAGCGGCTTGCGCATGACGTGGTAATATTCTTCACGGTAGACGAACAGTACCACGTCGGCGTCTTGCTCGATCGAGCCCGATTCACGCAAGTCCGAAAGCTGCGGGTGCTTGTCTTCGCGGCTTTCGACCTGGCGCGACAATTGCGACAGCGCCATGATCGGCACGTTGAGTTCTTTCGCCAATGCTTTGAGCTTGGTGGTGATCTCGGTGATTTCCTGCACGCGGTTTTCGGAACTGCGGCGCGTGGAGCCCGACAACAGTTGCAAATAGTCGATGACCAGCAGATCGAGCCCGCGCTGGCGCTTGAGCCTGCGCGCGCGCGCTGCCAGTTGCGCGACCGACAGGCCGCCGGTTTCGTCGACGAATAGCGGCAAATTCTGTAATTCGATCGAGTGGTCCTTGATGCGTTCGAAATCGGCTTCGCCGATGGCGCCGCGCCGGATCTGGTTCGACGGAATTCCCGTCTGTTCGGCGATGATACGGGTGGCCAATTGTTCGGCCGACATTTCGAGCGAGAAAAAGCCGACGATGCCGCCATTGACGGTTTCCATATGGCCGTCGGCTTTGACTTCGCCGCGATGCGCGCGCGCGACGTTATAGGCGATATTGGTGGCGAGCGCGGTCTTGCCCATGCCGGGACGGCCGGCGACCACGATCAAGTCGGAGGGCTGCAAGCCGCCCATCATGCGGTCGAGATCGTCGAGGCCGGTGGCGATGCCGGACAATTTGCCGTCGCGCTGATAGGCGCGCGCCGCCATGTCGACGGCGGTGGTGAGTGCCTGCGCGAAACGCTGGAAGCCGCCGTCATAGCGGCCGGTCTCGGCCAGTTCGTAGAGCTTGCGTTCCGCGTCCTCGATCTGCGCGCGCGGGGCGAAGTCGACCGGCGCATCGAAAGCGATGTTGACCATGTCCTCGCCGACCTTGATCAGATCGCGGCGGATCGAAAGATCATAGACCGTGTGGCCGTAATCCTCGGCGTTGATGATGGTGGTGGCCTCGGCGGCGAGGCGAGCGAGATATTGCCCAAGCGTCATGCCGCCGATGTCGATACTGGCATCGAGGAAGGTCTTGAGCGTCACCGGCGTCGCGATCTTGCCGGCGCGTACCAGTTCGCCGGCGAGCTGGTAGATTTTCTGGTGAATCGGCTCGAAGAAATGTTCCGGCTTGAGGAAGTCGGAGACCCGGTAAAAGGCTTCGTTATTGACCAGGATCGCGCCCAACAGCGCCTGCTCCGCCTCGATGTTGTGCGGTGCGGTGCGATAAAGCTGGACCGCTTCTTCGACCGGCTTGCGGAGGGCTGATTCGGCGGGCGCCATGAAGTTCCTTGATCCGCCACTTTGACGAAAATTTGTTCGACAATTGGCTTACACCGTCGTGAAAAATCTGCGACGGCGCGCTCGTACTAATCGCCGCTGTCCACAGGGGATCACCACAGCAATAAATTACGGCACGTGCAGATTGGTGCTTGACTGGTGCAACTTCACGAAAGACGACCGTAATGAGGCGGCGGCTATTCGCCGGCGAGCCGCAACGGCGTGCGCGACTTGTCCTCGGCAACGCGCAGGCGCTGCTCCTCGCGCATGATGTAGTCGCGCGTCATCGGCACTACATCTTGACGCTTGGTGAGCTGGATCTGCAACACCATCAAGTTCTGCTCGCGGAAAGCCATCTCCGACGAGGCCAGATAGAACTCCCACATGCGCACGAAGCGTTGGTCGTAGATGCGCTCGACCTCGTCGCGGTGGGCGAGGAAGCGCTCACGCCAGGCTTTGAGCGTTTCGGCGTAATGCAGGCGCAAAATCTCGATATCGGTGACCAATAGGCCAGACTTCTCCACCTTCGACAGAACTTCAGACAATGATGGTATGTAGCCGCCGGGGAAGATGTATTTCGAAATCCACGGGTTGGTCCGGCTCGGGCCTTCCGAGCGGCCGATCGAGTGCAGCACCATCACGCCGTCGTCCTTGAGCAACTGCGCCGACTTACGGAAATAAGTGTCGTAGTGGTTGACGCCGACATGTTCGAACATGCCGACCGACACGATGCGGTCGAAGCGGTCGTCGATGTCGCGGTAGTCCTTCAGTTCGAACCGGGCGCGGTTGCTCAGGCCCTTCTCGGCGGCGCGCGCATTGGCGATGCCGTGCTGCTCCTGCGACAATGTCACGCCGGTCACGTCAGCGCCGCCGACTTCGGCGAGATAAAGCCCAAGCCCGCCCCAGCCGCAGCCGATATCGAGAATGCGCAGGCCACGGTCGGCCTTGTCCGGCGATAGCCGCAGCTTCGCCGCCAGGTGGCGCTTCTTGGCGAGTTGCGCGTCATCGAGCGATTGGCCCGGCCGCTCGAAGTAGGCGCAGCTGTATTGGCGGTCGGCGTCGAGAAAGAGCGAATAGAGCCTGCCATCGAGATCGTAATGATGCGCCACGTTGCGGCGCGCGCGCGCGCGCGGATTGAACTGTTCGAAACGGCGGTAGAGATAGCGCAACACGCCTTGCAGCCGCGCCCAGTGCGGTACATCGCTGTTCTGCCCGAGCGCGATAGCAAGCACGTCGGCGATCGAGCCTTGCTCGACCACGAAACTGCCGTCCATGTATTCTTCGCCGAATTTAAGTTCCGGGTCGAGTAATATGGCCCATTCGCCGGCGCGCGTGGTAAAGCGTACCGATACCGGCCGGCCGGTCCCATCACCGAAGGTTAAAACGGTGCCACGCGAGGTGGTTACTCGAAACGTCCCCCGCCGGATAAAGGTCTTCAGTAGAAACCGAAGCAACCGGTCCATCGGCCGCCCCCTTCATTATGTCACTTATCGCACAAATAGCGCGTCGTGATCGGATCTCCTCGCCCCCGTCTCAACGCGGCGGGCCGATACTGGTTCCTTACCGGGATATTCAACCAAAAAGCGCCCGGTACAGCAATGCCACAAGGTGAGGCGGCGCATGCAAAATTGGCGAAGGTCGCAGAGTCCGGCTGACCCGGGCGGGCTGCGCCGGCGGGGGTCACAATGCTGCGAAAATACGCTATCAAGTACGCGACTTGTGGGGCCGAAGCAGGTAAAGCGGGGCGGCTTTTGGAGACGGTCTCAGAAGGATTGCAGACTATGACGCTATGGAATCGCGGCATTCAGGGGGCTGTGGGCGGACTGGTTTTGCTGGTCGCGGTGGCGCCTGCGGTCGCGCAGGAAAACCTGGACAAGGGCAAGACCGCGGCCCAGCTATTCGCCTCCGACTGCGCGATTTGTCACAAATCGCCGCAGGGCCTCGCCAAGAGCGGCGGTCTATTGGGCGTCGATAATTTCCTGCGGCAGCATTACACGGCCAGCCGCGAATCCGCGGACGTGCTGGCCAAATATCTGCAAGCGACGGGCGATGCACCGGTTTCGGCCGTCAAACGCGGCGCGCGCACCGGGCGCGGCTCCGACAAGGATCAGGAAAAGAGCGCGGCCAAAAAGCCGTCCGAGGGCAAGGCGAAGAAAGAGATTAAAGAAAATGAGGCCAAGCCGTCCGAAGCCAAGGCCAACGGCGAGACCAAGCCGGAAGCCAAATCAGAGTCAAAGCCGGAGCCGAAGGCCGAGCCAAAGTCCGAGCCTAAACCGGAAGCCAAAAGCGAGCCGAAGGCGGAGGCTAAGCCTGAGCCCAAAGCTGAGGCCAAGCCTGAACCAAAATCCGAGGCAAAGCCGGACAGCAAGCCGGAAAAATCCGACTGAGCACCGCTTTTTCACGTCGATGAAGGGCCGCCTCTGGCGGCCCTTTCCGGACCAGCCTAACGAAAAGGCCCCGCGTCAGGCATAGCTGGCGCAGGGCCTCGTCATTACAGCGGATCTTAGGCCTCTTCGGCGGCGGCCTTTTTCTTGCGCTTGGCTTTGGCCGGTCTTTCGTCGCCTTCGGCCGCGGCGGCAACTTCTTGCGCGTCTTCGGCCTTGGAGTCTTCGGCTTCTTCTTCCTCGGCGTCGAACAAAGCTTCGGCGCGCTCGCGCGCGGCTTCTGCTTCCGCCGCGGCGTCTTCGGCGGCTTCGGAGCGTACGTTCACGTCCTCGCCGCGCGCGATGCGCTCGGCTTCCGCGTCGCTGCGCGCGACGATGACGGTAACGGAAACTTCGACATCAGGGTGCAGCGCCAGCGGCACCTTGTACTGACCGATCGATTTGATCGGCGCGTTGAGTTCGACCGCGGTGCGGTTGATCTCGGCGCCCGGCTTGGAAATCAGTGTGGCGATGTCGCGGGTCGAGACCGAACCGAACAACTGGCCGGTTTCGCTCGCCTGACGGATGACGGTGAAGCTCTTGCCATCGACTTGCGTGGCCAACTTGCCGGCTTCGCCCTTGCGCTCCAGGCTCTGCTGCTGGAGCTCCGCCTTCATGCTCTCATATTTGGCCTTGCTGTCGGCGTTGGCGCGCAGCGCCTTGCCGCGCGGCAGCAGAAAGTTACGCGCATAGCCGTCCTTCACGCGCACGACATCGCCCATCTGGCCGAGGCGGCCGACGCGTTCCAAAAGAATGACTTCCATTTTAGGTACTCCTTGCGTTGAACTTGTTCGGTGAATTCAAAGTCGAGCGGGCGGCCCGCGCCGGCGCGCGGCGCGCGTGCGCAGGTCGAAGGCGATGTCGATCAGTCCGAGCAGGCAAAGTACCAGCACCGGCCAGCCGAAAACGATGACGGCGGCAAAGACGCCGGCGAGCAGGAAGGCGCGGCTCTTTATGCCGATCGTGATCGAATGCAGCACCGCGAAACCGAGCACGCCATAGGCCATCAGCAGGCTGGCGGCGACGACGCCGGCGGCAATGCCGACGAGGCCGTCGATAAAACTCAAGACCACGCTGATCGCGAGCGCCACCGCGGTGAGGCGCGGGAAGGTCATCTCCGCGATCGCCGGCCAGGGCCGCGTCAGGCGGCCGGAAAATTTCACCACCCGGCCTGCAAGCCATAGATTGACGACATTGGTGATCGTCGCGAGCACGGCCGCCGCCGGCGGGATCGCGATCACCAGAAAATCGATGAGACGGCTCGGGTTGCGCAGCCGGCCGGCCGTTGTCGCACCGACGTCGCCTGTATTGATGCGCAGCATCTGCGCCAGCGTGTCGTGCATGGTGGCGCGGAAAGTGGCGGCATCGCTGCCGAAATACGGGAACGCGGACAGAACGATCAATGCGCCGAGGACGGCGGCCCAGACCACCAGCCGTCCCGGTGGATACCAATCGAGCGCGGCGGGCATTGCGTCATTGCCGCGGTGTTCGGCCGGGCGCGCCAGCATGGTGAGATAGCCGAGCCACCACGCCGGCAGGCCGGCGCCGGCCAGGAACGCGTAGAAGAAGGTGCTGCCGAAAAAGAGCGCGATCGCGCCCGAGGCAAGGACGGCCGCGATCAAGGCCGACCAATGGCTCCAGCCGAGCGCGGCGATCATGATCGGCAGCGGCGCGAGATAAAACAGCGGGATCGACAGCAGCGTGCCGGACGTGACCGAGGCGAACAGCAAAGCCGCCGCCGCGCCCGCGCCGAGACCAACGCCCAATCCTAAGAAGCCGATCTGCATCATCACGAGCTGTCCCGCTGCGAGAGCGGTTAGAGGCGAAATAATTTCGTCCCAACCATCGGCTCGCGGGACGAACCCGCAAGCCTCGTTTTCTTTTTCCTTCATCCTGAGGAGCGGACGTAGCCCGCGTCTCGAAGGATGAGACCGTTTCGTGCACCGCCCTTCGAGACGCGCTCTACGGGCGCTCCTCAGGGCGAGGGCCGCTTATCGAATGACGTAAGGCAGCAGACCGAGGAAGCGCGAACGCTTGATTGCCTGCGCCAGTTCGCGCTGTTTTTTGGCCGACACCGCGGTGATGCGGCTCGGCACGATCTTGCCACGTTCGGAAACGTAACGTTGCAACAGCTTCACGTCTTTGTAGTCGATCTTGGGCGCGTTGGCGCCGGAGAACGGGCAGGTCTTGCGCCGGCGAAAGAAAGGCCTGCGCGCTCCGCCGCCACCACCGCCACCGCCACTGCCTTGGGATGATCCGAATGCCATGATTTAGTCCTCCCCGCCAACATCGGCTGCTTCGTCATCGCGGCGCGGACGGCGTTCGCCGCGATCGCCGCCGCGTCCACCACGATCACCCCGGTCGCCACGGTCATCGCGGTCCGACTTGCGCATCATCGCGGAAGGACCTTCCTCCAGCTCTTCGACGCGAATGGTGAGATAGCGCAGCACGTCCTCGCTGATGCGTTCCTGGCGCTCGACTTCTGACAGCGCCGCCGACGGCCCATCGACGTTGAGCAGCGTCAGGTGCGACTTGCGGTTCTTTGCAATGCGATAGGAGAGGGACTTGAGGCCCCAATATTCGTTTTTGGTGATCTTGCCGCCGGCTTCGGTGATGATGCCGGACAGTTTCGCGGTCAATTCCTCGACCTGCTGCACGCTCAGATCCTGGCGCGCGAGATAGACGTGTTCGTACAAGGGCATGAAATGCCTTTCCCTGGTTAGCCCATATCCTCGACCCTGGCGCCTAGCCCTTCGAGCCCTTCGGGAAAGGCTCGAAACTGCTCTGAAGGCGGAAACACGGGACGCCGGGCCAGAGGCCCTACCGCAACCCATTGCAAATGCGCTGGAAAACGGCCGTCCGTTCAGTCCCCAACCAGAGATCGACGGAAGATGCGCGGTTTATAAGGGCTTTCGCCGAAAAGGCAAGGCGGCGGGCGCGATGCCCGGCCGAGCGGTCAATGGAACCTCAGGCCACCTTTGAATGGGCGGCGCGGTCGTTTTTCTGGATTTTAGCGGCCAGTTTCACAGCCAGATCGACCCCCTCGCGGATCTGGCGCTGGCTGACCGGATCCTTATCGTTGTTCTTGCGCATGTTGTTAAGCATATCGAGCAGACGTTCGAGATTAAGCGCCATCAACTGCTGGCGGAATGCCGGATCGCTGCGGGCTCGCGCGATATCCTCGTCGCTAATCAACTCGTGCATTGCTTTTCCCCTCGATTGGAGGGCTCTACCGCCGGAAAGCGCGATACAGTCATGCCGCACCCTACAGAAAAGGTCTTTTTAGCTGGTTACCGCGACAGTTAGAACTTGAGGAAAGCCAGGTTGACAGACCCCCCTGGCGCGGTGTCTTTCGGGCCGAATTTGCCGCAGGTTGCGCGGGAATCCGGTTAGCGAAACAGATTTGCCGCAATAAGGGGACGGTAGCAGAGAATGGCGGTCGCTTTCGTATTTCCCGGTCAGGGCTCGCAGACCGTCGGCATGGGCAAGGCGCTGGGCGAGCAGTTCGCCGTCGCGCGCGACGTCTTTAACGAAGTCGACGACGCGCTTGGCGCCAAGCTGAGCACAATCATTTTCGAAGGTCCGCAGGAGACACTGACGCTGACCGAGAACGCTCAGCCGGCGCTGATGGCCGTTTCGCTCGCGGTCTTTCGCGTGCTGCAAACGGAAGCGGGTCTCGATCTAAAACGTGACGCGCAATTCGTCGCCGGTCATTCGCTCGGCGAATATTCCGCGCTCGCCGCCGCCGGCACTTTCAGCATCGCCGACGCGGCGCGGCTGTTGCGTACGCGCGGGCAGGCGATGCAGAAGGCGGTGCCGGTTGGCGTTGGCGCCATGGCCGCATTGCTCGGACTTGAATTCGATGCCGCCGTCGCGGTGGCCAAGGAAGCGGGGCAAGGCCAAATCTGCCAGGCCGCGAACGATAATGGCGGCGGTCAGGTGGTCGTTTCCGGCGACAAGGCGGCGGTCGAGCGCGCTGTCGATATTGCCAAGAGCAAAGGCGCCAAGCGCGCGATGATTTTGCCGGTGTCCGCACCGTTCCATTGCGCGCTGATGCAGCCGGCTGCCGACGTGATGGCGCAGGCTTTATCGCTGGTGAAAGTGAATGCGCCGGCGGTGCCGGTTGTTTCCAACGTGAAGGCGAGCGCTTTGAGCGAGCCCGCCGAAATCGTCAAAGCGCTGGTGGCGCAGGTCACCGGCACCGTGCGCTGGCGTGAATCGGTTGCCTATATGGCGGCACATGGCACCAAGAATTTTTACGAAGTCGGCGCCGGCAAGGTGCTGAGCGGGCTGATCAAGCGTATTGCCGATGGCGCCACGACCGCGGCGATCGGAACGCCGGACGATATCGCGGCTTTCAAGGCCGGGAGGGACAACTAATGTTCGACCTAACCGGTAAGACCGCGCTGGTGACGGGCGCGACGGGGGCCATCGGTGGCGCAATCGCGCGCGCGCTACATGCGCAAGGAGCAGTCGTGGCGCTTTCCGGCACGCGCCAGGAGCAGCTTGACGCGCTCGCGGGCGAACTCAAAGAGCGCGTGCATGTGCTGCCCTGCGATCTGGCCGATGGTGCGGCGGTGGAAAAACTTGTGCCGGACGCCGAAGCCAAGATGGAAAAGCTCGACATCCTGGTCGCCAATGCCGGCCTCAACCGCGACAATCTGTTCGTACAGTTGAAGGACGAGGATTGGGACAAGGTGATCGCGGTCAATCTGACTGCGACATTCCGGCTCACCCGCGCCGCCGTGAAAGTCATGATGCGCCGTCGCTTCGGCCGCATCATTGGAATTTCCTCGGTGGTCGGCTTCTCCGGCAATCCGGGGCAGGGCAATTATACCGCCTCGAAGGCCGGCATGGTCGGCATGATGAAATCGGTGGCGGCCGAATATGCCAAGCGCAACGTCACCGCTAATTGCATCGCCCCCGGCATCATCGCCAGCGCCATGACCGATAAACTCAACGAAAAACAGCGCGAGACCATCATGGCCAAGGTTCCGGCGGGGAAACTTGGAACGCCGCTGGACGTGGCGGCCGCGGCGGTCTATCTGGCCTCGGACGAGGCGCAGTACGTCACCGGGCAGACCATTCATGTGAATGGCGGGATGGCGATGTATTAGGGCGTAATCCCGAAAAGTCATTTGTGCTTTTCGGACCGTTATGCTCCGGGGTAAGAGGCGGATTTGCGTGGCTTTTCAGGGGGTCAGCGGCTAGGCTGGCGTGCGCTAGTCAACGCAATTGAAGTATGGTAACCGAATTTCGGCCCGGCTGGGGCGGCCAATGGCGAAAGTCGCAAACAGGTTTGCGCACGTTCGAGGCCGTCACGCCACCGTCAAACCACGACGAGGCCGTAGCGCGATGGTTGCGATCCGATCCGGGCCGCAGCCCAATTTAATAAGCACGAGGTTGGACCGATGAGTGACATTGCCGAGCGGGTGAAAAAGATCGTCGTGGAGCACCTGGGCGTCGAGCCTGAAAAGGTGAAGACCGAAGCCAGTTTCATCGACGATCTTGGCGCCGACAGCCTCGACACCGTCGAGCTCGTCATGGCCTTCGAGGAAGAATTCGGCTGTGAAATTCCAGACGATGCCGCCGAGACCATTCTCACCGTCGGCGATGCCGTTAAATTCCTCGAAAAAAACGCAAAAAGCTAAGCCTTCGCCGGCGCGATTGCTTTCCGCCCTCTCGAATTATTGGCGGGCGACTTGCGGTCATCGCACGAGGCGCGGACATGCTAGCGCGCTCTGCGCGGAGCTGACGGCGGCGGCATGTTATTTCGCGTGGAGCCGGTTATGAGACGTGTCGTCGTCACCGGAATGGGAATGCTGACGCCGCTTGGCTGCGGCGTGGAGCCGACATGGCAGCGCCTGCTCAAGGGCGAGAGCGGCGCAAAGCAAATCGACACCTTCAAGGTCGACGACATCTCCTGCAAGATTGCCTGCATGATCCCGCGCGGCGACGGTTCGAACAGCACCTACAATCCCGACCAGTGGATGGAGCCGAAGGAGCAGCGCAAGGTCGACCAGTTCATCGTCTATGCGATGTGCGCGGCCAAGCAGGCACTCGACGACGCCGGATGGCACCCCAAGACGCAGGACGAGCAGGTCGCGACCGGCGTTATGATCGGCTCCGGCATCGGCGGCATCGAGGGCATCGCCGACATGGCGGTGGTGCTGCATGAAAAAGGTCCGCGCCGGATTTCGCCGTTCTTCATTCCTGGCCGTATCATCAACCTCGCCTCCGGCTTTGTATCAATCGCGCATGGGCTCAAGGGCCCCAATCACGCGGTGGTCACGGCCTGCTCGACCGGCGCGCATGCGATCGGCGACGCCGGGCGCATGGTGGCGCTGGGCGACGCCGATGTGATGGTGGCGGGCGGCACGGAATCGCCGGTCAACCGCATCGCGCTCGCCGGCTTTGCCGCCTTGCGCGCGCTCTCTACCGGCTTCAACGACGATCCGACCCGCGCCTCGCGACCCTACGACAAGGACCGCGACGGTTTTGTGATGGGCGAGGGGGCGGGCTGCGTGGTGCTGGAAGAACTCGAACACGCCAAAGCGCGCGGCGCCAAAATCTATGCCGAACTGATCGGCTACGGCCTCTCGGGCGACGCTTACCACATTACCGCCCCGACTCCGGACGGCGATGGCGCCTTTCGCTGCATGAGCATGGCGATCAAGCGCGCCGGCATTGCCGCCGCCGATATCGACTATATCAACGCGCATGGCACGTCGACGCCGCTCGGCGACGAAATCGAGCTCGGCGCGGTGCAAAGGCTGATCGGCAATGCCGCCGGCACCGTTTCGATGTCGTCAACCAAATCCTGCATCGGGCATCTGCTCGGCGCCGCCGGCGCTGTCGAGGCGATCTTTTCGATTTTGGCGGTGCGCGACCGGATCGCGCCGCCGACCATCAATCTCGACAATCCATCGGTCGAAACGCCGATCGACCTGGTGCCGCACAAGGCGCGCGAGCGCGACATCGACATTGCGCTGTCAAACTCCTTCGGCTTCGGCGGAACGAATGCCTCGTTGATCTTCCGCCGCTACGCCAACTAGGGCATGATCGGCTTGGACTTCGCCGTGGCCGCGGCGCCCCCAGCTTTCGCCATATTTGTTTCTAACGTTCGAAGCCCTGCTGTAGTTTTCGATTCAGCGCGGTCGGCGGCTTTCAAGATGCTTGGCGGGTCGGATGGAATTTGAAATGTTGAATTGGCATGATTCAAACGAACCGGACGCAACAGTGAGAGCGGGCATTTGAACTCTAACCCACCACCTAGTGACGACAATGGCCGGTCGCCGCAGCGACCGGCAGTTGCCGGGCGTGGCGGTCCGCAAATTCCGCCGCCACCGCCTGGCAAACCGCCGCGCTCCCCGCGCGCCGCGCTCGAGCCGGAACTGGTGCCGGCGCCAAGACGCCGGTCCAAACGCGTGCGCCACCCGGTAGTGATCGTCGGCAATGCGATTTTCACGCTGCTGGTTGTCATTTCGGTCGCAGTCGGCGCGGCTTTGTTTATCGGAAAGGAAAAATTCGAAGCGCCCGGCCCGCTCGAAGCGGGCAAGGTGGTCAATATCCCGACCGGACTCGGCATCAAGGATATTGCCGAAATGCTGGTGCGCGAAGGCGTGATCGACCAACCTTATGTTTTTGTCGGCGGCGTGGTCGTCATGAAGGCACGTGGTGCGCTCAAGCACGGCGAATATCAGTTTCATCAGCATTCCAGCCTGGCCGACGTGGTCGACACCATCACTGAAGGCAAGGTGGTGCAGCATTCCTTCACGGTGGCGGAAGGTTTGACCTCCGAACAGATCGTCGCGCGCCTTTTGGAAACGCCGACGCTATCCGGACGCATCAAGGAAATCCCGCGCGAAGGCACGCTGCTGCCGGAGACGTACAAATATACCCGCGGCATGGCGCGCGAGCAGATCATCCAGCGCATGGAACAGGCGCATAAGCGCGTGTTGCAGGAAGTGTGGGCGCACCACTCGTCCGAACTGCCGGCTTCGGTCTCGACGCCCGAACAACTGGTCACGCTCGCCTCGATCGTCGAAAAGGAAACCGGCAAGTCCGATGAGCGCTCGCGCGTGGCGGCCGTGCTCGTGAACCGGTTAAAAACCAAGATGCGGCTGCAATCGGATCCAACCATCATCTACGGGCTGACCGGCGGCAAAGGCGCGCTTGGCCGTCCGATCCTGAAAAGCGAGATCGAGCAGGCGACGCCCTACAATACTTATGTGGTCGACGGCCTGCCGCCCGGCCCGATCGCCAATCCGGGCCGCGCTTCCCTCGAGGCGGCCGCCAATCCGGCGCGCACCAAGGAGCTTTATTTCGTCGCCGACGGTAGCGGTGGCCATGTGTTTTCCGAGAGCTACGCCGAGCACCAGAAGAACGTCGCGAAGCTGCGCGCCATCGAAAAGGCCAACGGCGGTCCCGCTTCGGCCGATGCCGTTGCCAAGCGCAATGGCGCCAACCGCTAGAGCAATTTCCAGCGACGCGGGGACAGGTGCGCCGTAGAAAATGCGGCCAGACAAGGCGGGCGTCGGGCGGCTTGTGAGCTTTCCCCCACGCCGCTAAGGTCGCGCCACTTTTTACGCCGCCAACCACGAGAAATACATCCGATGGCTCTGTCGAGCATGACCGGCTTCGCACGCGGCCAGGGAACAGCCTCGTCTTATGCCTGGAGTTGGGAAATCAAATCGGTCAACGCCAAGGGCCTCGACATCCGCTTCCGGTTGCCGCCTGGCTGGGACGCGGTCGAAGTAGCGGCGCGCAAACGCGCTTCCGAGCAGCTCGCGCGCGGCACCGTCTACGCAAACCTCACCGTCGAGCGCAAAGGCGTGGCCCCCACGGTGAAAATCAATGAGGCCGTCCTCAATTCTATGTTGGCGGCGATCAAGCAGGTGGCCGACAAGGTCGATGCCACCGCGCCGAGCCTCGACGGCATTCTGGCGCTCAAGGGCGTAATCGAAGTCAGCGAAGACGACGAGCGCGCAGAGGACCGGCGCGCCGCCGAGGCTGCAATTATCGCCGGTTTCGATAAATTGCTCGCAGATTTGGTGGCGATGCGGCGCGAGGAGGGCGCCACGCTCGGCTCATTGCTGACCGCGCGGCTCGACGAGATCGCTGCGCTGGCCGCGCGCGCGGAAGCAGCCCCCGGCCGCAAAGCCGACGCCATCAAGGCGCGGCTTGCCGAACAAGTGGCGACGCTGCTGGCTGCATCGCAGCGCTTCGACAGCGACCGGTTGCATCAGGAAGCCATTTTGCTCGCTTCCAAGGCCGATATCCGCGAGGAGTTCGACCGGCTCGCCTCGCATGGCGCGCAGGCACGCAAAATGCTGGATGAGGGCGGGTCGGTGGGGCGTCGGCTCGACTTTCTGGCGCAAGAACTCAACCGAGAATCGAATACGCTGACGGCCAAATCCAATGACGTCGAACTGACCAATATCGGGTTGGAATTGAAGAGCGTGGTCGAGCAATTCCGCGAACAGGTGCAGAACCTTGAGTGACCAGCAACCCGCGATCGGCGAACAACCGGATATTTCGCGCCGGGGCATCATGCTGGTGCTGTCGTCGCCGTCCGGTGCCGGGAAAACGACGCTGACGCGCAACCTTCTAGACTACGAGCAGAAGGTGATGCTGTCGATCTCGACCACCACACGGCCGCGCCGGCCGAGCGAAATCGACGGCGTGCACTATTTATTTCGGTCGAAGCGCCAGTTCGAGGTTATGCGCGATTCCGGTGAACTCTTGGAATGGGCAGAAGTGCACGGCAATTTTTACGGAACGCCACGCGAGCCGGTGGAGACCGCGCTGGCGGAAGGGCGCGATGTTTTGTTTGACATCGACTGGCAGGGTACGCGCCAATTGCTCGAGAAAATGCGCGACGATGTGGTGACGGTATTCGTCTTGCCGCCGTCTGCGGATGAACTTAAGGCGCGGCTGGAGCGGCGCGCTGAGGACTCGAGTGAGGTGATTGCGCACCGACTGGAAAATGCGATTGAAGAAATCTCGCACTGGCAGGAATATGACTACATTCTGGTCAACCGCGATCTTAACGACAGCTTTGCGCGCTTGCGCGCAATCCTGACTGCTGAGCGGCTGAAAAGAGTCAAAATGCTCGACATTGAAAGTTTCGCCGGGAGACTGCTGGCCGATTTGAAAAAATTGATGTCACGAAGTTAGCCGCGCGAATATACCCGCCAGCATCACAAACCCCGCCACGTCGATTTCTTCCGCACGCGCGGTCGGCGCAATGCCGGATTCTTCGAGCATCGCCGCCGTATCGACGCCGAGCGATTTGAGGCTCTGACGCAGCATCTTGCGGCGCTGGCCAAAGCCGGCCTCGGTGATCTTTTGCAGCGCGACCGGATCGCAGGGAAGCGGCGCGGCGCGCGGCACAAGCCGCACGACAGACGAAGTGATCGTGGGTGGCGGCACGAAAGCCCGCGGCGACACGTCGAACAGGATTTTCGCTTCGCAGCGCCAGCCTGTCAGCACGGCCAACCGGCCATAGGCGTCGTCGCCGACCTTGGCGACAATGCGTTCGGCGACTTCGCGCTGGAACATCAGCAGCATCGAGTCGTACCAGGGCGGCCATGGTTCCGTGGTCAGCCAGCCAACCAGGAGCGCGGTGCCGATATTGTACGGAAGATTAGCGACGATCGCGGCGCGCTCGCCGGCAAGATAAGGCCGCACATCGACGCTGAGCGCATCGCCAGCAACAATTTCGAGCCGGCCGGGGTAGCGCGCCGATATTTCCTGCAAGGCGGCAATTGCACGCTCGTCGCGCTCGATGGCGATGACGCGGCGCGCGCCGGGTCCTTGCGGAGTTTGTGCGAGTAGCGCGCGCGTCAGCCCGCCAGGGCCGGGGCCTATTTCGACTACCGTGATGTTCTTGAGCGGCTCGGCGGCGCGCGCGATGCGCGCGGTCAGATTGAGGTCGTGCAGGAAATTCTGGCCGAGCGACTTTTTCGGCGTCAGCCCGTGCTTGCGGATGACCTCGCGCAGTGGCGGCAGGTCGTCGATCTGGGTCATTTTAGAGTGCGCATCATCTGATCCGAAAACCGGTGGCCACTTTTCGGAATCATGCGTTTATTGGGCGGGAACGAGCGCGGGCTGTGTCGCGGCCAGCCGCGCCGCCAGCTTGAGCGCCTGCGTCAGGCTGGTCGGATCGGCTTTGCCGGTGCCGGCGATGTCGAAAGCGGTGCCGTGGTCCGGCGACGTGCGCACGAAGGGCAAACCGAGCGTGACGTTGACCGCATGATCGAAGGCAAGCGTCTTGATCGGGATCAGCGCCTGATCGTGATACATGCACAAGGCGACATCGTAACGCGCGCGCGCGGCGGCATGAAACATGGTGTCGGCCGGCAGTGGGCCGATGGCGTCGATACCGTCGGCGCATAACTGCGCGACCGCCGGCGCGACAATGGCGGCATCTTCGCCGCCGAGCGTGCCGTCTTCGCCTGCATGCGGGTTAAGCCCGGCGACCGCGATGCGCGGCTGTGCGAGACCGAAGCGTTCGGCGAGGTCACGCGCCACAATGCGGCCGGTGGTGACGATCAGTTCGGCGCTCAGGCGGGTGATGACGTCCTTGAGCGGCAGGTGGATGGTGACCGGCACCACCGCCAATTCGCGCGACCACAGCATCATCACCGGATGACATTTCGCGCCAGTCGACTCCTCCGCTAGCCGCGCCAGAAATTCGGTATGGCCCGGCTCCGCAAAGCCGGAGCGATAGAGGATGTTCTTGGCCACCGGATTGGTCACCACGCCACTCGCGCGGCCCCCCAATACATCGGCAACCGCGCGGCGGATCGAGGCTATAGCGGCTGGCGCGCTGGACGCATCGGGATGGGCGGGTTCGGCGCTGATTTTGAGGTCGAGCGGCGCCACCGGCAGCGCGCGCATAAAGACGGCGGATGCCTGACGCGGCGCGGTTACTTCGATTGGCACGTCGAGGCCAAGCGCGCGCGCGCGCTGGCGATAGAAGTCGGGATCGCCGATGACATAGAACGGCGGTAAATCCAATTCTGCACGCTTGCGCCAAACCGCGAGGGTCAGATCCGGGCCGATGCCGGCCGGCTCGCCGAGCGTCAACGCGAGCGGAAGGCCGGCGGTCTCACTCATTTGTATTCGATCATCGCCGATTTGCGGATTTCGTCGAGAAACTTTTTCGACTCGGTTTCGAATCGGTTGGAGAAAATCTTCTCGCGCAATTCGTGCTTGAGCGGAGATTCCTGCGCGCTTTCTTTCTTGCCGCAGAGCGCGAACATTTGCAGCCCCTGCGAGGTCACATCGGGCGTGCTCAGACGGCCGATCTCCAGCTTGGCGAGCAGTTCACGCAAGGCTTCCGGCAGGTCGGCCGAGCTTTTGGTGATCGGCTCGCGCACAGCGACATCGCGCTGCGCACGCGCCATCGCCAGGCCTGATTTGCAGGAGACGAAACGATTGCGCAGATTTTCCGCCTCGCCGCGTTTTTCTTCCATCACGGCGTTGCTCGATCCGTTCGGAATGACGATGATTACCGGGTAGAGCACGTAAATGTAGCCGACCGTATTTTCCGCCTCATTGCGAGACCGCATCGCGCTGGCGATGTCGGCGTCGGCGACTTGCAGGGACGAACCGAAGCGGCCGCGCACCAATTGGGTCCAGGTCATCTCGGCGCGGATGCGCGCCTTGACGGCGTTGGCCGATATCCCGGCGCGGTCGAGCGCCTGGGAAAACTGCGCCGCTGTGATGTGTTGACGGGCGGCCATGTTGGCGAAGGCGGTATCGACCTCGGCGGTGCCCATGTCGAGGCCGTATATTTTGCCCTTAGCGATTTTCAGCCGGTCGTCGATCAACTCCTTAATCACTTCCTGGCGCGTCGGCGCCTTTTGGCTGCCGGAGGCCATCAGCTTGGTACGCTGTTGAATGTCGAGTTCGGTGATCGGCGAGCCGTTGGCGACGGCCACCACTTGGGCCCGCGCAACGGCCGGTGCCAGCATGCAAGCCGCGACCGCCACGGCTGACAGCCAATTGCGTATCGTTCGTCGTTTCACGTGTTCAACCGGCATCGCTTCAATCCGTTGCATCGGCCGGGCGGACCCTGCGCGCCTGCGCCGCCAGCTTTACTGCGTGGTCGCGCTGCCCACACCCTGGCTAACCGACGTGCTGCCGAGCGTACGCAGGCTCAATTGCAGCATGACCGTATGGTTGGTCGAGACGTTTCCACTGTAGGTGTAATTTGTAATGTAATTCAGGGCTAAGATGAGGCAATCGTCGACATATCCGAGGCCGATCGAATTCGACGCGAATTTGCCGGCATTGATGTCGTAAAGAGCCGATCCGCGCAGAACCCAATTCGAGGCGAGCTTGAGCGAACCTGATCCGAGCAGGCCCTGGCGGCGATCGAGGAAGCCGATATCGGGCTGGGCGGCATAGTCGCCATAGAGCAGCGTGCCGGTCCAGCGGTCGAAACTGGCGCTGGCTTCAAGCTCCATCCGCTGCAAATCGAATTGGTCGCTGCCGAAGCGGAAGCGACTGGTGAATTTATAGGTGCTGTTGGGCTGGTAGGTAACCCGTGACACGTAGTCGGATCGCCTGGTATCGAGTCCGCTGTCGAGACCGGTATTGGTGATGTCGTTGAGCGCGAAGGAATTCTGGCCGAACAGGCTGTAAGATTCGCCGAACAGCGCACTGATCGAACCGCCGCGATTGAACTGGGCCGTGTATTGCATGCCGTAATTGGCGCGGCTGCCGCCTTCGACCCGGTCATAGCCGGAAAACTTGTCGACGCGGAACAGATTGCTGTCGTCGAAAATCAGGCTTTGCGCATCTTCGTTTACCCATCGGCCGACCTGGGTCTCGTTCGGGCGGATGATAACCTGGCCGATCGGCTCGATTGTCTGCGTTCCCCAGGACTGCACGTTGATGAAGGGATAGTGGTATTCGAGGCCAACGGTCGGCATGGCGCGCACCAGATCGGTTTCGCCGGTGGCGATATAATTCGCAACGCTTGGGTCGTTCTGCACCTGCATCGAACCGGCATCGACCCGCACCGAAGCGAAGGGCGTGAAGACCTGACCAAAGGAGTCGGTGACGCTGCGCCGCCAATGCGTTTCGGCTGTGAAACGGCTGAAAGTGCCAGGCGCGCCGCGCAACAAACAATTGGCTGACGTTTTAACCGCCGGGTCGGCGGTCACGCAGGCATTGCCGCCATTGAGACCCGCGGTCAGCGCGGCCTTATTGATTGCGTCGAAATTGGCTTCGCTGCGCGTCAGGCTGGTGAAATTGATATCGTAGCCGAGTTCGCCGCCCATGATCGGATGATCGAACGTGTAGTTATAGTCGATAACCGGATGAATGACCGGGATTTGCCTTTGCGAGTCCGATTCCGATAGACCGAGATAATAAATGCTGCGCGCGTCGAAATAGCTGCGGTTGCCTTTGCCGGTCAGGTAAAGCTGCGACACGCCTTCGGTGATGCCGGTCTGCAACGGGTCGGTGACGCGGTAGCGCGACAGGCGCGGGTTATAGTCTTGCAGGAAGCTTTTGTCGGACACCATCAGCGCGTCCCAGCCCCAAACCCACTTGTTGGTGATCGCGAACTGACCGTTGGATTCAACACTGCCGCGTGAATCGCGATAGCCGGGCGTCGTGGTGCCGTCGCTGCGCTGGAAGTAATTCTTGTCGGCCTGATTGATGCCGGCAGCGCGGATCGAGTAGGCGCCGTTGAGCAGACGCTGGCGGAATTCGCCCTGCATCAGCAGACCTTGCTTGCTCGTCATCATCGGTTCGAGCGTGGCGTCATAGTCCGGCGCCAGCGCCCAGTAATAGGGCACGTCGATCCCGGCGCCATAGACCGACGTGGTCGTGAGCAACGGCACCAGAAAGCCGGTCTTGCGTTTGACGGTCGGATCGGGCGCGGAGAAATAGGGCAACCAGGCGATCGGCTTTCCGAAGAATTCGAGGCGGGCGTCCTCGAAATAAATCATCCGCTCGTTCTGATCGTGAATGATGCGGGCGGCCTTGACCTGCCAAAGCGGCGGTTTCTTCGGATCGTCCTTGCACGGCTCGCAGGCGGTATAGACGCCATTATGGAAGACGGTGAAATTGCCGGCGCTGCGCTCGGCGTGCGCCGCCGCCATGCGGGTCTGATCGGGGGAATCCAGACGCAACGAGTCGACGAAGCCATCGCGGTAGTCGTCGGAGAAATCCATGGTCTCGCCGTAGGTGATTTTACCGTCCGCCTCGCTCAGCCGGACGTTGCCTTCGGCGTGCAGGCGCTTGCTGGTCTGGTTGTAGATCACCTTGTCGGCTTCGATGGTCGCGCCGCCATAATAGATCTGCACGTTGCCGACGGCCGAGACGCGGTGATTGGTGTAGTCGTAGTCGATCTCGCGCGCCTGCACGAGCATCTGCTTCTGCCCGGATTTGTCGAGGGTGACGGTCGATTTCTTCACCGGCGGCGGCAGCGTCGGAAACTGGAGTTCCTGGGCTTGCGCGCCGGCGCACGCGAGCACGCCGCCGCAAGCCAGCAGGGCAAGGACGGAAAGCATATTTGCGGCGCTGCGGCGCTTCCGCCGTGGCGCTGGTGGACGAGTGCTAGCAAGCACCGCCATCACCCGTCCTCCTGATAAAGCAACGCAATAAACCCCGTTAGACCACCCGCGAGCACAGGCAGCCAAGCCGCTGCCACGGGGTGCATCAGCTCGGCCTTGCTCAAATCCTCAGTCACCTTCGACAAAATATAGAGCAGAAAGCCGGCGGCCACGCCACTTAAAACCATCTTTTGCACTCCGCCAAACCGGAAGAACCGTAAACTGACGGCAGCGGCAAGGAGAACCATGGCGACCAGCAAAAATGGCCGCGCCAGAAGCTTTTGGAACTGGAATCTATAGCCTGCCGCGACCAGTCCAGCGTGTTCCGCGATTGTGATATACAGCGGAAGGTCCCAAAATGGCACGGTTTCCGGGGTAGCAAAGCTTTCGCGTACTTGCTCGGGCGTCAGGCTGGTCTTGAGACGGAATTCGGCCTGGTCAGACGGAATGGTGCCCTGGCGAAAGACACGCGCTTCCAAAAGCCGCCAGACACCGGGTTCCAGCACCGCGGCGCGCGCTTCGATGCGTCGCGTGAAATGGCCGGCGGGGTCGAAGGTGAAAACCGTGACCCCGTAAAGCGAGACACCCTGGTCGCGGCTGGATTTGGCGTTGATGATCGCTTGACCTTCATCGCTGCGCTGGCTTGCCCAGAATGTGCCGCTCGGACCCACATTGGAATTGGCGTCGCGCCCGAACAACTCGTTTTCGAAGCGTTTGGAACGCTCCTGCATGATAGCGGAGATTGGATTGTAGACGCTGGTGGCGAAAACGCCGATCAGAAATGCGCCAATCAGTGCCGGCGCGACGAATTGCCAAGCCGACATCCCGGCCGAGCGCGCTACGACCAGTTCCTGCCGACGCGACAAATTGAGATAGCAGGACATTGCGCCAATCAGCACGCAAAACGGCAATACGCGTTCAGTTATTTGTGGCACGCGCAGCAGCGAGGTTTTTGCCACCAGCATCGCCGAGACGTTTGCCACATCGGCGGCACGTCGCATCAGTTCGATGTAGTCGAGCAGAGCGACCAGCGCGACGAGAGATGCGAACACCAGCGCCACCGCGCCGAGAAAACGCAGTCCGAAATGGCGCGCGAGTTTTCCACCGATGACTCTCATGGTGTTGAGAAACGCTGGCTGATGCGGTCGGAAAACGCGTTGATCCAATTGGTAATGAAGGCCGGCGGTTCCAGGATGGCGCCACTGCGGATCACGTAAAAGCCGCCGCCAAAGGCAATCGCCATGGCAATGTATTGCAACGACAGCATCCATGGCGCGTTGGCGCCGATGACTGTGGAAGCAAATCCGATCAACCGCAGAAGCGCGACCGCGCCAACGGCGCCAGCGACCGAAAGCGTGCGGCTTTGCCGGTTGGTGCGCGGCGCGCCTAAATAGGCGAATGCGATCACGACGAATGCAAGTGGATAAAGCGGTGCTACCATGCGGTCGTGCAGCTCGGCGCGGAATTGTCCGGGCTGCTCAATGTAGAAGGTATCTTTCGGATCCGGGAATAAAAGTTGCCAGAGATAACGCTCGCGGATCGAATATTTCACCGCTTGTGCGCCGCCGGCGAATTGCGACAAATCGAAAGCGTAGCGATCGAACCGGACCATGGTCGGATCGTGCTTGCCGGCCTGCTGGCGCTGCATATCGCCATTCTGCAAAACCAGGAAGGTACCGTTGTCGTTATCGAGCAGTTCGCCGGTTTCCGACATCACGGTCATTCGCTCGTTCGGATCGCGCCGGTCGTCGAGAAAGATGCCGACCAACTGGCCATTGGATCTGCGCTCGCGAATGTGGATGGTGACGCCGGTTTCAATCGCGGTGAAACGGCCGGGCTGGACGACGTTGCTCACCACGTTGGCGCGCACCTCCGTCAGCCAGTCGCGCAGCATGCGCAGGCCTTTGGGCGCGAAATAGGCGCTGATTGCCGTCACCAGAATCGACACCACGATGGCCGCCGATATCAGGGCGCGAAACAGGAACCAGGGCGACATACCGGCCGCGTTCATGACGATGATTTCGGAATCCGACGACAGCTTATTGAGGACGTGGACGACCGCGATCAAAAGCGCGATCGGCGCAATCACGAGAATAAGCAACGGGACTATGAGTCCGGTGATGCCGACAAAGACCAGGACGTTCTGGCCCTGGCTTGTCATCAGGTCGATGTCGCGCAACGCCTGCGTCACCCAGATCACGGCGGTCAGCGAGACCAGCACGACCAGGAATGCACCCAGCGTGGTGCGGAAAATATATCGGCTGATCGAGCCCATCCGCGGCGTCGTTCCCCTTAAAAGCCGTCAACCGCATGCCGTAGCCCCGCATGCGCCTGCTCCTCGCTCGGCCTGCGCCGGCCAGATGGCTTAGCAATCGTAAACGCTACCCCTGTTTAGGTTTACCTTGTTCCGTCCACAAAATGGCCCTGCAAAGGCAAAGCCGTTGATCATGCACAATAAAAGGTAAACGGCCGGGAACCCGGCTGACCCTCGATCCAAGCCCGCCCGGTCCGATTCTGGCAAGGGGATACCGTCGCTTCCGGCGGTCGCTGGCGACCTATCCCCGCTTGTGAAAAGGCTGCAATTCAAGCGATCGGGGGTTTGCAGAGCGCTTGGCAGGGGATCATATGAGGGCCAAACCTTCCGATTGCCCCACCACAAGGACACCCTATGGCCGACGCCCCCAAGCTTGCATTTGGCGCTTTTGCTGCGCCCTCAAAGGGTGTTCTGGCTATATTTTGCGATGATAGGTTGAAATTCGGTCCTGGCACCACCAATGCTCTTGGCTCGGCCACTGACCTAGTGGCGCGAGCCGCCAAGGCCGAGCGTTTCACTGGCAAAAGCGGCTCCAGTCTCGACCTGATCCTGCCGGAGGGTCTGAAGGTATCCCGCCTGACGGTGGTTGGCGTCGGCAAGGCCGCCGACCTCAAGCAAAAGGATGTCGTCAAACTCGGCGGCATCGTCATGGGCAAGCTGCCGGGCGGAGTCAGCGATCTTACGGTCTTCGCGGAATTGCCCGATGGTGCGATGAGCGGTGAGCAGGCCGCCGATCTGGCGCAAGGCGCGCAACTGCGTGCCTATGAGTTCGACCGCTACAAAACCAAACGCAAGGACGACGACGCGCCGCCGGTCAAGCGCAACGTTACGATTGCCGTTGGCGATGCCGCCGCCGCGCGCAAGGCTTTCGCGCCGCGCGACGCCATTTCGGGCGGCGTGCTGATGGCGCGCGACCTGGTCAACGAACCGGCCAATGTTCTCTATCCGGAAGAATTCGCCCGCCGCACGCTGGCGTTGAAGAAAGCCGGCTGCAAAGTCGAAGTGCTCAACATCGCGCAGATGAAGAAGCTCGGCATGGGCGCGCTGCTCGGCGTCGGCCAGGGTTCGGTGCGCGAAAGCCGTGTGGTGGTCATGCGCTGGGACGGCGGCAAGAAGGGCGAAGCGCCAGTCGCGTTTATCGGCAAGGGCGTGTGCTTCGACACCGGCGGCATTTCGATCAAGCCGGCCGCCGGCATGGAGGACATGAAGGGCGATATGGCGGGCGCGGCCTGCGTCGTCGGACTGTTGCAGGCACTCGCCGCGCGCAAAGCCAAGGTCAACGCGGTCGGCGTCATCGGCATCGTTGAGAACATGCCGGACGGCAATGCGCAGCGGCCGGGCGATATCGTCAAATCAATGTCCGGGCAAACAATTGAGATCATCAACACCGATGCCGAAGGGCGCCTCGTGCTGGCGGATGTGCTCTGGTACACCAACAAGCGTTTCAAGCCGAAATTCATGGTCAATCTGGCAACGCTGACCGGCGCCATCATCGTCGCGCTCGGGCAGGAATATGCCGGCATGTTTTCCAACAACGATGAACTCAGTCATCGGCTGCACATTGTCGGCGAAGAAACCGGTGAAATGGTCTGGCGCATGCCGCTGTTGCCGGCCTACGACAAGATGATCGACTCAAAATTCGCCGACATGAAGAACACCGGCGGTTCCCGCTGGGGCAGCGCCATCACCGCCGCGCAGTTTTTGCAGCGCTTCGTCGAGAAAACGCCGTGGGCGCATCTCGACATCGCCGGTACCGGCATGGACTCGCGCCAGACCGACATCAACAAGAGCTGGGGCTCGGGCTGGGGCGTGCGGCTGCTGGATCGGCTGGTGGCGGATTATTATGAGAAGTGATTTTCGTCAGTGCCAAAGCACGATAACGGTGATAAATTGGAGTCATGACAAAGGCACAGATCAAAGACGTTCTTGATCGGGTCCTGACGTGGCCGCCGGAACGCCAGCAGGATGCAGCCGAGATGCTGCTGATGCTGGAAGCGCGGGAGGGCGAACTCTATCATCCTTCGGATGAAGAATGGCTGGCTATCCAGGAGGGTTTGGACCAAGCCCGCCGAGGCGAGTTCGCCTCCGATGAAGAGGTGGAAGCGCTCTGGAAGCGCTTCGGCAAATGAAAATTCGCTATTCGGGGCGCGCCCTTGGCGACATCGCTGCCATTTCTTCCTTTGTTGCCAAAGAAAATCCCGGTGTCGCTACGCGTGTCAGAGACGCAATTTCAGCAGCCGTCAAGCTGGTCGCGTTGCACCCACACGTCGGAATAAGAAATGCTCGTGCCCCTGAATTGAGAAGCCGTCTGGTGTCGCGGTACCCTTATCGCGTCCACTACTCAGTGAGCGCCGGTTTGGTTGTGATTTTGCACATCAGGCACACCGCGCGCCGTCCACCATCATAGGGACCATGACCGAAATTCTCTTCTACCACCTGCAAGGCCAGAAACTGGAAGGCGTGCTGACGCCGCTTCTGGAGAAGTCACTCGAGCGCGGCTGGCGCGTGGTGGTGCAGGGTGCTTCCGAAGAGCGGATCGAGGCGCTCGACGCACATCTGTGGACTTACAAGGATGACGGTTTTTTACCGCACGGCACCTGGCGCGAGCCGGACGTGGCCGAGCAACCGGTGCTGCTCACGCTCACCGACAGCAATCCGAACGCGGCGACGGTGCGGTTCCTGATCGAGGGCGCGGCGGTGCCCAACGACGCAGAGGCCTACCAGCGCATCGTCCTGGTATTCAACGGCGATGACGACGAGGCGCTGGCTGCGGCGCGCGCGCAATGGACCGACGCCAAGACGAAGGGTTTCGAGGCGACCTATTGGCAGCCGGACGAGGCCGGCCGTTGGGTCAAAAAGGCCTGAAGGGTTACGTTTGCGGAATGTGGTCCAATGGACGACCTGCTATTTGACCAAATCGGCTATTGGGCCCCGCCGGGTCGCCGGTAACCATATCCGGCCCTATTGCCTTGCTCCCTGCCACGCTGATGACGCAAAATAGGACTTAAGAGACAAGACGATAGACAGGGTCCAGGGGAAAATCGTTTTGCCAAGTTGCCGCGTAAGTACCGGGCTCGCGCTCGTTTGTGCCGTTTTGCTCGCCGGGGCGACCGCCGGCTGCTCCGGCGCCGGCGATATGTTTTCCAAAAAGAGCGACAGCGGCCTGTTTTCCAAGCCACTCGACGTTTTCGGCAAGGCCGAATGGGGCAGTTCCGCGGTCGACTCGACCGTCAATCTCGGCCCGAGCGGGCCGGTCCCACCCGAAGAACTGGTCAGCGCGGATGGGAGATGTGCGCCTGTCGCCTCGGCGGAAGCTCCACCTGCGCCCGCGCAATCCGCACCGCCACCCGCGCCAGCGGCCGACCGTCCGGTCGGGTCGATGGCGGGCGATCTTGCCGGCGCGCCGATGCCGGCCGCTTCGCCCGCCAGCTTACAGCCGGCGCCGGGATCGGGACTTGAACCGGCCGCGCCGCCGGTGCTCGGCGGCATCGCGCTCGGCATGAGCGAATGCCAGGCTGTGAACCGCGCCGGCCTTCCGAGCAATGTCGTGATCGGCGCCGACGACAGGAGCCAGCGCCGGGTCGTGCTCACCTATCTCGGCGGCACCTGGCCCGGCATCTACACGTTTTCGGCCGGGCGGCTGAAGGAAATCGTGCAGGCGCCCGAACAGCCCAAGCCCGTCAAGCCGGTGAAGAAGAAACCGGCCAAGAAAAAACCGAAGACCGCTCAACGCGGTTCTACCGCGACCGTGCAATAGGCGGACGAATTTCCAGGGTTACGCCGTTTCGAGTTTGCTGGAGGCGGCGAGCCAGGCTTCTTCCGCTTTGGCAATCGCGGCGACGACGTTGGCGCGCGTCTTCGATAATTCGGCAGCGCGCGCCGGATCCTTGGAGAATAACTCGCCATCAGCCAGCGTATTGTCGAGCTTGCCGAGTTGGCGCGTCAATTGCGCGATCTCCGCTTCCGCTTGCGTGATCTGCTTGCGCAAGGGCGCGGTCTCGGCGCGTTTACCGGCGGCGGCGCGGCGCTGCTCCACCGGATCTACGCGCGGTGCCGCTTTGGTCGCGGTGTTTTGCTTGTTATCCGAGACGACGTAGCGATGATAATCCTCAAGGTCGCCGTCGAAGGGCCTGACCTTGCCGTCGGCCACCAGCCAGAGCCGGTCGACACAAGCTTCCAGTAAATAACGGTCATGCGAGACCAGAATGACCGCGCCCTCGTAGTCGTTGATCGCTTCGATCAGCGCGCCGCGGCTGTCGATATCGAGATGGTTGGTCGGTTCGTCGAGGATGATGAGATGCGGCGCGACGAAGGTGGCAAGACCCAGCAATAGCCGCGCCTTTTCGCCGCCGGACAGTTTCTCGACCTTAGTGTTGGCAGCCTGTTGCGAAAAACCGATGGTGCCGACGCGCGTACGCACTTTCACTTCCGGCTGGTCCGGCATCAACCGGCGTACGTGATCGTAGGGGCTACCGTCGAGATCGAGTTCGTCGACCTGATGTTGGGCGAAGTAGCCGACCTTGAGCGTGGCGGCGCGGGTGATGGTGCCGTGCTCGGGCTTTAGTTTGCCGGCGAGCATTTTCACCAGCGTCGATTTGCCGTTGCCATTGGAGCCGAGCAGCGCGATGCGGTCGTCATTGTCGATGCGCAGCGACAGCCCGCTCAAGACCGGATGGCCGGGCGTATAGCCGACTGAAACGTCGTCAGTGGCGATGATCGGCGGCGACAGAAGTTTGTCGGGTGCGGGAATATGGATTGGCCGCACATCGTCGGTGACCATCGAAGAGATCGGCTGCATCTTGGCAAGCATCTTGATGCGCGATTGCGCTTGCCGCGCCTTGGAGGCCTTGGCGCGGAAGCGGTCGACGAAGGCTTGCAGGTGCGCGCGCTGCGCGTCCTGCTTCTTCATCATTTTCTGGTCGAGCATCAGCCGTTCGCTGCGCAGGCGCTCGAAATCGGAATAGCCGCCTTTGTAGAGCGTGAGCTTTTTGGCCTCCAGCGACAGGATTTGATTGACTGCGTTGTCGAGCAGATCGCGATCATGGCTGACGATGATCATCGTATGCGGATAGCGCGCCAGATGGTCCTGTAGCCACAGCGTGCCTTCGAGGTCGAGATAATTGGTCGGCTCATCGAGCATCAACAAGTCTGGCTCGGAGAACAAAGTCGCCGCGAGCGCGACGCGCATGCGCCAGCCGCCGGAGAATTCGGTGCAGGGGCGCGCCTGATCGGCGGTCGAGAAGCCCAGGCCCGACAGAATCGACGCCGCGCGGGCAGGGGCCGCATGCGCGCCGATATCGGCGAGCCGGGTCTGGATCTCGGCGATGCGGTGCGGGTCGGTGGCGATCTCTGCTTCGTGCATCAATTCGGTGCGCTCGCTCGGCGCTTTCAGCACCACTTCGAGCAGGCTCTCCGGTCCGTTCGGCGCTTCCTGCGCCAGCCGTCCGATACGCCAGCGCGGCGGCATTTCGATCGAGCCGGTCTCCGCCCCCATCTCGCCGGTGATGACGTTGAACAGCGTCGACTTGCCGGTGCCGTTGCGCCCGACGAGACCGACGCGCGCGCCTGGAATGATTCGGGCGGAGGCGTCTTCCAATAATGAACGGCCGGCGATGCGGATAGTGAGGTCGTTGATGACGAGCATGCGCGCCTTTTGGACGACGGCGCTGCGGGATGCAATCCCTCTTTAGGCAAGAAGGTTATTCGATTTTGCGAATGCCGCCTTGCCCGGTCTCGCGCTGGTAGATGATGAGGTCGAAGCTCGGCGTTAAGTAGTTGCCGAGCATGGATGAGAGCAAAGCGTGCGCTTGCCCGCGGTGGTGGGCCTGGTGGTTGAAGAAATGGTCGAGGGCAGGGGCGAGCGGCTGTTCGATGGTCCGCGGCTTGACGAAGGTTTTGTAGCGGATGGTTCCGCTGAGCACCTCGTTATCGAGCCCGGCGATATAGCGGGCGATCAGCACGTCTTGGGTCCGGCGCGCCGCCCGCAACACCTCGAAATTGTCGTAGAGGATAGCGTCCAGGCTTTCCGGCAGGCTGCCGACGCCGGTGAATCGCTTCATCCAGATGCGGTCGCCGACCAGAAGATGGTTGAGGGTGCCGTGCAGCGACTTGAAGAAAGCGCCACGGTCGGCTCGGTAATCGGCATCCGGCACCTTGGAAGCCGCGTCATAGAGCCGCTCGTTGCACCAGCTATTGTAGCCGGCGAACATCCGGTAACGCTCTTTCATGGCCGACCCCCGCTATGGCGCGGCGCGCTTGCCGCCCCGATAGGCCCCCGGTATAAGCCGCCGCAACCGGGGCGTTCCAATGAATGTCTTTAACGTCGCCAATCAATCCCAGTGAAGGACCAACCAGATGCCGGCCGAGCGTACCTTTTCGATCCTCAAGCCCGACGCGACCGAGCGTAACCTCACCGGCGCGATCAATGCCATGATCGAGGCCGCCGGCCTGCGCATCGTAGCGCAGAAGCGCGTGCGCATTACGCGGGCGCAAGCCGAGGAGTTCTACGGCGTGCACAAGGCGCGGCCGTTCTTCGGCGAGCTGGTGGATTTCATGACCTCCGGTCCGGTCGTGGTGCAGGTGCTGGAGGGCGACAACGCCATCGCAAAATACCGCGACGTGATGGGCGCGACCGATCCGGCGAAGGCCGCGCCGAATACCATCCGCAAGGTGCACGCCAAATCGATCGGCGAGAATTCGGTGCACGGTTCCGATGCCCCCGAGACCGCCGCGAAGGAAATCGCGCAGTTCTTTTCCGGCAACGAAATCGTCGACTAATACCTAGGTGGTTTCACCTAGTCACAGCATGGCGTGCACTGTAAAGTGCGCGCCATGTTTCTTTTTGTCGGCAAGAAAAAACTAGAAAAGACAGTTACTTAGCGGAGGATTCATGGACGTTATTGTGAATGAGATGAGCCACCCGACGTTCTGGCTGGCGGTCATTCAGGTCATCTGGATCAACATCCTTCTGTCCGGCGACAACGCCGTCGTCATCGCGCTGGCCTGCCGTGGTCTGCCACCAAAAGAGCGGCGCTGGGGCATGATCATCGGCGCGGGTGTGGCGTCCGTCCTGCTGATTGTCTTTACCGGCATCGTCTCGGTTCTGATGACGCTGCCTTATCTCAAGCTGTTCAGCGCGATCGCCCTTCTTTGGATCGCGATCAAGCTGCTCGCGCCGGCGGCCCACGACGCCGAGGATACGCCGGAGGCTATCGAGGATCTGTGGCGCGCGGTGCGCCTCGTCGTCGTGGCCAACATCGTCATGAGCCTGGACAACGTCATCGCCGTCGCCGCGGTGGCCAAAGGCGATTATGTCCTGCTGACGCTCGGTCTTGTGGTCAGTATCCCGATTGTCATCGCCGGCAGCGCCATCATCCTGGCCCTGCTTGAACGCTTCCCGATCCTCATCTGGGGCGGCGCCGGTGTCCTCGGCTGGGTGGCGGGCGAGATCTTCGCCAGCGACTCTGTCGTGCTGAATTTCTTCAGCGGCTATGAACCGGAGCATGTCGAACTGGCGGCGCAGATCGTCGGCGCCGTGTTCGTGCTCGGCTGCGGGTTCGTTTGGCGCAGCACCCATAAGCCGGTGGCGAGCGAGGTCTGATTCGTCCGCGTCAAGAGACCGCGTCACCGTCGCCGTGGCGCGGCTTTTCTATTGGACAGGGCGCCCGGACCTATCATGACTGTCGGTCATATTTCATGGCCAGGCGCACAAGCTCGGCAATGTTGCGCGCGCCGATGCGCTCCATGACCCAGGCACGATGGTTCTCGACGGTCTTCGGGCTGATGTCGAGCCGCGATCCGATTTCCTTGTTCGACAGGCCGGCGACGGCAAGCTCCATGACCTGACGCTGGCGTGCGGTGAGGGATTCGAACTTCGCCGGCAAATCCTTCTGTTCGCCGAAATTCTCCCGCTGCTGGCTTTCCTCGATCGCATCCCGCACGCTGGCAAGCAGCCGGCTCTCATCAAACGGCTTCTCAATAAAGTCGGCAGCGCCGACCTTGATGGCCGCGACCGCCATGTCCACGTCGCCGTGGCCGGTGATCAACACGATCGGCGCGCCGATATTACGGCTCTTGAGTTCGCGCACGAGTTCGAGGCCGGACATGCCGGGCATCCGCACGTCGGATACGATGCAATCAAATTGTTTGTGCTGCTGGAGGGCTGTAAGGAATTCCTGCGCCGTCGAAAAGCCCGCGGTCGCTATCTGCTGCGTGTGCATGTAGAGGCCCAGAGAATCGAGCACGGCCTCGTCATCGTCGATTAAAGCGATATGAATGGATTTGGCCATGGTTACGCGGTCTTTGCGATTGGCAGGGTGAAGCGGACGACGGCGCCTTGTGTGCCGCCCTCGAGTTTGAGGAGCCCGCCATGCGCCTCGATAATCGACTTGCAGAGCGAAAGCCCGATGCCAAGGCCGTCGGCCTTGGTCGACGAGAGGGGCACGAAGGCATTTTCAAGAAATTGGCTGGAAAAGCCGGGGCCGGTGTCGGTGACGCGGACTTCGACAAAGTCCGCATCGGCTACCTTGGCGTCGATGGCAATGATGCCACGCAAGTTCTTGCTTTCGCCAAGAGCGTCAATCACGTTGCGCAGAAGGTTGATCAAGACCTGTTCGATCTGAATCAGGTCGATCATGACGCTCGGCAGATCGTTCGGGATGCTGGAACGGATGGTCACGTGATGGCGGTCGAGGTCGGGTTGGCATAGCTCGACCGTGTCCTTGACCGCACGCTCGACCTTCCATGATGCGCGGTTGCTGCGATCGAGCCGGACGAGGGCGCGTAGCCGGCGCACCACTTCCGCAGCGCGCTCGACCTGAGCGACGGCCTTCTTTGCGGTCTCCGCGACCATCTTCGGGTTGGTGTTGCCTGAGCTGATCGCGTCATCGACCAGCCGCGTATAGGTGCCGGCCGCGGTCAGGGGCTGATTGAGTTCGTGCGCCACCGCGGCCGCGAGTTCACCCATACTGCCAAGCCTGGCGACCCGCGAGAGCTGCTCCTGCTGCACCCGCAGTTGCGATTGCGTGCGCCGCCGCTCGGTTACCAACTCGCCGGCGACAAGTCCGGTCATGGCGAGCACGAGCATCAGGGCCTGGAACGACGTCACGTTGAACGATCCGGTGGGAAAAAGATGGATGGCGACGATAAGACCGAGTTGCGTGATGAGAATGCCGGCGCTGACGCCTTCCAAACCGGTGCGCACGGCCATCCAGACAATCGGCAGGAACAGCACATAGAACAACTGAAATTGCTGTTCTTCTACGACGCCGAAAACCACCACCAGCGCTAATCCGATGGCCGCCAGTTGCAGTGCGGTCTCCGTCGACATTGTAAGAAGCCGCGGGCGGGTCAGTGCGAGCAATGAGACGGGGGTGACGACGATGATGCCGATGACATCGCCGACCCAGTTGCGCAGCGCCGCGGCGACAAAGTCTATCGGAGGGAGAAGCCCGGCAAAAACCGTCAGCCCGACATAACCCACGGCGACGCAAGCCGCGCTGATCGCCGCCACCACCATCAGCAGAAGCAGGTCGCGCATCGACGACAGTGCGGAGTCAAAGCGTATGCTCGGCCGGAGCAGGAACAGGGCGGCCAGCGAGTAGCTGGCGCCGATCAGAGCCGACGACGCGATTTCGAATATCCACGGCAGAGAAAATTGCCGCTGGAGAATGTCGGCGAGGAGCGGGGCGACGACGACAAAAGGAATCATCCGCCGGCCGAACATGAGCAGGAGGACAAAGCTCAGCCCAATGCCGGGATTCCACGGCGTGATGCTCAGTTGTGCGTAGGGCTCGATGAAGCTCAACCAATCCAGCAGCGCGTAGGCTGCGAGATAGGTAACGACAATGACGATCTTCGGAGCGTAAAAAACGCGCGGAAAGGCCATCTTATGCAGTCGCTCTGCCTGCAATCCTTTGACCGTCAAGCTGTACACCTTTCTGGTGGCTTTCCCCTCGATAATAACACCTAGGTGAAATTACCCAAGGTCTATACCCCGGGCATTCATCCTGAGTTGTATGGCCTGCCTTCGACCCCATCCTTCGTTGGTCAAACTGGCGGAAGCGCGGTGCTGTCTTTGCGGGCTGAAAGGCTGGCAGGGCACACGCGTGCAGCCGTGCAGAAGGCGCTCCTTTGCGCGCGAGAAGTGCGCAAACGAATCGCGCCGGCGGCATGGAGGGCCGAAGAATGCCAAGCCTACGCGATAATGTATTTTCCAATTGGGCGGCGGCTGTCGCTCTGTGGGCTCTGCCTTATCTGACGCTGCGACATCACCTCGGACCTGAGACGACGGAAACACTGCGGTGGTCGTTGGTGGCCATCGGTGTCTTCGGAACGGTCCACGTCTTTTACGTCGCATGGCAGGTGAGTCGCGATCGAGCCTGGCGCGCGTCGCACGGTCTTTTGGCCTCGCTCCCGGCAAAATGAAACTTGATGCCGGTCCGGGCTCGGCCGGTTCGGTAACGCAGAGCTAGCAGAGGGATTCATTGCAATATTTGGTAGAAAGCTTCTTCCACGCGCCGTTTTGGATCGCACTCGGCCAGATCATCTGGATCAACATCCTTCTGTCCGGCGACAACGCCGTTGTCATCGCTTTGGCCTGTCGCACGTTGCCGTCGCGTCAGCGCTTCTGGGGCATTGTGCTCGGCGCCGGCGCGGCTGTGCTGCTGCGCGTCCTTTTCACGGTCCTCATCGCGCAGGTTATGGCCGTTCCGTTCCTCAAGCTCGCCGGCGGCCTGCTGCTCTTTTGGATCGCCGTTAAGCTGATCCTGCCGAACGACGACCATTCGGAAGGCAGCGTCAAGGCGGGCGATACGCTGTTGCGCGCCGTGTGGCTGGTCACGGTGGCCGACATCGTCATGAGCCTCGATAACGTGATTGCGATCGCGGCGTCGGCTGAGTCGGCGGCGGCGCACATCGACATCGCGCACGCACTCACTATCAAGACGGTGCTGATCATCTTCGGTCTCGCCACCAGCGTGCCGCTCATCATCGCGGGCAGTGCCATCCTGATGGGCCTGCTCGAGCGTTTCCCGATCCTGGTGTGGGCAGGCGCGGCGTTGCTCGGCTGGGTGGCCGGCGAAATCATCGTCAAGGACGCGGCGGTCGAGGCCTATCTGGGCCGTCATCTGGTCGAGCAAGCCCACGTCTGGTCGGCGCCGGTCGGTGCCGTCTTCGTGGTCGCCACCGGTTTCATCCTGCTGCGTCTCCGCAGGCCTCCGGTCGAGAGCGAGGTTTAGCCCGGCCGTTCACTGGAACCGGCGTCCGGACGCCCCCTGCGCAACGTCCGGAATGACGGTATAGTGACGTGCTATGAATCAAGCCGTCCGCCCCAAAACTATCGGCTATTCCGCCTGTCCGCACGACTGCCCGTCAACCTGCGCGCTTGAGGTCGAACTCCTCGACGCGCACACCATCGGCCGCGTGCGCGGCGCCAAGGATAACGATTACACGGCGGGGGTGATCTGCGCCAAGGTCGCGCGTTACGCCGAGCGCGAGCATCACGCGCAGCGCCTGTTGCATCCCATGCAGCGCGTCGGCGACAAGGGCGCGGGCGAATTCCGCCAGATAAGCTGGGACGACGCACTCGATCTTGTCGCCGAGAATTTTCTGAAAGCGGAAGCGCGCAACGGCGCGCAGAGCGTGTGGCCCTATTACTATGCGGGCACCATGGGGCTGGTGCAGCGCGACGGCATCAACCGGCTGCGCCACGCCAAGAAATATTCCGGCTTCCATTCCACCATTTGCGTCAATCCGTCTTATGCCGGCTTTGCCGCCGGCACCGGCAAGGTGGCGGGTCCCGATCCGCGCGAGATGGCGAAATCCGATCTGGTGGTGATCTGGGGTACCAACGCGGTCAACACGCAAATCAACGTGATGACGCACGCGGTGCGCGCGCGCAAGGAACGCGGCGCCAAGATCGCGGCGGTCGACATTTATATGAACGGCACCATGGAGCAGGCCGACCTGCCGGTGCTGGTAAAACCCGGCACCGACGGCGCGCTCGCCTGCGCCGTGATGCATATTCTGTTTCGCGACGACTTCGCCGACTGGGACTATCTCGACAAATACACCGACGCGCCGCGCGAATTGGAAGCGCATTTGAAAATGCGTACGCCGCAATGGGCATCAGCGATCACCGGCGCGCCGGTCGAGACCATTGAGGAATTCGCCGCGCTGATCGGCGGCCGCAAGCGCGCCTTCTTCCGGCTTGGCTATGGCTTTGCCCGCTCGCGCAACGGCGCGGCCAACATGCATGCGGCAAGCTGCATTCCGGCGGTGACAGGCGCGTGGCAATACGAAGGCGGCGGCGCGTTTCACCAAAACGCCGACATCTACAAACTCGACAAGACCATCATCGAGGGGCTCGACCTATTCGACCGGTCGGTGCGTGTGCTCGATCAGTCGCGCATCGGCGCGATCCTCACCGGCGACCGCGAAGCCTTGCAGGGCGGGCCGCCGGTCGATGCATTGATTATCCAGAACACCAATCCGGTTTCGGTCGCGCCCGATCAGACACTGGTGAAACGCGGCTTTACGCGTAGTGACTTGTTCACTTGCGTGCACGAGCAGTTCATGACCGAGACTGCCCAAATGGCCGACATCGTGCTGCCCGCGACGACCTTTCTCGAACATGACGACGTTTACCGCGGCGGCGGCCATCAATACATTATCCTTGGCCCGAAACTGGTCGAGCCTCCCGGCGAGTGCTGGAATAATCACCAGGTCATATCGGCGCTGGCGAAACGTGTCGGTGCGCAGCACAGAGGCTTCGACATGAGCCCGCGCGAATTGATCGACCAAATGCTGCAAGTCTCTAAGCGTGGCACGTTGGCTGAATTGCAAGAGAATAAATGGCTCGATTGTCAGCCGCCGTTCCGGCAAGCGCATTATCTCGACGGCTTCAACTGGCCGGATAAAAAATTCCGCTTCAAGCCGGACTGGCCGAATGTGCCGTTCCGCAGCCCATACAATAGCGGGCTGGTGGCGAACATGCCGGCGCTGCCGGATCACTGGACATCGATCGAGCAGGCGGACGGCGCGCACCCGTTCCGGCTCGCCACCTCGCCGGCGCGCGGATTTCTGAATTCGACGTTCAATGAAACGCCAACGTCGATCGCGCAGGAAAGCCGCCCCACCGTGTTCATTCATCCCGACGACGCGGCGGGGCAGGGCATCGACGATGGCGATTATGTTGTGCTGGGCAACATGCGCGGACAAGTCCGGCTGCACGCCAAATTCTTCGAGGGTCTGCGGCGCGGGGTGCTGATCGCGGAATCGATCTGGCCGAACAGCGCTTATGCGGACGGCTGCGGCATCAATACGCTGACCGGCGCGGATTCGATTGCGCCGTTCGGCGGCGCGGCGTTCCACGATAACAAAGTGTGGGTGCGCAAGGCGGCGGACCAGGGCGCGAACCCATAAATTCAGAAGCGTCGGCGAGCGCCTGCTTTGGTGCATATTCCGGACTCAAGCCGGACATCGCGCGGTCCGACAAGTGCCGATTTCGCACGTCGGCCGGACTGTGTATGGTGCGGTGAAGCTTCTTCACAGATCGAGCGCTGGAAGGGCAATCACATGAATTACAATGAAAAGTCAGCCGCCACTGCCGAAGAATTCGTCGCCCTGACTAAAGACAAGAGCATCCAGCGAATTGTTGTTCACGGCGATTTGATCAACGTCCCTTCCGTCCGCCTCGCTCCCGGACAGTTTTTACGGGGTGAACACGAACACTCTTCCGTCACTTTCGCCGCGGGTATTGATGGCCTTCAGTTGTCGTCTGACAACCGTATCCACAACATTCGCCTGAACGCCTCCGAGGACAAACGCGCGATCTTCAACGACACCTCGGTCGAAAGTCTCGGGCGGATCGAATTGCGCGGCGTCACGACGACCGGCTGCGTTCAGATTCTCGCCCGCGACAAGGTGCGCGGAGGCCACGTCGATGTGAATGGACTTGATATCATCGCGGCCGATGCTCGCGGCGAGAAAGAACGCCCACACGGCTACGGCGTCTACGTCATCAACGGCGCGTTCACGCTCTGGAACATGCAGCAGGATACCAGCGTGGTGGTCAGTGCCGATCTCGTCGGCCTTTCGGCGGGTCGCGATGGCGCGCCGGTTCGCGGCAGCGGCATCTTTGTCAGCGGCGGCGGCGACAAGGCCGGCCGGCTCAACGTGCGGCGGCTGGAGACCGATGCGGTCTACAGCGACGGCGGCATTGCGCCGGGCACGGCGGATGAGATCACCGGTGGTGTGTTCACGGTTTACGGCGCCTATGCCGATGTGGTGCGCAATCGCGGGCCGGTCGTGACCTATGGCGTCAACGACATGGTGCTGGACAACTGGGGCGTGGTGGATCGCTGGACCGCGGAGGCGAAAATCACCTCGCATGGCCCCAGCGGCATCGGCTTCGTCAACTTCGGCATCGTCCATGAACTGAAGGTCAACGCGCCGATCGAGACCTTCGGTCAGGGCGCGCGCGGCTTCAATGTGTATACCGGCACGGTCAACCTCGCGGAGTTCGACCGCGTTATCACCCATGCCGACGGCGCGGTCGGCGTTCAGATCAGCCAGCCCATCGGCCGCCTCGTCGTGCATCGCGGCATTGAGACGTTCGGCGGCACTGGGCCGTCACTGGTCAAGGGTGTCGTCATCACGCTCTCGGCCATCGCGCTGAGCATCAAGCCGGGCGGTTCGGCGCGCGAGATCGAGATCAGCGGCGGCGTCAAGACCAACGGAGCCGGCGTCGTCCCGATCGAGCAGCATGGCGCAATCGACTCGTTGCGCGTCACCGGGGGTTTCGTGGCGGCAGGCGGTGGCTTCGACAAGATCTGATGACTGCGGATGACGGCGCGTAAGCGACTAGGGTTCACGCGTACAGGCGCGCCTTCGACGCGCTACGGCTCGCGAACCTGGCATCCGGCCGCGACAAACGATATCTGGATTCCGGATCGCCGCTTTCGCGGCGTCCGGAATGACAGGTCGATAGTCTTACAGTTCCTTGCCGATCACGCGGTCGAGCGAGTAAGGCCCGCCGCCGCGCAAGGCGATGGCGAAGAACAGGATTCCCCAGATCAAGACCGGTTCCATCTTGCCGAAGCCCTGGGCGCTATAGAGCCACGCAATGCAAGCAAATTCGATGGCGAGGGCGGCCGCGAAAAAGCGTGTGAATAAGCCTGCCGCGATGCAGACTGCGCCGACGGTCTCCAGGAAAATAGCGGCATATGCGAAGGCGGTCGGCGGGGCGAAACCGCTTTTGGCCATGAAGCCGGCGACACCGGCGACGCCTGAATGCAACTTCATCCAACCGTGCGTGAAAAGAAATGCGCCGGCCATGATGCGGATCATCGGATACCAAAGGTCGGATACCGATGCGTAAAATTCAGCGAGCGCCGGAAAAAATAGTGTCGGCTCACCTGCCGTCGTCTTCCTAGCCATGCGTATCCCCTTTGCTCTTTCCGTTGTTGAGCTCCGGCAATCTGGTGGAGCACTCCACTATAACACCCGTGCGAAGCCGTTTATTCACATTGCTGTGCGATGTTCACGGAGCGGGCGTCAGCGCGGTCGCGTCAGGCACAGGAGCCCCGTCGATCAGGCATTTTCCATCAACCACACGCACGCGGCCTTCCGACACTAGCCGGAGCGCCTGTGGATAAATCCGGTGCTCGACCGCCAGGACGCGCGCGGAAAGGGTTTGTTCGGTGTCGTCAGTGTGCACAGTAACCGCGCCTTGCACGATGACCGGCCCGGCGTCCATTTCCGGCACGACGAAATGGACGGTGGCGCCGTGGACTTCGGCGCTGGCGTCAAGCGCGCGCTTGTGGGTGTCGAGGCCTTTGAAGGCGGGCAAGAGCGCGGGATGGATGTTGAGCATGCGCTCGTTCCACTGCGCGACGAAGCCGGATGAAAGTAGACGCATGAATCCTGCGAGACAGACGAGTTCGATGCTGTAGGCCTCAAGCACCTTCTGCATGGCGGTGTCGAAGGCGGCGCGATCCTTGCCGAATTGTTTGTGATCCACGACTTGGGTTTCGATGCCCGCCTCGCTCGCGGTCGCCAAGCCGCCGGCGTCGGGCCTATTCGACATAACGAGAGCGATCCCGGCCGGATAATGTTTATCTTTGGCAGCCTCAATCAGCGCCGCCATGTTGGAGCCGCGGCCGGAAATGAGGACGGCGACGCGTTTGCGGCTCATCGGCTGCTCATAGCTTGAGTTCGAGCGCGCCGTCATAAACGACGCGCGGCTCAGCCTCGGCGCGAACGACCTCGCCGATGGTGGCAACCTGTTCTCCGGCTTGCGTAAACGCGGCGCTCACCGCGTCGGCGTCCTTCGGCGCCACCACGGCGATCATGCCGACGCCGCAATTGAACGTGCGCAGCATTTCGTTGGGCGCGATATTACCGACTTGCGCCAGCCAGCGAAATACCGGCGGCGCGTTCACGTGCGCCAGATCGATGCGCGCGCCCAGACCTTTCTGCAGCACGCGCGGAATGTTGTCGGGAAAGCCGCCGCCGGTGATATGCGCGAAACCCTTAACAGCTTTCGTAGCGCGGATTGCCGCCAGGCATGACTTCACGTAAATGCGCGTCGGCGTCAGGATCGCTTCGCCGAGCGAAACATCGGCTGCAAAAGGCGCGGGCGCGCTCCACAGCAATCCACTTTTGGCGACCACCTTGCGCACCAGCGAATAGCCGTTCGAATGGACGCCGGAGGAGGCAAGTCCGAGGATCACATCGCCTTCCGCGATGTCGGCGCGTGGCAAGACCTCGCCGCGCTCGACCGCGCCGACCGCGAAGCCGGCGAGATCGTAATCGTCGCCGTGATAGAGCCCCGGCATCTCGGCGGTCTCGCCGCCGATCAGCGCGCAGCCGGCCTGCCGGCAGCCGAGAGCAATGCCGGCGACGACGGCCGCGCCGATTTCAGGCTCGAGTTTACCGGTGGCGTAATAGTCGAGGAAGAACAGCGGCTCGGCGCCTTGCACTACCAGGTCATTGACGCTCATGGCGACCAGATCGATGCCGATAGTGTCGTGACGGCCGGTCTCGATGGCGATCTTGACCTTGGTGCCGACGCCGTCATTGGCGGCCACCAGCACGGGATCCTTGAAGCCAGCGCGTTTGAGATCGAACAGCCCGCCGAAGCCGCCGATTTCGCTGTCGGCGCCGGGCCGCGCGGTGGCGCGCACCAGCGGCTTGATCAGTTCCACCATCCGGTTGCCGGCGTCGATGTCGACACCGGCTTGCGCGTAAGTGAGGCCGCGCCCCTGATCTGCCATTGTTTTCCTCGCTATTGCGCGGTTGGTACGGCCTAAACGGCGTTCGCGCAATGGCCGCTGTCCCGTTATACTCAAGATCGGGACCGTTCGGTTTTCCGCCCTCGCGCCGGGGTTTTTGTCCAAATAGCCGGGATCGTCGTTGAGTATTCCAAACCTGATTACGCTGGGACGTATTTTGCTGGTGCCAGTCGTGGTGTGGGCGATCGCGTCCAATGCCATGTGGATCGCCTTCGTGCTGTTCTTGGCGGCCGGCGTTAGCGACGCCATCGACGGCTTCCTGGCCAAGCGCTTCAACATGGTGACCGAACTGGGTGCCTATCTTGACCCGCTCGCCGACAAGGCATTGATTGTGTCGATTTATTTGACCCTTGGGATCAACGGGGACATCCCGCGCTGGCTGGTGATCCTGGTGGTGTCGCGGGATATCTTGATCGTCGGGGGGATCATGCTGTCCTGGCTGATGGGCAACCCGCTCAAGATCAGGCCGCTCTTGGTTTCCAAGCTCAACACCGTGGCGCAGATTGTGTTCGCATGCGTGGTGCTCGGCTCGCTCGGATTTCACTACGAGGCCGCAATGCTCAAACTGGCGCTGATGGGCTTGGTCGCGGTGACGACGCTGTTGTCGGTCGGCGCTTATCTCGCTGAATGGGTACGCCACATGAATTCCGCGGCGGCCAGCCGGTGAGCACACCCCCCAAAATGCCGGCGCGCGCGCGCCTGCCGGTGGTGCCGCGCCAGCCCGTCACCGGCGGCGTCGGCATGCAGCGTCAATTCGTGTTCTGGCCGATTGCGCTTGCCGTTTTCATTCTGTTGCTGTGGCTGCTCTCGGAAATTTTGCTGCCTTTCGTCGCGGGCATGGCCATTGCTTATCTGCTGACGCCGCTGACCGACCGGCTGGAGAGGCTAGGGCTGCATCGCTTGGCGGCCGCGCTCATTATCATTACGCTGGTTGTGTTGGCGATCATATTGATGATCCTCCTGATCGCGCCGATGCTGGGCGGGCAGTTGTCGTCCTTCATCGACAACATTCCGGGCTACGTGACCAAGTTGCGCTCGCTCGTCAACGATCCGAGTAACCCATGGGTGCAGAAGATCGTCGGCTCTGGCATTGCCAGCGACAAAGCAATCAGCGATCTGGTGACGCAAGGCGCCGGCTACCTGACAACTTTGTTGACGTCGTTGTGGTCGGGCGGGCGCGCGCTGATATCGCTATTCTCGCTGATTGTGGTGACGCCGGTGGTGGCGTTCTACCTCATCTACGACTGGCATCGTATGATCCGCACCGCCGACAGCTGGATACCGCTGCATCAGCGCACCACCGTGCGCGCGCTGGCGCGCGAGATCGATGTTGCCATCGCCGGCTTTGTGCGCGGACAAAGCGCCGTCTGTTTGATCCTTGGCTCGTTCTACGCCATTGCGCTGACGCTGAGCGGGCTGAACTTCGGCCTGCTGATCGGCCTTATTTCCGGTTTGATTACCTTCATTCCCTATGTCGGCTCGATGACCGGATTGATCCTTGCGCTCGGAGTCGCGGTCGCGCAATTCTGGCCGCACTACTCGTCGATCGCTTTTGTGCTCGGCATCTTTCTGGTCGGTCAGTTTCTCGAAGGCAACGTCTTGTCGCCCAAGCTGGTCGGCCAAAGCGTCGGCCTGCATCCGGTCTGGCTGATCTTCGCGCTTCTTGCGTTCGGCTATTTGTTCGGCTTTGTCGGGCTTCTGGTGGCGGTGCCGCTCGCCGCCACCATTGGGGTGTTGTGCCGCTTCGCGCTCAGGCGCTATCTGGAAAGCTCGCTGTTCACCGGCGAGAGCGTCGATTGAGTTTGGCAAGGAATTCGCAAAGAATTCGCAAGAAATTCGATTTGTGGCCGGCGGCATGAGTGACAGCATCGATCAGGCTTTGGCGCCCCGTCAGCTTGTGCTTGCGCTTGATCACGCCATCAGCTTTGCACGCGAGGATTTTCTCGAAGGCCCGTCCAATGCCAAGGCGCTGGCGTTGATCGAACGCTGGCCGGATTGGCCGGACCGGCTGATGGTGCTGGTCGGGCCGGAAGGTTCCGGCAAAAGCCATCTCGCTGCGATCTGGGCGCGCGCATCCGGTGCGCGCGTGTTGTCGGGCAAACGCCTGGACGAAACCGATCTGCCGCAAGCTCTCGCAACCGGCGCGCTCGTGGTCGAGGACCTGGAGCCAGAAGGCCTCGACGAGCGCGCGCTGTTTCATCTTATAAACCTCGCGCGCGAGGAACGCGCCGATGTGCTCTTCACCGCGCGGTCTGCGCCGGCGGGTTATGCGTTGCATATTCGCGATCTCGCCTCGCGGCTGAAAGTTTTGCCGGTGGTCGCACTGGCCGCGCCGGACGATGCACTGCTGCGCGCGCTGATCGTCAAGCTTGCCGCCGACCGGCAGTTGGCGTTTGACGAGGCACTGGTGAATTACCTCGCCAACCGCATCGAGCGCTCGTTCATCGGCATCCGCGCCGCGGTCAAGCAGCTCGACGAAGAGGCGCTGCGCCAGCACCGGCCGGTGACACGGGCGCTCGCGGCCGAACTGTTCCGGACACCCTGACGCCTGTTTTTGGGCCTTGAGGGCCGCCGCCCGCAAAGCGCGAGCGTGCATATTGGCGGTATGGCCCGAACGGTGACTCTGAGGAGATTCGCGGCTTTGCTAACCGCGAAGATGCAATCAATTGGTTTAGGTGCGAGGCAGTCGTGTGGCTTTGAGAGAAGAGTAAAAACCGCAAAGCACTCGCAAGCTAATCAATCAACATGCTTGCACATAAATGTTATTCGAGCGCCCATTTGGGCCGCCGCCTGAAGACCTCTGCTGGTCTCGTTAGAGGCAGCAATACATTTTTCTACCGACGAATATCCCGGAATTGTGAATCCGCTACCGGTTTGCAAAAACACCACTACCAACACCCACATTTCAGCCCCCCGTTTATAAGTGGTGGCATGTTAATCACCAGCTAGGGTTGTGTCACGGGGGGTGTCTTAATTGAAACTGACCCACTACCAAGCGCGAACTGTCATGCAGCCGCCATCTTCGTCGGCTAACGAATTCTTTTGACCGGGACTGTAAGATCACCCCGGTACCTCATTTTGATGACCGTCAGGCGTATGGCAGATCGCGCGCAAGTAACTGTAACAGCTAAGGAAATTTCCTCAGCGCCGGCGATCGAGCAGGCCCCTCAGCAGCCCGAGCCCGATCTGCGCACGCTGCCCGGCCGCTTTATCAACCGCGAACTGTCCTGGCTGCACTTCAACCGCCGCGTCCTGGAAGAGGCGGCGAACGGCAATCACCCGATCCTCGAGCGGGTGCGGTTTCTGTCGATTTCGGCCAATAACCTCGACGAATTCTTCATGGTGCGGGTTGCCGGCCTCAAAGGCCAAGTGCGCCAGGGCATCACGACGCGTAGTCCGGACGGGCTGACGCCGTCAGAGCAGCTTTCGCGCATCGGCGAGGCAGTCTCGCAACTTTCGTATGACCAGCAGCACCGCTGGCTGGAATTGCGGCCCGCCCTCGCAGAGGCCGGCGTTACGCTGGTCGATGGCGCCGATCTCAAGAAAGCCGAGAAGACCTGGCTCGAAGAACACTTCCTCATTCACGTTTTCCCGTTGTTGACGCCGCTCGCCATCGATCCGGCGCATCCGTTCCCGTTCATTCCCAATCTCGGCTTCTCGATGGCGCTGCAATTGTCGCGGCTGCGCGATGGCAAGGCGATGAACGCCCTTATTCGCATGCCGCAGAGGATAGAGCGCTTCATCAAATTGCCGAGTACCGGCGATCAGGCCATCCGGCTGATTACGCTGGAAGAGGCGACCGCGCTGCATATTGCGCGATTGTTTCCCGGCTATGCGGTCAAGGGCGCGGGAGCTTTCCGCGCCATCCGCGATTCCGAAGTGGAAATCGAAGAAGAAGCCGAAGACCTGGTGCGTCTCTACGAGACCGCGCTCAAACAGCGTCGGCGCGGCTCGGTGATCCGGCTCGAACTCAACGCCACCATGCCGGCGGAATTGCGTGAATTCGTGCAACGTGCGCTCGCGGTCGCCGATGACGAAGTCTTCATGGTCGATGGTGTCCTGGCGCTCAACGATCTGGCGCAACTCACCAGGCTCGACCGCCCCGATCTCGAATTCGTACCCTATAACCCGCGCTATCCCGAACGCATCCGCGACCACGGCGGCGACGCTTTCGCGGCGATCCGGCAGAAAGACCTCGTCGTCCACCATCCGTATGAATCGTTCGACGTGGTGGTGCAATTCCTGCAACAGGCGGCGCGCGATCCCAACGTCGTCGCGATCAAACAGACGCTCTACCGCACCTCGGCCGAAAGCCCGATCGTGAAGACGCTTGTTGAAGCCGCCGAGGCCGGAAAATCAGTCACCGCGCTGGTCGAACTGAAAGCCCGCTTCGACGAGGAAGCCAATATCCGCTGGGCGCGAGATCTCGAACGCGCCGGCGCGCAAGTGGTCTACGGTTTCATCGAACTTAAGACGCACGCCAAGTTGTCCTTGGTGGTGCGGCGCGAAGGGGGAGCGCTGGCGACCTACGTACATGTCGGCACCGGCAATTATCACCCCGTCACCGCGCGGGTTTACACCGACCTTTCGTTCTTCACCGCCGACCCGGTGATCGCGCGCGACGTGGCGCGCATCTTCAATTACATCACCGGTTACGCCGAGCCGGCCGAACTCGAACGCATGGCGATCTCGCCGGTGAATTTGCGCAAGCGCATCCACGATCACATTGAGCAGGAAGCTGCCAACGCCAAGGCCGGCAAGCCGGCGGCGATCTGGATGAAGATGAATTCGCTGGTCGATCCCGGTATTATCGATGCGCTGTACGATGCTTCCGGCGCCGGCGTGAAAATCGATCTGGTGGTGCGCGGCATCTGTTGCCTGCGACCCGGCGTGCCGGGCCTGTCCGACAATATCCGCGTCAAATCCATTGTCGGGCGCTTCCTCGAGCATGGCCGCATCTATTGCTTCGGCGATGGACACCCGCTGCCGCACCCGAAGGCGGCGGTATATTTCTCCTCCGCCGACATGATGCCGCGCAATCTCGACCGCCGGGTCGAAGTGCTGTGCCCGATCCTCAATGCCACAGTACACGAGCAGGTCTTGGGCCAGATTATGGTCGCAAATTTCAGGGATAACGAGCAAAGTTGGAAGGTCTTGCCGGACGGCAGTTCAACGCGCATAAAGGCCGCGCCGGGCGAGGAACCTTTCAACGCCCACAAGTACTTCATGACCAATCCGAGTCTGTCGGGCCGTGGTAAATCGCTCAAAGAATCCTCGCCGCGCAGCCTCATCCGCAGGCTCGTCGAAGGCGCTTAAGCGTTTCCGTCCGCCATCCTCAACCAAGGGCCGGCTCGATCATGGGCCCGCCATCGCCGTCATCGATATCGGTTCGAACTCGGTGCGCCTCGTCATCTACGAGGGCCTCACACGCTCGTCGACGCCGATCTTCAACGAAAAGGTGCTGGCCGGTCTTGGCCGCCAGGTGCAGACCACCGGCCTCTTGGCGCAGGAGGCGATTGACACCGCGCTCGCCGCGCTGGCGCGGTTCCGCGCGCTGTGCGACATCCAGCACGTCACTAAAATCTACGCCATCGCCACCGCCGCTTGCCGCGACGCCCGCAACGGCCGCAGCTTCATCAAGGAAGCCGAGCGCATCTGCGGCGCACCGATCAAGATTTTGTCGGGCAAGCGCGAAGCGCAATTGACCGCCTTCGGCATCGTATCCGGCATCCACAAGCCGGACGGCATCGTCGGAGATCTCGGCGGCGGCTCGCTTGAACTGGTCGATGTCAAAGGCACGCGCGTGCGCCACGGGCTGACGCTGCCGCTCGGCGGCCTCGCTTTGCAGGACATTACCGGCCGCTCGCTCAAGAAAGCGGAGAAGCTGGTCGAGGACGCTTTCGCCGATCTCGATATTCTCGATCACGGCGCGGGCCGCACGTTCTATGCCGTCGGCGGCACCTGGCGCGCACTGGCGCGCCTGCACATGTGGCAGACCGGCTATCCGTTTCACGTCATGCATAATTACCGCATCTCGGCGCGGGAGGCGCTGGAGTTTTCAAGGCTGGTACATCGCGTCGACACCGAAACGCTGTCCAAGATCGAAGTCGTCAACGCCGCCCGCCGGCCGCTTTTATCCTACGCCGCGCTGGTGCTGGAAAATCTGGTGCGCCTGATCAAGCCGAGGGAAGTCGTGATCTCGGTGCTCGGCGTGCGCGAGGGCTTGCTCTATTCGTTGCTCGATGCGCGCGAGCGTTCGCGCGATCCGCTGTTATCGGCGGCATCCGATCTCAACGTGCTGCGTTCGCGCTCGCCCGGCCATGGCAAGGAACTCAGCGGCTGGACCGACCGATTCATCGCTTCATCGGGTCTGGAGGAAAGCGCCGAGGAGCGCCGCCTGCGCCACGCCGCCTGTTTGCTCGCCGACATCGGCTGGCGCGCGCATCCGGATTATCGGGGCGAGCAGGCGATGAATATCATCGCGCATGGGCCTTTCGTTTCGATCGATCATCCCTCGCGCGCTTATCTCGCTTTGTCGGTTTTCCTGCGCCACGCCGGGTTGAACGAAGAGGAACTGCCGACGCATTTGCGCGAACTGGCGACGCCGCACATTCTCGACCGCGCGCGCGTGCTCGGCGCCGCCATGCGCGTTGCCTATATCCTGACCGCCGGGCAAAGCGGCGTTCTTCCGCATGTGCCGATGCAGGTCCGTCGCGGTAAACTCGTGCTGACGCTGCACGGCAAATACAGCGGGCTCGCCAGCGACCGCGTGTTCAGCCGATTGAGGCAATTGGCCAGGCTGGTCGGCCGCGAACCGGTGATCGAAGCGTAGGGCGATTGATGGAACAGTAATCTTGTACCGCCGATCTTGATCGTTATAGTCCCCTTGGCGGGCGAATTTGCGCGGCCTAATCCGCCATTCAGAAGCAGGCCGGCGCGCACCGCTTCGCTATTGCGCCGGACTCTTCTCCACCGTCACCACGCGGCCTTTTTCGACCGCGAGCGCCAGCTTGCCGTGCTTCAAAGCGAGTGCTTTCTCGCCAAACAATTCGCGCCGCCAGCCTTTGAGCGCCGGTACGTCGGCTTCGTCGGCGGCGGCGATGCGGTCGAGATCGTCGACGGTGGCGATCACCTTGGCGGCGACCGCGTGGCTTTCCGCCGTCATGCGCAGCAGCACCTTCAGAAGTTCGACGGTGGCCGCGCCGTTTTGCGCCGGGCGGAAGCGTTCGAAGCGCGGCAGCGTTTTCAGATCGCGCGCCAGCCCGCGCTGCACCGCTTCGATAATGGCCTCGCCCCAGCGCGAGCGCTCGAAACCCTTGGGCAATGAGCGCAGATGGCCAAGGCGCTCGATCGTAGTCGGGGCTTGCGTGGCGATGTCGCCGAGTACATCGTCTTTCAACACGCGCGAGCGTGGTACGTCGCGCGTCTGCGCCTCGCGCTCGCGCCAGGCCGCGACTTCCATTAGGACCGCCAGCTCCTTCGGCTTGCGCACGCGCGTCTTGAGCCGTTCCCAGGCATTGGCCGGGTCCATGCGGTAGGTTTCGGGCGAGGTGAGCACATTCATCTCGGCCTCGACCCAGTTAGTGCGCTTGCGCTTATCCAGGTCGGCGGCGAGCTTTTCATAGACCGAACGCAAGTGTGTGACGTCGGAGAGCGCGTATTTGACCTGCGGCTCGGTGAGGGGGCGGCGCGTCCAGTCCGTAAAGCGGTTCGACTTGTCGAGCACGTCGCCGGTGATGCGCTGCACCAACTGGTCGTATGAAATCGAATCGCCATAGCCGAGCACCATCGCCGCCACCTGGGTATCGACGATCGGATGCGGAATGGTCTTGCCCATGTTCCACAGAATTTCGATGTCCTGGCGCGCGGCGTGAAACACCTTGACCACCTGCTCATTCGCCATCAGCGCGAAAAACGGCGCAAGATCGATGCCGGGGCTAAGCGCGTCGATCACCACCGCCTCGTCGTCGGTCGCCATCTGCGCGACGCAAAGCAGCGGATAATAGGTGGTCTCGCGCAAAAATTCGGTGTCGACCGTCACGAAGGCGTGCTTGCCCATTCGGTCGCAGACGGCGGCGAGAGCGTCGGTGGTGGTGATCAATGACATTGCGGCGGCAACCTAACCCGATCCTGAGCGGCGATGAAACATTTCGACTAAGATTTCTTTTTGCCCCGTACCGGCGGCATGTGGATGAATTCCCAGGGGCTCGGCATGGCGGTGACGGGAACTTCAATAAGAGTGGGCTCGCGCGCGCCGAATGACAGACGCAGCGCGGCGGTTAGTTCGGCCGGGTTGTGCGCCCGCCGGCCGGTTGCACCGAAGCTCTCGGCGAATTTGACGAAATCGGGATTGGCGAGGTCAGAGGCGATGAGCCGGTTGCCGAAATGCTCTTCCTGGATGCGTCTGACGTTGCCGAAATGCCCGTCGGTAAAGATCACGGCGGTGAGCGGGATGCGGTGGCGCATGGCAGTTGCAAGTTCATTGGCAGCGTACATGAAACCGCCATCGCCGTTGATCGAGAGGACAGGAACGTCCGGCCGCGCGTGTTGCGCGCCGAGCGCGGTGGCGTAGCCCCAGCCGAGATTATCCTGATAGCCGGGCGAGAGAAACGTGCGCGGCTTATAGACCGGCAGCGCCAGCCGCGCGGCAAAGCCGAGTTGGGTGACCTCGTCGACGAAGATGCCGTCTTCCGGCAGCGCGGAACGGATGGCATCGAGAAAGGCGAGTTGAGGTGCGAGTTTGGCGAGCCGCTCGCGCATCTTTGTCTGGCGCGCCTGCATCTCGTCGCGACGCGGCGCGCGCTTGATGTTGGTGCGGGCAAGCGCGTCGATCAGCGCGCGCAGCTGCGGCGCGGCGTCTCCAATGAGCGCCACATTCGGCTTGTGCAGGCGCGCCGGCTCGTTCTTATCGGCATCGACGCGCACGATCTTCAATTCGCGGTCCATCCCCCATTGCGTGAACGGGTTGAGCAGTCGCGTGCCGACGCCGAGCACGGCGTCGGCTTCGCCCCACAGGTCGCGGCCGATCGGCAGATTGACGCTGAATGGATCTCGGTCGGTGAGCACGCCGCGTCCCCGCCGGTATGACAGCACCGGCGCTTGCAGCATCTGCGAGAGCAGAGTGACTTCGAGCGAAGCGTTTTGCGCACCGCCGCCGGCGACGATCAGAATACGTTTGGCATGCCCGAGCAACTTCGCCGCCTTGGCGATGGCGCCGCTATCAATTTGCGGCGCGCGCGGCGGCGAGGGCGCTACGATCTTGCCGACCTTGCCGCGTCGGCCCCAGACGTCGATGGCGCATTCGAGCGCCGCAGGTCCTGGCCGCCCTCTATGCATTGAGGCAATCGCCTTGGCGGTCTTGGCGGAAGCCTCCGCCGGCTTGTCGATCCGCGACGAATGATCGACCAGCCGCGCGATGATGCCGGCCTGATCCCTGATCTCGTGCAGGTGCCCTTGCGCGCGGCCGATGGCGCCAGCGGGAATTTGTCCGATCAGCGCCAGTACCGGCGCGTTCATGCCGTAAGCGGTGAGCAGCGCCGCGCCGGAGTTTAACAGGCCAGGGCCCGGCACCACCGAATAAGCTTGCGGCTTTCCGGTCGCGAGCGCCGCGCCCAGCGCCATATAGGCCGCACCCTGCTCGTGGCGGGTGTGCACGACCTTCAAGCGCTCGCCGGCGCGCGCAAAGGCGTCGAACAAATGGTCGTTATGGACGCCGGGCAGCGCATAGATCGTGTCGAGGCCGTGCGCGAGCAGCGTCTCGACCGTGGCCTCGGCGGTGCTCATGTCGCGGACGCTGGCGAGTTTGGCCATCTTCGCCTTTTTATGGGGATTTTTGGGGGATTTCGATTTGGCCATCGGCACTCCAACACGTCGCGCCATTGAGTTTGCAGATTGGCTCTGAGTCTGTCGAGGCGGCAGAAATGCCCATGGCGGGGCTTTGCCTTGACAAAGCCGACCCTGCATGCGTTTTTCGCGCGCCTTTGCCAGACCCGCGAAAACGCCTCGAATCGGCCCAAAAAGCCGCAGGATCAGCCCCGATCATGACCATGCATCGCTATCGTTCCCACACCTGCGGCGCGCTGCGCGAGAGCGACATCGGCAAGACCGTGCGGCTCTCGGGCTGGTGCCACCGCATCCGCGACCATGGCGGCGTGCTGTTCATCGACTTGCGCGACCATTACGGCATCACGCAGGTCGTGGCCGACCCCGATTCGAAAGCCTTCAAACAGGCCGAGACGCTGCGCTCGGAGTGGGTGGTGCGTGTCGACGGCAAGCTGCGGAAACGTCCGGCCGGAACCGAGAACCCGGACCTGCCGACCGGCCAGGTCGAAGTCTATATTGACGAGATCGAGGTCTTGGGCGCGGCCGCCGAATTGCCGATGCCGGTGTTCGGCGAACAGGACTATCCGGAAGAAATCCGCCTCAAATACCGCTTCCTCGATCTGCGGCGCGAGAAACTGCACAACAACATCATGCTGCGCGGCGCGGTCATCGACTCGCTGCGGCGTCGGATGAAAGAGGGCGGCTTCTTCGAATTCCAGACGCCGATCCTGACCGCCTCGTCGCCGGAAGGCGCGCGCGATTATCTGGTGCCGTCGCGCCTGCATCCGGGAAAATTCTACGCGTTGCCGCAGGCGCCGCAGCAATTCAAGCAGCTCATCATGGTGGCGGGCTTCGACCGCTATTTCCAGATCGCGCCTTGCTTCCGTGACGAGGACGCGCGCGCCGACCGTTCACCCGGCGAGTTCTATCAGCTCGATCTAGAAATGAGTTTCGTCACGCAACAGGACGTGTTCGACGCGGTCGAGCCGGTCATTCGCGGCGTGTTCGAGGAATTCGGCAAAAACCCTGACGGATCGGGCAAAGCGGTGACGTCGAAGTTTCCGCTCATTCCCTATGCCGAAGCCTTGCGCAAATATGGCACCGACAAGCCGGACCTGCGCAACCCCGTCATCATGGAAGACGTAAGCGAAGCCTTCCGCGGCTCCGGCTTCAAGATTTTCGCCAAGATTCTGGAGACACAAGGCAATGCCGTGTGGGCCGTGCCGGCCAAAAGCGGCGGCAATCGCGCCTTCTGCGACCGCATGAATTCATGGGCGCAAGGCGAGGGCCAGCCGGGCCTCGGCTATATCTTCTGGCGTGAAGGCGAGGAGGGTGGCGCCGGTCCGCTCGCCAAGAACATCGGGCCGGAGCGCACCAAACAGATCGCCGATCAACTTGGACTTGGCGTTGGCGACGCCTGTTTCTTTGCTGCCGGCAAACCGAAGGACTTCGTCAAGTTCGCAGGGCTGGCGCGTACCAAAGTCGGCGAAGAGTTGAGCCTGATCGCGCAGGATCGTTTCGACCTGTGCTGGATCGTCGACTTCCCGATGTACGAATGGAGCGAGGAAGAAAAGAAAGTCGATTTCTCGCATAACCCGTTCTCGATGCCGAACATGGGCGTCGAAGAATTTTTAGTGCTCGATCCGGCCGATACCGAGAAGCTGTTGTCGATTAACGCGTTCCAATACGACATCGTCTGCAACGGCACCGAATTGTCGTCTGGCGCCATTCGTAACCACCGTCCCGAGGTGATGAAGAAGGCCTTCGCCATTGCCGGTTACGGCGAGGACGTGCTGGAAGCGAAGTTCGGCGGCATGCTGCGCGCGCTATCGGGCGCGATGCCGCCGCACGGCGGCATCGCGCCCGGCATCGACCGCATCGTGATGCTCTTGGCGGGCGAGGAAAACCTGCGCGAGGTGGTGCTGTTCCCAATGAACCAGCGCGCCGAGGATTTGCTGATGGGCGCGCCGTCGGACGTTAGCGCCAAGCAGCTCAAGGAGCTGAATATCAGGCTCGATTTGCCGAAGAAGTGACGTCAGTCCGCCGACTGACCTGCGCCTTTCGGCGGCAGCATGGGATCAAGGCATCCTTTGCAATAAGGTGACTCGATCATGAAGCTCAAAAGCCGGTCTCTGGTGACCTCACGGGAATAGATCGGATCGCTGCCGTCGTCGTCGGTCTTGCCAGGACTGAATCGAAGGTCCTCGAGGATATCGCGACCTTCTTTGGTCGTGCCCACCGAAACGATGTTGATGCTTTTCTTCACAAGCGCCTCGCCGTGCTTGTCGTACCACAGCTGCGCCGACTGACAGATTAGCCGGCCGAGCACGCGCGACAGGCTCTTCTTTCGGTTCTTCACCGAGATGCCCGAGAGGTACCAATGCGTACCGTCCGCCTTCCCGATAATTTCTCCAGTCAGGTCGCGTTCGCTGACTTTACCGCTCAGGAGAAGCTGGTAGAAGGCTTCGGTTACCGGAAAAAACCCGACGACGGCGACCGGATTGCCATTCTGGTAGGCGGCGATAAAACCGTCGCGATAGGCATTCCACCATTCATAGAATAGTTCCTTCGAAATATTCTCACCATGTCCATAGGCTTCCTCGTCGAATTCGTAGATTGCCTGGATCTCCTGCCGCGATCGCGCCGGATGGATTCGAAAGTTTCTGTTCTCGGCTGTGCCGGAAAAAATCTTGTGCCAGCCGCGCCCAAACACCCCGGCAACCACCAACGCGAATGTGATCACGGGTGCGAGCAGCAGCTCAATAGCCTTTATCGTATCGGCGGCGTCGTCACCGAAGATGCCGTGGAGGTATTCCGAAAAATCCCGAAACCAATGCATTGTGTCGGCTCATTCGTCGCGCGATCATCACGATCGATATCTTTTTGAATTTCAGATTTTCAAAAAGATGATGAGCGTCGTGATTGTGTTCTCCGCTTTCTAGAAACGTTCGGCGTATGCCGGTGTCGGCAAGCTGCTCGATGATCCACTGCATCGCCGTGCTACCATACCCTCGGCCGCGCATCGAAGCGTCCACAACCACATCTTCGATGATGCCAAACGGCACAACGGCGCGCCGGCATGTTGTGACAAAGGCAAGTGCGACAAGCTGCCCGTCATCACGCCCTTCGATTACGCCTTGCCAAAAATCCGTTTGTGGAATGCGGTCGAGCGCCCCTCCGAGTCTTTCGGCGATTTCGCCATAGAGCACATCGCCGATGTCGGTGGCCCATTCGCTAGGCGACTTTGCGCGATAGCCTTGATGCTCCGCATGCGAAATGTAGGACGATGTAAGGCCAGCCTGAAAAAACCGCGCAAGCGAACTAGCGTCCGAGCGGCTGTCGGCGATTGAAAATCTGATCAAGCCCATCCCCTGGCTAATTGTGACGAGGGCAGTATCATACAACCATCGGTATACATGCAAGAGATTCGGACGGGCCGGTCTCTCGGCGCGTCACTTCTCCGGCAGCGGAATGAACTCGATCTCATCGCCCGGCACCTTGCTGAAATGCCCGGCCTTCCATTCTTCTTTCGCCTGCTTGATGCGTTCCTTGCGCGAGGAGACGAAATTCCACCAGATGTGGCGCGGGCCATCCATCGGCGCGCCGCCGACCAGCACGAAATGCGCGTCGGTTGTGGCGATGACGGTGAGCTTGTCGCCGGGTTTGAACACCAGCAGGCGTCCAGCTTCGAACTTGTCGCCGGCGATATCGATCGTGCCTTCGATCACATAAAGCGCGCGCTCCTCGTGGTCGCCGTCGATCGGCAATTTCGATCCGGCCTTCAACACCACATCGCCGAACATTGTTTCATGCACCACCGGCACCGGCGACGATTGCCCGTAAAGCTGCCCGACCACCACGCGCACGTTCTTGCCATTTTCCTGAATCATCGGAAATTCGCTGGCCTCGTGATGCGCAAAGCCGGCGTCCATTTCCTCTTTGTCCTTCGGCAAGCCCACCCACATTTGCAGACCATGAATAGGACTTCCGGTCGTGCGCAGCGCCGTGTCCGTCCGTTCGGAATGAACGATACCGCGCCCGGCGGTCATCCAGTTTACTTCGCCCGGCTTGATCGCGGCGGCGGTGCCAAGCGAATCCCGGTGCATGATCTCGCCGTCGAACAGATAGGTGACGGTGGCGAGCCCGATGTGCGGATGCGGGCGCACGTCGAGCCCGCTGCCGGCGCGGAATTCGGCCGGCCCGAAATGGTCGAAAAAAATGAAGGGCCCGACCATGCGGGAACGTGCCGACGGCAGCGCGCGCCTAACCGAAAAGCCGTCGCCGAGATCGACCGTGCGCGGCACCACCACATGCGCGATCGCATCGCAGCTATATTTGTCGCCCGCTTCCGGGTCTTTGCCGGGAAAGAAACTCATGGCCGTCCTCCTGCGCGCCGTTCGGCATTGCACCTATCATCGCTACACTGAACATATTCCACATAGCATTTTATGTGAATAGTTCTCGTACCTTAGCCTGCTTCTCTGACATTTTAACCAATCGCTAACCATAGCGCGCCGGCGGCCGCATTATTCCGCGTTATGCAAGATTACGCTGCCTTAAGCTTAAGCCGGTCTTTACGGCGGCATGGCTCATTACCCGTCACACTAGGGCGCAGTGGTCAGCCGGAGCCGGAATGGGTTTGTTTGTGCGCGCATTCACGCGTCAGAATATTGTTGCGATCGCGGTCGGCGTTCTGGTCGCCGGGACGCCGCTGGTCACATTCAATTTCTGGCTGGGCGGCGTGATCGAGCGGCAAGGTCAGCAGGAGGCCGACGGCTCGGCCCGGCGCGCCATCGCGCTTGCCGATCAGCGCCTCGACCAGGTGATGAGAGTGCTCGATCGCCTGGCCGCGCTCAAGACCGATGGCTGCGGATCGAGCCAGATCGCGGCCATGCAGCAGGCCGCCTTCGTGACGCCGCCGATCAAGGAAGTCGCGATCCTCGGTCCCGCCGGCGAAGTCCTGTGCGGCAATCGCAATATCTTCGCCATACAGCGCCGTTTGCTCTCGTCCGAGCCGCTCACCGGCGCGGCGGACTATTCGCTCGACGTCATTCAGCTCGCCGACGAACAGCAGATGGTTCAATTGCGCCGCGCCGTGGGCCAGAGCAAGAACCAGTTGGCGGCGCTGGTGCCGGCAGCCTTATTTTTGCCGCAGGTTTCGCACCAGGACGAGACGCCCGGCGCTTACGTGCAGATCGAAACCCGCGAAGGCGTCTCCATCGGCGAAAGCGGAAGCCGTCCCACCGATCATTACGGCGACATGTCCGTCGCCGCGCAGCAGTCCGGCAAATTCGGTTTTACGGTCGAAGTGATGACACCGCGCGGCAGCGTCATTGCCGGCCACAGCGACCTGAAATGGTTTGGCCTGTTCATCACCGGGGTCATCATGGTGATCCTGGCCGGCTTCGGCATGATGATGCCCCAGCGCAACGTCGACAATCCGGTCGCCGAGCTTGAGCGTGCGCTCGCCGCCGGCGAATTCGTGCCTTACTACCAGCCCATCGTCGATATCCGATCCGGTCAATTGCGCGGCGCCGAAGTGCTGGTGCGCTGGCGCAAAGCCGACGGCTCGCTGGTGCTGCCCGGCTCCTTCATTCCGCTGGCGGAATCGAGCGGGCTGATCCGGGCGATGACCTTCGACTTGATGCGGCGGGTATGCGTCGAGGCAGGCCCATCCATCGGCCGCCGCCCGGCCTTGAAGATATCGTTTAATTTCGCCGGCATGCTGTTTGCCGACGAGACCATCATTCGCGACGTGCGCAATACTTTCGCGCTGTCGCCGATCAAGCTGTCGCAGGTGGTGCTGGAAGTGACCGAGCGCGACCCGATCGAAAATTTCACGCTGACGCGGCAGGTGATAGCGGGCTTGCAAGGCCTCGGCGTGCGCATCGCCATCGACGATGGCGGTACCGGCCACAGCGGCTTGTCCTATATGCTCAAGCTCGGCGTCGACATCATCAAGATCGACAAGATGTTCGTCGATGCCATCGGCACCGACCGTAACTCCACCACCATTGTCGAAACCTTGATCGACCTTGCGCACAACATGCGCATGGACGTGGTTGCCGAGGGCGTCGAGAATTTCGAGCAGGTCATGCACCTGCGCGAACTCGGCATCCGTTCGGCGCAGGGTTATGTATTCGCGCCGCCGCTGCCGGGCTCCGCCTTTCTGCAACTGGTCGAGGCAATGGATACGCTCGGCAGCGAAAGCGAGGACGAGGGCGAAGATCAGGTCGTGCTGATGCCGAACGACCGCGTCGCCGCTGCCTGACGGCGAAAGCGCGCTGCGTTTCCAGGCGCCACTGCGGCTGATCGTGACGGCCGTGCGTTCGACATGAAAAAGGGCGGCCTCGCGGCCGCCCAAGTCGAAACGCCACGCGGGAGGAACCTCGCAAAACGGGCTGGCGAGCGACCGAATCACATCGGCGATTAGATTTGCACCGACAATTGAGATCAGGGTGCAAGCAATCGACTCGACTAAACGTCGTCTCTGCCGGCCCGCGTGACTAAAATTCAAACATAGGAGGCCATGTGCCTCACGATTCGTCAATTAAATTTATCGGTTTTGTGACCGCGGCAAGCTGCCTGGAAAAACCCGCTATTCCGATGCCAATTCGGTTTCGATCGCGACAATAAGGCCGGGATCGTTGGGTTCGACCGCCGAAGTGAAGGCCGCTTTCAAGCGGCCGTCGCGCCCGATTAGATACTTGTGAAAATTCCAGCGCGGCGCGTCCGCTGGTCGCTCGAGCGCGGCCCAGCGGTAGAACGGATGCGCGTCCTTGCCTTTGACCGCCAGCTTCTGGGTGAGCGGAAAGTCGATGTGGTATTCGTCATGTGCCGTCTTGACGATATCGCCGGCGCCGCCCGGCTCCTGGCCGCCGAAATCGTTCGACGGCACGCCAAGAATGATCAGGCCGCGCTCGCGGTAGCGCGCCCACAACGCTTGCAGGCCGGCATATTGCGGGGTGTAGCCGCAAAGGGACGCGGTATTGACCACCAAAATCGGCCGCCCGGCAAAAGACGAAAGCGCGATGTCCTTGCCGTCGAGCGATTTGAAGCTAAAGGCATAAGCGGTGATGTGGCTCATGCCGGGTGGTTTGCCGCCGATGGGACTACGGCCTTGCGCCTGCGCGACTACGCAGCCGCTCAGCAAGGCTAGTCCGATTATCAGACAATGGCGATGGCCTATCATCGCGGCATTATAGCGTGAAAGTTATGCGCCTGGCGAAGGCCAGGGCACAATTCGGCGTGATTGCTCGCGCCGACGGGTGGGCGGCCTGTCGCCGACTGGCTTGGGCTAAAGCGGTGGCGAAAGGAGCCGGCTCAACGCGACTGCGCCGCCTACAGTTTTTGGGGGCGTGGGCGCGCGCGCTCTAGCCGGCTCCTTCCTTGGCGTGCCTGCGAATTTCTCCGAAAGTTTTTAATCCGCGCCGGGATCCATACCGGGCAGGAGTTTTCGGCCATCGCACGCTACGCTGCCGCAAACACAACCCTAGTCTCGAACGAATAATCGCAGGTATCGCAATGCCACAAATGCCGCGCATATCCGGAGTCAACCCATTCGGACCATTCCGGCATGACGATCGGCTCGCCGCATTGCGCGCATGACACCCCCGAGCGCGCGCGCGAAATCGTATATGATTTCTTGCGCGGCAATCGGATAGTGGCGTGGACGTTTACTTGCATGATGTTTCCCTTGAGCAATCCCTTTTCCCCGTACGCGTTGCGAAAAGGATACCTAGAGCTTCGAAGGAATGAAGCAGCATCACTGACATAACTCGCGCGAAGCTCATGCAACATCGCGCGAATTGAGTTCAATTTGTAAATTTAAGTTGTCATTGTGTGGGCGTGCGAATTGCGGCTTCGCTATTCTGGCAATGAAAATAACGCCTTGGAAAAACCGCGGACGCGGGCGCGAACACGAAAGTGTGAAGACGGAAAAATCCGGTCGGAAATTATTTTTTTTCGATTGAGACGCCAGCGGGGCCGATGTTCAAGTGCACGCCCTTTGGCTCGCGGTTGTCGTCGTATACTTTGTAACCGAGGGTCGCCACCACCACGCACAAAGCGCCAACGGTAATGAGCAGGATGTTGCGGTTAATCGGCATATGGCCCCCTGATATTGTTGCCGCCGATAACGGCGCAATGGGAACTTTGTTCCGTGCGCGGTTATGCGCGGCGAACATCGCCATGGCGGCCTTGTAACGGTGAGGCGCGATTTGCCATTATACCGCCGATGAGCCCGACCACCGTCAAACCGAGGACCACGGCGAAAACGAAGACGGCGACCAAAACGCAACGGCCGCCGCTGTGGAAGGTGATTCTCCTCAACGACGATTTCACGCCGCGCGAATTCGTGGTCGAAGTGCTCAAGGCGGTCTTCCGCCTCAACGAAAGCCAGTCCTATCGCGTGATGATCACCGCGCACCAGAAGGGCGCCTGCGTGATCGCGGTCTATGCCAAGGACGTCGCCGAGACGAAGGCGAAGGAAGCAACCGAACTCGGCAAGACGAACGGCTTCCCGTTGTATTTTACAACCGAGAAAGAAGAATAAGGATTAAGCGGTTGCAGCCGCCGAAAGAGAAGGCGGCGGCGTAACCTCAAGGCTGCGCGGCCATGCGCTCGGCCAGCGTGAGCAACGCGCGCGTGCGCACGCGCAGAGCGTCGGCGCGCTGGGCGTTCAGCGTGCGTCCGACCACGAGCATTTGCAGCCGCAGCAACTTGCCGGTGACGTTCATGGTGCTCACGACCGTGACCTGGGCGCCGCCGTCGTCCGGCTCGATGGTATAGTCGGTGCGGCCGAGCCAGTCATAGGTTTCCGTTTCCAGGAGCAGGTGGCGCGGCGCGTCCGCCTCGATCACGCGGTATCCTTTGGCAAAACCATCGCCGAATTCTTTGCGAAGAGTTCGGACCAGCGTGTTGCTATTTTTTCGACGGATCTCCCCGTCGTGGTCCCGGTGCCGATTGTCTAGTCCTGGCTGCTTCATATTCAACTCCTACTGATAAATACCGGCCGCCGGGTACGCCCGGCGGCGCCACAAGTTTCCTTTCACATAGCGGTCAAACCGCCCGTTTTCCCGCCTTTAAGTCTCACCGCCGCCGCGCCAAAAATCACCGTCATCTTCGTCACCGTCTTGTTATGCTCGGGGACACAACACTACCAACTGAGCTCTGCCCCTCACGAACACCCGCTCGTCCCGCCACACGTATCGCACTTCATGCAGGTGCCATTGCGCACTAGCGTGAAGTTGCCGCATTCGCCGCAGCTATCGCCTTCATAGCCTTTGGCTTTCGCTTCGGCGCGGCGCTCGGAAGCCGTCGGCTGCGCTTCGGCTTTTGCTTGCGGCTCGGCTTGCGTGCGCGTCTCAAGCTGCTGCGCCGGCGAGAGCTTGCCTTCCGACTCCTGCTTGAGCGCCGTCGCCCCTTGCAGTTCGCCGCGGGCGCTGCCGCCGGAGAAAGCGGTGACGTTAGACACCGAACCCCGGCCGGCTTCGCCGGCCGACCCTCCCCCCGCAGGGGAGGGTGAAGAGACCACCGACAGCTTGTCGGTGCGCGAGCGCGTCAGGCCCTTGGAGATCATGCTGGGCGCCGCCTTGCCTTCGGTTTCGCCCTTGCCCAGCGCATCGAAGCCGCCTTCGCTCGGATCGACATGGGCGAGGTCGAAGCGTTCGAGGTAGCTCACCGCCAGTTCGCGGAACACGTAATCCAGGATCGAGGTGGCGTATTTGATCGAGTCGTTGCCCTGCACCGGGCCCTGCGGCTCGAAGCGCGTGAAGGTGAAGGCGTCGACATATTCCTCCAGCGGCACGCCATATTGCAGGCCGAGCGAAATCGCGATCGCGAAGTTGTTGAGCAGCGAGCGCAACGCCGCGCCTTCCTTGTGCATGTCGACGAAGATTTCGCCGATGCGGCCGTCGTCATATTCGCCGGTGCGCAGGTAAATCTTGTGGCCGCCGACAACGGCTTTTTGCGTGTAGCCCTTGCGGCGGGCCGGCAGCTTCTCGCGCTCGCGCAGCACGGTGATGCGCTCGACGATTCGCTCGACGACCTTTTCCGACATCGCCGCGGCGCGCGCCGCGTTCGGCTGGGCGACGAAGGCTTCGACGGCGTCATCCTCGTCGTCATCGTCGGCGATGAGCTGCGAGTTGAGCGGCTGGCTGAGCTTCGAGCCGTCGCGGTAAAGCGCATTGGCCTTCAGCGCCAGACGCCAGGACTGCATATAGGCTTCCTTGCAGTCCTCGACGGTGGCGTCGTTCGGCATGTTGATGGTCTTGGAGATCGCGCCCGAGATGAAGGGCTGCGCCGCCGCCATCATCTTGATGTGGCTCTCGACCGAGAGATAACGCTTGCCGATCTTGCCGCAGGGATTGGCGCAGTCGAACACCGGATAATGCTCGGCCTTGAGGTGCGGCGCGCCTTCAACGGTCATGGCGCCGCAGACATGGATGTTGCAGGCCTCGATCTCGCGTTTGGTGAAGCCGAGCGCGGCGAGCAGGTCGAAGGTGGGCGAGGCGAGCGCTTCGGCGTCGAGGCCGAGCGTGTCGCGGCAGAAGGCTTCACCAAGCGTCCACTTGTTGAAGGCGAACTTGATGTCGAAGGCGGTCGGCAGCGCCTTTTCGACCTTGGCCAGCACCTCGTCGGTGAAGCCTTTGGCCTTGAGCGTCGTGTGGTTGATGCCGGGAGCCTGGCCGAGATTGCCATGGCCGACGGCATAGACCTCGATCTCGCCGATCTGGCTTTCCGAATAGCCGAGCGTGCGCAGCGCCTCGGGCACGGCGCGGTTGATGATCTTCCAGTAGCCGCCGCCGGCGAGCTTCTTGAACTTCACCAGCGCGAAGTCGGGCTCGATGCCGGTGGTGTCGCAATCCATCACCAGACCGATGGTGCCGGTCGGCGCGATCACGGTGGCTTGGGCGTTGCGATAGCCGTGCTTCTCGCCGAGCTCAATGGCGCGGTCCCAGGCGGCTTTCGAATGCGCGACCAGCGCCTTGTCCTTGACGGCGGCGTGGTCGAGCGGCACCGGCGGCGTCGCCACCTTCTCGTAGCCATTGCGCTCGTTGTAAGCCGCGCGGCGATGGTTGCGCATCACGCGCAGCATGTGCTCGCGGTTTTTCTTGTAGCCGGGGAAGGGGCCGAGCTTTTCCGCCATCTCGGCCGAAGTCGCGTAGGAGATGCCGGTCATGATCGCGGTCAGCGCGCCGGCATAGGCGCGGCCTTCGTCCGAGTCATAGGGAATGCCGGAGGTCATCAAGAGGCCGCCGATATTGGCGTAGCCCAAGCCGAGCGTGCGGAATTCGTAACTCTGCTGGGCGATTTCCTTGGACGGGAATTGCGCCATCAGCACCGAGATTTCCAGCACCACGGTCCACAGACGCACCGCGTGCTCGTAAGACTCGATCTCGAACGCGCCGGTGTCCTTGTTGCGGAACGTGAGAAGGTTCAGCGAGGCGAGGTTACAGGCGGTGTCGTCGAGGAACATGTATTCCGAGCACGGATTGGAGCCGCGGATTGGGCCGGACGCCGGGCAGGTGTGCCAGTCATTGACGGTGGTGTGATATTGCAGGCCGGGATCGGCGCAGGCCCAGGCGGCGTTGCCGATTTTTTCCCACAGCTCGCGCGCCTCAACGGTTTTACAGATCTTGCCGTTCTTGCGGAACGTCAGGTCCCACTTGCCGTCGGCCTCGACCGATTTGAGGAATTCGTCGGTGACGCGCACCGAGTTGTTCGAGTTCTGGCCGGAGACGGTGAGGTAGGCGTCCGAATCCCAATCGGTGTCGTAGATCGGGAAGTCGATGTCCTTGTAGCCTTGCTTCGCAAACTGGATGACGCGCTTGATCAGGTTGTCCGGAACGTATGCGCGGCGGGCAAGCTTGATCTCGCGCTTCAGCGCCGGGTTCTTCTCCGGCATGAAGCAGTCGTCGCCCGAACCTTCGCAGTTGACGCAAGATCGCATCACCGCCTTGAGGTGCTTCTGGTTGATTTTGGAGCCGGTGACCAGCGCCGCCACCTTCTGTTCTTCCTGCACCTTCCAGTCGATGTATTTCTCGATATCGGGATGATCGACGTCGACGATCACCATCTTGGCGGCGCGCCGCGTGGTGCCGCCCGACTTGATCGCGCCGGCGGCGCGGTCGCCGATCTTGAGGAAGCTCATCAGGCCGGACGACTTGCCGCCGCCCGACAGGCGTTCGCCTTCGCCGCGCAGGTTGGAGAAGTTGGTGCCGGTGCCGGAGCCGTATTTGAACAAACGGGCTTCACGCACCCACAGGTCCATGATGCCACCTTCGTTCACCAGGTCGTCGCTGATGCTTTGGATAAAGCAGGCGTGCGGCTGCGGGTGCTCGTAGGAGGATTTCGACTTGGTCAGCTTGCCGGTCTGGAAGTCGACATAGAAGTGGCCCTGGCTCGGGCCGTCGATGCCGTATGCCCAATGAAGTCCGGTGTTGAACCATTGCGGCGAGTTCGGCGCGCACATTTGATTCGCGAGCATGAAACGCAGTTCGTCGAAGAAGGCCTGCGCGTCTTCTTCCGCGTCGAAATAGCCGCCCTTCCAGCCCCAATAGGTCCAGGTGCCGGCCAGCCGGTCGAACACCTGCTTGGACGAATGCTCGCCGATGTAGCGCTCTTTTTCGGGTAGCGCGCTCAGCGCCTCCTCGTCGGCGACCGAGCGCCACAGGAAGGAGGGGACGGTGTTCTCTTCGACCTTCTTGAGAAGAGCCGGCACGCCCGCCTTGCGGAAATACTTCTGCGCCAACACGTCGGAGGCGACCTGCGACCAGAATTCCGGCACCTCGACATTGTCCAGCTTGAAGACAATGGAGCCGTCCGGATTCTTGATCTCGGAGGTGGTCAGCCGGAATTCGAGCCCGGCATAAGCTTGAGCCGCATCCTTGGTATAGCGCCGTTCAATCCGCATATTTCAGTCCCCAATTTCAGGGCGGCGGTGGACCGCCGTCGATTATTTCAGACGGACCTGTCCCTGTCCGCCCAAACTGCTCGTCTCGCTGTTCGACTACCTACTCAGTTAAGCCCGGCGCTCTGATGTGGCACCGCTTACTCCCGGGGTTTTGAAGCCCGGCACACCGCCATCTTTCAGTCCAAACGCACAGACCTTCCCGGTCCCAAACGCCATTTCTGGCGCGGGTGATGAACACGACATCGCGTGTTTGAAGGCCCGGAGGGAACTAAAACTCACCCGCACCGAACTGATCTAAAGCTAAGTGGACTCGCACCCGTCGTCAACAACAGATAGTGGGTATGGGTAACTAAATCCCTAAATCTTGTGTCTCTGGGTGGATTTCGGGGACAACGCGATGCGAAACCGAAGTCAGTATTGAGCCAGAATCCCGCTCCGGGAAGCGTTTTTCTTGAGGCCTGAATGTAGGTTTCGATGCCTACATGGATGACGGAAAAATGACGTGAAATAGGGATTGCTGGCGACCCACAGGATATTTCCTCCCGCAAAGGTGCGGGGATAAAGCCGGGATAAAGTCGGCAAAGCCGGTTCCGGAGTCGCTGATTCTCAAAAGCCGCTCAGTGGCTTAGACGGCGTCGGTGGGCATGGGGAGAGCGGGATAAGGTTACACCCGCCTGTGAATGCAACGGCGCCGCGTGTTGGACTGGAATTTGGCAGTCAGGCCACCAGACAGCAGCGCCAATAGGAAAAGGCGGGCCCTTGTGAGGCCCGCCTTTTTACACCGGCACTGTCATTCCAGAATTTCTTCGAACCTGGCATCTGGCAGCGCTTCCGGTCCGGATTGCCCGACTCGTTGGCGGCGCAGTTGAATTCCTAGGCAGCCTAACTGCAACAACCGGGCAAACGCAATATCGGCGGTAAAGGATGTGCGATGGCCCGGGCGCCGTGGGCTTAAGATCGGCCGGTGGTTTCGGCTTTGGCACGAGTTTTCTCTTGGCTCTCGGCCTTGCCGGAATCGGCCCGGTCGCGCAGGCGCGGCAAGTCCTTTTCGCTGCCGGCCGCCTCGTCGAAGCCGATTTCGGCACGCTGCGTCGGCAGCGCCTCAGGATGTTCGCGCTGGAGGAAATCGATCAGCTTTTCGCGCACCTCGCAGCGCAGATCGAACGCGTTGCCGGCCGAACTCGCGCTCATCAGGCAGCGCAGTTCGATGGTGCGTTCCTTGGCTTCGGTTACTTGCAAGCTGACCACCTTGCCGTCCCACAGCTTCGATGCCTTGACAATTTCATTGAGTTTGTCGCGGATAATGCCGACCGGTGCGCGGTAATCGACATAAATGAAAGATGTGCCGATCAGCGAGGCGCTTTCGCGCGTCCAGTTCTGGAACGGCTTTTCAATGAAATAAGTGAGCGGGACGATCAGCCGCCGCCAATCCCACAGCCGGACCACGACATAAGTGGCGGTGATTTCCTCGATCCACCCCCATTCGTTTTCCACGACCACCTGGTCGTCGAGACGGATCGGCTGTGTCATCGCCAGTTGCACGCCGGCAAACAAGTTCGACAGTACCGGGCGGGCGGCAAGACCGGCCACGATGCCGGCAACGCCGGCGGAGGCGAACAGGCTCACGCCATATTGGCGCACCGGCTCGAAGGTCATCAGGCAGGCGCCGATGGTGACGATCACCACCAGCACCTCGGCAGTGCGTAGCAATAGGCGCACCTGCGTGAAATGCTTGCGCGCCAGAAGATTATCGTCGGTATCGATGCGGAATCGAAGCAGATAGAGATCGGCGCCGATGCGCAAAGCGGTGATCGCCGCCCAGCCGATCAGGATGATCACCGCGATCAGCAACAGCCGCGCCAGCCAATCGGCGGTGTCGGGATCGAACGGGGCCACCGGGATCGCGATGATCATGGCCAGGATGACCAGCGCCAGCCTCGTGACGCTGCGCATCTGCGTGAATACGGACAGCGCGTAAGGATAGCGATTTGCCAGCATCATGCGCAAAAGCCGCCGCACATTCCGGTGTAGCGAATAGGCGATCGCGACGGCCAGCAGCACAATCATTATGGCCACCACCGGATTGGGCAGCCAAGCGAGCCATGCGGTGACGGTGGTGAGGGTGGAGCGGAGCGTATTCATCACGATGATGGCCATCCAGAATGAGCGTCAAATTATGGTGTTTCCGCGCATCTCGCGCGCTGGACATCGGGTCCGGGAGGTGGCAGAACGCCGCTTCCCCAATGGAAATGCACGGCGGCGATGAAAAGTTTCCTGCTGAAACTGTTCACCTGGTGGAATTCGCAGACCTTCGGCACCCAGTTCTGGACCTGGCGCCATGGCGAAGCGGTCGGCTCCGACGAATTCGGCAACACCTACTATCGCACCAAGGGTGGCAAGATCGACCCCACGCTGCTGATGGAGCGCCGCTGGGTGATCTACAACGGCTATGCGGAAGCCTCGAGCGTGCCGCCGCCCTGGCATGGCTGGCTGCACCATACGGTCGACACGCCGCCGACGCAGGAAAGCTACCGCAGTCGCGATTGGGAAAAGCCGCACCGGCCCAATATGACCGGCACGCCCGCCGCGCTGCGCCCGCCTGGCTCGACGCTGGCGCAAGGCCGTCGCCCGAAAGCGACCGGCGACTACAAGGCCTGGAACCCTTGAGCGATTTTAAAGCGTCCGAACGGCGACCTGATCTGACCCAAATTTGGCCGTCAGCGCCGCCCTTCCGCCGCCGCATTCGCCATGTTAACCGGACGCCGACATGGCGCGAATTTACCTCACGGGCAGTACGCTTGCGACCGTCGCGCTGATCGTTGCGGCGCCGGCTTTCGCGCAATTCGGCTCGATCTTTTCGGATTCGCCGCCGCGCCCGCCCGCCAATGTGCCGGGCCAACAGCAAGACCTGCCACCGGCCGATCTCAACCGGACGCCCGATTTCCGCAGCGACGTTCAAGTGCAGCGTCCGAACTTGCGCGGCGCCGACCAGCCGCCGGCGCAGCCGTTGCCGCCGGCGATGAGCCTGCCTCCTTCCAGCCGTCCGGGTGCCGGCACCGTCCAGTCGCAGGAATTGCCGCCGCCGCCGGGCACGACCGCAGCGCCGCCGCGGCAGCCGCCGATCCAAAACGTGCCGCAGCAGGGCGCCGCGCCGGTCGCGTCCGGGCAAGCGGCTGCGCCTAATCCTTTGCCCGGGCCGCCATCCGGCACCGGCCGGCCGCGCGCGCCCGGACAACCCGCCGACGCCTCGGCGCAGCCGGGCGACGAAGTTGTGGTCGAGCCGCCGCCCCAGCGCATCGGCAATCCGACCGCGGTATTTTCCGGTCTCGATAAGATCACCGGCCGCATCATCTCGTTCGACGTCGCTATTAACGAGACCGTTCAGTTCGGCGCGTTACAGGTGACGCCGCGCGTCTGTTACTCGCGGCCACCGACCGAGACGCCGAATACCGATGCTTTTGTCGAGGTCGACGAGGTGACGCTGTCGGGCGAGATCAAGCGCATTTTCTCCGGCTGGATGTTTGCCGCCAGTCCCGGGCTGCACGCGATCGAACACCCGATTTACGACGTGTGGCTGACCGAGTGCAAAGGCGGACAAAATCCGAATGTCGCCGATGCTGGCGAATCCGAGCCCGCGCCGAAGAAGCCGTTGCGCACGCCGCCACCGAGGCCGCGACGGTAACGGCCATTATTCGCGTTGAAGGATCGCCAGCGCTTCGTCACCGCTGACTGGTCTGTCGAGCGGCAGCGCGCCGAAGTCGGCCTCGCCCTCGATCGCTTCTTCCAGCAGACGGTGATAACGTTTCTTGAGCACCTCGACGGCGCCGAAGATCTTGAGATGATCGGTGACGTATTGGGTGTCGCATAATTTGAAATGGCCGGCGCGCAGTCGCGCAATCAAGTGCACCAGCGCAATCTTGGAGGCGTCGCGCGCGCGTTGAAACATGCTTTCACCGAAGAAGGCTCGCCCAAGAGAAACACCATACAGACCGCCAACCAGATCGTTGCCGTCATAAACCTCGACGGTATGGCAATGGCCGAGGTCAAACAGGCCACGATAGATTTTGCGGATGCGCGTGTTAATCCAGGTGCGGGCGCGCCCGTCTGCTGGCTCAGCGCAGCCATCGATGACGGCGTCGAAATCGCGGTTCACGTGCACGCTGAGGGGTGTGGTGCGTACCGTGCGGGCAAGCCGCGCCGGCACATGGAACCCGGTGAGCGGAATGATGCCGCGCAATTCCGGCTCGATCCAATAGAGCGCCGGATCGTCGGCATTCTCCGCCATCGGGAAGATGCCGCAGGCATAGGCCTTCAGCAGCACCTGCGGGGTGATTTCGATGAAGGTATTTTCGCGGTTGGCCATGGTTTCTGCACGCGTCAGTCCGGCGATCTTAACGTTTCATTGACCATAACGGGAGCAACTTTTCGATAAGGTTGAACATAATACCATTCAGTAGGTTGGCGAACGAACATAACCCGGAAGATTGGCCGCTGGAATATTGCTAATGGGACGAGCAATGGCACCGATCGCGGTCTTGCTGGTGGAAGATGAGGCCATGATCAGCGAACTGGTTGCCGACGCGCTCAGCGAACAGGGCTTCGCGGTGCACGAGGCGGCAACCGGCAATGAGGCGCTGCGCTATATCGACTCGGGCGCCGCCATCGACGTGCTGTTCACAGACGTCAACCTGCCGGGTGGGATCGACGGCACTGAACTCGCCATCCGTGTTCGCGAGTTGCGGCCGGATTTGCCAATCGTCTATGCCTCGGGACGCTATAACGCCGCCGGCCTTGGGCGCATGGTGACGCGCTCGGTGTTCGTAGCCAAACCCTACAATCCCTCCGACGTCGGCATATTGCTGGCGCGGCTGACCGAAGGCCTCGGCGTGACACATTGAGCGAGCGGTGCGCTTCAGCCCTCCATCCCGCCTTTGGCGAGGAACTGCTCAAGCCAATGAATATGATAGTTGCCGTCGATGATGTCGGCTTCGCGCACCAACGCCCGGAACAACGGCAACGTTGTTTCGATGCCGTCAACCACGACTTCATCCAGCGCGCGCTTGAGCCGCATCAAAGCTTCGGTGCGGGTCTTGCCGTGCACGATCAGCTTGCCGACCAGTGAATCGTAATAGGGTGGGATCGTGTAGCCTTGATAGACGGCGCTATCGATGCGCACGCCGAGACCGCCGGGCGCGTGATAGTGCAAAATCTTGCCGGGCGAGGGGCGGAACGACACCGGATTTTCTGCGTTGATGCGGCACTCGATGGCATGGCCGAGAAAGTGAATGTCGCTCTGCTTGAGCGTTAGATCGGCGCCGGCGGCGACACGAATTTGTTCGAAGATCAAATCGATGCCGGTGATCATTTCGGTGACCGGATGTTCGACCTGGATGCGCGTGTTCATTTCGATGAAATAGAACTCGCCATCCTCATAAAGAAATTCGACGGTCCCGACACCGAGATATTGGATATCGCGCATGGCTTTCGCCACGGTCTCGCCGATCTTGTCGCGCGCCGGCACGTTGAGGGCGGGCGAGGGGCTTTCCTCCAGCACCTTCTGATGCCGGCGTTGCAGCGAACAGTCGCGCTCGCCGAGATGGATGGCGTTGCCCTTGCCGTCGCCCAGCACCTGAATTTCGATGTGGCGCGGCCGGCCTAGATATTTTTCGATATAGACGGCGTCGTCGCCGAAGGCGGCCTTGGCTTCGGAGCGCGCCGTCGACAGCGCCGTCGAGAGTTCTTCCGGCGCCTTGGCGACCTTCATGCCGCGTCCGCCGCCACCGGCCGCGGCCTTGATCAGAACCGGATAGCCGATTTCGTTGGCGACTTTGGCGGCTTCGCGGTCGTCGGTAATGCCGCCATCGGAGCCGGGCACGACCGGAATACCAAGGCGTTTGGCGGTGAGCTTGGCCTCGATCTTGTCGCCCATAATACGGATGTGTTCGGATTTCGGGCCGATGAAATGCAGTCCGTGGTCGCTGAGGATTTCGGCGAAGCGCGCGTTCTCGGACAGAAAGCCGTAGCCGGGATGCACCGCATCGGCGCCCGTAATTTCGCAAGCCGAGAGAATGGCCGGGATGTTCAGATACGAGTCCTTGGCCGCCGGCGGGCCGATGCAGACGCTCTCGTCGGCAAAGCGCACATGCATGGCGTCGGCGTCGGCGGTGGAATGGACCGCGACCGTCTTGATGCCGAGCTCCTTGCAAGCGCGCAGCACGCGAAGCGCGATCTCGCCGCGGTTGGCGATAAGGATTTTATCGAACATTCGTTCTCCTTCACCTCTCCCCGTGCTTACGGGGAGAGGTCGACTTCCGAGCGAAAGCGAGGGAGTCGGGTGAGGGGCTTCTTCGGAGAGTTTGCGTATCCAACTCGCCCCTCATCCGGCTTGCCGCTGACGCGGCTCGCCACCCTCTCCCCGCATGCGGGGAGAGGCAAGAAAGCTACTCGATAATCACCAGCGGTTCGCCAAATTCGACCGGCTGGCCGTCCTCGAACAAAATTTGGATGACGGTGCCCGACCGCGGCGCCGGGATCTGGTTCATTGTTTTCATCGCTTCGATGATTAGCAGCGTGTCGCCGGTCTTCACGGACTGGCCGATGTCGATGAAGGGCTTGGCGCCAGGCTCGGCCGCGCCGTAAGCGGTGCCGACCATCGGCGAGATGACGACGCCGGGATGCTTGGCCGGATCGATTGGGGCGGAGACGGATTCAGCGACCGTCTGTGGCGTGACGGGAGCCGCACGCGGGGCAGGCGCTGCCGGGACGGCAGCGACGCCACGGGCGACGCGCACGCGCTGCCCGTTCTGCTCGATCTCGATTTCGGTCAGGCCGGTTTCGTCCAGGAGCTTGGTCAACTCGAGGATCAAAGCGTGGTCGACCAGAGGTGGCTTAGGCGATTTGGCCATTGCTTCTTCCGACTTTTTCCTTGCGCATGACCGTGTCCGAAAATCGGTATCCCGATTTTCACAATCATGCGCTCCTACTTTTCCTCGGCGCCGATCATGCCAGCAAGCCCGGTGACCGCGAGCGCGTAACCTTCGATGCCGAAGCCGGCCATCACGGCCTTGGCCGCTTTCGAGACGTAAGAGTTCTGTCGAAAACTTTCGCGCGCGTGAATATTGGTGATATGCAGTTCGATCACTGGCGCCTTCATCATCAACAGCGCGTCCAGAATGGCAATTGAGGTGGTGGTGTAGGCGGCCGGATTGATGATGAGGCCGGCCGCTTTTGTCGCCAGCGCTTCCTGAATCCAGTCGACCAGTTCGCCCTCATTGTTGGATTGGCGGAATTCGACCTCAAGAGAGAACCGTTTCGCGGTGGCGCGGGTGAGCTTTTCCACCTCGGAGAGCGTTGCGGTGCCATACTTCTCCGGCTCGCGCGTGCCGAGCAGATTGAGGTTGGGTCCGTTGAGGACGAAAATCGTCTTGCTGGAATCGGGTTGTGCCATGGTGTCCCGGCGAGGTTTCGCGCGCCCTGAGCAATGCGCGCAACACTGTGGCGCTTTATAGGGGGCCAAGGCGGGAAGGGGAAGCCCGCAGCCAAGCCCCCGTGGTATTTAGACAAAACCGGCTTGCGGGGCGACTTCCTGAAGACTGAGCGCCGGCTCGCCGTTAACCTTTAGCCCGGCACCACCGGTGAAATTTACCCGCCCAGGCGCAACCGCAGCGTCTTGAGATTGTCGGCTGCCGCGCGCCGGGTCTCGGGCGAATGCACAATCTCCGCGATGGCCTCGTCGCGCGGCTTGCCGGGGAACAGTTCGCGCAGCGCGGCGGTCAGCACCTCCTCCTCATTGGCGGTTTCAAGGCCGTGTTGCGTGACCGCGAAACTCGAAACCACGATCGGCCGGGCTTGCGCGTCGAGCAGCGGTCCGTGGATCGAGTCGTAGTAATGAAAATCGAGCGCGAGCGGTGCGCCATTGAGGCGGCCAACCTGACGAGCTTGCGCGAATTCAAGCTGCACGAAATTGAACTCAACGCCGAGGCTTTCGGTTTCGTGCATGCGCGCCAATTCGGCTTCGCCAAGCAGATTGACGAACAGGTGTCCGCGCGCGCCGCCTTGGCGCCATAGACAGGCGGAGATCGCTCCATAGGCAGCGAAATGCGAGGAGAAAACCGGAATGAGATTATTGAATTCGCATAGCATGCTGTGGATCGGCGCTTTCGTCCGGCCGTTAAACTTGCGCATGAGCTGATCGGGCGAGGCATTCGAGCCGGACGCGATCACCGGACAGACATTTTGCAAATGCAGCGGCACGCCATCGGCGACGGCGTCGATATCGTAAGTCGTTACACCTTGCGCCTGCGAAACGATGCGCGCCTGTGCGATCTGAAAGCTGGCAATTTTGCGTGTTGCGCCGTCGGCGGGCGAAAACGAAAAACTCGTTGCCGGAATTCGGTAAGGATAGTCGAGCGCGCGGCGAAGGCCATCCGGGGAGAGAGAGGGCATCGCTTTGGTTGCCTTACGCCGAAAGAGGAACGCCCGGCCGCAACGGCCGGGCGCGAATTATCATCCCTGAAGCGAGATCGGCAAGCGTCAATTAACAGCAAGCCGCCAATTAGCAGGAATCCTGGCCGCAACGCGCGGTGTTGACCTTTTCGCGCAGCGCATCGAGCCCGACCGCGCCGACGATGACATTGTCGCCGATGACATAGCTCGGCGTGCCGTTCATGCCGAGCGCCTCGGCGAGCTTGAAGTTTTCTTGCAAGGTGGTCTTCACCTCGTCGCTCGCCATGTCCTTTTCTAGCCGCTTCATGTCGAGGCCGACTGCCTGCGCGGCGGCCAACGCGTGCGCCTTGTCGGCTTGGCCGCGTCCGCCCAGAAGCTTCTGGTGAAATTCGAGATACTTCTTACCCGTGGGATCCTGCATGCGGACGGCGACCGCGACTTGCGCCGCTTCGACCGAGCCGGGCCCGAGCACCGGGAATTCCTTCAGCACGACCTTAAGCTTGGGGTCCTTCAGCAGCGTGAGCATGTCGCCCATGGCGTGCTTGCAGTAGCCGCAATTGTAATCGAAGAACTCGACGAAGGTGACGTTGCCTTTCGGATTGCCGAGCGTGACCTGGTAGGGCGAGGAAAACAGCGCCTTGGCGTTATCCTTGACCGCGGCTTCGTGCTTGACGCTTTCGGCGACGGTTTGGCGTTTTTCCAGTTCGGCCATCGCTTCCTGTAAGACTTCCGGATGCGCAATAAGATAGTCGTGCACGATCTTTTCGATCTCGCTGCGCTGTGGCTTGGAGAATTCGGCCGCCGTGGCGGCAAGCGGCAGCGAAAAAGCCAGCAACGCAACGCAAAGTGCGGCGAAGGTGCGCGGGGCTGTCATGGTCTGGTGTCCTTTACGGGTGTCAGTGTCTGGCATTGGCGTTCGGTTTGACGTTGACGATGTCGTCGGCGCGCACCCAGGCGGGAGAGCCAACTGGCAATCTGGTCTTGGCGCGGGTGGCGAGCTGACGCGCGGTCTGGACGTCGCCGCGTGAGAAGGCGGCCTGCGCCGAGGCTAAGTCGGCTTGGGCGAGGTCGCCTTTGCGGCCATAGGCCATGGCCAATTGGCTATAGGCTTCCGGTGCCTCCGGCTCCTGCATCAGCGAACTGCGCAGGAGTTCGACGGCTTGCTCGGCGACCTTGGGGTTGTTGGTGGCGATCAGCGCCTGCGCCAGCAATATCTTGATCAGCGGAGCGTTATGCGACAGCCGCATCGCCTGCAACAGCGGATGAACGGCGTCGTTCGGATGGCCGCCTTCGAGAAGCGCCTGACCCTTTAGCTCGTAGAAATAGGGATTGTTCGACTGTACCTGGATCAGGCCGTCGATCTGAGCCACCGCCTGGCGCAGGTCGCCGTGGCGGTAGGTCGAGATCGCGCGCGCGTAACGCGCCGGCAGACCGTGGTCTGCGAGAGGATATCGGCGCGCCACCGTCCCCGGTCGTTCCAGGAAGCCGGACAGTTTCGCGCGCATCAAGTCGTGGCGGAGTTGTAGTTCGGGCGGGTCCTTGACGCCGAAATAGGGACTTGCCGTCGCGCTCCGCTCGAGCGCGGCGACGCGTTCGGCCGGCATCGGATGGCTTTGCAGATAGGGATCGATAAAACGGGAATTGAACAGGGAATCGTTGCTCAATCGCTTGAATAAGTCGAGCATGCCCTTGCTCGATTGGTGGGTAGCGTCGAGGAATTTCACGCCGGCATGGTCCGCCTGATCTTCCTGCGTGCGCACGTAAGCCAGGAGGGAGCGCTGGATCGCCGATTGCGGCGCCATGATCGCGGCGGCGCCTATATCGCCGCCGCCGCCCGAGCGCGCGCCGGCAACCGCCGCGCCGACACCGAGCAGCAGTGCCACCACCGAAGCGGTCTGCGCGGAGGCGAGCTGTTCGCGCAATTTGAGCAAATGGCCGCCGGCGAGATGGCCGGTCTCATGCGCGAATACGCCAATGACTTCGTTCGGCGTCTTGGCGTCGAACAGCGCGCCGGCGTTGATAAAGATGTGACGCCCGTCCATGACGAAGGCGTTGAAGGCGCGGTCGTTAAGCACCACAACCTTGACGTTTTGCTTGCCAAGGCCGGCCACCTTCAGGATCGGCTCGGCATAGTCGCGCAGCAACTGCTCGATCTCGGTGTCGCGAATGACCGGCATGCCGCGGGTGGCCGCCCCTTGCGCGTGGGCTGGGGTCACCGCTGAGGGGCCGGAACCGACAAATGCAACGGCCAAAGCAGTGACGCTGGCGAACAGACGAACGCCAAAGCGCACGGGAAGCCGCCCGGCTGGTCTGGCGCGGCTGGTCCTGATAGGGGTGCGGTATTCGGTCATGCCAATCGAAGCTTTGCCGCGTAAATTCCGCCGCAACACGCGGCGCATAAAGGTGAACTTAGGTGACGCGGATGAGCCGGGTCAACGTAAGCGACGATCACGAACAAGCCATGAATAACGCCACCAAACCGGCCGCCAACAAGCAATTTGAATGCGGCAACAGCGGGGCGGGCGGCCAAATCCGGCAGGAACGCCGCCATGCTTGAAAAGGCCAAGAGCCTGCTCGTCCCCTCCAAACGCAGCGATGTTCCGCCCTTTATCGTTATGGACGTGATGGCGGCGGCGGCCGGACTGGAGGCGCAGGGCAAAAGCATCATTCACATGGAAGTGGGCCAGCCGGCGCGGCCCGCGCCCAGGACCGCGCTTGAGGCGGCGCACACGGCGCTCGGCAGGCGCATCGGCTATACCGAAGCGCTCGGCACCCCGTCGCTGCGTGCCCGCATCGCGAAGCACTATGCGAAAAGCTATGGTTGCGAACTCGATCCCGCCCGCGTGGTGGTGACCACCGGTTCGTCCGGCGGATTTATCCTGGCGTTCCTGTCGTTATTTGAGCCCGACGACCGGGTGGCGCTGGCTAATCCCGGCTATCCGCCTTACCGGCACATCCTGACCGCGCTTGGCTGCGAGCCGGTGCTGATCGAGACCTCCGAAGCGACGCGTTGGGCGATGTCGCCGGAGGCGTTGATCGCTGCTCACCGCCGGACACCGCTTAACGGGCTGGTCGTTGCAAGCCCGGCCAATCCGACCGGCACCATGATGGATGCGGCTTCGCTCAAGCGGCTGATCGATGCGGCGGAAGCGGAGGGTATCCGCGTCATCTCGGACGAGATCTATCACGGGCTCGATTACGCCTTTGCGGCCGAAACCGCGGTGAAGCTTTCGAACCGCGCAGTCGTCATCAATTCCTTCTCGAAATATTTCTGCATGACCGGCTGGCGCGTCGGCTGGATGGTGATGCCGGAGCATCTGGTGCGCACCGCCGAACGGCTGCAACAGAATCTGGCGATCTCGGTGCCGACATTGTCGCAGGTGGCGGCTGAGGCCGCTTTCGACGGCGTGGCTGAAATGGACGAGGTCAAACACGGCTACGAAGAGAACCGCCGCATTCTGACCGAAGGACTGCCGGGCGCCGGGCTCGATAAATTTCTTCCCGTGGACGGGGCGTTTTATCTCTATGCCAATATCGCGCGCCACTCCGACGACAGCCTCGGCTTCGCTAAGCGCATGCTGAACGAGGCGGGCGTAGCGGCAACGCCGGGGCTTGATTTCGATCCGGTCGATGGCCGCCATTATTTGCGCTTTTGCTACGCCGGTTCGGCCGAAGAAATGTACGAGGCGGTCAAGCGCATCGGGGAATGGTTGAAACGCTAAGCGGTCATTCACGCGAAATCCCCGCGGGCTTCGCGGCCGGCGGGGATTTTTTCGTCGTTTTCGAGGCTAGATGCCGCCGAGGACCATCAGCACGATGATCAAGCTGATCGGCACGCCCAGCAACCAGAGCAGAATTGGCATTGCGGGTCTCCTGATGTTCGAATCAAAACGTTGTTATTTGGCAGCGGTGACGCGCTGTCCTTTGGCCTCGGTCAGATACCATTCGCGATTGCGCAAATGGCCGCCTTCGATCGCCGCAAGGGCTGCCGACAGGGCACCGGCCAGCATCGCGAAAGTCAGCCAGAAGGCGAAAGCCGCCGTCGACTTGCGCGCTTTATCGGCCGCTTGTTTGGCTTGTGCGAGCACCTCATCGACGCGCTGCTCGGCTTGCGCATTGGTCATGCCGTTACGCTCGGCGACCACTTGCACCAGATAGGCGCGATTGAGGTCGGAGAGCGAGCCGCCTTTCACCAAGGCCGGCGCGACGATGCGGGTTATTTCGCCGCGGTTGACACGCGCTCCGCCTTGCGTCGCCGGCGAAGAAATTTGCCCACCTTGCAGGGCTGGTGGGTTTTGCCCGACGGCGGAAGGTGAGGTGGCTTGTTCGGTGGTCTGCTGCGCCCCCTGTTGTGCGGCTTGCGTCGAGCTGGGTGCCGCCGCCGCTGTGTTAGCTGCGCGGTTGGGTGCGGTCCGCATCAATTGATCGACATAGGTCGCCGCCATCGGTGATGCCGCGGCCGACGTCGCAGCGACACCCGCGCCGCCGACGATGGCGGTCATGGCGCCACCCAGAAAGACGGCGGTGACAACGGTTGCGAGCGCCCAAACCAGCAAGCCGTGCGCGGAATCGCGAAAATAGCGTTCGTGCTCGTGTACGCTCGGCCATTTCGACCGCAGGCGGCCAGCGAGATAGCCGCCAATGGTGCTGCTCAGCATTGCGATGACGATCAGATAAATGCCGGCGCCAATCGTAAAGGTGGATGCGGATATGCCCGATCCGTTCCAGGGCGAAATCACCGAAAAGCCTACTCCGACGCCAAAGGCGACCAGCACCAATGTCAGCGCCGCCGACGCTACCGTGCCGGCGAGAATTGCCTTCCAACTCACGGCCGAATCCGAATCATCGGCCGCTACAATCGTTGTTCCCGTAACCATGATCCCAGCCTCCAAAACTCAATGCGATGCGGAGTCATTCCACGTGATGCATTAAGCTCGGCTGCGACATAAAGTTCCGGGGACACTTCGCATATGACGGCGTGTGTAAAAATCGCAATTCATATTGTCATTTTGATTTGTCGGCCGGCCTCGTCGTAATTTAGCGATTATCTGACAGGTTCCTTCATTAATACCGCCGGATCGATGGCTGCCCGCGGCTCGTAAGCCTTGCCGGCCAGGGGCAAGAATTATGTCTCGGCGGCCACACCCAGGCCATGCTGGAGAACCTGCGCGCGCTCGGCGTGCGCACCGCGCTCGACGATTTTGGCACCGGCTATTTCTCACTCAGTTATCGTCGACATTTTCCCTTCGACAAAATCAAGATCGATAAGTCCTTCATCGACGATGTCGGCGCGCGTGACGAAAGCCTGGCAATTATCCGCGCCATTGTCGCTCTCGCCAATGCACTCTGCATGCCGACAACGGCGGAGGGCGTCGAATTATCGACTCAGGTCGCCAAGCTGCGCGACGCCGGTTGCACCCAGATACAAGGCTATGTGTTTTTCGAAGCCGGTTGGGGCGGAGGAATCGCAGCCATGATGACGGCCAAGGTTTGCACATCGCGTTTGGCCGACGCCGTCGCCGCGCAGAGCTTCAGCCGCGCCGGCCAGCGCGTTACTTTTTGAAACTGTCAAGCATCCCGTGCATTCCGCTGCCGGCTTCGCGCTTAGCATTGGTGGCAGCGCCGGACACGATTAAGCGGTCATTGCAATCGACTTCGCGCACCGAAATAAATGCTCCGGTGAAGTTATCGAAACGCAGTTCTTCGCAGCCGCCGGTGTCGGCCGCCAGCACAATCGAGCCGATGCGGCGCCTCTCGGCGGCAAGTCGCGCCTGCGCGAGCAGGTTGCGTTCGGTCTGGGCGGTGAGGGCGGCCCTGGCGGCAGACGACGCTTCGTAAGAGTGCAAAATGTAGCTTGCCGTGAAGAATGCAAGGACCAGCGCGGCGAGTAATCCAGCGGTCGCGAGCGCCAGCCGCAGGCCATCGCCGCGATGGAAGGTTATCCGGGGTCGAACTCGTTTCGACTGTTTGGCCTGCATGGCACCACTATCCTTTCGGGGAGCCGGTGCATTTTCTAATGCCGTTATAGCGGACCCGGATTGCAGCGGCGTTCAGGCACATGCGCCAAATTGTATCGAATTTGAACGGCGTACCGGGCGGCGGAGTGCGCCGGTAATGGCATCTTCCAATTGCGGCGGCGCACCCTATTTCGCGGATACGTGGCGAAAGCGGCCTGAGCTTGCGCGGCTTTACTGCTTCTTGTCTTCTTCCGGCGCGGGAGCAGACGCTGCAGCCGGCTTTTTGGCGGCGGGCTTTTTCTTCATCGCTTCCTTGCGCGCCGCCGGTTCGTAATTGGCGTTCGCCATGCACTTCTTGATGAAGTCGTCGCGTTTTTTGCCGTCGAGATTGTCGTGCTCGGCGCCGAATTTGCAGGTATCCATCTTCTGCTCTTTAGTCGCGGCCGAGGCCGGAGCGGCCACCAGCACAGCGGGCAGGAGGCTAATGATCGCCAGGTTGATGAGTGTGATTGGCCGCATCGGCGTCGCTCCCTTTAGAGTTCGTGTGTTGCGTGATATCCTAGCACGCTTTGCCAGTATTGTGTCCAAGTTATCGCAGAGCGGCGGCGATATTGCCGCCGTCGACGGTGGTGACGTCGGCGGTGGTTTTTAAGGCCAGCGCCTGCGCCAGGAAGGCCTGTGCCACGTCCTGTGGGGTCACTTCACGGCCAAGCAGGTTGCCGCTCATGTAATCTTTTTCGCTGACGCCGCGGGCGGCCGCTCGTTCCTGGATAAAATCGCCGGTCAGCAGGCCGGAGCGGATGCGGTCGGCATTGACCCCATTGGCGCGAATGCCGTCGGCGCCGTAATCGAGCGCGTATTGGCGGACCAGAAAGAGGGTGGCGGCTTTCGGCAGGCCATAAGGTCCGAAATTAGCACCCGGGTTCACCGCCTGTTTCGACACATTAAATAGCAGGCAACCGCCGGTTTGCTGCTTGAGCATGATGGCGACCGCGGCTTGCGCGACTTTTTGATGCGCGAAGAAGTTCAGCTCGAAACTCTCACGCAGGATTTTCTCATCCACTTCGCCGATTCTTCCCTGCCAGGCAGCACCCGCGTTCGAAACGAGGATATCGACGCCGCCGAATTCGGCGACGGCATGCGCGAAGGCCTCGCGCACGGAAGCGGCGTCGGTGACTTCGCACTCGACTGCGATGGCGGAGCCGCCGATGGCCTTGGCTTGCTTCTGCGCGGCGGCAAGATCGCGGTCGAGCAGGGCCACTTCCGCGCCGGCTTTGGCGAATGCAAGCGCTGTAGCGGAGCCGATCGCGCCGGCGCCGCCGGTGATGACGGCAACCTGGCCGGCGAGCGGCAAGGGCTTCGCCGTTCCCAGCTTGGCCTGTTCGAGCGGCCAGTATTCGCAATCGAACATGTCGGCTTCCGAAATTGATTCAAAGCGGCCGGAAGCTTCGGCATCGGCGATCGCTTCAACGGCGGCTTCGGCAAGATCGGCAGCAATGCCGGCGGCTTTCGCATTCGTGCCCATGCCGAACAGGCCGAGCCCGGGCACCAGCGCAATGCGCGGGGTCGGATCGAGCATCATGCGTTTGCCGCCGACGCGGGCATTGTTGCGTTCGAAATAGGCGCGATAGTTGTCGACAAATGCCGAAACCGCCGCGCGCGCAGCTTTCGCAAATTCCGCTTCGCTGCCGGCTTTCGGCGCCGGTAATATCACCGGCCAGTTCTTGATGCGAATGGTGTGGTCGGGTGTGATGACGCCGCGCGTGGCGTAATCGGCGACTTCCTTGCCGTTGACGAAATTCAAAATCGCATCGCTTGCGCGGAAATCGAGAATGAGCCGGGTCCAGGCGCCTTCGTTTTTCTCGTCTTTGATGGCGCAGGCCCCACGCACGATCGGCGCGATATCGGTGACGGTGGCGACCTGCTGCGGCAATTGGGCGGTGGCGAAAACAGATATGCGGTTCTGCTTCAGTCGTTCTTCCGCGCGCGTGACCATCTCGATCATGCGCTCGTAAGCCTCGCGCGCATCGGCGCCGAAAGTGAAGATGCCGTGCTTTTCGAGGATCAGGCCTTCGACCTTTGAATCGGCGTCGAACACGTCGGCGGATTTTTTGGCGAGCCCAAAGCCGGGCAGGATGTAGGGCACCACGCCCATGCGCTCGCCATAGACGTCGTGCGCGCGCTCCGGTCCGTTCGGCTGATCAATGAGGCCGAGCACGGCCGATGAGTGGGTGTGGTCGACATATTTATGCGGGACGAAAGCGTGCAACAGCGTCTCGACCGACGGATTGGGCGCCATCGGATCGATCAAACTAGCACGCTGCACGCGCACCATCTCGTCGTCCGCCATGGCTGCGCGGGCGCGCAACTTGCGCAGCGCATCGAGTCGCACCGCCGGCATGCCGGCGGGCTCTATGGTACCCATGTCCCAGCCGGAGCCTTTGACGCACAGCACCTCGACCTCGTCTCCGAGGAAATCGCGCGTGCGCGTCTTCAGCGAAGTGTTACCGCCGCCATGCAGAACGAGCTTGGGATCGCGGCCGAGCAGACGCGTCGAATAAATCCGCAACGCCAGGTCGACCGCAATGCCGTCCTGGCCGTAGCGGTCGACCGCGTCTTTCGCATCGCGCTCGACCCAGCTACTGCGCATCGGGCTGTTAGTCCTTGTCGCCCAACAGGCGCTTGCCCCACCAGCCGCGTTTGGGCTGGCCGCTGTTTTCGCTCGCGGTCGAAACGATCACCGGCGTCGGTGGTGGAAGCGTCGGCGATGGCGGCGCACTGCTCGCCGAAATCGGGGCGGGTTCGCGAATGGTCGAGCGCCGGCGCGGCGGTTCTTGCGGCGGCGCAACGTCGTCGGCGGGATGATTTTGCGTTATGGCCGGGACGGGGCGCTCCTGCACCGATGGTGCATGGGTCGGCGACGGCTCGGGCTGGCTAATTTGGGAGCCATTGGCGGGCTCCTCCGGCACGCTGGTATCGGCAAAATTGTCGCCGTCGTCATGGCTGTGGCCGTTGCCTTGCGCTGCCTGCGGTTCACCATCGCGTTGGCGGTTGCGGCGGCCGCCGCAACCGCCAACGCGATGGT
>Ga0209483_1000067_pt1 | contig 102137 bp, 100 predicted proteins | sample NGEPerA_FD_184508 | JGI IMG/M metagenome (GOLD analysis project Ga0209483, IMG submission 184508) | Arctic peat soil microbial communities from the Barrow Environmental Observatory site, Barrow, Alaska, USA - NGEE PermafrostL2-A... | ecosystem: Environmental > Terrestrial > Soil > Wetlands >... | reverse complement strand
TGACCGAATGGGGCCGCAAGCGCGGCACCTTCCCAGATCCCGACAAGCGCGTCGTGATCAACGATCTGGTCTGCGAAGGCTGCGGCGATTGCGGCGTTAAATCGAACTGCGTCTCGGTGCAGCCGCTGATGACCGAATGGGGCCGCAAGCGCACCATCGACCAGTCAAGCTGCAACAAGGATTATTCCTGCGTCAACGGCTTCTGCCCGTCCTTCGTCATCGTGCACGGCGCGAAACTAAAAAAGGGCGAGGGTGTCGCCCATCCGGAGGACTGGCCGGCGCTGCCGGCACCGAGCTTGCCGCTGACCAATCATCCCTACAGCATCATCGTTACCGGTATCGGCGGCACCGGCATCGTCACCATCGGCGCCATCGTCGGCATGGCCGCGCATCTGGAAGGCAAGGGCGCCGGCGTCATCGACATGGCCGGCCTCGCGCAGAAGGGCGGCGCGGTCTACAGCCACATCCGCATCGCCAATACGCCTGATGAAATTCACGCCATCCGTGTCGCGGCTGGCAGTGCCGATCTCGTGCTGGGTGGCGACAGCGTGGTGGCCGGCACCAAAAAAGTGCTCGGCGCGATCAAGACGGGTCATACCCGGGTCGTCGTCAACACCGCGGAATTTCTACCCGGCGACTTCACCCGCAATGCCGACTTCTCGCTGCCGACCGAACGGCTCAAGCGCGCCATCTCGGCGGCGGCCGGGCCGGGGCAGAGCCATTTCGTCGATGCCAGTAGGCTCGCGACGGCGCTGCTCGGCAATTCCATCGGCAGCAATATGTTCATGCTCGGCTATGCCTATCAGGCCGGCGCGTTGCCGCTGTCGGCGGAGGCGATCGAGAAAGCGATCGAGATGAACGGCGAAGCGGTGGCGATGAACGTCGTCGCGTTCCGTTACGGCCGCCGCGCGGCGATCGATCCGGCCGCGCTCGAAGCGCTGGTCAAACCGGCGCCGGGCCTCGCCAATGAATCGCTCAAGCTGTCGCAGTCCTTCGCCGAGACGGTGGATCGCCGCGTCGCGTTCCTCACCGCCTATCAGAGCGCACGCTACGCGCGGCGCTATCTCGCGCTGATCGAAAAGATGAAGGCCGTCGAGGCGATCAAGGCGCCCGGCCAATGCGCGCTGACCGAAGCCGTGGCGCGCTATCTGTTCAAACTGATGGCCTACAAGGACGAATACGAAGTCGCGCGGCTTTACACCGATACGTCATTCGTCGAACGGGTCAAAAACACATTCGATGGCGACAATCTACGCCTTGAATTCCATTTGGCGCCGCCGCTGCTGGCGCGCCGCGATAAGGTCACCGGCGAAGCGAAGAAGATGTCGTTCGGGCCGTGGCTGCTTGGAGTGTTCGGGGTGCTGGCGAAGTTCAAGTTCCTGCGCGGCACGCCGCTCGATCCGTTCGGCTACACCGCTGAGCGCAGAACAGAGCGGCGATTGATCGCGGAGTACTGCGATCTACTGGCCGAAATTGCCGAGCATCTGACGCTAGACAATCACGATCTCGCCGTCGCTCTGGCAGCTCTGCCCGAAAAAATCAGGGGATTTGGCCACGTCAAGCAGCGGCATCTCACCGCCGCCAAGGCCGAGGAAGCCGCCTTACGCGAGCAATTCCGCGCCGGCTCAGCGCCGTTTCTTAAGGCCGCTGAATAATTTAGCGGGCATTACGACCAATTTCTGTGTGGTCCAAGGCTTGACCGCCCTTCGGCGGTGTTTTCATATTGAGACAACAAGATCGTCCATGAGGACGGCGAGGGGTGGAAAGCCGCGCCTGCGCAAGCGCGGCCCAAAGGGAGGAACAGGCTGTGGCGCCAATCGCCGCCGCTCCGGCGGATACATTTCCTAAGCTATTGATCCGAAACGCTGATTTGCATGGCTCGCGGCCGGCAATGCGGCATAAAGATCTCGGCATCTGGCAAACTTGGACCTGGAGTGAGGTGCTTGAGATCGTGCGCGCCTATGCGGTCGGCCTGCACCGGCTCGGCCTCAAGCGCGGCGAGACCATCGCAATCGTCGGGGCGAACCGGCCCAAGCTCTATTGGTCGGTCATGGCGGCGCAGGTGCTCGGCGCCGTACCGGTGCCGGTCTATGCCGATGCGGTCGCCGACGAACTTTGCTTCGTGCTCGCCCATGCCGATGTGCGCTTCGCCATGGTCGAGGATCAAGAACAAATCGACAAGATTCAGTCGGTCATCGAACGTCTGCCGAAGCTCGAGCACATGGTCTACGACGAAACGCGCGGGCTTCGGGATTACGACCACAGTCATTTGACATCGATGAACGACATCATCGCGAACGGGCGTAAGGCGCTCGCCGGTGATCCATCCGTCGGCGCCTGGCTCGATGCCGAAATTGCCGCCGGCAGGGGCGAAGATCCCTCGATCATCCTCTATACCTCCGGCACCACCGGCGCGTCGAAGGGCGTGGTGCTGACCTGCGCGAGTTCGATCAAGGCGGCGACCGACACGGTCGTATTCGACAAATTGACCGAGCATGACGTGGCGCTCGCTTATTTGCCGCTGGCTTGGGTCGGCGATCACTATCTCAATTATGCGCAGGGCCTGGTCGCCGGGTTCGCGATGGCTTGCCCGGAAAACGCCGATACCGCGATGGCCGACCTGCGCGAGATCGGGCCGAGCTTCTATTTCGCGCCGCCGCGCACGCTCGAAATGTTGCTCACCCGCGTCATGATCCGAATGGAAGATGCGGGCGTCCTCAAGCGCAAGCTGTTCCACTATTTCATCGGCATCGCGCGACGCTACGGTGAACGCATTCTCAACGGTCAGCCGGTGCCGCTGACCGGACGCCTGCTCTATTGGCTCGGCAATGTTCTGGTCTATGGGCCGCTCAAGAACGTGCTGGGCTTTTCTCGCGTGCGTGTGGCCTACACCGCGGGCGAGGCGGTCGGACCGGACTTGTTCAACTTTTATCGTTCGATCGGTCTCAATCTAAAGCAGCTCTATGGGCAGACCGAGGCGTTCCTCTATGTCACCGCGCAGCCCGATGGCGAAATCTATTCCGATACCGTGGGGCCGGCGATTCCGAACGTCGACATCCGCATCGCCGAAGACGGCGAGGTGCAGTTCAAATCGCCGGGCATGTTCTCTGGCTATTTCAAGGACGACGCCAAGACCGCCGAGGTGATGACGCCGGACGGATATGTGAAAACCGGCGACGCGGGCTACTTCGACGAGAAGACCGGTCATCTCAAGATCATCGACCGCTCCAAGGATGTCGGCAAGCTCACCGACGGCACACTGTTTCCGCCGAAATATATCGAGAACAAACTCAAGTTCTTTCCGAACATCCGCGAGGTGGTCGCCTATGGCGACAAGCGCGATTTCGCCGCCGTCATGATCAATATAGATCTCACCGCGGTGGGAAGCTGGGCGGAACGCAACAACGTGGTCTACGGCTCTTACCAAGAGCTTGCAGGCCATCCGCTGGTCTACGACATCGTCGAGAAGCATGTCGCCGAGGTGAATCGCTCGCTCGCCCAGGACAAGATGATGGTGGGCTCGCAGATCAAAAGGTTTTTGATCCTGCACAAGGAGCTCGACGCCGACGATGGTGAGCTCACGCGCACCCAGAAAGTACGCCGGGGCTTCATCGCCGACCGTTATGGGCCGCTGGTCAAGGCGCTCTATGACGGCTCGAAAGAGGCCGACATCTCGACCGAAGTCACGTTCGAAGATGGCCGCAAGGGAACGATCAGCGCGCGGGTGAAAATCCGCGACATGAAGACCGAGCCGGCGCCCGGCGCGATGGGGAAAGCGGCATGAGAGCGCCGAGCAGCCCCGATGTTGCGGTCGGTGACGTGCTCTTATCGGTGCAGAACGTCTCGCTGACGTTCGGCGGCGTGAAGGCGGTGAGCGATGTCTCGTTCGACATCCGCAAGGGCGAAATTCGGGCGATAATCGGGCCGAATGGCGCCGGCAAGACATCGATGCTCAACATCATCAATGGATTTTATCATCCCCAGCATGGCCGCATAAATTTCAAGGGCGAGACGCGCGCCAAAATGCGCCCACATGATGCCGCATATGGCGGCATCGCGCGCACTTTCCAGAACGTCGCGCTGTTTCGCGGCATGACCGTGCTCGACAACATCATGGCCGGCCGCACCCTCAAGATGCACAAGAACTTCTTCTGGCAATTACTGCGTTTCGGGCCGGCCATGACTGAGGAAGTCGAGCACCGCCACAAGGTCGAACAGATCATCGATTTCCTCAAGATCCAGGAAATCCGGCGCACGCCTGTGGGGCGGCTGCCCTACGGCCTGCAGAAACGCGTCGAGCTCGGCCGCGCGCTCGCCATGGAGCCGGACTTGCTCCTGCTCGACGAACCGATGGCCGGCATGAACATGGAAGAGAAAGAGGACATGTCGCGCTTCGTGCTCGATGTGAACGACCATTTCGGCACCACCGTCGCGCTGATCGAACACGACATGGGCGTGGTGATGGATTTGTCGGACCGCGTGGTGGTGCTCGACCACGGCATCAAGATCGCCGACGGCACACCGGACGAGATCATGGACAATCAGGGCGTGATCGACGCCTATCTCGGCGTGGCTCACTGAGGAGAACCCATGCACCTCCTCTATCAAATCTTCATCGACCCCTTCGTGCAGATGGGCGCTGCGCCCGATCTGCTGGTGCAGACGCTATGGGAAGGCCTGGTTGCGGGCGTGCTCTATGCGCTGATCGCGCTCGGCTTCGTGCTGATCTTCAAGGCCTCCGGCGTCTTCAATTTCGCGCAAGGCATCATGGTGGTGTTCTCTGCGCTCACGCTGGTCGGCTTGTACGCGCACGGCGTGCCGGCTTTTCTCGCGCTCGCTTTGACCGTCGGTGTCATGTTCGTGCTGGCGCTCGCGGTCGAACGGCTCGTGCTGCGGCCGCTGGTCAACCAGGCGGAAATCATCCTGTTCATGGCGACCTTCGGGCTGACCTACTTCCTCATCGGTTTTGGCGAGATGATTTTCGGCGGCGATCCGAAGGTGATGATCGCGGATCAACTTTTGCTTCCCGGCGGCTCCTATACCGTCAAGATGCTGGGAGGTTTTGTGCAGATGCAGAAGATCGATATCGCGGCTGCGATCATCGCTTCGCTGATGGTGGCGAGCCTGGCGGTGTTCTTCCAGAAGACGCGGATCGGACGCGCGCTGCGGGCGGTCGCCGACAGCCACCGCGCCGCGCTCTCGGTCGGAATCTCGCTCGAATATATCTGGGTGACCGTGTGGTTTGCTGCGGGCATCGTGGCTTTAGCTACCGGCATCATGTGGGGCGCGCGCTCGAACGTGTCGTTCGCGCTTGAGATCATCGCGCTCAAGGCGCTGCCGGTGCTCATCCTTGGCGGCTTCACCTCGATCCCCGGCGCCATTATCGGCGGCGTCATCATCGGCGTCGGCGAGAAGATCGGCGAATTCTACTGGGGCCCACTGTTCGGCAGCGGCATCGAATCCTGGCTCGCTTACGTGATCGCGCTGGTCTTCCTGCTGTTCCGGCCGCAGGGCCTGTTCGGCGAACGCATTATCGAGCGGATCTGAGGGCTACATGTTTTACCGCGAGGCCGGCCAATACAAAACGAGCTACCGCGCCGACCAGGCGCTGTTCCCGATTCTGCAAGATCAGATTGGAATCGTACTTATCCTGTTGGCGGCCTTCATTCTGGTGCCGCTGTTTGCGTCCGACTTCGTGATCGATTCGATTCTCACACCGATTCTGATCTTTTCACTCGCCGCGATCGGGTTAAATCTTCTCACCGGCTACACCGGGCTGTTGTCGCTCGGCACCGGCGGCTTCATGGGCGTCGGGGCATTCGCTTGCTATAAGCTGTCCACTTATTTCCCCGGCATCAACATTATCGTGCTGATTATCTGCTCCGGCTTTTTCGCCGCTGCGGCGGGCGTCATATTCGGCATGCCCAGCCTTCGGATCAAGGGATTCTATCTGGCGGTGGCGACGCTGGCGTCGCAGTTTTTCTTGTCCTGGTGCTTCATCCGTATCCCCTGGCTCTACAATTACAATGTCTCGGCGTCGATCGAAGTTCCGGCACGGACGCTGTTCGGCATTTCGATCACCGGGCCGAACGCCACTGCGGTCACGCGCTACATCATCGTGCTCACGATCGTCTCGGTCATGACGTGGCTGGCGTCGAACCTGCTGCGTGGCCGCATCGGCCGCACCTGGATGGCGGTACGCGACATGGACATCGCCGCCGAGCTGATCGGTATCAAGCTCTATCCCACCAAGCTGCTGGCCTTCGCGGTATCGTCGTTCTACTGCGGCGTCGCGGGTGCCTTGCTGGTTTTCCTGTGGCTCGGCAATGCCGAGTCTGAAAGCTTCAGCATCAACCAGTCGTTCCTAGTGCTGTTCATGGTGATCATCGGCGGCCTCGGCAGCCTGACCGGTTCGTTCTTCGGCGCCGCGCTGATCTTCGGCCTGCCCATCATGCTGCGCATGATCAGGGCTGCTCTGGACCTGCCGATGACCTCCGCCACGCTCGAGCACATCAACTTTATGGTGCTGGGAATCCTCATCATTCTATTCCTGATCGCCGAGCCCAACGGTCTGGCGCGGCTCTGGCAGATCGGAAAGCAGAAACTCAGGGTGTGGCCTTTCCCTTATTGAAGGTGCACACTTGAGCCAACGCCTCTATCCCGGGCGAGAAGCATCGGGGGCGGGGATACCCCTTAAGTGAGGGGACAGATGGAAACGCCGGGGCAAGCAAGCACCGGCAGACGAGGGAGAAACACAATGCGCTTGAAATACGTCGTACTCGGCGCAGCCATCGCAAGCTTGGTCGGCACTTCCGCCCTGGTTTCGCAGGCTTCCGCCGATACTCTGGTACCACTGTTCACCTACCGCACCGGTCCGTTCGCCAATTCGGGCATTCCGATCGCCAACGGCATGCATGACTACATGACCATGCTGAACGCGCGCGATGGCGGCATTGGCGGATCGAAGATCAAATTTGTGGAGTGCGAGACCGGTTACAAGAACGAGAAGGGCGTCGAGTGCTACGAATCGCTTAAGGACCAGCATCCGGCGGTGATCACACCCTATTCGACCGGCATCACGCTGGCGCTGATTCCAAAAGCGGCGGTCGATCACATCCCGGTCCTGTCGATGGCCTACGGCCTGTCCGCTTCGGCGGTCGGCAAGGACTTCCCGTGGATCTTCAATCCGCCCGCCACGTATTGGGACGGCCTGTCGATCATCTTCCGCTACATCGGCAGCAAGGAAGGCGGCCTCGACAAGCTCAAGGGCAAGACCATCGGCTTCATCTTCTTTGACGGCGGCTACGGCCGCGAGCCGTTGCCGCTCTTGCACTCGCTGGCCAAGGACTACGGCTTCGAGGTGAAAGAATATCCGGTGCCGCCGGCCGACATGCAAAACCAGTCCGGCATTTGGCTTAGCGTTCGCCGCGATCGTCCGGCCTACATGATCATGTGGGGCTGGGGCGCGATGAACCCGACAGCGGTGCAGGAAGCCGCCAAGACCGGCTACGCGATGGATCATTTCATCGGCGTGTGGTGGTCCGGCAGCGAAGATGACGCGCGTCCGGCTGGCGCCGCGTCCAAGGGCTACCTCTCGCTCAACTTCAACGCGGTGGGCGCCAACTATCCGGCGATCAAGGACATCCAGAAGTTCGTGATCGGCAAGGATAGCCAGACCCCGGCGAACCAGGTCGGCGAGAACTTCTACAATCGCGGTGTGATGAACTCCGTGGTGATCGCCGAAGCCATTCGCAACGCCCAGAAGATCACGGGCAAGAAGGACATCACCGGCGAAGAAATGCGCCGCGGCCTGGAATCGCTCCAAATCACGGCGGCCCGTTGGAAGGAGATCGGTCTCGATGGCTTCGCAACGCCGATCTCGGTGAGCTGCAGCGACCACAACGGCCACGCCTCTGCCTATATGCAGCAGTGGGATGGCGCCAAGTGGGTGAAGGTCACCGACTGGATCGCGCCCATGAAGGACAAGGTCGAACCGCTGATCAATTCGGCGGCCCAGGACTACGTGACCAAGAACCAGCCCTGGCCGGCGCGCACAGAAGCTTGCGACAAGTCGTCCTAAGCTAGGTGAACAATCCCTCTCCCCGCCGTGTTGGCGGGGAGAGGTTTTTTGTCTGGAGCGGTCATGTCGGCGGCAACACAGACCGAAACCACGGCTTCCGCTGCGGCGGATAAAATCCTTTCGGTCAACAATATCGAAGTGATCTACGATCACGTCATTCTGGTGCTCAAGGGCGTATCGCTCGACGTGCCGAAGGGCGGGATCGTGGCGTTGCTCGGCGCGAATGGTGCCGGCAAGAGTACCACGCTGAAGGCGATTTCCAACCTGTTGCACGCCGAACGCGGCGACGTCACCAAGGGTTCGATCATCTTCGAAGGCGACGAGGTGCAAGATCTCTCGCCCAACGAACTGGTACGCCGCGGCTGCATCCAGGTGATGGAAGGCCGCCAGTGCTTCGCGCATCTCACCATCGAGGAGAACCTGCTTACCGGCGCCTTTACCCGGCGCGATGGCAGGGCGGCGGTCAAGCAAGATATCGAACTGGTTTATTCTTATTTTCCGAAGTTGGCCGAGCGGCGCGATGCGATCGCCGGCTACACGTCGGGTGGTGAACAACAAATGTGCGCTGTCGGCCGCGCGCTAATGTCGCGCCCCAAGATGATCCTGCTCGACGAGCCATCGATGGGCCTGGCGCCGCAGATCGTCGAAGAAATTTTCGAGATCGTCAAAAATCTCAACGAAAAGGAAGGCGTCTCGTTTCTGCTGGCCGAGCAGAACACCCACATGGCGCTGCGCTTCGCCCGTTACGGCTACATTCTGGAGAACGGCCGCGTGGTGATGGATGGCGATGCCAAGTCGCTTGCCGAAAACGAAGACGTCAAGGAATTCTATCTCGGCATTTCTGGTGGCCGGCGTAAATCGTTCCGTGATGGCAAGCATTACCGTCGGCGCAAGCGCTGGCTGGCGTAATTTGATAGCCCCCGCGGCCGATCCGCTGTTCGATCTATTGAAGCTCGACCGATTGCCCGCCGTCGTGGACATCGGCGCCAATCCGATCGACGGCAACCCGCCTTATCTCCCGCCGCTCAAAAAAAAGCCTGTGCCGGGTCATCGGCTTCGAGCCGCAACCCGAAGCACTTGCTGCGTTGAACGCGAAAAAGAGCCAGTTGGAAACCTATCTGCCTTACGCGGTCAGCGACGGCACCGAGGGCACGCTTCGAATTTGCCGCGCGCCGGGCATGACGAGCCTGTTTGTGCCGGACCCGATCGCGCTCAAGCACTTTGGCGGGTTCTCGAAATGGGGCGAAGTGATCGGTGAATCTCGCATCGCCACCCGCCGCCTGGATGATATTACCGAGATTGACACCATCGACTTTCTCAAGATCGACGTGCAGGGGTCGGAGCTCGCTGTCTTTCGCAACGGCCGCGACAAATTGGCCCGCACCGTTGCGGTTCAAACCGAAGTCTCGTTCTTGCCGCTCTATGTCGGGCAACCGGTCTTCGGCGATGTCGAACTCGAATTGCGCAACTTGGGGTTTGTCCCGCACGCCTTTGCGGCGGTCAAAAACAGCCTTATCGCTCCGATGACGAACCCGGCCAATCCGTACAGCAGTCGCAATCAGCTGCTGGAGGCAGATATTGTCTACGTTCGCGATTTCATGCGTCCGGACCTGATGCGGCCGGAACAGCTCAAGCATTTGGCTCTGATCGCGCATCATTGTTACCAGTCGTACGATCTGGCGCTCAATTGTGTGCACCATTTGGCGACCCGCGGCGCGATTGCCGAGGACGCTCAAACCCGGTATCTCGGCCTGATGCAAAGTGGCCGATAGACATGCGTGGCGAGCACTACGACGCCCTTGAAACCCGCGACCCGGCGGCGCGTGAGCGTGAGCAATTCGCAGGCCTGCCCGGAATTCTTGCGCGCGCAATGGCCGCGCCGGGCTGGGCCAAACATCTCGCGGGCATCGATTTAAAGGAGGTCAATTCGCGCGCCGCTTTGGCGTGGCTCCCTGTGCTGCGCAAGTCGGATATTGCCACTTTGCAGAAAGAAAATCCACCGTTCGGCGGCTTCAACGTCACGCTGCCGGGCAAGGCCAAAAGGCTGCAAATGTCGCCCGGCGCGCTATTTGAACCACAGGGTCACGGGAAGGATTTCGGAAACTGCGCGCGCGCGCTGTTTGCCGCCGGCTTCCGCGCCGGCGATATCGTGCACAATTCATTTTCCTATCATCTCACGCCCGGCGCCTACATCATGGAGGAGGGCGCGCACGCGCTCGGCTGCGCGGTCATTCCGGGCGGCGTCGGCAATACCGAGCAGCAGCTTGACGCGATCGCGCACTACCGGCCGGTGGGCTATGTCGGTACGCCGGATTTCATGAAAATCCTGCTCGATACCGCAGAGAAGACCGGCAAGAACGTCGCATCGATCAGGCGCGCGCTTGTGTCGGGCGCGGCGCTGCCGGCTTCATTGCGCGACGAACTTGGCACTCGCGGCGTCGCGTTGCTGCAATGCTATGCCGTCGCCGACCTGGGCGTAATCGCTTACGAGTCGTCCGCGCGCGAGGGCATGATCGTGAATGAATCGGTCATCGTCGAAATCGTGCGTCCCGGCACCGGCGATCCCGTGGCGGAAGGCGACGTCGGCGAAGTGGTGGTGACTTCGTTCAATCCGGATTATCCGATGATCCGACTCGGCACCGGCGACATGTCCGCGCTGATGCCGGGCGTCTCGCCGTGCAGGCGCACCAACGCACGCATCAAGGGCTGGCTGGGGCGCGCCGACCAAACCGCCAAGGTCAAGGGCATGTTCGTGCACCCCAAGCAGATCGCCGAGGTCGCCGCGCGCCATGCCCAGTTATGCCGGCTACGCCTCGTGATCGGCCGCGAGGACGAGCAGGACACCATGACGCTCATGGCTGAGGCGGCCGCGCCCGATGCCGCGCTGGAAGCCGCGGTTGCCGCCACGCTGCAATCGGTCACCAAACTCAAAGGTGCGGTCAGGCTGGTTGCACCCGGCACCTTGCCCAATGACGGCAAGGTGATCGCCGACGAGCGCAAAACATGATGCTAAACATGGGTTCAACATCGGGCGGGCGCATCGGGGTGCTGCTGGTCAATCTGGGCACGCCAGACGCCACCGATTACTGGTCGATGCGCCGCTATTTGAAGGAATTTCTCTCTGATCGCCGGGTCATCGACGAGAATCGCCTCAAATGGTGGCTGGCGCTTAATCTCGTCATTCTGACCATACGGCCCGGCCGCAAGGGCCGCGACTACGACAAAATCTGGAACAGACAGCGCAATGAATCACCGCTCAAGACCATCACGCGGGCACAGTCCGACAGACTTGAGGAAATGTTGGAGAAAGTCGACAAACGCATCCGCGTCGACTGGGCGATGCGCTACGGCAATCCATCGATCCGCTCGCGGCTCGACGCGCTGGTGGCGCAGGATTGCGAACGCATTCTGATCGTGCCGCTTTATCCGCAATACGCTGCGGCGACCACCGCCACGGTCTGTGACGAAGTATTTCGCGTCGTGGAGAAGATGCGTTATCTGCCGACATTACGTTTCTTGGCGCCGTATTACGCCGAGCCTCTCTATATCGACGCGCTGGCCGGTTCGCTCAACGCCGAACTCGCGAAACTCAAGTTCAAGCCGGAGGTGATCGTCGCGTCGTTTCACGGCATTCCGGAGGCCTATGTCACCAAGGGCGATCCCTATTACCGCCACTGCGTCGCGACCACCGAACTCCTGCGCAAGAAGCTCAAGCTCGACGATGAACAGTTGATGCTGACCTTCCAGTCGCGCTTCGGTCCGACCGAATGGATCAAGCCCTATACCGACGCAACCGTGAAATCGCTGGCAGAGCGCGGTGTGAAAAGCGTCGCGGTCATCACGCCCGGGTTTGCTGCCGATTGCCTGGAGACGCTGGAGGAAATCGCCATGGAGAACGCCGAAATTTTCAAACATTCCGGCGGCAAGAATTTCGCGGCGATCCCGTGCCTCAACGATTCCCCCGGCGGCATGGCAATGATCCGCGACGTCGTGCTGCGCGAGCTCAAGGGCTGGATTTGAGGCCGAAACCCGGGCCTAAAAGCCCATCAACGCCTCGTTAACCATACGGTTTTAACTTCCGTTAACCAAAGCCCGCGAACCGCGGGCGTGCGCGCTTTTTTGAAAAGGCGCGTCCGCCCGGCGTTTAGCCGTGGGCAGGAGGGCTACGATAGCCGTGCCGCGCTCACGTCCCCCATCTCCGGTCATGCCGCGCAGCGCGCGCCTGCTGATGGCAGCTTGCGTGACGATGTGGGGCGCCGACGCCATGGCGCAGTCGGCTGTGACTGATCCGCTGGCGCCGAAGCTGCAAACCGATCCGCGCAATCCGCCGCGCTTCCAGAAATTTGACCGGCCGTCGCTCGCGCAACTCGGGCCGCCGGCAAACTTTACGGCGCCGGGGTCGGGAGCCGGTATTACTGGCTTTGATTCCACCAACAATCGCAAGAAAGCGAATGCCAAGGAGAAAGCTAAATCGCCGGCGAATGCGCAGGCTGCCGCGCCGGCCTTGCCGGCGCCAATAACCGTTTCGCCGTATCAGAAGCCGCCCGCCGATTCCGCCGGCGGCGCCTTCGCCCAGGCGCCGGGAGCGCCGCCGGTCGAACTCGGCCCGATCCGCCAAACGCCAAAGAAGCGTAAGGCGCATATCGAACCCGACGATCCTTACGCGCCGATCGGCGTGCGCGACGGCGCCTTCACGCTCTATCCGGCGGTCGAGCTGATCGTTGGCCACGACAGCAACCCGGGACGCGTGCCCGGCGGCTCAGGTGCGTCGCTCTATACGGTGGCGCCGGAATTGCTCGTGCAGTCGAACTGGTCGCGGCACGAACTCAAGGCCGACCTGCGCGGCAGCTACACCGGCTACAACCCCGACGAGACGCCTACGCTGAGCCGGCCCTATTTCAACGGCAAGGTTGACGGCCGCGTCGACGTGACCCATGACACGCGCATCGATCTCAACGGCCGCTTGCTGGTCTCGACCGACAACCCCGGCAGCCCGAATTTGCAGGCCAATATCGCCAAGCTTCCGGTATTCACCACAGTCGGGGGCAGCGTAGGTCTCGGTCAGCAATTCAACCGGCTCGATCTGTCCGTCAAGGGCGACGTCGAGCGCACCGCCTATCAGGCCTCTTCGCTGACCGACGGCACGACTGCGAGCAATGACGATCGCGATTACAACCAGTATGGCGGAACGTTCCGCGCCGCCTATGAACTGTCGCCAGGCGTCAAACCTTATGCCGAGGTCGAGGCCGACAGCCGCGTGCACGATCTCAATACCGACTTCTTCGGCTATCAGCGCGACTCCAAAGGACTCAGCGGTCTGGTTGGCTCGACCTTCAAGCTGACCAACCTGCTGACCGGCGATATCGGCATCGGCTACGGCAAGCGCACCTATGAAGATCCGCGTCTCGATCAGATCAGCGGCCTGATCGGCAACGCTTCGCTGATCTGGACCGCCAACGCGCTGACCACGGTGAAGCTCACCGGCACATCGGTGGTCTCGGAAACAGTGATACCCGGCGTCTCGGGCGAACTCTCGCGCGACATCGGATTGCAGCTCGATCACGCGTTTCGCCGGTGGCTGATCGGCACCGTCAAGGCTGGGTTCGGGCTCGACAATTATGTCGGCCTCGATCGGCAAGACAAACGTTTCTCGGCGGGAGCAGGGCTCACGTACAAGCTCAGCCGCTCGGTCCAGATCAAGGGCGAATTCCGCGAGGAATGGCTGCGCTCAAGCGTTACCGGCGTCGACTATACCGCGAGCATCTTTATGCTCGGCGTCCGCTTCCAGCACTAGCCTCAAGCACTATTTTTCGCCGAGCAATCGGCGCAGCTCGCCGCGAAATTCCGGCGCGATATCGGGGCGCTCCAGCGCATAGGCCACGTTGGCGGCGAGAAATCCGATCTTGGAGCCGCAGTCGAAGCTCCGGCCTTCGAATTTGAGCCCGTAGAACGGTTGCGTGCGCGACAGCGCCGTCATGGCATCGGTAAGCTGGATTTCGCCGCCGCTGCCGGCCGTCTGTTTTTCGATGAGGTCGAAAATTTGCGGTTGCAGGATGTAGCGGCCGGTGATGCTGAGATTGGACGGCGCCTCGGCCGCCTTCGGTTTTTCGACCATTTTGGTGATCGCGAAGGCCTTGCCCTTAGGCTGGCCGACGCCGACCACGCCATACATGTGAATACGGTCGGCCGGCACTTCCTCGACCGCGACGATATTGGCGTTTTCGTCGAGGCTTTTGGCGGCGTCGATCATCTGGGCAAGGCAACCGCGCGTGTTCTGCACCAGCACATCGGGTAGCAGCAGGGCGAACGGCTCATTGCCGACCAGTTCGCGCGCACACCAGATCGCATGGCCGAGGCCGAGCGGCGACTGCTGGCGGGTGAAACTGAAGGTGCCGGGTTCCGGCAGATCCTGCGACAACAAATCGAGATCCGCTTTCTTGCCGCGCTCGACCAAGGTGAGTTCGAGCTCGAATTGGCGGTCGAAATGGTCCTCGATCACCGCCTTGTTGCGGCCAGTGACGAAGATGAAATGCTCGATTCCAGCCTGGCGCGCTTCGTCCACCACATGCTGGATCAGCGGCCGGTCCACCACGGGGAGCATTTCCTTCGGCATCGCCTTGGTCGCCGGCAGAAAGCGGGTCCCAAGGCCGGCGACCGGGAATATGGCTTTGCGGATGTGGGTCATGCGGGACTTAATGTTGTTTGACGGGGGTTGATTCGTTTCAGTGAGCAGAAAGCATGGCAATGGGCGCGGGTCCAGACGGGTTCCGGATGGTAATCTATTAACACCGTCGAAACGATATCGATGCACCCATAAGGGATAGCTGGGGCGATATTAGGGATTGTCATCGGAATGCGACTGATCGGCCGCTATCTTACTGGAGCGCTCTTGATGGCAGCCGCCAGCGGTGCCGCCACGGCGCAGCAGCGCGACGACCGTTTTCCGATCGTGACTGGCACCATCCCGCGGGTCGCGGTCGTGCCGTCGGCAAGCGCGCCGGAATGGAGCGGCCAGTCGGGCGCCTCCGGCGATCCACGCATGACCGCGAGCGCGATCCGCGCAGCGGCGGCGAGTTTCCGTGACTGCCTCGAGCGCCTGTGGCCGGCCGCGGCGCGGCGCGGCATCACGCGCGAGACCTTCGCCGCCTATACCGCACGGCTGACGCCCGATCTGCGGATCATGGATCTGCTCGATAGTCAGCCGGAATTCACCAAGTCGTTCTGGGACTACCTCGATCTGCTGGTAAACGACGAGCGCATCGGGCAGGGCCGTGCGCTGCTGGAGAAATATCGCTCGACTTTCGATGCGGTAGAAAGAGCCTATGGCGTCGACCGCGACGTCATCGTCGCGATCTGGGGCGTCGAGACCAATTACGGCACACTCGGTGGCGAGCGTCCGGTGATCCGCTCCACCGCCACACTCGCCTGTATCGGCCGCCGCCAGAATTATTTCCGCGAGGAGTTTTTGTCCGCGCTGGAAATTCTCCAGCGCGGCGACGTCAGGCCAGAGCGTTTCGTGGGTTCATGGGCGGGCGCGTTCGGACCGACGCAGTTCATGCCGACCGCGTTCAAGAGATATGCCGTAGATTTCGACCGCGACGGCCGCCGCGACGTGATCGACTCGGTGCCGGACATCATCGCGTCGACCGCGAATAACCTGAAGAAGGACGGCTGGATCGCCGGCGAGACCTGGGGCTATGAAGTGGTGGTGCCGGCGAACTTCAATTTTATGCTCGCCGACCATGCCCGGATAATGACGATCCGTGACTGGGAGCGCAGTGGGCTGGCACGGCCCCGCGGCAAGGCGTTTCCACATCCGGACGAAAACGCGTTCCTGTTGATCCCAGCGGGCGTCCAAGGTCCCGGCTTCCTGATGCTGCCGAATTTCCGCGCCATCATGCGGTACAATCCGGCCGAGGCCTATGCACTGGCGATCGGCCATCTCTCCGACCGGCTGCGCGGCGGTGAGGCCTTCGCGCAGGCGTGGCCGCGTTACGAGCGCGTTCTGTCGCGCGACGAGCGGCTGGAGTTGCAGCAATTGCTGGTGCGCCACGGCTACGATGTCGGCGAGCCGGACGGCCAGTTTGGTGGCAGGACACGGGCGGCGATTCGCGATTTCCAGACCAAAATTGGCCAAGTTCCCGACGGCTTCGCCTCGGCGGTTATCCTCGACCAGCTGCGCACCCGGTAGCGCATGATCCCGAAAAGTGGGAACCGGTTTTCGGACCGGATCATGCGCAAATAAGGTAACCACCCGGCCATCTTCGAGTTGACATTTTTTGCGCGTTATTGACCCATGCACGGCAGTGAGGACCATTTGCGGCTGGCCTTTTCCCTTATAGATTAAGGGCTTGATGGGCGATCGGCATGTTTAGCAAGACCCGGCTTTCGCACTGGATCATGGGGGTGGCCATCTTGGCCGCAGCCGATTGCGCCAGCGTGGTTGCAATCGACATCGCGCTTACGACGCCAGCGCAGGCCCAGTGGCGTCAGCGTTCCGGCGGCTTCTTCGGCAATATTTTTGGGCCGTCTAGGCCGCAATATTATGAAAACGAGCCGGCTGTTCAAACCGATAACTCGCGGGCGCCAAGCCCGCGCAAGCCCGATCCAAAGGCGGAACCGGTCACGCCGACCAGCTCAATCGTAGTAATGGGCGACGCCATGGCCGACTGGCTCGCCTATGGCCTTGAAGACGCGTTTTCGGATTCACCCGAAATCGCCGTCATCCGCAAGAACAAGATTCATTCCGGTCTGTTGCGCTACGAGGCCAAGGGCGACCTCGATTGGTGGCACGTGGCGCGCGATATCCTTGCGCAAGAGAAGCCCAATTACGTGATCATGATGCTCGGCGTCAGCGACCGCCAGAACATCAGCGCGCGCGACATTGCCAAGGAGGCCGATAAGAAGAAAGCGCAGGACGGTCAGAAGAAAGACGATCAGAACAAGGGCAAGACCGATCAAACCGCGGACGACCAAAAGGCGCCCGACGAAGGCGACCAGCCGTCGATCATCGCGCCCGAGCCGCAGCAAGGCAAAAAAGCCAACGGCACGATCGAGTTTCGCAGCGACCAATGGGCGGAGATTTATTCGAAGCGCATCGACGATACGATCGCGGCCCTCAAGAGCAAGGGCGTGCCGGTGTTCTGGGTCGGCCTGCCGGCAATCAAAGGCACCAAGTCCACGGCCGATGCCGTCTACCTCAACGATCTCTTCCGCGCGCGCGCCGAGCGTGCCGGCGCCGTCTATATCGACGTTTGGGACGGCTTCGTCGACGAGGGCGGCAAGTTCACGACCTACGGGCCTGACTATGAAGGCCAGAACCGGCGGTTGCGGTCGAACGACGGCGTGTTCTTCACCAAAGCGGGCGCGCGCAAACTGGCCCATTATGTCGAGCGCGAGCTGCGCCGCTTCATGAGCAATCGCGTGCCGGTGGCGCTCCCGTCAGGCCCGATCGCGCCGCTGCCGTCCGATGCGAAATCGACGGTGCGGCCGGTGGCCGGCCCGGTGGTGCCGCTGACCGTGACGCCGGCAAATTCCGAAGAACTCCTTGGCGGCTCCGGCAGTCAGCCGGCGCATAGCGACGCCACGGCAGCCCGTGTGCTGGTCAAAGGCGAACCGGTGCCGGCCTCGCCCGGACGTGCTGACGATTTCGCCTGGCCCGTCGGCAGCGATGGCAAAAGCGGCCCGCCGGTTGCCAGCGCGCCCGCAGCCGATGCCCTCGTGCGTACCGAGCCGCCCGCCGCCGCCGGCAAGCCGTCGGGCGAGCCCAAGCGTGGCGCCGCCGGCAAGACCAGCCAGACCACGGGCGCCAAGCCAAAACTCGAGATCAAGCCGAACCAGCAACGCGATGTGCCGCGTCCGCCGCAGGCGATCCGGCGATCCGGCGGCCCGTTCGGCTGGCTGCGCTAGCGCGGCAGCGCCGTCGATCCCATCAGGAATTTGTCGACCGCATGCGCCGCCTGGCGGCCTTCGCGGATCGCCCACACCACCAGCGACTGGCCGCGCCGCATGTCGCCCGCGGCGAACACCTTGGGTACTGAGGTGAGGTAGGCGTTGGTGTCGGCGCTGACATTGCCGCGCGCATCGAGCGCGGCGCCGAGCGCCTTGATCATGCCTTCGTGCACCGCATGCACGAAGCCCATGGCGAGTAGCACCAGGTTGGCCTCGATCTCGAACTCGCTGCCGGGCACCGGCTTGAACTTGGCGTCGGCATGCACGCAATGCAGCTTCTTGACCTGGCCGTTCTCGCCCGTGAATTTCTGCGTCAGCACGGCGAATTCGCGTTCGACGCCTTCCTCATGACTCGACGAAATGCGTAGCTTGAGCGGCCAATCCGGCCAGACCAGCATCTTGTTTTCGTGTTCGGGCGGTTGCGGCATGATCTCGAAATTGGTCACCGACGTTGCGCCCTGGCGGATCGAGGTGCCGATGCAGTCAGAGCCGGTGTCGCCGCCGCCAATGACGATGACCTTCTTGCCGGTGGCGAGTATAGGCTCGACCTTGCCCTGCGGTTCGTTGCTGCCGCGCCGGTTCTGCTGCGGCAGGAAGTCCATGGCAAAGTGAATACCCTTGAGCTCGCGGCCGGGCACCGGCAGGTCGCGCGGCTTTTCGGCGCCCCCGGTGAGCACCACCGCGTCGTGCTCCTTGATCAGCTTCTCGACAGGAAAATTGACGCCGACATCGGCGCCGTAATGGAATTGCACGCCCTCGGCCAGCATCTGCTCGACGCGGCGGTCGACGTGGATTTTTTCCATCTTGAAGTCGGGAATGCCGTAGCGCAGCAATCCGCCGGCCTTGGCCCAGCGCTCGTAAACATGCACGTCGTGCCCGGCGCGCGCGAGTTGTTGCGCGCAAGCCATTCCGGCCGGGCCGGATCCTACGACCGCCACCTTTTTGCCGGTCTTGTGCGTCGGCAATTCGGGTTTCAAGCCCTGCGCGATGGCGCGGTCGGCGATCTCGCATTCGATGGTTTTTATGGTGACCGGATTGTCGTCGATGTTGAGCGTGCAGGATGCCTCGCACGGCGCGGGACAGACCCGGCCGGTAAATTCCGGGAAATTATTGGTTGAGTGCAGATTGCGCGCCGCCTCATCCCAATTGCCGCGATATACCAGGTCGTTCCAGTCGGGGATCTGGTTGTTGACCGGGCAGCCGGTCGGCGCGCCGGTGATGCGGCTGGTGCCGTGGCAATAGGGCACGCCGCAATCCATGCAGCGCGCGGCCTGGTCGCGGACTTCCTTTTCTGGCAGCGGCAGCACGAATTCGTGCCAATGCTTGATGCGCTCCGCGACCGGCTGGTAGTCGCGGTCCTCACGCTCGATTTCGATAAAGCCGGTGACCTTGCCCATACTATTCGGCGGCCTGCATCGTGGCGGCCTTCTCTTTTGCCATCTCGGCAAGCGCGCGGCGGTATTCGACCGGCATCACTTTGCGGAACAAGGGGCGATAGCGCTCCCAGTCGGCGAGGATCTCGGCGGCGCGCTTGGAACTCGTGTAGCGAGCATGATCGGCGATCAGCGTGCGCAGCCGCTTTTCATCCTTGCTGTCGAGGTTGGCCATCACGTCGACGCGGCCGTGGGTTTCGGGTTCGTTGCCGAATTCCTTTTCGTCGATCTCCGCCTCTTCCGGTATCGGCTCGAGCTCGACCATCGCCATGTTGCAGCGGGATTTGAAGGTGCCGTCCTCGTCGATCACGTAGGCGATGCCGCCCGACATTCCGGCGGCAAAATTCCGTCCCGTGACGCCAAGCACCACCACGACGCCGCCGGTCATGTATTCGCAGCAATGGTCGCCGGCGCCTTCGATCACGGCGATGGCGCCGGAATTGCGCACGGCGAATCGCTCGCCCGCCACGCCGCGGAAATAACATTCGCCCTCGGTCGCGCCGTACAGCACGGTATTGCCGACGATGATCGATTCCTCTGGCACGATGCCGGAATCCGCCGGCGGCCGAATGATGATGCGGCCGCCCGACAGGCCCTTGCCGACATAGTCGTTGGCATCGCCATTGAGTTCGAAGGTGATGCCGCGCGCCAGCCAGGCCCCGAAGCTCTGCCCGGCGGTGCCGTTGAAGCGAACGTGAATGGTCCCGTCGGGCAGGCCGGCGTGGCCGTAACGCTTGGCTACTTCACCGGACAGCATGCCGCCGGCCGTGCGATCGATGTTGCGGATGGCGGTTTGCAGACGGACCGGTGCGCCGCGGTCGAGTGCCGCCTGCGATTCAGCGATCAGCTTGCGATCGAGAATGTCGTTGATCTTGTGATCCTGCGCCTCGCACTTGAAGATGTTGGTGCCCTTCACTGCCTTCGGCTTGTTGAACAGCTTGGAGAAATCGAGGCCCTTGGCCTTCCAGTGCTCAACCAGCTGGCGCTGGTCGAGCATCTGCATCTGACCGACCATCTCGTTGAAGGTGCGATAGCCCAGCGCCGCCATCAACTCGCGCACTTCGTCGGCGACGAAGAAGAAATAATTGATCACGTGCTCGGGCTGGCCCTTGAAGCGTTTGCGCAGCACCGGGTCCTGGGTGGCGACGCCGACCGGGCAGGTGTTGAGATGGCACTTGCGCATCATGATGCAGCCGGCCGCGATCAGCGGCGCGGTCGCGAAGCCGAATTCGTCGGCGCCGAGGAGGGCGCCCACCACCACATCACGTCCGGTGCGGATGCCGCCGTCGACTTGCACGGCAATGCGCCCGCGCAGCCGGTTGATCACCAGCGTCTGGTGGGTCTCGGCCAGGCCGATTTCCCATGGGCTACCGGCATGTTTGATCGAGGTCAGCGGCGAGGCGCCGGTGCCGCCCTCGAAGCCGGCGATGGTGACATGGTCGGCGCGCGCCTTGGAGACGCCGGCGGCGACCGTGCCGACGCCGACTTCAGACACAAGCTTCACCGACACGTCACCGGTCGGATTGGCGTTCTTCAGGTCAAAAATGAGCTGCGCCAGATCTTCGATCGAATAAATGTCGTGGTGCGGCGGCGGCGAGATCAGACCGACGCCGGGGGTTGAGTGGCGTACCTTGGCGATGGTCTTGTCGACCTTGTGTCCCGGCAATTGGCCACCTTCGCCGGGCTTGGCGCCCTGCGCCATCTTGATCTGCATGATGTCTGAATTGACGAGGTATTCGGCCGTGACGCCAAAGCGCCCCGAGGCTACCTGCTTGATGGCTGAGCGCATGCTGTCGCCGTTCGGCATCAGCTTATAGCGGTCGCTCTCCTCGCCGCCTTCGCCGGTGTTCGACTTGCCGCCAATGCGATTCATGGCGATGGCGAGCGTGGTGTGCGCTTCACGCGAAATCGAGCCATAGGACATCGCGCCGGTCGAAAAACGCCGCACGATGTTCTTCGCCGGCTCGACTTCTTCGAGCGGCACCGGCCTGCGGCCATCGTCCGCCGCGTCCTTGACCCGGAACAAGCCGCGGATCGTCAACAGCCGTTCGTTCTGCTCGTTCACGATCTTGGCGAAAGCGCGATAGTGGTCTTGCGAATTACCGCGCACGGCGTGTTGCAGCCGGGATACCGTCTCGGCAGTCCAGACGTGATCCTCGCCGCGCACGCGCACAGCATAATCGCCGCCGACGTCGAGCATCGAGGCGTAGATCGGTGAATCGCCGAAGGCGTCGCGATGGCGGCGTACCGTCTCCTCGGCGATTTCGGCGAGGCCTACGCCCTCAATGCGGGTATGGGTGCCGGTGAAATATTTGTCGACGAAGTCCTGGCGCAGGCCGACGGCGTCGAAAATCTGCGCGCCGCAATAGGACTGATAGGTCGAGATGCCCATCTTGGACATGACCTTAAGCAGGCCTTTGTCGATCGACTTAATATAGCGCTTGACGATTTCCTTTTCGTCGAGCTTCTGCGGCAGATCGTCCTTCATGGCGATCAGCGTCTCGAAGGCGAGATACGGGTTGATCGCCTCCGCGCCGTATCCAGCTAGGCAAGCGAAATGATGCACCTCGCGCGGCTCGCCGGTCTCCAGCACCAGGCCGACGGCGGTGCGCAGGCCCTTTCGAATGAGATGATGATGAACAGCTGCGCAAGCGAGCAGTACCGGTATCTGAATTCGGTCGGCGCCGCCCTTGCGGTCGGACAGGATGATGATGTTGCAGCCAGCGCGTACTTCTTCCTCAGCGCGTTCGCACAGCTCGTCGAGTGCCCAGGCCATGCCGTCGGCGCCGTGCTCGGCCGGGAAGGTGATGTCGAAGGTGTGCGACTTGAAGTGATCCCCGCTCATCTCCGAAATCGAGCGGATCTTTTCGAGATCGGCATTGGTGAGGATCGGCTGGCGCACTTCCAGACGTTTGGTGTGCGATAGGCCTTCCAGGTCGAACAAATTGGGTCGCGGCCCAATGATCGAGACCAGGCTCATCACCAGCTCTTCGCGGATCGGATCGATCGGCGGGTTGGTGACCTGCGCGAAGTTCTGCTTGAAATAGGTGAACAACGACTTCGGCTTGTCGGACAGCGCCGAAATCGGCGTGTCGTTGCCCATCGAGCCGACCGCTTCCTCGCCGGTCGAGGCCATCGGCGTCATCAGGAACTTGAGGTCTTCCTGCGTGTAACCGAAGGCTTGCTGGCGGTCGAGCAGCGAAAGGTTCGAGATCGGCGCTTCGTTGGCGGTGCCGGGCAAGTCTTCCAGCACGATCTGCGTGCGGCCGAGCCATTCTTTGTAGGGATGGCTCTTAGCCAGCGTCGACTTTAACTCCTCGTCCGGGATGAGCCGGCCCTCGTCAAGGTCGACCAGCAGCATCTTGCCCGGCTGTAGCCGCCACTTTTTGACGATGTCTTTTTCCGGAATCGGCAGCACGCCGGTTTCCGAGGCCATGATGATGCGGTCGTCGCGGGTGAGCAGATAGCGCGCCGGGCGCAATCCGTTGCGGTCGAGCGTGGCGCCGATCTGGCGGCCGTTGGTGAAGGCGATTGCGGCCGGGCCGTCCCACGGCTCCATCAGCGCGGCATTGTATTCATAGAATGAGCGCCGCTCCTCGTCCATCAGCGGATTCCCCGCCCAGGCTTCGGGGATCATCATCATCATGGCGTGGGCGAGCGAATAGCCGCCCTGAGTCAGGAATTCGAGCGCATTGTCGAAGCAGGCGGTGTCGGATTGGCCTTCGTAGGAGATCGGCCACAGCTTGCTGATGTCCTTGCCGAACAGGGGCGAGGACACCGAGGCCTGCCGCGCCGCCATCCAGTTGACATTGCCGCGCAGCGTGTTGATCTCGCCGTTGTGCGCGATGTAGCGGTACGGATGCGCCAGCGACCAGGTCGGGAAAGTGTTGGTCGAAAAGCGCTGGTGCACGAGTGCGATCGCGCTCTCGAAATCCGGATCGTGCAGATCGGGATAATAGGTGCCGAGCTGGTCGGCGAGAAACATACCCTTGTAGATTACCGTACGGCAGGAGACCGACACCGGATAATAACTCGACACGCGCCGCTCGCGCCGGCGGTAGATCGCGTTGGAGATCGACTTGCGCAGAATGTAGAGCCTGCGCTCGAACTCGTCTTCGGAGAACTTCTTCTTGCCGCGGCCGATGAACACTTGCAGGTGCTCGGGCTCGGTCGGCTTGACCGATTCACCGAGCGTCGAATTGTCGGTCGGGATCTCGCGCCAGCCGAGCAGCGAAAGTCCTTCGCGCGCGATCACCTCGGCGTAAATGTCGCGGATGATCTGCCGCCAGTTCGGCTCCTTCGGCATGAATAATTGGCCGACCGCGTATTCGCCAGGCTTTGGCAACTTGAAACCGATCCGGCTCGCTTCCTTGACAAAAAATTTGTGCGGGATCTGCACCAGGATGCCGGCGCCGTCGCCCATGCGCGGGTCGGCGCCGACCGCGCCGCGGTGCTCCAGGTTGCAGAGGATGCGCAATCCGTCTTCGACGATCAGGTGCGACTTGCGGCCCTTGATGTCTGCGATGAAGCCGACGCCGCAAGCGTCCTTGTCGAGCGCCGGATCGTAGAGACCCTGCGCGGTTGGCGTGCCGGGGTCCATGGAGGCCGAGCGCAACAGGGCAGCGCCGCGGGAGCGCCTAGCGTCCCGGCGTTCGACAAACCCTGCGGTGCCCCTTCGCCTGCTCATTGTCCGGCCGTTATCTGCAGCTTCGCCAATAGGACAGCAATGCTGTCCTATTGGACCATGCCAAATTTTGCCCCGCCATACAAGGCTGGTCCACGCCGGATTTGGCCGAACCTTGCGCTTTGTTGCGGCTGCGCTGCCTAACCAAGCACGAACAGGACCACGCGTGGCCAGTTGGCGCAATGCCGTTGCGTCGCCGGTCTCCGTCCAAATTGCCAGGCGGGTTAACCGCTTAACCGTGGTGGGGGGAAAAAGCCGCGTTGCGCGGGCGGTTGGCTAAGGTGCCGGAAAGTAAGACAGAGCAGTATCATGATCGACGACATAGCAATCGCACCCGCGCCGGTGGACAAGTCCGCGGGCGTGGCCGCCATGGCCCAGTTGGCCGACCGCCTGACCGCGGTGACGCCGCCGTCGGCGGCAAGCCTTGCATCAGTCCCGCGCCTCTCGCCGGCCGTCGCCGCCGCCTTGAATCGTAGCGCGGAATTGGCGGCCCAAGCCAAGCGGCGCGCCCGTCCGCGTTCGTTCACCGGCATGGCGGTCGATAGTTTTGTCTCGGCCTGTTCGTTCATTCCCTATGCGTTGGTCGCGTTGGCTTTGCGGCTCGTGATGGCGCGGGTGTTCTTCCTCGACGGCCAGACCAGGATCGACGGACCGCGCGTGCCGCTCAATGTCCAGGACTTCGATTTCACAGTACTGCTGCCGCTGCACGTGAAGGCGGAAACCTTCACGGCGTTTCTCACGCAATACGTCAGGTTGCCGGTGGCCCCGGTGCTCGCCGCCTATCTGGTGAGCTATGCCGAATTCATCTTGCCAATCTGCCTGGTGCTTGGGTTCGGCACGCGTTTCGCCGCGCTTGGTCTGCTGATCATGATGACGGCCATCGACGCTTACGTGATGCCGCAGGCGCTTTGGAGCATGCATATCTACTGGGACGCGATCCTGGCCGTACTGCTAACGCTCGGTGCCGGGCAGATTTCGGTCGACCAGGTCATCCGCTTCGTGACGCGACGGTAGCGACTATGAAACAGGCGGCTACGATCCCTTTGGCGGGGGCGGCATTGGCCGCCACGCTGTCGCTGGTTACGGCCGGTTCATTCAAACGCGAGTTTGTAGCAAAGGCCGCTCAGCTTGCGGCGCGTAAAACCATCGAAAGGGATTACGCGCCCGACACGGTCTATGCGTCCAGCTATACGGGCGTTGCGGACATCATCCATGTTCCGCAGCGCGAAGAACGCGCAAGCGTCAACGATGATGTTGAGCCCGAGCTCACCGGCAGCGATTATCAGCGGCCGGCTCAACGGCTACCACGCCGCACCGCGCCGCGCTGGTCTTTCCAGTCCGATACTCCATCGCCATCGCTACCGCCGCCAGCCGCGCCGCGTACCGTGCTTAGCGCTCCGCCGCCGCTCGCCGACGGTCCGAGCCCGATCCGTCCGCCTCCGCGTCTCGGCTCCAAGATCGATCAGACCGATAAGTTCGACGCGCCGGATCACAGGGCCGCGTCGCCGGCCGAGAATATTCCGCCCGCTGAGCCGCCGCCGGGCGGCTGAGCAAGCTATCGTTGCAAAAAGAAAGTGCCCCGGAAATTCCGAGGCGCTCTTGTTTGGAGATCGATGCTTAGGTATTAGGCCGCCGCCTTGGTCACGACCACCTGCGGCTTGGCATTACCGTTGCCGATCGGGATCTGGCGCGGCTTCTTGGCCTCGGGGATCTCACGCACGAGATCGACGTGGAGCAATCCATTCTTGAGGCTCGCGCTTTTGACCTGGACATAATCGGCAAGCTGGAAGACGCGCTCGAAAGCGCGCGCGGCGATGCCCTGATAGAGGACCTCGTCGTTTTGCTCTTCCTTGGCCTGCTTGGAGCCCTTGATCGTCAGCGTGTTTTCTTTCGCTTCGATCGAAAGCTCGTTGTCACCGAAGCCGGCGACCGCGACGGTGACGCGGTAGTCGTTCTCAGCCGTGCGCTCGATGTTGTAGGGCGGGTAGCCCGGAGCGGATTCGAATCCGTCCAGCATCGAGAACAGCCGATCGAAGCCGACAGTGGAACGATAAAGGGGAGCAAGATCAAAGGTACGCATGGCATATCCTCCTTGAGTTGAGCGACATGCGGGTGGTCCGCCAAATGGCCGAACCAAAACCCGAGCGCAGCCTGAATGGCCTGCGCAGAAATGATATGGGGACGTGTTTTCGGGCTCGCAAGAGGCCCGGCTCATGCCAAACAAGATATTGATAAATATATCATTTTGTGCAGTTTCCGCGATGAGATTGAGGCTGCCTCCCTCCCTGCTATAAGGCGCGGAACTTCCTCGCACCGGCTGTTATTTGGCGTCAATGAAACTCGTCTCCATTCCCGCCAATCCGGTGCCCGACGATGTGGTGACCGGCAGCATCAAGACCCCAGATGGGGTCACGTTGCGCTTTGCGCGCTTTGCGCCGCCGGCAGGGCGCAAGGGCACCGTCGTCGTGCTGCAAGGCCGTGGCGAATACATCGAAAAATATTTCGAGACCGTGCGCGATTTGCGCGCGCGCGGTTTCGCGGTTGCGACGTTCGATTGGCGCGGACAGGGCCTGTCGGAACGCGCGCTCTCCGACAGCCGTAAAGGTCACGTGCGTAATTTTTCCGAATACGCCACCGACCTCGAAACCGTCATGGAGCAGGTCGTGCTGCCGGATTGCCCGCCGCCGATCTTCGCGCTCGGCCATTCCATGGGCGCCGCGGTCGCTATTCGTGCCTGCCACGATGGCAGCCGCTGGTTCGAGCGCATGGTGCTGTCGGCGCCGATGATCGCGCTGCGGCCGGGCCGTCTCACCGCCATGGCGGGGCCGCTGGCGCGCTTCATGCGCTTGCTGGGACGCGGTTCAGGCTACGTGCCGACCGGTGATCACCGTCCGATCGGCGCCGAGGAATTCATCGGCAACGTGCTGACCTCCGATCCGGTGCGCTACGCGCGCAACGCCGCGGTGTTGGAAGAGGCGCCCGAACTTGGCGTGGGCGCACCGACGGTCGCCTGGATCGATGCCGCGCTGCGCCTGATGAAGCGGTTTGCCGCGCCCGGTTACGCCGGCAACATCCGCCAGCCGATCTTGTTGGTCGCGGCCGGCCGCGACGAGGTGGTCTCGACCCCTGCGATCGAAACTTTCGGGATGCACCTGCTGGCCGGGCGCCATCTCATTGTCACCGGCAGCAAACACGAGATCATGCAGGAGCAGGATCACTATCGTGGACAGTTCTGGGCGGCATTCGACGCTTTCGTGCCCGGCACGCCGCGCTATTGAGAGCGCGTCACTTCCTCCTCGGGGTCGCGAATTGTCCAGCCACCTCTGCGGCGGTGCACGAAAGCGTAGTAGTAGATGAGCGCGAGCGCGACGATGGCCGCATTCGCAATCAGGCTTTGCTGGCCGACGACCGGATCCAAAGCGCTGGCGTAAAAAACGTAGGACAGCGACAGCAATCCCAGCACCGGCCAGAGCGGATAGAGCGGCATACGATAGGCTGCATGATCGCTTGCACCCGAACGGCGGCCCACAATCGCGGCGATACACAACGCCGCGTAGACAATGCCGATTGACGTGCCCGTTACGACCAGGAGCCACTGCAGACCCAGAAAGCATGCAGCCATCGAAAACACGCCGGCGGCGAGCGTCGCGACCCAGGGTGAATGCAATCGATCATGCGTGACCAGCAAGGCGTTGTTGACGTGCGGGTGCCAGGCGATATCGCGGCCCGTGCTGTAGAAAAACCGCGCATTCTGCATGACGGTCGCCAGCACGGCGTTGAGAATAGCGAGTGCCACGCACAGGCTGATAGCGATGCTTATTATGCGGCCGCCGGATTCGGCGACGAAATCGCCGAACGGCGTTTGCGAGGCCAGCAGCGTCTTGAGGTCGGATGCGCCCATGAGAACCGCGGTCACGGGCACTAGCTCGGTGAGAACCGTAATGACCAGCGCCCATAGCACTGTTTGTGCGATCACGCGCGGCGCTTCGTGCGTCTCTTCCGCGAAATAAATCGCGGCGCCGTAGCCGTTATAGGCAAAAATCGCGACCGTCGTCGCCAGCCCCATCATTGCCAGGGGCGTCATTTGCAAATCGGAACCGCTCAACACGACCGGATTTGCAACGATGTCCCACAGCGAGCGATGGACGTCCATAAATCCTAAGACTGCAAGCACAGCCAGCGCCAGCAACTCAAGCAGCAGGAAAATCCCGGTCACCCACGCATTGGTGCGGATGTGCAAGATACCGAGCAGCGTCGTCCCCGCGATGATCGTGATGGCGACGGCGGTCTGATTGAGTCCGGGGATGATAACGGCAATGTAGTCGCTGGCGCCGAGCGCCAGTACGGCCGGCGCCAGCATGTTGCCCGCCACCGTGAGGCCCAGGACCGCAAAGCCGGAGCCGTGGCCGACCGTGCGGCCGACCATGCAATATTCACCACCCGCGATCGGGAAGGCGGAGGATAGCTCGGCATAAATATAGGCGATCGGTACCGCCATAAGCGCGCCGGCAAACATGCTCAGAAATGCGCCGGTCCCGGCCTGGGTAATTACACCGGGGACGATCACGAATACGGATGAAGCGGGCGTGATGGCGGACAACGTCAATAACAGCACGGCGATCAAGCGCATGCTGCGCTTCAACGCGCGGGGCTTTTGCTCCTGCGTCACACTCCCCTCGACTTAAATCCGGTTCACCCCATTCGAACGGCTCGCCGGCGACGTTAATTCAGCGTCGGCCACCGTTCAATCGCGATGAAAGAAAAGACCGGCGACGGCTGTGAATGCGTACTAGCGCTTGAGCATCTCGATTGCCGCTTTGTGCACGCGCGCATCGCCGGCCACCACGATGCGGCCGCCGGCCTGTGCCGGGCCGTTGTCCCAAGTCGTGACGATACCGCCGGCGCCTGTGACGATGGGAATGACCGCCACGATATCGTAGGGCTTGATCTCGGTCTCGATCACGAGATCGATCAGCCCCGCCGCCAGCATGCAATAAGCGTAGCAGTCGCCGCCGTAACGCGAGAGCCTGACCGCGTTTTCCAGCCGGCCGAAAGCGGCGCGGTCGGATTCGTTCATCAGCAGCGGGCTGGTTGTGGACAAGATCGCGTCGCCGAGCGAAGCGCACTCGCGGACGTGCAGATCGCGGTTGCCGGCCGGTCCCCAATAACGCGCCGCGCCGCCGTCGCCGGAAAATTTCTCGCGCGTGAACGGCTGGTTCATCATGCCGAACACAGGTTCGCCGAGCCGCATCAGGCCGATCAGCGTGCCCCAGGCCACCATGCCGGTGATGAAGGACTTGGTGCCGTCGATCGGGTCGAGTACCCAGACATATTCCGAGTCGGTGCGCTCCGCGCCGTACTCCTCGCCGATCACGCCATGGCCCGGAAAATTCTTGACAATGAGCGCACGCATGGCCTGCTCGGCGGCGCGGTCGGCAGCCGTGACCGGATCGAAACCGCGGGCCGTTTTATTGTCGACAGCCAAGGCCGTGCGGAAAAATGGCAAGATGGTCTCGCCCGAAACGCTGGCGAGTTGATCGACAAAATTGCTGAAATCGATAGCCGTCATGCCGCCCACCTTGGGTTTCGCCTCGACCTATCGGAGACAGGCCGCAACGGCAACCGCGACCAGGCTTGAGAGTGCGAAGTCTTGGGAACTCGAGGGTTCCTGCTGCAGTGCAGGGCGTGCTCACCCACCATTTTCGCATAACCAAATAATAACGTCTGATTCCGATACCCAGCTATGCGTAAAAAGCATCGGATTTGAGGTTTGGTGTCTTGATTTTTGTGCACCGCGGTGTAGTTTATTGCAATGCGGTAGCGATACCGTTGCCCTCCTTGGGCGTTTCCTCCCTAGACTTGGGCCGCTCTCACGTAGAGCGGCCCTTTTTTTGGCTACTCGGCCGCTGCCCGGTACGGACGCAGCTCTTCCAGCGGAATCTCGCCCAGGCGCCTTGCCAGCGTCTCCAGATCGGCTGCCAAGGCGCCAAAGGTGCTGGAGCGCGCGTAACGGCGCTCGTCCATGTAAAGGCTGCGGTTGATCTCGAGCTGGATGGCATGCAGGCCCGCGGCCGGATTGCCGTAATGTTCGGTGATGAAGCCGCCAGCATAGGGCTTATTGCGGCTGACATTGTAGCCCAGCGTCCGCAGCGTCTTTTCCACGATCTCGGCCACCACGCCGACGCAGCTGGTGCCGTAGCGGTCGCCGAGCACGAATTCCGGCCGCGGCCGCTCGTCTTTGTGGCCGGCCGTCGAGGGCATGGAATGGCAATCGATCAGCATGGCAGCGCCAAAGTCGCGATGCAGCTTGGTGAAAAGCTTACGCAGTGCACGGTGATAGGGCTTATAGAGGCTCTCGATCCGACGTAGCGCGTCGTCTACCGGGATGCGCTGGTCGTAGATCTCCTGGGCGTCCCCGACCACCCGCGCCACCGTACCGAGCCCGCCGGCCACCCGCATCGAGCGGGTATTGGCGAACGAGGGCAGGCGGCCCTCGAACATGCGCGGATCAAGCTCATAGGGCTCGCGATTGACGTCCACGAAACAGCGCGGGAAATGCGCCCGCATCAGCGGGTAACCGTGCTTGACCACGCCGGCGATCAGATCGTCGACGAAGCTGTCTTCCGAGCGGCGCAAGGTGGCGATATCGAGCCGCGACGTGGCCAGGAATTCCCGCGGATAAGTCGAGCCGCTGTGCGGGGAATTGAACAGCACCGGCCCTTTGCTCTCGGCCGGCTCCAGGATCTCGAACGGTGGGTCGAGCTCGTCGCGGATTTCACTCATGGGTAAAGCGGCCATTCCGGCATAGATAGCAGTGCGGTGGGACGGGCCCAACCAGCCCATAATAACGCTCTATTGTCTATGCGCCGGACCATAAAGCCAAGCCATGCTTTAGGTTCACCCGTTATTTACCTGGCATAAGTCTTATGGGTGCTTGGAGCCGTCCTCAGGGGCGGCCGGGACGGGGCGTTTGGGTACCATGTCGAAAATTCTTCTGGCGGAAGACGATACCGATATGCGGCGCTTTTTGGTCAAGGCGCTGCAGAACGCTGGATTCGACGTGACCTCCTATGACAACGGCCTATCGGCCTATCAGCGCCTGCGCGAGGAACCGTTCGAACTGCTGCTCACCGATATCGTGATGCCCGAAATGGACGGAATCGAGCTCGCCCGCCGGGCGGCCGAACTCGACCCCGACATCAAGATCATGTTCATCACCGGTTTTGCCGCGGTCGCGCTCAACGCCGACTCCACGGCGCCCAAGCACGCCAAAGTGCTCTCCAAGCCCATCCATCTGCGCGACCTAGTCAACGAAGTAAATAAGATGCTGGCCGCCTAGGCGATTCTGGCAGCCTTGCCTCGCCAGTTTGGAGCCGATAAGACCAAATCCATTAAAGGGCGCGTAGCTCAGCGGAAGAGCACCTCCTTGACATGGAGGGGGTCACAGGTTCGATCCCTGTCGCGCCCACCATCCTCCTCAAAAACCGTCAGAACAGGGGGAGGAGTGCGCTGATCAACCACGAGAACCAGGTTGCCGGCGCCAACAACAAGCCGAAAGGCAGCCGAGTACTGAACCTCTGGCGGCCCATTGTTCGAAACACGGCGTAGGCGACGAGCGCACGCAAGGCCGCGATTTCGATCGCGACCGGTATCATCACCCAATCGAGTCGTGCGCCGGCAACAAAGGCGAGCTTGACGTTGCCGAGGCCTAGCCCTGCTCGGCGGCGCCGCGACATCAGGGCGCGGCTTCGCTGAAACTTTATTGATTTATAATAGAATTATCGTCTCGCCAATGGCCGGCGCGCGCCACCTCTCGCGTTGACAGCGGCGGGTGGGCTGCTATGAACCCGGCAACCCAAGAACCCAGAGATCGTCATGAAAGTCCGTAATTCCCTAAAATCCCTGCGGGGCCGTCACCGCAACAACCGCATCGTGCGGCGCAAGGGCCGGGTCTACATCATCAACAAGACCAATCGCCGCTTTAAAGCCCGGCAAGGCTAAACGCCGAGGCTGAACGCTTCGTCCACCGCCGCATATTTGCCTTACACGGCGGAGAGATTAATCTCCGCCCATGCGCACGAAATTCCTCACCGCATTGATTATAGCCTGTTTGATCACGGCCTTTGCCGCGCCCGCAGGGGCGGCGCAGGATGAGTGGGTGCAGCCGCCGAAGAAGCTGCCGCAGGTCGTCAAGCAAGGCGATCCCACGCACAATCTCGATTTCCTGTTCGGCGCGCTCAAGGTCGCGCCCGACGACGTCACCGCCAAGGCGATCGAGGAGCGCATTTGGGCTTTGTGGACAGCTTCGCACAGCGACACCACCACGCTACTGATGTCGCGCGTACAGACCGCGATTGAGCAGAAGGATCTCGATCTCGCCATCAAGCTGCTCGATGGCGTCATCAAGATCAAACCGAAATACGTGGAAGGCTGGAATCGGCGCGCCACCATCTATTACATGAAGAAGGACTATGGCCACGCGCTTGGGGATATCCGCGAGGTGCTGCGCCGCGAGCCCCGCCACTTCGGCGCGCTGTCGGGGCTAGGCCTGATCATGCAGGATATCGGCGACGACAAGCAGGCGCTGGAAGTCTATCGCCGCGCGCTCGCCGTCTATCCGCGGCTGCAGCGCATTCCCGACCTGGTGAAGACGCTGCAGGAAAAGGTCGAAGGCCGGGATATTTAATCCCCCGACGTGTTCTCGCCCACATAGGCAATGCGCAGCATGTTGGTCGCGCCGGGCGTGCCGAGCGGCACGCCGGCGACGACGATGACGCGCTGGCCCGCTTTAGCGAAACCTTCCTTGAACGCGATGCGGCAGGCGCGATCGACCATGTCGTCCTGGTCGTGGGCATCGTCGGTGATCACGCAGTGCACGCCCCACACCACCGCCAGCCGCCGCCCGGTGGCCATATTGGGTGACAGCGCAACGATCGGGGGGCGCGGCCGCTCGCGCGCCACCCGCAAGCCGGTCGAACCCGACGAGGTCCAGCACACCACGGCGGAGAGATCGAGCGTGTCGGCGATATGGCGCGCGGCATCGGCAATGGCGTCGGCGCCAGTTGCCTCCGGTTCGGCGCGCTGCGCGTCGAGAATGCCGCGATAGAGCGGATCGTTTTCGATTTCCTCAGCGATCCGGTTCATGGTCGCGACCGCTTCCACCGGATATTTACCGGCCGCAGATTCAGCCGACAGCATGACCGCGTCGGCGCCTTCGAAAATGGCGGTCGCGACGTCGGAGACTTCGGCGCGCGTCGGCACCGGCGAGTTGATCATCGATTCCAGCATTTGCGTGGCGACTACCACCGGCTTACCGGCGTTGCGGCCGGCGCGCGTCATTTGCTTCTGTACGCCGGGGACTCTTTCGAGCGGCATTTCGACGCCGAGGTCGCCGCGTGCCACCATCAGTGCATCCGCCAGATCCATGATCTCGGCGAGCCGGTGTACGGCCTGCGGCTTCTCGATCTTGGCCATCACTGCGGCGCGGCCGCGGGTGATTTTCTTTGCTTCCGCGATGTCCTCCGGCCGCTGGATGAACGACAGCGCGACCCAGTCGATGCCGGCGTTGAGGGCTGCTTCGAGGTCCGAGCGGTCCTTCTCGGCCAGTGCCGAAAACGGAATGGTCGAGTCCGGCAGGCTCACGCCCTTGCGGTCGGACAATCGGCCGCCGACCTCGACGCGCGTCGTCATGCGTTTGGGCTCGGCGTATGTGACCGTGAGCCGGACCTTGCCGTCGTCGATCAGCAGCGTGTGGCCTTTTTCGACACCGGCGAAAATCTCTGGATGGGGCAAAAATGCGCGCGTGGCATCGCCCGCGACCTTATCTGAATCGAGCACGAAGGTGTCGCCGTTCTTCACCATCACCGATCCGCCGGTGAACGTGCCGAGCCGTAATTTGGGTCCCTGCAAATCGACCAGGATGCCGATCGGGCGCCCGGTGTCGTTTTCGATGCCGCGGATCATCGCCACCAGTTCGCGCATGCGATCCTGGCTGGTGTGACTCATATTGATGCGGAACACATCGGCGCCGGCCGCGAACAGCCGCGCGATCATGGCGGCGTCGGAGGAGGCCGGTCCTAATGTCGCGACGATCTTGGCGCGGCGCAATCGTCTCATATCGAGCGTCTCATTTCTTGCCGCCGTCGGCTGGCGCGCTCGGCGCCGGGCTCGGCGGCCGCTGCGTGGTGGGCGGCGTGCGTGGAGGCAGCGGCCGCGCCGGCTTCTGCTCGGCGCTGTCTGTCAGTTGCACGGTCCAGGAACGCTGTTCGCCGGTATCGACCTCGAAGAAGCCGGTCTGGTCATAGCCGCGTGCCAGGCAGTTCTCGGTGCCGCGAATGGTGAATTCCTTCTCGCGTGAACACATGAAAGCGTGACCGGACCATTCGCCGCCGCGGTCGTAATCGACCGAATAGATGTAATAGTAGCGCGCAACCAGCGCGCCGCGTAGCAGAGTTTCGCACGATCGCGCCGACACGTTCCACCAGCCTTCGGTGGTCCAGCCTTCGGCGTCCTTATAGCCCAATGCGACGCCGACCCGGCTGCCGGTGTTGTTACAGAGCCGGAAATCGGCCTTTGCCGCGGGCGCCGACGCGGCCAGCAGCACGGCTGCAAGCGCAACCGTTCCGGTGATGCAGCGCGTGGCGGGATGGCGGGGCAATGCGGTCAAGCTGTGGTTTTCGATTCGGCGCGGTTGTCGCGTGATCCGTCACGGCCTGTCAACGACGATGGCACGGAAGTCGTTCACGTTGGTGTAAGTAGGCCCGGGCATGAGCAAATCTCCAAGGGCGGCGAAGAAACCGGTTGAATTGTTGTCGGCAAGAAACGCGGCGGGATCGAGGCCGAGCGCCTTGGCCCGCGTCACGGTTTCGCCATCCAGCACCGCGCCGGCAGGGTCGCTGGCGCTGCCCGCGCCGCCGTCGGTGCCGTCGGTGTCGGCCGCGAGCGCCGCCACCGCCGGCATGTCGACCAAGCCCTGCGCCAGCGCCAGCGCGTATTCCTGGTTGGGCCCGCCTTTGCCCTTACCGCGGATGGTGACCGTAAGCTCACCACCCGAAACGATCACCGCGCGCTTGCCTTGCGCGCGCAGCTCGCGGGCGAGCTTGGCATGCGCTGCCGCCACCTCGCGGGCCTCGCCTTCGACGTTGGCGCCGAGCGAGACGCATTCGTAACCGGCGGCGCGCACGGCTGCATCGGTCGCCCGCAATGAATCGGCCGGCCGCGCGGCCAGCGCGAATTGGGTGCCGGCGAATGCCGGATCGCCGGGCTTGGGCGATTCATTGTTCACGTCGGCGAGCGAGGCGGTGACGCTCGCCGGCAGAGCGAGTTTATATTTGGTGACGATGGCGCGCGCATCGGCGAGCGTTGTCGGATCGGGCACGGTCGGGCCGGAGCCGATCGCCGAAGGATCGTCGCGCGGCACGTCGGAGATCGCGATCGTCACAAGCTTCGCAGGATGCGCGTGGCGCGCCAGCCGCCCGCCTTTGATGCGCGAGAGATGTTTGCGCACGGTATTGATCTCACCGATCACCGCGCCCGAACGTAATAGCGCCCGCGTCACGGCCTGCTTGTCGGCAAACGACACGCCGTTCGCCGGCGCAATCCAGTTGGCCGACGCGCCGCCCGACACCAGCACCAGCACAAGATCGTCTGACCCCGCGCCATCGGCCAGCGTGAGCGCCCGGTTCGCGGCGTCGCGGCCGGCCGCGTCGGGAACCGGATGACCTGCTTCGATCATGGTCACAATTTTCAGCGGCCTGCCGTAGCCGTGACGGGCGACCGCTACTCCACAGAGCCGCTTGGGATTAAGCTTCAACCGATTGAGATAGAAGTCTTCCGCGACTTCGGCCATGGAACCGGCGGCCTTGCCGGCGGCAAGCATAATGAGGCGGCCGGCCGGTGGCTGCGGCAGTAGAGGTGGCAGGCACGTAGCCGGATGCGCGGCGTCTACCGCAGTACGAAATAGTTCGCCAAGAAAAGCGCGCAGGGTACCGTCCATCATCTGATCCTAACGCCCCAGCGGGCATTAGGGTCAAGCGGTTGGATAACTCAACGTTTCAGTGCTGCGATCCTTGAGATACTGATCCAGCCCCCAGCGTTGCACTTGCGTAAACACGGCGTCGAATTCTCCGTTCGGCAGCGCTTCGTTGACAAATTTCTCACCGCGGCCGAACTTGCTGAAGTCCCAGGGGTGGAAGTTTTCGAACTCCGCCGGAACAGCGAGCTTCCACAGCGACATATATTTCTTTGGGTCTGCCGTGAGGGCCTGCTCGGCGCGGTTGAGCGCGCGCATGTAGCCATGCACGACTTCTGCCGGTGAGTTTTCCGGCACCCACCACAGCGTCTTGAACCGATCCTCTATGATTTTGCGCAAGCCGAGTTGCTCGGCCATCGCGATCTGCGGGGGCAAAAGGCTCGCCGCCTCCACTTCGCCGTCAAGCAGAGCGCGCAACCGCGCACCGAAACCGCCGGTATTGACGGTCTTGATATGCTCGAGCGGCAAATATTTTTCCAGCCGGTATGGCACGTTAAAGTGACTGCCGGCGCGCATGCCAACCGAGATCGGCACGTCCTTCAGATCTTTTGGCTTGCGAATTTTCGATTCCGGCCGGACAAAAATCGCCCAAGGCGAATCGCCGTAGCCTTCGGTGACCACGCGGCCCATGCCGGCGCTGGCGTTGCAGATCGTGCCCCATGCACAGGCGCCTTGCACCACGTCCTGCTTGGATTCGGTGTAGGGGCGATCCTGCGGACGTTGGAAATAATCCAGGCCCTTCCAGCTCGACTGCGTGCCGCGGAAAGTTTGCCAATCGAATTCGACGTCGAGGCCTTCGGCGGCGAAATAGCCTTCCTGCATGGCAACGAAGTCATTGAGCCCCATGCCCTTGGGCGCAACTTTTACTCGTCGCAGGCTTGTTGTGGTCATGGCGTCGTTCTCCCGGCATTTGCTGAATTTGCGCAACGGGAATAGTCGGCCAATTATCTGATAGCGGCAAGGTACATGTAGAGCCCGGCCACAGTGGGGTCTGAGCCCACCTTCGTCTGCCCACCAGCTTTCCATTGCGCTGTCGCTGGCATAGCATTCTGTCAAAGGCCGCAAAGGCCCGCTACATAAAGTCGTCTCTGGGGAGGGAATAATGGCGGATCAATCGGTCGTTCAGGTTTCACGCCTGCTCGATGAGCGGGGTTTAAGCTCTTTTCAGATCAAGCTGATCATCTGGTCGTTTTTCATTGTCTTGATCGACGGCTACGACATTGCCGCGATTGCCTTCGCCGCGCCCAGTCTCGCCAAAGAATGGGCCTTGAAGCCGGGCGCGCTAGGCCCCGTTTTCAGCGCCAGCCTGATCGGCATTTTGTTCGGCTCGGCTTTGTTCGGATGGGTGGGCGACCGCTACGGCCGCAAAGCGGCACTGATCGGATCGAATTTGCTGTTCGGCGTCTTCACATTGGCCGCCGCCTACTCGACAAACCTCGACCAGATGTTTTGGCTTCGCCTGCTCGCCGGCCTCGGCATCGGCGGCGTCATTCCCAATGTCGTCGCCATCAACGCCGAGTCCGCGCCGCGCAAGCTGCGCGCCACGCTGGCGATCATCGCGGTCGGCTGCGTGCCGATCGGCGGCGCTATTCCGGGCTTTGTGACCGCGACGCTGGTGCCGGCGCATGGCTGGCAGATTTTGTTCCTGATCGGCGGCATAGTGCCGATCATCATTGCGATCGTTGCCATGATCGGCCTGCCGGAATCGATCAAGTACATGACGCTGCACGAAAGTCATCGCGGCAAGATGGAAGCGCTGATCAAGACCATCCGCCCCGACTATCAGGTGCCGGCCGACGCCAAATTCGTCATCGAGGACGAAAAACAATATCCAGGCTTCAACCCAGGTTATCTGTTCCGCGATGGATTGGCGTTGATCACGCCGCTGCTGTGGCTGCTGTTTGCGCTCAATCTCATGGGTTATTTCTTCCTCATTAGCTGGACGCCGACGCTGATGACTGCCGCCAAGCTGCCGCCGGCGACGGCGGCGCTGGCCGGCGCGAGCTTGCAGGTCGGCGGCACCATCGGCGCATTGGTGTTGTGCTGGTGGCTGCAGAAACACCGCTTTTTCGCTATCGCGATCATGTTCGCGATTGCGGTACCGGTGGTCGGCTCGATCGGTTTTGCCGGCCTGACGTCACAGACCGCGGTGCTGGTCGCGACCTTCTTTGCCGGCTTCTTTGTGCTCGGTATCCAGTCCGGCATCAACGTCGTCGGCGCGCTGATCTACCCGACCTCGCTGCGCGCCAACGGCTCGGGCTGGGAGTTGGGTATCGGGCGCATCGGCTCGATCGTCGGACCGATAGCCGGCGGCCTGCTGATCGGGATGCCGGTCGAGCGGCTCTATATGTGGTCGGCGCTGCCGTTCGTGGTGGGCACGGTGATCTGCTTCCTCATCTACCGGCTTAACGACGCGCGGCTGGCGGAGCGCCCGGAGTTACGCGACGCGCAGTAGCGCGTGATCCCGAAAAGTGGGAACCGGTTTTCGGATTAAGATTATGCGCAAACAAAGAGTCAAAATGGCTCGTAGCCGCGCAAGGCCGGAATGACCTTTTCGCCGAACAGCCGAATGGACCGCATCAGATCGGCTTCTGGCAGGTCGGAGAAATTGAATTCGCCCATGAAAACGTTGAACAGGCCGGCCTGGGCAGCTGCCTTGATCTTGCCTGTCACCGTTTCCGGCGAGCCGATGAACACCAGTTCGTGCTTCATCAGATAGTCCGCGTCGAACAGGTTGGCCATGATTTCGGAGGCGCCGGGCTCGCCGCGTCCGATAAATTTCTTGGCGTGCTCGCGCACCCGCTGCTCGAAGGTTTCGCCTTGTTTCGGCGGCGGCAGAAATCCTTCATAGGCGCGTGCCGCACGCGCCAACCCAACGCGAAGCGCCTTGTCGTCGGTTTCGTCGACATGGACGATGGTGCAATAGGCAATGTTGGGTTTTTTTGGCCAGCCGGTCTTTTTCCAATCCTCGAGAAACTTGACGTAACGCGGCGCAGCATCCGCGCGCGGATAAACCAGAAAGTAGCCGGGGTTGATGCCGCGGTTTGCGCAGAACTCGAGCGTTTGCGGATCTCGGCTCATCATCCATAGCGGTGGATGGGGCATCTGGAACGGCTGCACGGCAAGCACGGCGCTGTCGGTGTGGTGGACCTCGCCGTGAAACGAGAACGGCTGCTGCTCGCCATAGGCGGCGCGAAGGTAATCGACAAATTCGATGGTCGGCGACTTGCGCAGATTGTAGTCGAGCCCAAAGGGCTTGAAATAATCCGGGTTGATGCCCGGTACCAATCCCAGTTCCATGCGCCCGCCGAGCATTTGGTCGACGACCGCGATCTCTTCGGCCAAACGCAGCGGGTGGTATAGCGGCACGACATAGCCCATGGGGCCGATGCGCATATGGCGCGTGCGCGCGCCGGCGCCGACCGCGTACAGGCTCGGTGACGACATCCAGCTTTCATCGGGGCGGAAGTGATGTTCGACGCAGAAACTGTAGTCGAAGCCAAGCTCGTCACATAACTCAAGCTCGCGCCACAGTTCCTCGTAGCGCTGGTGCGGAGTCATGCCGGACTTGGCCCAGACATGGGAAAAATGGGCGAACTTCATGACGCAAGCTCCCTGGCGACGTTTTTTATCGCCTATGGAACTTGACGCCCCGCAGGCCTATCTTCCGGTGTGAAGGCTAAGGACAACCGCCATGAACGACAAGATGGACGACAAAACCCGCATCGAGCTGGAGGCCGCCGTCTACCGGCGCCTGGTCGAGCACCTGCGTTCGCGCAGCGATGTGCAGAATATCGACATGATGAATCTCGCCGGCTTCTGCCGCAATTGCCTGTCGAACTGGATGAAGGACGCCGCCGACGAAAAAGGCGTGGCCATGAGCAAGGACCAAAGCCGCGAGACCGTCTACGGCATGCCCTATGACGAATGGCGCAAGCAGCATCAGAAAGAAGCCTCGCCCGCCCAGAAGGTGGCATTCGAAAAGTCCAGTCCCAAGCACTAAGTCTTGTGAAATTGTGTGAATGTCGGGGGCTTCGCGTGGTCGCGCCGCCCCTTGGCGTGAATTGTCCTTATGACAGGGTGGAAAATACGCTTTGTCATCAGGAGAATCCGATGCCTGCCTCAGCCGCCGCCGAAAAAGACCAACCTGCAACCCGCTTCGCCAAGGACCAGCTTAAGGCCATTGTTGAGCGCATCGAGCGACTCGAGGAGGAAAAGAAGGCAACCTCCGACGACATCCGCGACGTCTACGCCGAGGCCAAGGGCAACGGGTTCGACGTCAAGGCGCTGCGCTCGATCGTCAGCCTGCGCAAGCAGGACACCGACGAGCGCCGCGAGCAGCAGGCTGTGCTCGAGACCTACATGCACGCGCTTGGGATGTTGAACTAAAGCGTCTGAACTAGCGCAGCGACGCCGTCGTCTGCGGCGCGAACGTCGCGGTCGCCAGGAACACCACCGCGCTGCCGCTGAAGCGGTCGGCCACTATGCCGAGATGCGGATCGGCTGAGAAACTCATCGCCAGCGCCTGCGCCGGCTTGACCAACAAATCATGCTGCCAGCGCGGATCGACCGCGCCGATCCGCGTCGCGGTCATAAAGCCGCTCACGCTTGGCGTCAGCATGGCGGCGCGCAGCCACGGACTGTCGGAGCGCGCTCCGCCGCCCATCGCCAAGGCCGGCGCCAGCGGCGGCTTCACCACCACGGAGCTGTTGGACGAATTCGGAATCACACGCGCTTCCGCCGGCATCTGCGGTAGGCGCGTGCCCATCGGGCGCGCCCGCTCGGTGAGCGGGGTATCGGAAGCGGTGGCATAGGCGAGTGCGTCATTGGGCGCGCTGCCGGTGGTCGTTTGATCGAGCGAGGCCGTCTCATACGAGGTGCCGGCCGCGATTGCCGGTGGCAGCGCCGGACCCGTCTCGACCGCGCTGCGCCAATAGCTGCGATTGTCGAATGTGTTGCCCGCCGAGGCCGTTACGATTGGCTGCTGGGCCGGCCGCGGCCTCGGCAGTGCCGCCGCGACGTCAAGCGGCTTCGGCCGTGCCGCCGGCATCGGCACGATGTGCTGGACTGCGACCTGCTTCGGCGGTGGGCTCAAGCTGGCAACGGCCATGCGCGGTTGCTTGGGAGCAGACTGTTTGGCCGCCAGCTGTTCGCTGGGCTCATCCTCGTCTTTGGTATTGAAAATCCTGGCCAACAGGCTGCGCTGCTTGGGCTGCGCGGCCTCTTGCTCCTGGCTGGCGGTGATCACGCCGGCCTCGCGCGCGGCTTCCAGCGATGTGCCGGAGGGAATCGCGCCGTTTCGCTCGACGTCGGCAAGCGCCAGCGCGTAGCCCGGCAGCGGCTGTCCGTCTGCCGGAATATGCACGGTGCGTCCGTTCGGAAAAATCTTGACCAGTTCCTCGCGCGGGATGCGCGGCCAGTGACGGATGGTGCCGGTGTCCATGTGCACGAACGGCGAGCCCGAAGTCGGATAGAATCCGACGCCGCCGCGCTGCAGCCGCAGACCCTCGGCGCGGATCGCGGCAAGCGGCACCCCGGGAATGTAGAAATCGATCGCGTTGCCGTTGATGTGCTGGCTAAACTGGGCGACGCCTGTTGAGCGTGCGCGCAACATGGCGTTGGTATCCGGCGAACGGTAGCCGCAGATCACCTGAATCGGTCCGGTAGCGCCGAGTTCGCGATAGCTCTCCCACAGCAGATCGAACAGATGTGGGTCCATGTGGGTTTCTTGTTCGTGCCGCCAGTCGCGCATGAACCAGTCGAGCTTCTTCAGCGCGGCCTCGTCGTAGCGGCCGTTGCGCTTGAAGGTGATGGTGACGGTTTCGTCGGTATGGACGTGATGGAAGGTGAGCGTGCGGGTGTCACCTTCGGCGACGGCGTTTTGCAGGGAGTTATTGGCGCCGAGCAGGATGAACCCGGCCACGCCCAAGCGCGCACTCAGACGCACGCTTGCGCGTGCTACGGACAACAGGACAGGAAGTTCGCGCCACGCGCCCACCGACACTGCAATATTCCGTGATTTACACTGTCCCACTGCCGCTCCCCCTGAGTGATCGGCTCCGGCAGCGACGATCATGCAGTCTTATCGGGAAGGGTTAACTTGCGCTTAGCGATCGCCCCCGACCATCATGGGGTAGCCGCCGAAAATGGCTAAATATGGCCGTTGCGGGGGTGTCGGTAGGGCTTGGGGATTGGAACTTCGCCCCAAAACGTCAACGGCCGGGACTGGGCCGGCCGTCATGAATTGCGATTTAGCGCGCCAAACCTAGCGAAACAGCCGCTCGAAGAACACCAGCGGGTTTTGCGCCTCGCGCCGCTCGACCCGGCGCAGGATTTCCTGATTGGACTTGGCGGTCGCCGCGTCGCGCTTGGGATCTTGCGGCGGCGCCACGTCGGCGATTCGGCGTTCGTCGCTGTGCATGATGGAATTGATGCGGGCATCGAAGCCGTAAATGTCGTCGCGCAGCACCAGTTTGCCGTCGTCGACGAATGCGGTCTGATAGGTGAGGTGCACCGTCGGCTTGTTCATCAGCTTGAAGGTCTTTTCCTCCTTGCCGAACATGCCGAGCAACTGCTGCGAGTTCGGCGTCTGACCATTCATTGCCAGATGCAGCATGATCTCGCCGAACTTGGTCGGGTCTTCCACCCGCATGCAGCCGTGGCTGAACGCGCGTCTGTCGGCGGCGAATAGCCGCTTCTCTGGCGTATCGTGCAGGTAGACCTGGAACTTGTTGGGGAAATTGAACTTGATGCGGCCGAGCGCGTTGGCGGCGCCGGGCGGCTGCACCACGTTGATGTTGCCGTCGAGGCCCTTCTTCACTTCGAGCCCCATGCGGTCGAAAATGTTCGGATCGTTGGCATAGAGCGGCAGCAATTCGTTCTGGATGATCGACTGCGGCACGAACCACGACGGATTGACCAGCACGGTATCCATCGACGCGCTCAACAGTGGCGTCGGCGTCTGCGGCTTGCCGGCGACGATCTTGGTGCGCCAGGTCACCTGGTGATCATGCACGACCTTGAGCGTGTAATCCGGGATGTTGACCATCACGTAAGTCTTGCCGAGATCGCGCGGCAACCAGCGCCAGCGCTCCATGTTGGCGGTGACGCGCTCGATCTGCTGGGCGGGTGAAAGCGGCTTGGGGCCGTTGATGGCGGCAAGGGTCCGCCCGTCGACGACGCCGGTCGGCTTGATGTTGGCGCTGGCTTGCACATGCTTGATGGCATCGAACAGCGCTTTGTCGTAGGCGAGGTCGCCCGCCCTGCCGCGTACGTGCAGACGTTGGCGCAATTCCGGCACGCGCGCGTCCTTGTCGCCCGGCTTGATCGCCCGGCCGTCCGCAATGCGGGTGTCGGCTTCGGCGCGCGGCTCACTGCTGCGCAGCTCGGCGAGTTTGGCCTTGAGCGCGCGGAAGCCGTCATGCGGCGGGTTGTAACTTTCGAGCGCTGCGCCGGCGTCGCCGCCTCCGGCAACCTTGCGCAGGATATCGGCCGGCTCCGGCGTGTGGTTGCCGTAGTCGACTTCCACCAGCACGCGGGTCGGCGCGATGCGGCCGGCCGCCAAATGGCGCGCGTAAGTGAGCATCGAATTGGTCAGCTTGATGTCGTCGTCGGCCGCAGCCTCCGCGCTGGCGGCTGCGCCGAAGTCCGGCACCGGGTAGTCGGCCGGGTCGAGGCCGTCGCTCGCGGCGTTTTTGAGTTGTCCGATGACGGATTTGGCGCGCGCGTTGAGATGGCCTTCGTTGATCCAGATCGGGGCGTAATTGCGCGCGGCGTAGAAGGACTCCACCGCCTTGCGCTCCGGCACGCGGTCGATGCGGCGCTCCATTTGCTTGCCGGCAACGATGCCGCGCAGTTTGTCGCCGATCTGGGCGTCGCCGAAGCCGAGCACGCGATCGAGCGTGTGATCGATGGCGCGGTCGAGCGTGCTCTTGATGCCGGTATCGGTATTCTGCGGCGTGGCGGCGATCGGCGTCGGCTCCGGCGGTGGCACGGGCGCTGCCTCGCGGTGGCGCGGCATTTGATCGTTGAGAGACGGTGGCAGCGGCACGACGGCTTCGATCCGGTCGGGCGCGGCGATGGCATGCGTCGGCGCTGCGATCAGCGCCAGCACTGTGCCGGCCAGCAAGAGGTCGAATTTATTTTTACGCATGGCGCGCTCCACATCGCGGAATACGGCGCCACTATGCGGCCGAATGCGCGGCGCGACGAATGAATTTCGCTCAAATGCTAAAGTTAACTTCGATCACGGCTAACGCCGAAACACGCATGGTTAAAGTGCGCGCGTTTACCAAATCACGCCGTGACGTTTTCCTTTTCCGTCGCTGCTTTATCAGCCGATTCTTGCGGTGTCTGTTCGAGGCCGAGCCCCTCGAGTTTGCGATAAAGCGTCGATCGGCCGATTTTCAGCCGGCGCGCGACCTCCGACATCTGCTCGCGGTAGTGCGTGATGGCGAAGCGGATGGTTTCGCGCTCGATCTCCTCAAGCGGGCGGACCTCGCCTTGGGCGTCGGTCAGCGCCAGCATGTTCATAGTTAATGGCGCCGCGGCGTGCGCGGCGTCGCGCGCGTCCGGCCAGGCGGCGGCGATGGCGGGCGAGGGATCGACCATCGGCTGCGCGGCGAGCGCGTCGGGGCCGACATGCGCGGAGACTTGCGGAAATTCGCGGACGCCAATCTGTTCGCCGTCGGTCAGCACGACCGCGCGGAAGATCGCATTCTCGAGCTGGCGCACATTACCCGGCCAGCGATGGGCCGCGAGTAGGATTAGCGCCTCGGCATCGATGCCGCGCACGCGTTTTCCCTCCTCGGCCGAGATGCGCGCCAGGAAATGCCGCGTGAGCCCGGGGATATCCTCGGTGCGCTGCCGGAGCGGCGGCACTGAAATCGGAAACACGTGCAGACGATAGAACAGGTCTTCGCGAAACCGCCCGGCCTTCACATCGGCGATCAGGTCGCGGTTGGTGGCCGAGATGATACGGACGTCGACTTTCACGTTTCGCCGGGCGCCGACCGGCTCGACCTCGCCCTCTTGCAGCGCGCGCAGCAGCTTGACCTGCGCGGCTGGCGGTAATTCGCCGACCTCGTCGAGAAACAGCGTGCCGCCGTCGGCTTCGATGAATTTTCCGGTGTGCTTATCGGTGGCGCCGGTGAAGGCGCCTTTCTCATGGCCAAACAAAATCGACTCGACCAGGTTCTCCGGCATGGCGCCGCAGTTGACCGCGACGAAGGGCTTGGCGCGGCGCGCGCCCGAACCGTGGATGGCGCGGGCGATCAGCTCCTTGCCGACGCCGGACTCGCCTTCGATCAGCACGGGAATGGTCGAGGCGGACGCTTTCTCAGCGGATTTGAGCACCGGCTGCATCGCGGCCGAGCGCGTGATGACATCGGCGATCGTAAGCGTACCGTCCTGCTTGCGCTTGAGCCGTTGCAATTCGCCGGCAAGCCGCCGGGTGGCCAGCGCGTTGCTTAGTGAGACCTGCAAGCGCTCCGGGCTTGCCGGTTTGACCACGAAGTCGGCCGCGCCCGCGCGCATCACCGACACCACATTGTCGATGCCGCCATGGGCGGTCTGCACGATCACCGGAATGTCGAGGCCGGCCTCGCGCATGCGTGCCAGCACGCCAAGCCCGTCGAGGTCCGGCATCACCAGGTCGAGCACCACGCAGTCGATGCTCTGCGGACCGCCAAGCAGCGCCAGGGCGGCGTCGCCGCCATCCGCGGTCACGGCCTGATAGCCGAAGCGCTGGACCATGGCCTCGAGCAGGCGGCGCTGGACCGGTTCGTCGTCGACAATGAGGACTGTTTCGGACATGAGACCTCGCACTACCCGGCACTGTGCCGATTTGGTGCAATGTCGCCGGTCTGCCTTAATGGGCTGTTAAATGCGCCCGCGCCGACCTAGATGATCCCCGGTATTTTCCCGCATAAAGACCCCCATGGCCAAAACCTCAGTCCGCAAGAAGCCCGCCAAAACGTCCAAGCTTGGCGCGCTGCCGGAGTGGAACCTCAACGACCTCTATCCCGGCCTCGACAGCCCCGAGCTCAAATGGGACCTGGAGAACGCCGGTAATCAATGCGTGGCCTTTGAGACCGACTTCAAGGGCCGCCTAACGGTGCTGGCCGCGGGCGGGACGCTCGTCGAGGCCGTCAAGCGTTACGAAATCCTCGAGGAACTGCTCGGCCGGCTGATCTCCTATGCCTCGCTCGTTTATGCCGGCAACAGCACTGACCCAGTGCGTGCCAAGTTCTACGGTGACGTGCAGGAGCGCATCACCGCCGCCTCATTGCACCTGTTGTTCTTCACCCTCGAGCTCAACCGCATCGACGATGCCGTGCTCGACGTAGCGATGCGCGACCCAGCGCTTGGCCATTACCGGCCCTGGATCGAGGACGTGCGGAAAGACAAGCCCTATCAGCTCGAGGACCGGGTCGAGGAGCTGTTCCACGAGAAATCGGTCACCGGCTATTCGGCCTGGAACCGGCAATATGACGAGACCGTCGCCGAACTTCGCTTCCGGATTGGCGGTAAATCATTGAGCATCGAACTGGCGCTCAACATGCTGCAGGATGCCGACGGCAAGAAACGCAAGGCCGCGGCCCAGGCGCTGGCCAAGACCTTCAAGGAAAATCTGCGGCCGTTCACGTTGATCACCAACACGCTCGCCAAGGACAAGGAAATTTCCGACCGCTGGCGCGGCTTCAAGGATGTCGCCGACGCGCGCCATCTGTCGAACCAGGTCGAGCCCGAGGTGGTGGAGGCGCTGGTCGCCGCCGTGCGCGCGGCCTATCCGCGGCTTTCGCACCGTTATTATGCGCTGAAGGTGAAATGGTTCGGCAAAAAGTCGTTGCCCTATTGGGACCGCAACGCGCCGCTGCCGAAGGTCGCCCAGCGCACGATTCCCTGGTCCGACGCCCGCTCAACCGTACTCACCGCCTATGGCGCGTTCTCGCCGAAAATGGCGGAAGTTGCCGACCGTTTTTTCGAGCGGCACTGGATCGACGCCGCCGTGCGCGAAGGCAAGCAGCCGGGCGCCTTCGCTCATCCGACCGTGCCGTCGGTGCATCCTTATGTGCTGCTCAATTACCAGGGCAAGCCGCGCGACGTGATGACGCTGGCGCATGAGCTCGGTCACGGCGTGCACCAGGTGCTGGCGGCGCCCAACGGCGCGCTGATGGCGCCGACGCCGCTCACGTTGGCCGAAACCGCGTCCGTGTTCGGCGAGATGCTCACCTTCAAGAAGCTCTTGGCGCAAACCACCGACAAGAGACAGCGCAAGGCCATGCTCGCCGCCAAGGTCGAGGACATGATCAACACCGTGGTGCGCCAGATTGCGTTCTACTCGTTCGAACGCAAGGTGCATCTGGAACGGCGCAACGGCGAACTGACGTCGGACAAGATTTGCGAGCTATGGATGTCGGTGCAGGCCGAGAGCCTTGGTCCCGCGATCGAACTTAAAGGCGGTTACGAGACGTTCTGGAGCTACATCCCGCACTTCATCCATTCGCCGTTCTACGTCTATGCCTATGCGTTCGGCGACTGCCTGGTGAATTCGCTCTACGCGGTCTACGAGAAATCCGCATCCGGCTTCGCCGAGCGTTATCTGGCGATGCTGGCTGCTGGCGGCACCAAGCATCATACTGAATTGCTGGCGCCGTTCGGCCTTAACGCGCGCGATCCGAAATTCTGGGACGGCGGCTTGAGCGTGATCGCCGGTCTGATCGACGAACTGGAAGCGCTCGAAGCGCGCTAGTCGTCGTTGCAGCCCTTGCGCCCGCCGCGGGTCGAGAGCTGGTAGTACGTGCACTGCATCTTGATGTCCTGCGCCGGCTGGCCGGGGCGGTCGAAGCTGTAGACCGTGCGGTAGAAGTCGGAATCCTCGTCGCGCCCGCAAATCATGCGGTGCCTGTGAGAGATGCGATGCGACGACTTTTGGGTGAACACGAGTTTTTGTGTCTGCTTGTTGGCGTCGACCGTCGAAAAGATGATCGGGCCTTCCAATCCGTCGTCACCATACGGGCCGAATTCCGCGAACGTATCTTTGCTTTTCTTCAGCTCTGCGATCGCGTCGCTGACCGAATCGGCGGTAAATTTCTTCGGTTTGCCGGCCGGCGTCTTGCCATCCACGACATAAAGTCCGTCGCGGTCAAACAGCACGCGCTGGTCGCCGAGTTGGCCCATGCAGCCCCATGACAAGATCGCGGCGGATGCGCCGTTCGTGGCCGCGAGCAGGGCGCAAAGGCAGACGATAAAGCGCACGGGCATGGCTCGTTTCTCTCTGGCTGCTTCCTATCTATATTCGTAGCACACTGGTACTCCGAGGTTCATGGCCGCCGACCGCGAAAAAAACCGCTTCTCCGCCCGTGCCAGGCGCTACGCCAATGTCGGCACCAAGGTCGGCGGCGTCGCTGCGCGCATCGCCGGGCAGCGTCTCATTGGTGCAAAAGGAGGGCGCGCTGGTAATGCGCTGGCGCTCGCCGCGGCGCTCGGCGGGCTCAAAGGCCCGATCATGAAGGTGGCGCAACTGCTCGCCACCATCCCCGACGCGCTGCCGCCGGAATACGCCAACGAACTGATCAAGCTGCAATCGCAAGCGCCGCCGATGGGCTGGGCTTTCGTCAAGCGTCGCATGAACGCGGAGCTTGGGTCCGACTGGCAAAACAAGTTCAAGGACTTCGAACATCATCCGGCGGCGGCCGCCTCGCTCGGCCAGGTGCATCGCGCCACGGCGCTCGATGGCGCGCGGCTTGCCTGCAAGCTGCAATATCCGGATATGCAGTCGGCGGTCGAGGCCGACTTGGGTCAATTGAGTCTGCTGATGTCGCTGCGCAAACGTTTTGATCCGGCGATCGATGCCAGCGAGATCGCGGTCGAGATCGCCGCGCGCCTGCGCGAAGAACTCGATTATATCCGTGAGGCGCGCCACGTCGCGCTCTACCGCGACATGCTCAAGGACGCGAGCGCCATTCGCGTGCCCAATGTCTGGCCGGAGCTCTCCACTGGCCGCCTGCTGACGATGGATTGGATGACCGGCCGCAAACTGCTCGAGCATAAGGACGACAGCCTCGCCGCACGCAATCGGCTGGCGACTGCCATGTTCACCGCCTGGTGGTTTCCGTTCAGCCGCTTTGGCGTGATCCACGGCGACCCGCATCTCGGCAATTACACGGTGTTTGACGACGGCAAGGGCAATCCCGCCGGCATCAATCTGCTCGACTATGGCTGCATCCGCATCTTCCCACCGAGCTTCGTCGGCGGTGTGGTCGATCTCTACCGCGGCCTCCTTAAAGGTGACGACGCGCTGGTCGTGCACGCCTACGAGATCTGGGGCTTCAAGCGGCTCAACCGCGAGCTGATCGACGCGCTCAATATCTGGGCCCGCTTCATCTATGGCCCGCTGCTCGACGACCGGGTGCGCACCATCGCGGACGGCATCAAGCCCTCGCAATACGGGCGCAAGGAAGCTTTCCGGGTGCACCAGGCGCTCAAAAAGCTCGGCTCCGTGACGGTGCCGCGCGAATTCGTGTTCATGGACCGTGCGGCAATCGGGCTGGGCGCGGTGTTCCTGCATCTGGCCGCGGAACTCAATTTCTACCGCTTGTTCAATGAGGCGATTGATCGCTTCTCGGTGCGTGAGGTGGCGGCGCGCCAGCAAGCCGCGCTCGACAAAGTGGGCCTCAAACCGTCCACTACTTAAGTCCCGTGGGCGTTGCCCTGAGCGGCCAATTACGCTAACCCCTCTGCCGCAGGGCATTCCGGAGACCTTCCCCCATGGCCGACCACGGCACCGTCGAATACGCCACCGCGACCGGGAACGACTATCCCGCGCATGAAGACACCTACGAGCGCTTCATTTTCTTTGCCTTCGTCGGCATCCTTCATGTGATCAGCCTGCTGTTCGGCCTGACGATCGGCGGCGTGATGGGGCACTGGTTCATGGCGATACCGGTCTTCCTGCTGGCGATCATCGGCGCGGTCTCGAGCCTGCTGAGCGGCTCGAAGTCGCCGAGTTATGTCTGTTTCACGCTGTGTTTTCTGATCTTCGCGTTCGCCGGGCTTTCGCACTAATACCCGCGACACCGGGAGACGCGAATGCGAATTGCCGTAGCACGCGAGTCCGATGCCGGAGAACCGCGCGTCGGCGCCACTCCTGAAACCGTCAGAAAATTCAAAGCGCTGGGTGCCGATATCGCGGTCGCGCGCGGCGCCGGTATCGCTTCCGGCATACCCGACGCCGACTTCGAAGCGGCGGGCGCCACCGTCGGTGACAACGTCACCAAGGACGCCGACGTGGTGCTCAAGGTGCGGCGGCCTGCGCCGAACGAGCTTGCCGGATACAAAAAAGGTGCGTTGGTCGTCGCCATCATGGATCCATATGGCAACGAAGCCGCGCTCAAGCAGATCGCGGATGCCGGGCTCATTGCGTTTGCCATGGAGTTGATGCCACGCATCACGCGCGCGCAGTCGATGGACGTGCTGTCCAGCCAGGCCAATCTCGCCGGCTATCGCGCGGTGATCGACGCCGCGGAGGAATACGGCCGCGCGCTGCCGATGATGATGACCGCGGCCGGCACCATTCCGGCCGCGAAAGTGTTCATCATGGGCGTCGGCGTCGCCGGCTTGCAGGCCATTGCCACCGCGCGCCGTCTTGGCGCCATCGTTACCGCCACCGACGTGCGGCCCGCCACCAAAGAGCAGGTCGAGAGCCTGGGCGCGAAATTCCTCGCAGTCGAGGATGAGGAATTCAAAAACGCGCAGACCGCGACCGGATACGCCAAGCCGATGTCGGCGGAATATCAGGCCAAACAGGCGGCACTCACCGCCGAGCACATCAAGAAGCAGGACATCGTGATTACCACCGCGCTGATTCCGGGCCGTCCGGCGCCCCGGCTGATTTCAAAAGAGATGGTGGACTCCATGCGCCCCGGCTCGGTGATCGTCGATCTCGCGGTCGAGCGCGGCGGCAATGTCGAAGGCGCCAAGGCCGGTGAAGTGGTGCAGTCCGGTCTCGCCAAGATTGTCGGCCATCTCAATGTGCCGGGCCGGCTCGCCGCCTCGGCCTCGGCGCTCTACGCCAAGAACCTCTACACGTTTGTCGAAACGCTGATCGACAAAAAAGAAAAGAAGCTAGCGATCAACTGGGACGACGAGATCGTCAAAGGCACGCTGCTGACCCACGACGGTTCAATCGTGCATCCGAATTTCCAGCCCAAGACGGCGGCCTAAGGGAGAACGACATGGAACATCTCGCCAATGCGGTCGATCCCTTCGTGTTCCGGCTGTCGATCTTCGTGCTTACCGTGTTCGTCGGCTACTACGTGGTCTGGTCGGTGACGCCGGCGCTGCACACGCCACTGATGTCGGTGACCAACGCGATTTCCTCGGTGATCGTGGTCGGCGCTCTCTTGGCCGTAGGGGTCGCGCTCATTGCCGACGACAACGGCACGATCCTGGCGCGCGCACTGGGCTTTGTCGCGCTGGTGTTTGCTTCGGTCAATATTTTCGGCGGCTTCCTGGTCACCCAGCGCATGCTGGCGATGTACCAGAAGAAAAAGAAATGAGCGCGCAATGAGCCCCAACCTCGTCGCGCTGCTCTATCTGGTCGCCGGCGTGCTGTTCATCCAGGCGCTGCGCGGCCTGTCGAGCCCGGATTCGAGCCGGCGCGGCAATCTGCTCGGCATGATCGGTATGACCATCGCGGTGCTGACCACGCTCGGTTCGCATCCGCCGGCGGGCGGCCTCGCCTGGGCGTTGGTGGTTGGCGGCATCGCGCTCGGCGGCGGCATTGGCGCGGTGATCGCGCGGCGCGTGCCAATGACCTCGATGCCGGAACTGGTCGCCGCTTTCCATTCGCTGGTCGGCATGGCGGCGGTGCTGGTGGCGGCGGGCGCCTTTTACGCGCCGGCGGCCTTCGACATCGGCAGCGAAGGGCATATTCACGCGCAGAGCCTGATCGAAATGTCGCTCGGCGTCGCCATCGGCGCCATCACCTTCACCGGCTCGGTGATCGCGTTCCTGAAGTTGTCGGGCCGCATGAGCGGCAAGCCGATCATGTTGCCGGTGCGCCATGCCATCAATATCGCGCTCGCTTTGGCGCTGGTGTTTTTCATCTACGGCTTCTTCGTCTCGCAGAGCCCGATGGATTTCTGGCTGATCGTCGCGATTTCGCTCACCCTCGGCGGCCTGATCATCATCCCGATTGGTGGTGCCGATATGCCGGTGGTGATCTCGATGCTCAATTCATATTCAGGATGGGCGGCTGCCGGCATCGGCTTCACGCTCGGCAATTCCGCGCTGATCATCACCGGCGCGCTGGTCGGCTCCTCGGGCGCGATCCTGTCCTACATCATGTGCCACGCCATGAACCGCTCGTTCATTTCCGTCATCTTGGGGGGCTTCGGCGGCGAAGTGGCGGGGCCCGCGGGCGGCGGCGCCGAACAGCGGCCGGTCAAGCTCGGATCGGCCGAAGACGCCGCCTACATCATGAAGAACGCGCAGAAGGTCATCATCGTGCCGGGCTACGGCATGGCGGTGGCGCAGGCGCAACATGCGCTGCGTGAGATGGCCGACCGTCTCAAGAAGGAAGGCGTCGAGGTCAAATACGCCATCCACCCGGTCGCAGGCCGCATGCCCGGCCACATGAACGTGCTCCTCGCCGAGGCCAACGTGCCTTACGACGAAGTGTTCGAGCTGGAAGACATCAATTCCGAATTCGCCCAGGCCGACGTCGCCTTCGTGATCGGCGCCAACGATGTGACCAATCCGGCGGCGGAGGAGGACAAAACCTCGCCGATTTACGGCATGCCGGTGCTGCAGGTGTGGAAAGCGGGCACCGTGATGTTCATCAAGCGGTCGCTAGCATCCGGCTATGCCGGCATCGACAATCCACTGTTCTACCGCGACAACACCATGATGCTGCTCGGCGACGCCAAGAAGATGACCGAGAGCATCGTCAAAGCGATGTGATCTAGGCCGGCTCTAGAACCTTTTCTGCAGGTACAAGGCTGGGCGCGTCGATTTTGTTCTGCGCCTCGGGCGCGGCGTAACGGAACACGCGCCCATGCAGCGTCACGGTTGGGCTGATGCCGTAATGGCCGTCGCCGAATACCGCGATCCGCCGTTCAAGTTCGTCTTTTGAAATATCGGCCGGGATCTCGCACATCGCCCGGTACATCGCCCGCGTGCTCTTGGTGCCGGTCCATTTCATCGGCAGCGCGGCGAGCGGCTCGCGTTGCGTCGCCAGCTTCGGCGCCATGGCCCAGAACAGCCGTGCCACTTCGACGAACGCCATTTCCTGCAGCGGACCACGTTCGTATTGGGCGGGATACCGAACATTTTGAATCCGATGATCGGCCCGGCATCGACGCGCTCCGCCATCACATGCGCGGTCGCGCCGAAATATTCGGCCTTGTCGTAAATCGCGCAATGCGCCGGCACCCAGCCCGGATAATGCGGCGGCCCGGGGTGGAAATTATAGGCGCCGAAGCCGAGCGCGTTGAGAATGTGCGCTGGCACCACCACGTCGGTGACGAAGCCGATCAAACGTGCGCGCCGGAGCATATCCGGTGCGAGCACCTCCAGGTCCGCCAGCGATTTGGCCGCGCGAACGTCCAGCCGCGCATTGTGGCCGCGCAGCACGCCGGTCAAAGGGCCTGCCTCGACCGGCCCGGTCAGCAGGATGACGGTGTCGAACACGGCCGCTCAGGCCGTCAGGTCGACCAGACTTGTGGACGATGTCGGCGCCGTCGGGTCGGTGCTGGTCGTTGACGTGGTGGATTGCGATTGATCGGCGTCCGCGGACTTATGGTGGTGGCCACCGTGATGGTGATGCGCGCCCTTGGCGCCCTGCATTTGCTGTTGCAGCGTCGTCAGCGCCTGTTGCGCTTGGCTCAGATTGCCGGATTGCAAGGCATTGCCGATCTGGCCGAGCGCCTGCGACAACGGACTGTTCGGATTGCTGCTGGCCGCCTGGCTCAGCGTCGAATAGGCGCTCTGCGCGGCCGTGAGGTTGCCGGATTGGATCGCGCTGGTCAGTTGCCCGAAAGCCTGAAGCATCGGGTCGGCCGGCGGCGTTGCGCCGGTAAAAGTGGATGAAACTGGAGAAATTGTCATAACACGTCTCCGGCAGGACCAATCTGTCCCGCATGGAATCGCGTCGCCCGTGGCTATGGTGCTAGTCCACGGAAATTTGCGAAGCGTTAAAGATAATTCGTTCGCGCCATAAGGCGTGATTTTTTACGTAAGATTTACGCGGGTTTGCCCGGCGTCTCCGCCGGCATCGGCACCGCGCAGTGCACGCGCACGCCGTCCGGCCGATAATCGATCGTGGTCTTGGCCTGGATCTGCCCGGGCAGCACGAATTCCAAGAGTCGCGAGCCGAATCCCTGCCGTTTCGGCTTGTCGACCGGCGGACCGCCGCTTTCCACCCAATCGATATTGAGGCTGCGGCGCTTGGCGTCGATCACGATGGTCCAGGTCACATCGACCTTGCCGCCATAGACCGACAGCGCGCCGTATTTGGCGGCATTGGTGGTGAGTTCATGGATCGCCATGCCGAGCGACACCGCCAGCCGCGACGGCACGTCGACGCCCGGACCGCTGAGGCGAATGCGCGCGCCGCTGCCATCGTCGAAGGCGTCGAGTTCGCTGTGCACGATGTCGGCGAAGGTCGTGGTGTTGCCCTCGTCGGTCAGCAGCAAATGAGTCTTTGCCAGCGAGCCGATACGTCCGATCAGCGCGTTCTTGAAATCTTCGATGGTGTCGGACGAGCGCGCGGTCGAGCCCATGATCGCTTGCACGGTGGCGAGCGTGTTCTTGACGCGGTGATGCAGCTCGCGCACCAGCAGCGCCTGCTGCTCCTCGGTGCGTTTGCGCTCGGTGATGTCGACCAACATGTTGACCGCACCGACCAGAATGCCGTTTTCGTCGTGCAACGGCGTCGGATAGGGAATGAACGGCACGCGCGTGCCGTCGGGGCGCTCGCAAGCGGCTTCCATGCCACGCACCGCCCGGTCTTCCTTCAGCGCGATCGCCATCGGGCACTCGTCGTGCCGCAGCGGCGTGCCATCCGGCCAGAACAGTTTCCAGGAGCCGCACCATTCGCTCGAGCCGAGCATGGGCCGGTGGCCCCAAAGCTCGGCGGCCGATTCGTTGTAATAGGTGATCCGCCCGGCGGCGTCGGTCGTATAGACCGCGGCGGGCAGGGCATCGAGCAATTCGCGGAACCGGCGGTCGCGCTCGCGAAACGCCGCATTGCCGCGGTTCACCTCGCCGATCGGCACCACATTCTCATGCGCCGTCGCGCCGCCGCGGGTGGCGACGGCGCGTTCGAATTCGCTTTCCAGAAAACCGATTGGCTTATCCATTCCCCACTCGAATCTACGCAAAACTTTAGCCCTCCGGTTTCCACGCGCGCGCGAGAACACCCCGTCCCGCGATTAAAACGCACATCGCTAAAGATAGTTTCATTGAATCCGCCGATATTTCAGCGAGTTCCGCCAGATTTCCTTAACAACACCCAAATACCGGCCGCTAAGCCCCGGATTACAGTGCCCGGTACATGACATAGGCGTCGACCTCGCCCAGCCGGGGATGCCGGAACGCCCCCGGCAGCCGGCCGATGATCTCGAACCCGCAGGCCTGCCATAGCCGCACCGCGCGCTCGTTGGAGGCGATGACGAAATTGAACTGCACAGCCGTGAAGCCGCGCGCCCGCGCCCGTTCCAGCGAATCCATACACATCGCGCGCGCCACGCCGCGCCGGCTCGCCTCGGCCACGACCACGTAGCCGCAATTCGCCACATGCGCGCCGCCGCCTTTGTTGTTGGCGCGCAGGTAGTAGGTGCCAACCACCGCGCCATTTTGTTCGGCGACGAACACTTCATGGGCGGCGCTGCGCCAATAGGCCAGCGCGTCACCGCGGCTGATGTCGCGCGGCTGCGGATAGGTCTCGCCGGCGCGGAAGGTCGGCTCGATGATGCGCCAGATGGCGTCGTCGTCGGCAGGCGTAGCCGGCCGGATGGCAGGCGCGAGGGTCATGGACGCTTTGCTATCATTTTTCCAGCTCCGGCCAGAAGCCCCGCCTTTATGCAACCATGCCCTCCTCGGCGCGTTGTTCCACGGGGACACATTCATATTTTTGAGGATTTTCGCGCATGGATCCGATTCGCAGCTTCGGCATCATCGGCCTCGGCAAAATGGGCGCCGACCTCGCCCTCAACGCGCTTCACCACGGCTACGGCGTGGCCGGCATGGACACGCACGCGGTCTCAAGTGACTTGACCGGCAAGGGCCTGAAAGCCGCGACCGATGCCAAGCAATTCGTCGCACTGCTGACGCCGCCGCGCTTCATCATCATGTACGTGCCGGCCGGGCCCCCGGTGGACGCGGTGCTCGCGGAACTCATCGACAATTTGCAGCCCGGCGACATCATCGCCGATGGCGGCAATTCCTACTGGGGCGATTCCATCCGCCGTCACGCGCGTCTGAAAGAGAAGGGCATTCATTTCATCGACGCGGGCACGTCCGGCGGGCCGGGCGGCGCGCTCGATGGCGCCTGCTTCATGGTCGGCGGCGAGGACGCTGCCGTAGCTATGGTCGAGCCGATCTTGCGCAAGCTCGCGGTCGAGGGCGGTTATGTCCGCGCCGGCGGACCGGGCGCCGGCCATTTCACCAAGCTGGTGCACAACGGCATCGAGTTCGGAATGTTGCAGGCGATTGGGGAGGGCGTCAGCCTGCTCGAGAACTACCGCGAGCCGCTGCCGATTGCCGATGTGCTGAGCTGCTGGCGGCATGGTTCGGTCATTCGCTCCTGGCTGGTCGATCTGATGGAGACGATGTACCGCAAGCAAGGCGGGCTCGATAAAATCCCGGCTTATGTCGATGATACCGGCGAGGTGAACTGGCTGGTCGATGACGCGTTGCACATGGAAGTTCCGATCCCGGTGATCACGCAATCGGTCGTGCAGCTTGTCGCCTCGCGCGACGGCAAACACGATGCGTCGCGCGCCATCGCCATGATGCGGCATGGTTTCGGCGGCCATCCTTACGGTCCTGCGACGAATATCGCGCACGAGCGTCACACCGGGCGGGTCGGCGGCTTCGTCGGCAAGAGCGGCAACGGAGCTACGTCATGACGAAACAAATCGGACGCTACGCCTGGGCGATCGCGGAAGGCTATATCCCGCCGGCCTCGACCGGCCAAAGCCGCGAACTTACCAGCCACGAAACGGTCTGCATTCTGAACGCTTCCGACGCCGACGCGCGCGTCGAGATCACGATCTATTTCGCCGACCGCGAGCCGGCCGGGCCCTACATTTTCAATGTTGCGGCCAAACGCACGCGCCATTTGCGCTTCAACGAATTCAAGGACCCGGCGCCGATCCCGGCCAACACCGATTTTTCCAGCGTCATCGTCTCGAGCGCGCCGATCGTCGTGCAGCACACGCGGCTCGACAGCCGCCAGGCCGAACTGGCGCTGCTCAGCACCATGGCATTCCCGCTCGATTAGCCCGGCATTCCCGGCAACCGCGCGCGATCACGTTTGTGATATGAGAAGCCTATGACCGCGCTCAAATGGCTCATCGTACTCGCCGTCGTTGGCTATGGCGGATTGCTCGCGCTAATGTATGTGTTCCAGCGCGCGCTGCTGTATTTCCCCGATGCCACCCGCGTCGCGCCGGCGCAGGCCGGGTTGCCGCAGGCCGAGGAAGTACACCTCACCAGTTCAGATGGCGAAAAGCTGATCGCCTGGTTTGTGCTGGCACGTGACGGCAAACCGGTCGTGATCTATTTCCAGGGCAATGCCGAGGGCCTGAGCGCTCGCGTCAATCGCTTCACCTGGTTGAGCGCCGACGGTACCGGCCTGCTGGCGCTGGCCTATCGCGGCTTTGGCGGCTCGACCGGGACGCCGACCGAAGCCGGGCTGATCCGCGACGCGGGCGCGGCTTATGATTTCGTGCGCGCGCGTTATCCGGCCAAGCGCATCGTGCTGTTCGGCGAATCGCTCGGCACCGGTGTGGCGGTGGCGCTGGCCTCCGAGCACGAAATTGGCGCGCTCATTCTCGACGCGCCGTTTTCGTCGACGGTCGAGGTCGGTGCGGCGCATTATTGGTTCGCGCCGGTACGCTGGCTGATGAAGGACACGTTCCGCTCCGACGAGCGCATTGGCCGCGTCTCGGCGCCGCTGCTGGTGCTGCATGGCGAGCGCGACACCATCGTGCCGATCCGCTTTTCCGAAAAGCTGTTCGCGCTGGCGCGCCAGCCCAAGCGCATGGTGCGCTTCCCGCAGGGCGGCCACGTCAATCTCGACGACTACGGCGCGGCGAAAGTGGTGAAGGAATTTCTGGCGGAGCTGCCTTAAAAGCAAAAAGCGCGGGCGTTTTAAGGCCCGGGCTGCATCGCAATCGAATTGAGATCGGTTAGAAGCCCGAGCCGCCGCCACCGCCGCCGAAACGCGGGGGACCGCCACGTCCGCGGCCACCGCCGCCGGGACCACCGGGTCCGCCGGCAGCGCCGGGAACCACGCGTGGCTTCATCGGCAACAGGCCTTCGCGCTGCATCTTCTTGCGCGCCAGCTTGCGGGCGCGGCGGATCGCTTCCGCCTTTTCGCGCGCTTTCTTTTCGGAGGGTTTTTCGTAATGACCGCGGAGTTTCATCTCGCGGAAAATGCCCTCGCGCTGCATCTTCTTCTTGAGCGCCTTGAGGGCCTGATCGACATTGTTGTCGCGAACCAGAACTTGCACGCATGCTCCTTGGTTGATGAAGGGCCGGATTGGGGTCGAAAGGCCCTTGAATTACGGGCCTTCTGAGTCGCGCGGCGATAGCAGAAAAGGGCTTAAGAGTCCATAATCGGGCCTCCGTTGGCACGATCCGGTGTCCGGCCAGCCGGTTTTCGCAAGGCTTAAACGATGGTTGCAGCGCAGGCTGGCAGAGGGCGGGGTACGCCGGCGATAGGGCGGCGGAGCCTGCTGCGCCTGACCGGCGCGCTTGCCGCGACAACGGTTTTGGTGCCGCGACTCGCCGCCCAGACGTTTACCGAGAGCTCGATCAGCCAGGCCGCGCAGGACGCCCGGCGCGACGTCGGCCGGCTGTCCATCCGCGCCGACAATTTGTTACGCCTAACCGTGGCCGATGGGCCCGAGCGCGGCGCCAGCGCGGTGCGCCGGTTCCGCGCCGAGCAGATCGGCCTGGCACGGGATTTGGCCACGATCTTCAACAGCCGCGTCAGCGAGGATGACTGGCTGCTGGTGACGCCGGTGCGCGAACTCGATCTGGCGCTCACCATGCGGCCGCTGGTGATCCGGCTGGCGCCGACTGCGGACGAGGTCGAGGCCGCGATCAAGCAGCCGCTGCCGCAGATCGAACCGCTCGCCGGCGACACCGCCGAGGATGTGCTGCTCACCATCGTGCTGGGCGCGCTGGGCGTCGAGCGGCATGTGGCGCTGTTCGAGCAGCTCCGGAATGACCGCGCGGTGGCGGCCGCGACCGAGGGCGCGGCTGGGGCGCTCAAGTCGGAGCGCTACGGTCTTGTCGCGCTCGAACTCGAACGCCTGATGCGGGTGATGGTGCAGCCGGGCAACGTCGCGGCCATCGCCGAGGACCTTGGCAAGGGCTCCGCCCGCACACTCTACAAGGCGCTGGTGGTGCGGTTTGTGCCGTTCGTCGGCTGGACCTATTTCGTCACGTGGCTGTTGACGACGATCTATTTCAACCGCGACACCACCGCGGCGATCCTGCGCTAGAGGGGCCAAAAATGCCCATCAAACCGGGCCTTTAGAAAGTAACCCACAGCCGCAATTTGTCCTCTTCATCCCGCGAAGTTTGGTGTAAACCTTGTCGTTTCCAGTGCAACTGCAAGAAATTGGGAACCTCGGCCGTGAACGTCCAGATGACCACGAAGCATTCGCTCGGCGCCCTCGTGACCGAGGGCAAGACAAAAAAAGTCTATAAAATCAAAGACAGCGCCGGCCTGGTCGCGGTCATTTCCAAAGACGACATCACCGCCGGCGACGGCGCCAAACACGACATCATCCCCGACAAGAGCCGCCTCGCCAACGCGACCACGTCGAACGTCTTCCGCCTGCTCAAGGCTTGCGGCCTGCCGGTCGGCTTTATCGAACAGGACAGCGAAACGTCTTTCGTCGCGCCCGGTTGCGACATGTTGCCCTACGAGGTGGTGACACGGCGCGAGGCGCACGGCTCTTACCTGAAGCGCAATCCGCACTTCGCCAAAGGACAATTGTTTCCGCAGTTGATCGTCGAGTTCTACCTCAAGACCAAGGACAAGAACTGGAAGGGCAAGCCGCTCGTCGCCGACGATCCGTTCATGCAATTTTCGGACGATGGCAAGCAGATCGAGCTGTTCAATCCAGCCAAGCCGATCGGCGGCCAGGAACCGTTTCTGGTTTTGCCAACGTCGGACGTGTTCAGCCGCGACGATGAGGCCAAGATCTTTCCGGAGATGCGGCGCATCGCCCGGCAAACTTTCCTTGTGCTCGAGAAGGCCTGGCAACTCGAAGGCGGCACGCTGGTCGATCTCAAAGTCGAGTTCGGCTACGACAGCAAAGGTAAGCTGCTGCTGGCCGACGTGATCGACAACGATTCCTGGCGCGTGCTCGAAAGCGGCGCCTATATCGACAAGCAGGTCTATCGCGACGGCGGCACGCTCGACGATGTCGCCGCGAAATACCGGCGCGTCGCGGACATCACCGGCCATTTTCGCATTCCCCGCCAGCGCATCATCCTGTGGCGCGGCTCGGAGAAGGATAATCCGGAGGCTTTCACCAAGGCGCTCGGCGATCTCGCCGACATGATGGAAGTGGTGACCTGCTCGATTCACAAGGAACCGGTCAGGGGCGCTGCGACCCTCTATCGGATGTTGCAGGACGTGCCGGACACGGTCGTGATCGCTTTCATCGGCCGCTCCAACGGCGCGGGACCGGTACTCTCGGCGCTGTCCGCGACGCCGGTAATCACCGTGCCGGCCAGCGTCAAGGATTTCCCCGAGGACGTCTGGTCATCGCTGCGCGCGCCGAGCTCGACCCCGGTGATGACGGTGCTGGAGCCGTCCAACGCGGTGCTGGCGGCGCTCCAGATCCTGTCGGCGCGCAATCCGCGGCTCTATGCCCATGTCCGGGGCGAGATCGAAAACCGCACGGTGAATACGATCCCGCTATGAGCGACAAGCCGCCCATGGGACAGGCGGCCTTGCTGCTGGCGGAGATCGAACGGCTCAAAGCCGACATCGCGCAGGCCCAGCGCACCATCGCCGCGCTGGAAGCGCGCGCCGACGTCGATCCCTTGCTCGACATCCTCAATCGCCGCGGCTTCGAGCGCGAGCTCAAGCGCTCGCTGGCCTATCTGCAACGCTACAAAGGCGAGGCGGCGCTGCTGTTCATCGATCTCGACGGCTTCAAGGCGGTCAACGACCAACACGGCCACGCCGCCGGCGATGTCCTGCTCCAGGCGGTGGCGGCCGAGCTTTCCGCCGATGTGCGCGCCTCCGACGTGGTGGCGCGGCTCGGCGGCGACGAATTCGGCGTGCTGTTGTGGAATCTGGGGCCGCAACAGGCGGCGGTGAAGGCGCGCGACCTGGAAAATCTGATCGCGGGCGTGGCCGTTGTTCACGGCGAGGCCCGGCTTTCGGTCGGCGCCAGCACGGGCCTTGTAGCGCTCGCCACCTCCGCGACGCCGGCGCAAATGATCGATGCTGCCGACAAGGCGATGTATGCGCGCAAGAAAGAGCGTCGGGGTAGTTTGCCCAATCCGTAAGCGCAAATATGCGGGTTAACGAATATTTACAGCCGCAACCCTAAGATAGGCGTTCCCCAGATTTCGCCTGCTCAGAAGGGCGGCAAGGAAGCGCAAGAATGCCGGCTCCGCTGCCGAAAAACCCAATCATCAACGAAATCGAGTCTGCATTACGGGCGGACTCTGGGGATAAGCGGACAAAAGTTTTGATGAGCGTTACCGATCTCTTTATCGGCGGAGCAGCAAAGTATTCGTATTTTCAGACAAAGCTATTCGATGACGTATTGGTCCACCTCATCGAACGGGTCGAGAGCAGCGCGCTTGTTGAGATTGCAACGCGACTTGCATCAGTTCCGAATGCCCCGGTTGATACAATTCGGCAACTGGCATGGAACGATGCCATTGGAATTTCTGGCCCAATCCTAAGTACGTCCCCCCGGCTGTCGGATAGCGATCTTATCGAGATTGCGAAGACTAAAAGCCAAGCGCACTTAGCCAGTATTGCGCGCCGTGCGCACCTCAATGAGGACGTGACGGACGTTCTCGTCGATCATGGTGACGCCGACGTTGCAAACGAGGTCGCAATCAATTCGGGCGCTCTGTGTTCCAGTTTAACGATGGCCAAGCTCGTCCTGCGCGCCCACGGTGACAATCAGCTTACGGAATCGATGTCTCGTAGAACCGATATTCCTCCGCAAATGTTTCATCAGCTTCTGACGCAGGCAACCGAGGTCGTGCGCACAAAGTTGCTCGCATCGGCAAAACCCGATCAAAAGGACACCATCAAAACAGTGATGGATGAGATCTCCACGCAAGTCATCAAATCGCCGTTGGCGCCGCGCGACTACACGAAGGCGAAACGGACGATCGCCGCTCTCAGCCAGGATACGAACCTGATTCGCACAAAAGTTATTGAATTCACTGATACGAAACACATTGCCGAGGTCATAGCCGGGCTTGCCTCGATCAATGGCTTGATGGTCGATCAAGCCGACAAGATTTTCTACGCCCCAACCTGTTTCGGGCTCATGATTTTGTGCAAGGCCAGCGCATTGCCGTGGAAAACAACTTACGCAGTCATCAGGGCGCGCCCAACCGGACTAGAGGCACAAGTTGCTTCGCACGATGAATTGCACGACCAGTTTAGCGAGCTTTCCATTTTGTCGGCGCAAACCCTCGTCCGTTTTTGGCAAGGCCGGCAAAAAGTTGTTCAAGCCGTGGCAGAGGGTAGGCACTAGAGCCATGCCTTCGATGAATTCGCTCACGTTGATTTATCAGGATGCGAAGCAGGGGGTCTTTACCCGCCAGGGGTTAGTGCCTTCATGTTGAGCGAAATTCATAAAACTCATCGACGGTTGCTGGACCAGCCCTGCTGGCTTGATGAGGGCATGGACCGGGCCCCGGTCGAGTGCCGTCTTCGCAAGATTTCAAAGTCTGGCGGCAAGTTAAGCGGCCCGGCCACCTACCAAGTGCCCAATGAGTTCAATCTTTATCTCACGCGTGACGGCAACGTGGGCCGCAAATGCCTGGTGGTTTCTCGCGAAGGTAACGAAATCGAGTTCAATTTCGTCAGTGGTGACGTCGAGAAATCTCGCTGGCTCCCTGCCATGCTGGATGTTTAGTGTGTTGGCTGCCTGATCGCCTCGCTTGAACGTCTCGGCCATCTGAGCGCGTTTTTATCAATTATCCGCGACGCCGACTCGTCCGCGAAAGACCAGTTCTCCGCCTTTCCACCCACTGAACAACAGAAGGAGAACCGCGACGAGGGATAATACGAGGCCGTTTGGAATGATCGACGAGGGGCCCTGCTGATAGCGAGAGAAAAGATTGTAAAGCTCAATCAAGACGACCAGCACATTCGCACCGGCGTGCCACCAGACTGTAGAGAGTTGACGAATTTGTTGATCGCCGAAAACGTCGATTAAGCCCATGACGGCTGCAAGCGCCGCCATCACAAGACCGGCTCCGAGCAGCCAGGGTGTTACGGCAGCCCACGCCGGAATGCTCGTCTGCCAATAAATCAAATCGCAAACGAATGTACCGACGAAGAAAGCGATCGGAAACGGAATCAGCATCGGATGGATAGGATGGCCGGCGATTGACGCGGTGCTTCGAGGATTAGACATTGGTGCCTCCGAAATAAACAGGAATGTCCATACAACATTCGGAAGCTGCGTTAAGTTCCATGGGCCAAAGGCCGTCCCTGCGCCCTAATCTAAATCCGGTAGATTCAAAATAGTCCGTGCCCGGACAAATTTAAATTAGTCCGTTGCCGGGACAAGGTGACCAGTTTTGAACAGACGGTAAGTTCTAAACGAACTACGTCGCTATGAGCGGCTGAGGCTTGCGGAGTTTCCCAGTCTAGACGATCCTATCCAGCCAACACTGGGCGGATAGTAACTGCTATGCCTCCTGCGCCACGCATCGAAGGTTATGCCATCGTCTCCGAAGACGGCATGCTGGCCAACGCGGCCGGCATCATGCCGGACTCGCTCAAATTCGACGCCGATCAGGCCTTCTTCGAAAGAGGTCTCGATAATGTCGATGTCGTGGTGCATGGGCGTCATTCCCATGAACAGCAGCAGCGTTCGGACACGCGGCGGCGATTGATTTTGACCCGGAATGTTTCGGCAATCGCGGCAGACCCCTCGGATAAGAAAGCCCTATTTTGGAATCCCGCAGTTGCATCGCTGGCGCAAGCGATGACCGTGCTGGGGATACCGGACGGCAGCATTGGCGTTATCGGCGGAACGGAGGTGTTCGGACTATTTCTGGACCGCTATGATATTTTTTATCTGTCGCGAGCGCCCGGCGTGCGTTTACCCGGCGGCCGGCCGGTTTTTCCCGAGGTGCCGGCGCGAACTCCCGAGGAAGTCTTGGCGCGCCACGGCCTCGAGCGCGGACAGCGGCAGGTGCTTGATACGGAAAAAGACGTGGCAGTCGTCAGTTGGCGGCGTTCGTTGAAGATCGAAGGCTAGGCCATAACCGAATAGCCGCCGTCGACCGGGATCGCCGCGCCGGTCACGAAATTTGACGCGGGCGTGGCAAGAAACACCGCGATGCCGGCGAAATCATCGGGGCTGCCCCAGCGTTGCGCCGGCGTGCGGGTCATGACCTTGTCGTTGAGGCCCTGGACCTGCTCGCGCGCCTTGCGCGTCAGGTCAGTGTCGATCCAGCCCGGCAAAATGGCGTTGACCTGGATGTTGTCCTTGGCCCAGGCGATCGCCATCGACCGCGTCATCTGGACGATGGCGCCTTTGCTGGCCGCGTAAGGCGTGGCGTAGGACGCGCCGAACAGCGACATCATCGATCCGATATTGATGATCTTGCCGCCGCCGGCCTTGACCAGGTGCGGGTAGGCGGCCTGCGAGCAGAAAAACGCGCTGGTGAGATTGGTGTTCATCACCAGATGCCAATCCTCGGCGGTAAGATCCTGCGGCTGCTTGCGCACGGTGGTGCCGGCGTTGTTGACCAGAATGTCGAGCCGCCCGAACCGCTCGGCCACGCCTTGAATGGCCTGCTTGCAGGACTTCTCCTGCGTGACATCGAGTTCGACAAACTCGGCCTGCACGCCTGTCGCGCGCAATTCGGACAGTGCCGCTTGCGCCTTGGTCTTGTTGCGGCCCGCGATGACGACGCTAGCTCCGGCCGCGGCCAGGCCCTTGGCCATGCCAAGCCCGATGCCGCCATTGCCGCCGGTGACCAACGCCACCCGCTTCTGCAGGTCAAAACTTGTCATCCGATACTCCCCCGCGTTCAGGCCCAGCGCGCCTCACGCAATAATATCCGGCGTGAGCTGATCCTCAACGGCGCGGATCTTGTCGCGCAAGACCAGCTTACGCTTTTTCAGGCGCTGCACCTGGATCAGGTCGGAGCCGGGCGACATCGCCAAGGCGGCGATCGCGGCATCGAGGTCGCGGTGTTCCTGATGCAGGCGCGCCAACCGCTCCCGCAAGTCGCGTTCTTCATCCTTGGTCATCGCCACCGCTGGTTTGCTTGGCCCCGGCCGAGGAGGGATGGACAAGCGCAACAATTATCGCGTTTTCCACAAGGCCGTTCAAGCGCCGAGAAAATCCCAATCAATCGAATACCTTGGGTTCCAATTGCCGGAGCGCCAAGCCGAGTGTATCGTCGCTCTTGCGTTGAGTCTGCGGTACACTTATCTGCTTCTTGGAGCCACTGATTGAGGAGACATGATTGATGTCGATGCAATCGCACCTCGCGGAACTCGAAAAAAAGCATCAGGCACTCGAGCACGAAATCGTCGAATGCCTGACCCATCCCGCGGTCGATGATCTGAGAATCGTGGAACTCAAGCGTAAGAAATTGCAGGTCAAGGACGAGATCGAACGGTTGCGGCACAACGAGCACGCCAGCGTCCACTGATCGATCTTACATCGTGTTTTGAAGGCGCCATCGCCGGCTCACCGCCGGGAAGTGGCGCCTTTGCGTTTTGTTGGCGTACAATCCTCCCGTCCAAAGCGGCCGGTTCACGGCCCACGATTTTGGGAGGAATTCATGCGTCCGGCGGCCTTCAAATTCGTTCTCTGCGCGCTCGCCTGCTTGCTGACGGCCGGAAACGCTTCCGCCGCCGGCTATCCGGATCATGTCGTCACGCTGATCGTGCCCTATCCGCCGGGCGGCGGCGTCGACGCCATGGCGCGCGTGGTCGCCGCCAAATTGTCGGACGCGTTCCATCAGCAGGTGATCGTCGACAACCGCGGCGGCGCCGGCGGCACGCTCGGCACCCGTTTCGTCGCCCATGCCGCGCCCGACGGCTATACGCTGCTGCTCGGCCATACCGGCACGATTTCGATCAATCCTAGCCTTTACGCCAATGCCGGCTACGATCCGCGCAAGGACTTCGCGCCGGTCGGGCTGGTCGCCTCGATGCCGGTGGCGCTGCTCACCAATCCGGCGTTCCCGGCCAAATCGATCGCCGAGTTCATTGCGCTCGCCAAACAGCAGCCGGGCAAGCTCAACGTCGGTACCTCGGCGCTCGGCACCGGCGGCTATATGTGTGCCGAATTGTTCAAGTCGGTGGCCGGCATCGACGTCGCCATCATTCCCTACAAGGGGACGGCGCCGGTGATGACGGATCTGCTCGGCGGACATGTGCCGGTGGCCTTCGGCGTGCTGCCGCCGGCGCTTGGCAATATCCAGGCCGGCAAGCTGCGCGCCATCGCGGTCACCAGCAAGAAGCGGTTTTCACTGTTGCCGGAGGTGCCGACCTTCGACGAATCCGGCTTGCCGGGTTTTGAGGCCGTGCTGCATTACGGCCTGCTGGCGCCGGCTGGCACGCCGAAGGAGAACGTCGAGCGGCTGAGCGCCGAGTTGCGCAAGTTGGTCGACACCGACGAGGTCAAGCAGCGCATTCACGCCGAGGGCGGCGATCCGATGACCTCGACGCCGGCTGAATACGCCGCCGACATCGACAAAGAAGAAACCAAGTGGAGCGCGCTGGTGCACAAGCTCAATTTAAAGGTGGAGTGACCATCGTTTCGCCGGTCATATCGAGCGTCTGTTCGATCGCCTGGGCCGGGTGCTGCTGATGCCCGAAGGCATATTGCTCCTCGCGCATCAGCACGATGAAGGTGAGCATCAGCGCACTCACCACCAGCGCGGTGTTGAACACGACGTCGAAAACGACGCGCGCGCGCGAGCGCTGTTCAGGGGCGCGGCGTCGGCGCGGCGGGATCGGCGGCAAGGCTGTCGGCAAGGGGATGTCTCCCTCGGTTTGTCCCCGGCATTGCGAATCCTCAACGCTGAACGCAACAAAGCGTTCGACCTCAGTATGATCCGCGCCGGCTAACGATTCGTCACCGCGCCGGGTGGCGGAAAATCCGTGAAATACGAAGCAAGAAGCACGCCAGCGGCTACCGGTAACTGGCCGGATTGCCTATTTGCCGCCATGCAGCCATATTGTTCTGGCTGGTTTGCCGTTCGAAACATCCGCGAGGGCTGTCATGAAACATCATCGCTTGAACGTGGTTTCCGCCGCCTTTGCGATGGCCGTGCTGGTGGCGCCCGCCGCGCAGGCCTTCACCATGGACACCCAGAGCAACACCAATTCCGACGGCAGCGCGCGCTACGCCGATCCGGACTCACGGCTCACGGGTTCCGGCGATGGCCAGACCGCGCTACGGCAGGGCAACACCACGCTGCAATTTGGCAGCCGGCCGTCGTTCGAGCAGCGTTACGACAACAGCCGGATGTTCGATCCGCTCGGGAAGCCGGGACAGGATCGCTGAGGCGGTTCGAGCCAAGGCTGACAAATAATGGGGCCCTTGCGGGCCCCATTATTTTTTTTGCGGGACCCGCCTTTGCCACCTCGACAGGGCGCTATCGAGCGGCTGCGCGCTCAGCGCCGTCTCGATTTCATTCAGCGAATCTGCGGGATTGGACGCCTAGGATTGCAGCGCGCCCATGACCATGGCGGCGAGCATGACGACCGAGACGATGACCAGGGCGCGGGCGAAAATCTGGCCCGAGGACTGCGTTGAAGCGCAGGACGACGGAATAGCGAGCGACATGACAACCTCCGTAATGGCGGAGCGCGCCGGATGTGCGGCTCTCATACGGTTCGTGGTTGACAGTCGCGCGAAGGTTCAAAGACAGGTGGAAATTTCAGCGTATTTGAACTTTTCTCACACCGCCTTCGCCATCTCGCGCAGTTTGAATTTCTGGATCTTGCCCGTCGAGGTCTTCGGGATCGCCGCGAACACCAGGTAACGCGGGCATTTGTAGGCCGCCAAATGATTGCGGCACCATTGCATCAGTTCGCCGGCGGTGACCGTCGCGCCTTGCTTCAATTCGACGAAAGCGCAGGGTGTCTCGCCCCATTTGTCGTCGGACTTGGCCACCACCGCGGCGGCGGCGACCGCCGGATGCTTGTAGAGGGCGTCCTCCACCTCGATCGACGAGATATTTTCACCGCCGGAAATGATGATGTCCTTGGAGCGGTCCTTGAGCTGGATATAGCCGTCGGCGTGCATGACGCCGATGTCGCCGGTGTGAAACCAGCCGCCGAGGAAGGCCTGCTGGGTCGAGGCCTTGTTCTTGAGATAGCCTTTCATTACCACATTGCCGCGCATCATCACTTCACCGAGCGCTGCGCCGTCGCGCGCAACGGGCACCATGGATTCCGGATCGCGCACGTCGAGCGCCTCGAGCGCGCCGTAGCGCACGCCCTGGCGCGATTTTTTCGTCGCCTGCTCCGCGAGCGGCAGTATGTCCCACGCATCGTGCCAGTCATTGACAACGGCCGGGCCGTAGCATTCGGTCAGCCCGTACAAATGCGTGACGTTGAAGCCCGCCTGTTTCATGGCGGCGAGCACGGCTTCCGGCGGCGGCGCTGCGGCGGTGAAAAATTCCACCACATGCGGCAATGGCTTCTTTTCGCTGTCCGACGCGTTGAGCAGCGTCGCCATCACGATCGGTGCGCCGCACAGATGCGTCACCTTGTGATTGGCAATCGCGTCATACATTGCCGGCGCGTGCACCGCGCGCAGGCAGACATGCGTACCGGCCACCACCGAGATCGACCACGGAAAGCACCAGCCGTTGCAGTGGAACAACGGCAGCGTCCACAGATAGACCGGATGCTTGCGCATGTTGCAGGTGACGATGTTGCCTGTGCCCAGCAAATACGCGCCGCGGTGGTGATAAACGACGCCTTTCGGATCGCCGGTGGTGCCGCTGGTGTAATTGAGCGCGATGGCGTCCCACTCGTCGTCCGGCATCTGCCAGGAATATTCGGGATCGCCGCCGGCGAGGAAGGCTTCGTAGTCGATGGTGCCAATGCGCTCACCGGCTCCGGAATATTCCGGGTCGTCGTAGTCGATAACCAGCGGCTTCACCTTGCAGAGCGCCAGCGCTTCCTTCATCACCTTGGAAAATTCGCAGTCGATGATGACGACCTTGGCCTCGGCGTGATCGAGCGAGAAGGCGATGACCGCCGCATCGAGCCGTGTGTTGAGTGTGTTGAGCACGCCTTGCGTCATTGGCGCGCCGTAGTGGCATTCCAGCATGGCCGGCGTATTGGCGAGCATCACCGACACCGTGTCGCCGCGCTTGACGCCGCGTTTCGCCAGCGCCGACGCCAGCCGGCGCGCGCGTGCATAGAACTCGGCGTACGACCGCCGCAGCGTCCCATGGATGATGGCGGTGTGATCCGGAAACACCGCGGCGGCGCGCTCGAGAAAGCCGAGCGGCGTCAGCGGCTGGAAATTGGCCGGATTGCGGTCGAGATCGGTGTCGTAGGGCGTTTTTGCCATCGGGTGGTTTCCTCGGCCTCAAGCGTAGCGAAGGGCCGCGCGCTTGTCAGCCGCGCAGGAGACCCTGCACACCCTCGCGCAACAGCTCGAACGAGATCACGAACATCAGCGCGTACATGATCTTGTAGAACAGCTCCTGCGGCGTGATGCGCACCAGCCAGAAGCCGAGCAGGTTGGTGGCGATCGCCAGCGGCAGCAGCACCAGCGATGTGGCAAAGCCCTTGGCCGAGAACTGGCCGAGCGCGAGATAGGGCACGACCTTCATCCAGTTCACGCCGGCGAAGAAAAACGCCGTGGTACTCACGAACACCATCTTCGGCAGATTGAGCGCCAGCACGTAAATCGTGTAAGGCGGCGCGCCGGCCTGGCCGATGGTCGAGGTAAACCCCGACATCGCGCCCCAGAACACGCCGCTCGCCACCGCCGGATTGCCGGCCTCACGCGCGATCTGTGCCGGGCCGATCCAGATCCACAGCACGTAGCTGATGGTGAAGACGGCGATGAACACGCGCACCGCGTCGTTGGAAATATAGGCCGCCAGCACGCCGCCGGCGATGACGCCGACCACCGCGCCCGGGGTCATGATGGCGAGCAGCCGGCCGTTCCATTCCTTGTGGTAGACCCACAGCGCAGCGGCATCCTGCACGATGATGATCGGTAGCATGATGGCGGCGGCTTCCAGCGGCGGCATGATCAGCGCCAGCATCGGCGTCGCCACCTGCCCGACGCCGGCAAATCCGCCTTTCGACAAGCCCAGCGCCACAACTGCCGGAATGGCGAGCGCGTAGAACAGCGGGTCGGTGATGATGGTCACGGGGGGCTCTCGTTGCCGCTCTGACTACGCAATGAATTGGAGCTTCGCCAGCCTTGTTTGCGCATGACGGGCGTTCCACAATCGCGGCCAAAGAGCCCCGGGAGGCAAGAAAAATGGACGCCCGTTCGAGCCGCTATCACGACGTCTATGCGCGCTGGCAACGCGACCCGGAAGGCTTCTGGGGCGAGGCGGCGGCGGGCGTGGACTGGATCGAGAAGCCGAAGAAAATCTTCGACAAAAGCGCCGGCCTCTACGGCCGCTGGTTTGCAGGCGGCGTGGTCAACACCTGCTACAACGCGCTCGATCGCCACGTGCTGGCGGGCCGCAACAACCAGCCGGCGCTGATCTACGATTCCCCGGTCACCAACACCAAGCAGACTTTCACTTACGGTCGCCTGCTGTCGGAGGTGCAACTGCTCGGCGCCATGCTGCGCGACTTCGGCGTCAAACAAGGCGACGTCGTCATCCTCTATATGCCGATGGTGCCGGAAGCCGTGTTCGGCATGCTGGCCTGCGCGCGCATCGGCGCGATCCATTCCGTGGTGTTCGGCGGCTTCGCGCCGAAAGAGCTCGCCACCCGTATCGACGACTGCAAGCCTAAGCTGATCCTGTCGGCGAGTTGCGGCATCGAGGGCGCGCGCGTCGTGCCCTACAAGCCGCTGCTCGATGAGGCTATCCGGCTCGCCAAGCACAAGCCGGAGGCCTGTCTCATCCTGCATCGCCCGCAAGCCGCGGCCACGATGGTCGAAGGCCGCGATCACGACTGGCGCAAAACGTGGGAGCACGCGGTCAATTACGCCAAGACGTCGGAATGCGTTCCCGTCGCCGCCACCGACCCGCTCTACATTCTCTACACCTCCGGCACCACCGGCGTCCCGAAAGGCGTGGTGCGCGACAGTGGCGGCCATCTGGTCGCGCTCAAATGGTCGATGGAAAATCTCTATGGCGTCAAGCCAGGCGAGATCTGGTGGTGCGCCTCCGACATCGGCTGGGTGGTCGGCCACTCCTACATCGTCTATGCGCCGCTGTTTCACGGCGCCACCTCGATCATGTACGAGGGCAAGCCCGTGGGCACGCCTGATGCCGGCACATTCTGGCGCGTCGTCTCCGAACACAAGGCGGTCGCGCTGTTCACCGCGCCGACCGCGTTCCGCGCCATCAAGAAGGAAGACCCTGACGCGAAATTGATGGCGACCTACGATCTGTCGAAATTCCGCACGCTGTTTCTGGCCGGCGAGCGCGCCGATCCGCCGACGGTGGCTTGGGCGGAGGACAAATTGAAAAAGCCGGTGATCGACCACTGGTGGCAGACTGAGACCGGCTGGTGCATCTGCGGCAATCCGGTGGGCCTGGGCCAGCTTCCGGTCAAGCACGGCTCGGCCACCGTGCCGATGCCGGGCTACGAGATGGCGGTGGTGGACGAGGCGAGCAAGCCCGTGCCGCGCGGCACCGTCGGCTCGCTGGTGGTGAAGCTGCCGCTGCCGCCGGCAGCGCTGCCGACGCTATGGCAGCAGGACGCGCGCTGCATCGAAAGCTATTTCACGGAATTTCCCGGCTACTACAAAACCGCCGACGCTGGCTACATCGACGATGACGGTTATGTCTGGGTGATGGGCCGCACCGACGACATCATCAACGTAGCTGGCCACCGCCTCTCCACCGGCGGCATGGAAGAGGTGCTGGCCGGCCACCCGGACGTCGCCGAATGCGCCGTGCTCGGCATCAAGGACGAGCTCAAGGGCGAAGTGCCGTGCGGCTTCATCGTGCTCAAGGCCGGCGTCAACCGGCCGCCCGCCGAGATCGAGAAGGAGATCGTGGCGCTGGTGCGCGACAAAGTCGGCCCGGTCGCGGCGTTCAAGCTGGCGATCACGGTGGCGCGGCTGCCGAAAACGCGCTCCGGCAAGATCCTGCGTGGCACCATCAAGAAGATGGCCGACGGGGATGCGTGGACCATGCCGGCGACGATCGAGGATCCGAAGGTGTTGGACGAGATCGGCGTGGCGTTGAAGGAGAAGGGGGTGGGAGCTAGTGTTTGAAACAATTCAGAATATTCTCGGTCCAATATTGACGGCCATTGTTTATGCGATTTTCAAGCTTCTTAGCGAGAAATGGCTCAACGCGGCGGAACCATTGGCTGTCCGCGTGCGCGAACACGGGAACTAGCAATGCCTCTCTTCATCTGCACCGCCTGCGGCATGCAATACGCGAACAGCGTAAAACCGCCGGCGCAATGCGTCGTCTGCGAGGAGGAGCGGCAATACGTGCCGCCGCGCGGGCAGACCTGGACCACGCTCGACGCGCTGGCGCAGAGCCATATGAACAGCATGCGCGAATACGAGCCGGGGGTGATCGGCATCGGCTCGCAGCCGGCCTTCGCCATCGGCCAGCGCGCACTTCTGCTGCGCACCGACAAGGGCAACGTGCTGTGGGATTGTATCGCGACACTCGATGACGCGACCGTCACCGCGATCAATGGCCTCGGCGGCATCCATGCGATCGCCATCTCGCATCCGCATTTTTATACGACGATGGTGGAATGGGCGCGAGCGTTCGATTGTCCGATCCATCTACACGCCGCCGACAAGGCCTGGATCATGCGGAGTGATCCGGCGATAAAATTATGGGACGGCGAAACTTACAAACTCTGGGACGGCGTCACGCTCATCCGCTGCGGCGGCCATTTCGAAGGCGGCGCGGTGCTGCACTGGGTGCACGGCGCCGGCGGCCGCGGCGTGGTTTGCGCCGGCGATATTCTTACCGTCGCTACCGACCGCAAGTGGCTTTCATTTATGCGCAGTTATCCGAATTTCATTCCACTGTCGGCGCGCGCGGTCGAGCGCATCGGCGCGGCGCTGGCGCCGTTTAGGTTCGATGTGCTGTACGGCCATTATTTCGACCGCATCATCGCCAAGGACGCGAAGCAGGTTTTGGAAAAATCCGTGGCGCGCTATCAGGGCGCGATCAATGGGACGCGGGGATACTAATTTCCGCTCGTCCCCGCGAAAGCGGGGACTCAGAACTCTGCGATAGTACGAAGATTAAGACTGGATGCCCACTTACGCCGGCATGAGTGGAGAAAAGTTACTCGTCTTCCTTCTCGGCCTTGCCGCCGAGCTGCTTGAGCTTGGCGAATACGGCGGAAACATTGAGGTCGCCGCCGCCGGGCTTGTTTTCGGCTTCGGCAGCGGCCGCGGCGACTTCCGCTTCCTTGCGCGCGGTGGTTTCCGCGGCGGGCAGCAAAGTCGCTCCGGTGTCGGCCGGCGCCGGCTTTTCCTTGTTGGCGCGGTTGACCTCGAAATCGAGGTCGGTCTGCGTGGCAAGCCCGAGCGTCACCGGGTCCATCGGCGCGAGTGCTGCGGCGTTCCAGTGGGTGCGGTCGCGGATCGCCGCGATCGTCGACTTGGTGGTGCCGACCAGCCGCATGATCGCGCTGTCTTTGAGTTCGGGGTGATTGCGCACCAGCCACAAGATAGCGTTCGGCCGGTCCTGGCGGCGCGACACCGGTGTGTAGCGCGGGCCCTTCTTGCCGCCGCGGTCAGGCTGGGGAACCGAGACCTTCTGCTCGGTCAGCTTCAGCGAGATACTGTGGTCGGCTTCGGCGGCGGTGATCTGGTCGCGCGTCAGCTGCCCGGTCTGGATCGGGTCGAGGCCCTTGATGCCCTGCGCGGCGTCGCCGTCGGCGATCGCCTTTATTTCAAGCGGATGCAGCTTGCAGAATTCGGCAATCTGGTCGAACGACAGCGCGGTATTGTCCAAGAGCCAGACGGCTGTCGCCTTCGGCATCAAGGGGGCTGCGGTCGCCATGAGCATATCTCCTCTACGCTTCGCCCGCCCGTCGGGCGAAGCACCAGATCATCGGTGATGATCGGAAAGTGGCCGGAATATAGGGGCTGAGTCGGCCCCGTGCAACCGTTCCGGCTTGACAGGGCGGGGGGGCGCACCCCATGTCGGGGCTTGAAATTCGCGAGAAACCGGCGCGATTTCGAGGACATTATGGTCAACGCTAGCGAAAAGCCCGCACTCAAGGTCTTGCTGTGCTCGCCGCGCGGTTTTTGCGCCGGCGTCGTGCGCGCCATCGAGTCGGTAGAGCGCGCGCTCGAGATTTACGGGCCGCCGGTCTATGTCCGCCACGAAATCGTGCACAACCGCTATGTGGTCGAGAGCCTGCGTGCGAAGGGCGCCATCTTCGTCGAGGAACTCGACGAGGTGCCCGATACCGGCGCACCGGTGGTCTTTTCCGCACACGGCGTGCCGCGCAGGGTTCCGGAAGCCGCGGCGAAGCGAAATCTGTTCGCGCTCGACGCCACCTGTCCGCTGGTCACCAAAGTGCATCGCGAGGCGGAGATCCATCACCGCCGCGGGCGGCAGATTGTTTTGATCGGCCACGCCGGCCATCCTGAGGTGATCGGAACCATGGGGCAATTGCCGGCCGGCGCCGTCACGCTGATCGAAACTTTGGCCGACGCGAAAAAATTCAGCCCCGGCGACACCGGCAAACTCGCTTACGTGACGCAGACCACGTTGTCGGTGCACGACACCGCCGAAATCGTCGACCTGCTCAAGGCGCGCTTCCCCGGCATCGTCGGGCCGCACAAAGAAGACATCTGCTATGCCACCACCAACCGGCAGGAGGCGGTCAAGCACGTCGCCCCCATCGTCGACGCTATGATCGTGGTCGGCGCGCCGAACTCGTCGAATTCGCAACGGCTCAAGGAAGTGGCCGAGCGGGCCGGATGCCCGCATGCCGCCCTGGTGCAGCGCGCCGCCGACATCGACTGGACAGATTTCGGCGCCATCGCGCGGCTCGGCATCACCGCCGGAGCCTCGGCGCCCGAAGTGCTGGTCGAGGAGATCATCGACGCGTTTGCGCAAAAATACGCTGTCAGCGTCGAGACCATCTCCGCCGCCGAGGAGGGGGTGTTCTTTCCGCTGCCCCGCCCGCTGCGGGAGCGCCAGGCGGCGGAGTGAGCCTGCCATGGCCGTCTATACCGACGTCACCACCGACGACCTGAACGAATTTCTCACCGGCTATGAGCTCGGTGAGCTGCGCTCCTACAAGGGCATCGCCGAAGGCGTGGAGAATTCTAATTTCCTGCTGCACACTACGGCCGGCAGTTTCATTCTGACGCTGTACGAGAAGCGCGTCGCCGAGAGGGAGTTGCCGTTTTTTCTCGCGCTGATGGAGCATCTGGCGGCGCGCGGCATCACCTGTCCGCAGCCGGTGAAAAACAAAAAAGGCGGCATGCTCGGCAGAGTGACCGGCCGGCCGGCGGCGATCGTCACCTTCCTCGATGGGCTATGGATCCGCCGCCCCAACGCCGGCCATTGCGCGGTGGTGGGCGAGGCGCTGGCGGGGCTGCATCTCGCGGGCGCCGATTTCAAGATGAAGCGGGCGAACGCTTTGTCGATCGACGGCTGGCGGCCGCTCTACGAGCACGCCGGCGCACGCGGTGACAGCGTGCGACCGGGCCTGTGCAACGAGATCGTCAAAGAGCTCGACATATTGGAAAAGAGCTGGCCGCGCGATCTGCCCGAGGGCGTGATCCATGCCGATCTGTTCCCGGACAATGTTTTCTTTCTGGGCGACCGATTGTCCGGGTTGATCGATTTTTATTTCGCTTGCACCGACACGCTCGCCTTCGATGTCGCCATTTGCCTCAACGCCTGGTGCTTCGAGCCCGATCATTCCTATAACGTTACTAAGGGCCGTGCGCTGCTCAAGGCCTACGGCAAGGTGCGGGCCTTGTCCGCTGAGGAGCGCGCGGCGCTGCCCATATTGGCGCGCGGCGCGGCGATGCGTTTCCTGCTGACAAGGCTGGTGGATTGGCTGGCGGTGCCGGACGGCGCGCTGGTCAAGCCGAAGGATCCGCTGGAATACTTCCGCAAGCTGCGCTTTCACCAGTCGGTGAAAAGTGTGAGCGACTACGGGATCAGCGCATGATCCCGAAAAGTAGGGACCGGTTTTCGGATAAGATCATGCGCAAGAGAAAAGAACCTTGAGCGAACGCGTCACGATCCACACCGATGGCGCCTGCTCTGGCAATCCGGGCCCTGGCGGTTGGGGTGCTATCCTGTCGTTCGGTGATCGCGAGAAGGAATTGAACGGCGGCGAGGCCCACACCACCAACAACCGCATGGAATTGATGGCGGCAATCTCCGCGTTGGAAGCCTTGAAACGGCCGTGCTCGGTCGATCTCTATACCGACAGCGAATATATGCGCGGCGGCATCACCGGCTGGATTAACGGTTGGAAGAAAAACGGCTGGCGCACCGCCGACAAGAAGCCGGTGAAGAATGTCGATTTGTGGAAACGGCTCGACGAAGCCCTTAAGGCCTATGACGTGCGCTGGCACTGGGTCAAGGGCCATGCCGGGCATGCCATGAACGAACGCGCCGACCAACTCGCGCGCGATGGTCTGGTCGCAGCGCGAGAAAAAGCAGTTCGGCTTTAGCCGATTGCGTCTTTGAAAATTTCGATGTCGGGTAAGCCCGACATCGGTTGGCAATAGGCGCGATGAAGTCGAAGTAAAACTAGAGCTGCTTGAGCAGCGCGTCGCCGCCGGAGACGTCGACCTTGCCGGGCGCTTCCTCGACATTGAGCGACTTCACCACGCCGTCATCGACCAGCATCGAATAGCGCCGCGAGCGCATGCCCAGCCCATTGCCGGAACCGTCGAAGGTCAAATCGATCGCCTTGGCGAATTCGCCATTGCCGTCGGCCAAGAATTCGACCTTGTCGGCGCCGGAGGACTTCTTCCAGGCATCCAGCACGAAAATATCGTTGACCGCGGTCATCACGACGGACGTGACGCCCTTAGCCTTGATCGCGTCGGCATTCTGCTGGACCGAAGGTAAATGCATCTTGCTGCAGGTGCCGGTGTAAGCGCCGGGCACGGCGAAAAGGGCGACCTTCTTGCCTTTGAAGATTTCGTCAGTCGTTTTTGGCTTGGGACCTTCCGCGGTCATCACGCGAAACGTTGCATTGGGCAATTTATCGCCAACCTTGATGGGCATGAGTTCCTCTTGCGTTGCTTTTGTTGAATGTCCGGATGCGCAAAATAGCGCCCTTCCGTAGGCTTAGTCGAGATGAGTCTTGACCTCGGTGGCCTGGCCGCCTTTGACGATGGTAAAGGTCAATTCGAACGGCGCTTTCGGATCGACGCCGGGCGGCATCCCGTCCAGCTCGAAACCGAAATACTGGTGGCCGACCGGCGCGCCTTGCGACGGTTTTGGGATGGGCAAGGCCCATTCGGCGCTCGGCCCCTCGACAAACAATTCGACCTTCTGACCGGTCGGGGCGGCGAGATCGACAAACACCAGCGGCTTGAGCTTGCCGTCGCTGGCCCGCTGCGCCTTCAATCCGGCCGCGGCGGCAGAAACCGGCGTGGGTACCCGCGCCTCTGCGGCCGCAAGTGCTGCGTCGGTTGCGCCGGCCTCGCCCGGCAGTGTCAACTCGGTGCGGGTCTCGACCGGCACGCATAGCTTTTCGCACACGGCATATTCGAGCTTGAGATGGACCGTGACCGGTTTGTCTTTTTGGCGCGGGAAAATCCGTATCGGAAAAATCACGCCGCCCTTGTAGCCGATGGTGGTGCCGGCCTCGTCAGTGATCGCCTGCGGCGCCGGATAGAGCACCTTCACGGTGGCGACATTATCCGAGCCGGAAAAGTTGAAGCGCGGCGGGACGCCGGAGTCGCCCGGATAGCGCCAATAAGTATGCCAACCTGGCTTGAGCTTGATCTCGATACCGGCGCGCAGGCTCTCGGCGTTGCTTTTGTTGGCGCCGGCGATCAGCCGCATCGCGGAGCTGAGATCCTCGATCCAGGGCGATGCATCGGTGGCGTGCGCCATCGCGCCAATCGAAGCGCCGAGCAGCGTCGCGATACCGCAGGCCGCCAATATGACGCGGATTCGGCTGGTCATCATTTTCATGGCGCCCGATCTAAACGGTAAGCACCGCCTTCGCCACTGAATTCATTGTGAGCACGGCTGGCTGCGATTCGGGCACGGCGATTTCGCCACAATTGTGCGGTTGAATATGACGGTGGAGTGATTGAACTTATCCCTGTGGGCATCGTTTTCAAAGGTGGACTGATTGGGTAATCTTTTGTCATGAAGCTTGCACGTAAATCGACTGGCAAGACTCCGGCGCGCGGTTATCTCGACGGTCAGATGTTGATCGCGATGCCGGCGATGAACGACGAGCGCTTTTCGCGCGCGGTGATTTACGTCTGCGCGCATTCAAGCGAAGGCGCCATGGGCATCATCGTCAATCACCCGGCCGGCAACATCAAATTCCCCGATTTGCTGGTGCAGCTCGAAGTCATTCCGGCGGCCGAGCGCATCGAACTGCCGGTGCGTGCCGAGGACGTCAAGGTGCTCAAAGGCGGCCCGGTGGAAACCGGCCGCGGTTTCGTTTTGCATTCGGCCGATTTCTTCATCGAGAACTCGACGCTGCCGATCGACGCGGGCATCTGCCTCACCGCCACGCTCGACATCCTCAAGGCGATCGCACGCGGCAAGGGGCCTGAGAGCGCCATCCTCGCGCTCGGTTACGCCGGCTGGGCGCCGGGCCAGCTCGAGAACGAAATTCAGCAGAACGGCTGGCTGCACTGCGCCGCCGACCCGGAATTGATCTTCGGCACCGACACCGACCACAAATACGAGAAGGCGTTGCGCAAGATCGGCGTCGACCCCGGTATGTTGTCGAGCGACTCAGGTCACGCTTGAAACTTTTTAACGCGCCACTTCCAGCCGTTCGCTGGTGAGCAGGCCGCCAGCCGCCTGCGGGCTCATCGGTTCGCCGAAGGCGAAGCCTTGCGCGTATTCGCAGCCGAGTTGGAACAGTTCGACGGCGTCGGAATCGCTCTCCGCGCCTTCCGCCACCACTTCCATGCCGAGATCGTGCGCCAGCGCGATTATCGAGCGCAGGATCACCGGCCGTTTGCCGCTGGCGGTGGTGCGCACGAACGACTGGTCGATCTTGATGGTGTCGAATGGGAAACGCTGCAGATAAGCGAGCGATGAATGGCCGGTGCCGAAATCGTCGAGCGACAGGCCGGCGCCGAGCTCCTTGATGCGCGTGAGCATCTGCGCGGCGTGCTCGGGATTTTCCATGACCAGCGATTCGGTGATTTCCAGCTTGAGCGTGCCGCGCGCCAGCGCCGACCGCGACAGCACGCTGCGCAAATCCTGGATCAAATCGTGACGTAGCAATTGCCGCGACGACACGTTGACGCTGGCGAAGATCGGCTCGCGCGCGCGGCTGGCGGCCTGCCAGATCGCGAGCTGGCGCGCGGTGCGCTCGAGCACGAACAGGCCGAGGTCGACGATCAGGCCGATTTCCTCCGCGATGGTGATGAACTCCGCCGGTGACAGGCGGCCGAGCTTGGGATGGTCCCAGCGCGCCAGCGCCTCGAAGCCGGCGATGGCGCGATCCTCCAGCCGCACGATCGGCTGATAGAGCACATTGATCTCCTCGCGCTCGATGGCGCGGCGCAATTCCGATTCCATGGTCAGCCGGTCGGTCTTGCGCGAGCGCATCGCCGGCTTGAAGATTTCGATGCGGTCGCCGCCAATCCGCTTGGCGTGATACATCGCGAGCTCGGAGTCCTTGAGCACCTCCTCGGTGCGGTGCGGCTGGCTTTCGGCAAGCGCCAGCCCGATCGAGGCGGTGATGAAGATTTCGCGGTCGTTGAAACCGATCGGCGCGCGCAAGGTCCGGCGGATGGTTTCGGCGAAGGCCACGATGCGCGCCGGCTCCTTCTCCGACATCAGGATCAGTGCGAACTGGTCGCCCGACAACCGCGCCAGCGTGTCCTGCGGCTTGAGCAGGCGGGAAAGCCGGCGGGCGATGGTGAGCAGGATAGAATCGCCGATCGCGATGCCGACCGAATCGTTGACCTGCTTGAAGCGGTCGAGATCGATCACCAGCACCGACGGCCGGATCTGCGGATCGGAACGCGCAAAGCCGAAGGCGGCTTCCATGCGGTCGATGAATAGTTCGCGGTTCGGCAGGCCGGTGAGATTGTCGTGCACCGCGTCGAACAGTAGCCGCTCTTCGGCTTTCTTGAAATCGGTCACGTCGGTGAGCGTGCCGACCAAGCGTACCACTTCGCCGTCGGAGCCGACCACCGGACGCGCTTTGAGCGAAAACGAGAGATAGTGGCCGTCGGCCGCGCGCAGTCGGAAACCCTGGTTCAGCCGGCCGCGCCGTTGCTCCACCGCGCTGTCGAGCGAGGCGCGGAAGCGGTCGCGGTCGAGCGGATGCAGCACGTCGAGCCAGGTCGCCGCCGGCCCTTCCAGCGTGCCGCGCTTCAAACCCAGCAACTGTTCGGTTTCCGGGCTGGTGTAGACCTTGTCAGCGGATACATCCCAGTCCCAGATCAGATCGCCGGCGCCGGTGAGCGCCAACGCGCGACGCTCGACGTCCGACACGATGCCGTGGGTGACGCCGCCGGCGAACGCGTGCTGCATCACCGTGAAGCCGATCAGCATAACGATCAGCACCAGGCCGCCGAGCAGCGCGGGGCCGATGATGTCGTTGGTGACGAGCCCGGTGACCGCAAGTCCGGCGGCGCCGGTCCACACCACCAGCAAAAGCCAGGTCGGGATCAGCAGCACCGCGCGGTCGAAGCCGTGGGTCGAGAGATAGATCACGAGGGCCAGCCCGAACACCGCGATGCCAGCAAGCGACATGCGCGCGATGCCGGAGGCGACCGCCGGATCGAAGACGGCGACCGCAATGAGCGCCGCCAGCGCGGCCAGCCATGCCAACGTGATGTGGGCGTAGCGCACGTGCCAGCGCGACAAATTGAGATAGGCAAACAAAAACACCAGCAGTGTCGCCGACAGGATGGCCTCGCCGCAGGCGCGCCAGACGCGCTCGGCGCCGGCCGACATGTCGAACACCTTGCCCCAGAATCCGAAGTCGATGCCGATGTAGATCAGCACCGCCCAGCCGAGTGCGGCAGCGGCCGGGAACATCACCGAGCCTTTCACCACGAACAAAATGGTGAGGAACAGCGCCAGCAGGCCGGCGATACCGATGACGATGCCGTAATACAAGGTGAAGGAATTGACCTTGTCCTTGTAGGCGTCCGGCTCCCACAGATAGATCTGCGGCAGCTTGTCGGTGCGCAACTCGGCGACGAATGTGATGACGGTGCCGGGATCGAGCGTGACACGGAAAATATCGGCGGTGGTGTTCTCCTGCCGCACCGGACGGTCGCCCGAACTCGGCGTGATGGAAGCGATGCGCGACAGGCCGAGGTCGGGCCAGAACAGGCCGGAGCCGACCATGCGGTAATGCGGCACGACGATCAGCCGGTCGATCTGCTCGTCGGAATTGTTGGTGAGCGCGAACACCGCCCAATTGTTGTTGTGCTCGCGTGCGCGAACCTCGATGCGGCGCACGATGGCGTCGGCCCCGGGCGCGGTGGAGACCTGGATGCGGTCGCCTTCGGTCTTTTGCAGTTCGGTGGCGGCGGTGAGATCGATTGCAGACGCATCAAGCCGCACGTTCACCGATTCGACCGCGCGCGCGTGAGTCGCCGCCAGCAATGATGCGGCGAGCGCAAACATGGCGGCGGCCGCGCAGCGGCGCGCGATGAACTTAAAACCGCCGGCCTTGGCAGCGCCTGTCATTTTGTCGGTCCAGCCCCGCCAGCGGTGAAAATCCGCGATCAAATTTACCCCGTCCGATTTTGCGGGGACATTGCGCCGCTTTCGCGGCTCCAGAATTACTGGTTTGGCGCCCGCCGGGCAAGAGATTAGCCACTCTTTCAAAGGGTTAGCACGATCTTCCCGATGTGTTCGCTGCTTTCCATCAGAGTATGGGCAGAGGCAGCTTCACGCAGCGGGAAGGTCTTGTAAATCACTGGTTTGACCTTGCCTGCCATTAGCATCGGCAGCACGTTATCCTCGACCGCGCGCGCAATCGCCGCTTTGTCGGCGATCGGGCGGTTGCGCAAGGTCGAGCCGGTGTGATGCAGCCGTTTTACCATCAGGATGCGGTAATCGGCGGTCGCTTTCGATTTTCCCTGAAATGCGATCTGCACGATGCGTCCCTCGACCGCGGCCGCTTCGTAATTGCGTGTGATATAATCGCCGCCGACCATGTCCAGTATAAGGTCTGCGCCCTTGTCGGCGGTGGCCGCCTGGCAGGCCGTGACGAAGTCCTCGGTTTTATAGTTAATGGCGACGTCGGCTCCGAGCTTGCGGCAGGCGTCGCATTTTTCCGCCGAGCCGGCGGTGATGATGACCTTGGCGCCGAGCTGCTTGGCGATCTGGATGGCGGCGGTGCCGATGCCGGATGAGCCGCCGTGGATCAGGAAAGTCTCGCCGCTTTTGAGACCGCCGCGCTCCACCATGTTGTGCCAGACGGTGAAAAACGTTTCCGGGATCGCCGCCGCCTCGACCATCGGCAGTCCGCTCAGCGGCAGCGCGTGGCTTTCATGCGCCAGGCAATATTCGGCGTAACCGCCGCCGGGCACCAAGGCGAAAACGCGATCGCCGATTTTCCAGCGCTTGACGTTGACGCCGAGCGCCACGATCTCGCCGGCGATCTCGAGACCCGGCGTATCCGGCGCGCTGGGCGGCGGCGGGTAGTGTCCCTTGCGCTGCATGACGTCCGGCCGGTTGACGCCGGCGGCCGCGACCTTGACCAAGATTTCGCCGGTGCCGGGCGCGGGCACTGGGCGCTCTTCGGGAACGAGCATTTCAGGCCCGCCTGGAGCCTTGATTCCGATGACGGTCATGCGGGCGGGAAGTGCGGTCATGGGTTTCTCGCGTCTTTAAGGGCAGGCGCCTGTTTAGGCGGGCGGTGGCGATGTGACAACCCGCCTGGCCGCGGCTAAATTCTCCCCGGAGGCGCGCCGTGGCAGCGATCGACGACGACGATAAACCGAAGAAAAAAATCGCGCACGAGATCGGGCAAGACCTGAGCCTGCTCTCGGTCGAGGAGCTCGCCGCGCGCGTTCAGATTCTGAATGACGAAATCGCCCGGCTCGAAGCCGACAAGAAACGCAAGCAAGCCACACGCTCGGCCGCCGATCAATTCTTCAAGCGGTAATTCCGCACCGCGTCTCGTGCAAAATCCGGCATTGGGGCCAAATCTTTAACATGTCGTTAAGCTTTCTCGATCATTACTCTGGTCGTCCATCTTCATGGACATTGAGTGGCTCCTGTCCACTCTGTTTGACGCCTCCCTGTTATCAACTTCGAGCCGCCGGCGACGGCGGCTCCTTTTTTGTCCCATTACGGGACAACAGTGGCCGCTATGGTGGCCGCGCCCTTAAGCTTGCCCGGCAACTATGTCGCAAAGTTTGCGCTTCCGAAGTCTGGACAGGACGCACCGGCGAGCCGATGCTGTTCCTCACACGGAGCGCGCGTAACAGCTCCGATACAAGGGTGAGGCGTAACGTGATGTTCGAGAAGTCGAATAACGAATTTCAGCCGGTGTCGTTCGGCGCGCGGCTCGCCAATTCGCAGACTTTCGCCGATCTGTTTCGCGACGGTATGGCGCTGGTGGAAGAGACCGCGACCTATCTCGATGGCCCCGGCCGGCAGGAATCCAAGAATCTCGCGCGCGCTGCGGCGCTGGCTTACGCCACAGAAAGCATGCGGCTCACCACGCGGCTGATGCAGCTCGCCTCGTGGCTGTTGCTGCATCGCGCGGTCAAGGAAGGCGAGATGTCGCTGTCGCAGGCTCAGAAAGAAAAGAGCAAGGTCAAGCTGTCTGCCGCCGACTTCCACGATCCGGATAATCTGGAATTGCTGCCCGCCGCCTTGCGCGAGCTGATTGAGCGTTCGCACAAGCTGCAAAGCAAGGTGCGCCGGCTCGACACCAATATTCACGCCAGCGCCGCGCCCGATCAGGCGGCGGCTGCGATCAACCCGGTTGAGCGTCAGCTTGGCCTGTTAAAGGCGGCCTTCGGCGCGGAAAGTATATAACCGCACAGGCCGAGGACTAAACAAAAACCCCCGCTTGCGCGGGGGCTTTTCGTTGCAGACCGGGACGTGAGCCTATTTCTTGTCGGTTTTCTTGGCTTCAGTTTTCTTGGCCTCGGGCTTCTTGTCGTCGCCCTTCTTGTCTTCGGCCTTCAGGAAGCCCGAGAATTTCTTCTGAAAGCGCGACAGTCGGCCGCCGCGGTCGAGTAGCTGTTGCTGGCCGCCGGTCCAGGCCGGGTGCGACTTCGGGTCGACGTCGAGGTGCATGACGTCGCCTTCCTTGCCCCAGGTGGAGCGGGTGGTGAATTCGCTGCCGTCGGTCATCACGATCTTGATGGTGTGATAACCGGGATGGATGTCTTGCTTCATCGCTGTGGTTCCGTAGGCGCCGAAATGGGGCTGAATTTGGCGGGTCTATACAGTAGCCGGGCGCATGCGGCAAGTCGCCGCGATTGACCGCCATTGCGCCTAAAGGGCATTGTCCGGCGCGACCGGCGGGGCGGTAAAGAGGGCGTTGCGAGGCATGAGTGATGGACGGGGCCTCGATCCGGCAACTGCGGCCGCCGGCACACACAAGGTAAAGCTCCAGCCGCTCAAAGCGCTCGCGCCCTATATCGCGCGCTATCGCGGCCGTGCGGTCGCCGCGCTCGCATCCCTGGTGGTCGCCGCGCTGACCACGCTGATCGTGCCGGTCGCGGTGCGCCGCATGATCGATTTCGGCTTCTCGGCCCAGGCGGCCGAGATGATCGACAATTATTTCAGCGTGATGATCGCGGTGGTGGCGGTGCTCGCGGTCTCGAGCGCTATGCGTTACTACCTGGTCACCACGCTCGGCGAACGCATCGTCGCGGATTTGCGCGCCGACGTGTTTGCGCATCTCACGCGGCTGTCGTCGGCCTTTTTCGATACCGCCAAAACCGGCGAGATGGTGTCGCGATTGACCGCCGACACCACCCAGATCAAGTCGGCGGTCGGCGCCTCGGTGTCGATAGCGCTGCGCAACGCGGTGCTGTTCTTCGGCGGCGCGGCGATGATGGTGGTGACCAGTCCGCGCCTGTCGCTGATCGTGCTCGCCGCAATTCCAGTGATTGTGTTGCCGCTAGTCGGTTTCGGACGCGCGGTGCGCCGGCGCGGGCGCGCCGCGCAAGATACACTTGCGGATGCGTCGGGTTACGCCAGCGAACTGGTCGGCGCGATGCGCACGCTGCAGGCTTTCACCAACGAAAGGCTCGCGGTCGGGCGCTACCATGCCGCGGTCGGACAGGCTTACGACGCCGCGCGCGGCGCCATCAAGGCGCGCGCGATCCTGACTGCGATCGCGATCTTTCTGATATTCGCCAGCCTTGTCTTGGTGCTGTGGATTGGCGCTCAGGACGTAACGGCAGGCCGCATCAGCGCCGGGCGATTGGGCCAGTTCGTGCTCTACGCGGTGTTCGCCGCCGGCGGCTTGGGCGAACTCAGCCAGGTCTGGGGCGAGATCGCGCAAGCCTCGGGGGCGGCCGAACGGCTGTTCGAGATTTTGGGCATCGAGCCGCAGATCAAGGCGCCGGCGCATCCGACAGCGCTGGCAAATCCGGCGCGCGGTGAGGTCGCATTCCGTGACGTGCGCTTTGCCTATCCGGGCCGGCCGGGCGTGCCGGTTCTGGACGGCATCTCATTTCATGTAAGGCCGGGCGAGAAGCTGGCTCTGGTGGGGCCGTCCGGCGCCGGCAAGAGCACAATATTTCATCTCATTTTGCGGTTCTACGATCCGCTGAGCGGTCGGGTGACGTTCGACGGCGTGCGACTGACCGATGCCGATCCCTCCGATCTGCGTATGCAGATTGCATTGGTGCCGCAGGACGCGGTGGTGTTCGCAGGCTCGGTGCGCGAGAACATTCGCTTCGGACGCATGACGGCGAGCGACGCCGAAATCGAGCAATCGGCACAGGCGGCATCCACCACCGAATTCATCGCGCGCATGCCGCAAGGCTTCGAGACCCAGATCGGCGAGCGCGGCGTCACGCTGTCGGGCGGCCAGCGCCAGCGCATTGCCATTGCGCGCGCGATTCTGCGCGAGGCGCCGCTGCTGCTGCTCGACGAGGCGACGTCGTCGCTCGACGCCGAAAGTGAAACCCTGGTACAGCAGGCGCTGACGCGGTTGATGGAAAAGCGCACCACCATCGTGATCGCGCATCGGCTTGCCACCGTGCAGCGTTGCGACCGCATTCTGGTGCTCGACCGCGGCCGCATCGTGGAGGAGGGCACCCACGCTTCGCTGTCCGGCGCCGGCGGGCTCTACGCCCGGCTCGCGAAATTACAGTTCGAAACCGCCTGACGTTTTTCCCTGATCAGTCAAAGCCGCCATTCCAAGTCCGCCACAACGGCGCCCAAATTCGGCCATCGCTCATCCCTTCGGCAGCCACGACCCGATGGAACCATGGAACCGTGACGTTCACGATTCCCTGGGAGGGGTACATGCGAATTTCTAGCTTGCTGCGAGTTCGCTTGCGTTCGTTCTGACGTTCTCCGCCGCGGCTGTTGCGGCGCCATCTGCGGAACCGGCGCCGATCACCGGTCCGTTCATCTACGACAATCTCGCCGTTTATTTTATTCACGGCCCATCGAAATCCGGCCCGGTGCCACTGACGCTGGGCGAAGCCATGAGCCGTAAGCTGGTCGAGGTGCGCGAGACCGGCAACGTCAATACGCTGGAAATCGAAAGCTTCGGCAGCCAGCGTGTTTTTGTGCAGGCCGGCGACGTGGTGAAGGGCGGACGGCAGGACCGCACGCTGATGGTCAGCCTGGTGCTGCCGCCGAAATCCGGCCGCATCTCGATCGCATCGTTCTGCGTCGAGCACGGCCGCTGGTCGGGGCGCGCCACGGAAGACCCGACCAAGTTCTCGACCTCGGCGGCCGCGGTGCCGTCGCGCGAGATGAAGCTGGCGATGCAGGCTCCCAAGCCCTCGGCTCCCGCCAATCGCGGCATGGAGGTTGCGTCGCGTCAGCAAGAGGTCTGGGACCGCGTGCAGAAAGCCCAGGATCGGCTCTCCGCTGCCACCGGCGGCGAGGTTCGCTCCGTAGCGTCGTCGACCAGCCTGCAGCTTGCGCTGGAAAACGAAAAACTGGCGAAGTTGCGCACCGGTTATGTCGAATCGCTCAAGGCGGCCGGTGAGAACGGCGATGACATCGTCGGCTATGTGTTTGCCGTCAACGGCAAGATCAACAGCGGCGAGGTCTACGAGTCGAACGGCCTGTTCCGGAAAATGTGGCCGAAGCTATTGGACGCCAGCGCCACCGAGGCGATCAGCCACCGCAACGAGGCCGTGGAAAAGGTCGTGTCCGTCAAAGCGGTGCAGGCCTTTCTCGACGCCGGCAATGCCGGCAAGGAGACCGTCGCGCCGCTTAATTTCGGCGTCAACCGCGTGACACGCGAAAGCGACCATGCCTGGCAGTTCGAGACCTCGCTGGCCGAGGGCTGGGTGCACCGGAGCTATTTGTCGAAGTAGCACGCGCGGATTGCCGCATCAAACAGGCTTGGCGGGCGCACGACGCGGCCGCCAAGCCAACCTGTTCACCGGCTTGCCCGACAACGGGTTATTGTCCTCGCCCTGGTATTTAAATCCATGCTTCTCGTAGAAGCGGATGGCGCGGAAGTTGTCTTTGTTGACATGCAAAATCAAACCGCGCGGCGACCGGCGCTTGGCTTCATCGAGCAGCGCCAATGCGATGCCTGAGCCCCAATGCTCGGGCGCGACCACGACCTGGTCGACATATTTCGTCTTGAGATCGACGGTGATGAAGCCGATCAGCGCGCCGTCCGCTTCCGCCAGCACGATGCGCGCCGCCGGCACCAGTTCCTTGCGCCAGCGTTTGCGCCACCAGTCGACGCGCGCGTCAAAGTCGATTTTTGGGTAGTGCTGCGTCCAGGTCCGCCGCCACAGCTCGATCGCCGCGTCCTCGTCAGCGGTGCTGTAGGCCCGCAGCGTGGGTTTCGGGCTCACCGCTCGGTCAGCTTGAACTCAATGCGGCGGTTGCGCTTGTATGCGTCCTCGGTGGTGCCGATCTCAATTGGCTGGAATTCGCCGAAACCAGCGGCCACCAGCCGCTGCGGCGAGACGCCTTTGGCCACCAGATATTGCACCACCGCAATCGCGCGCGCCGACGACAGGCCCCAGTTCGATTTGAATTCGCCGCCGGTCACCGGCCGCATGTCGGTGTGGCCGTCGACGCGCAGCACCCAGGCGATATCGGTCGGGATCTGCTTTTCGAGTTCGACCAGCGCGGCGCCTACTTTATCAAGCTCGGTCTTGGCCTCCGGCTTGAGGTTGGCCTTGCCGGTGTCGAAGAACAGTTCGGATTGCAGCACGAAGCGGTCGCCGACCACGCGCACGTCCGGCCGGTTGCCGAGGATCTGGCGCAGCTTGCCGAAGAAGTCGGAGCGGTACTTGGTCAGTTCCTGCACCTTCTGCGCCAGCGCCACGTTCAGCCGCGCGCCAAGATCGGCGATGCGGTTCTGCGATTCCTTGTCCTTCTGCTCGGAGGCGTCGAGCGCCACTTCGATGGCGGCAAGCTGGCGGCGTAGCGCGGCGATCTGCTGGTTGAGGATCTCGACCTGCGCCAGCGCCTTGGAGGAAATCTTCTTCTCGCCTTCCAGCGCGCCGGAGAGTTCCGAGACCTTGCCCTGCGCCAACGCGGCGCCCGCGCCGGCGCCTTCGGCGATACCTTTGTACTTGTCGCGGTCGCTCTGGGTGGTGGCGAGCGAGGCGGTCAATTGCGCGAGCTGGTCCTCGAGATCGGCCTTCTTGGTTTTTTCCATCGCCAGCAAATCGGTGAGCTGGGCGATCTGCGCGTTGAGGCGGGTGAGCGCGGTATCCTTACCGGCGACTTCTTGCTGTAAATAAAATTGCACCACCACGAACACAGTGAGCAGGAAGATGATGCCGAGGACCAAGGTCGACAGCGCGTCGACGAAGCCCGGCCAGTAATTCATGCCGCTGTCGCCGCGGCGCGCGCGTGCGAGGGCCATGGGTTATCGATCTACTTTTTCACGCACCATAACTTCCAACAGCCGCTTGATCTCGCGCTGCTGCTCGGCCTGGCTGTCGACCCAGTCGCGAATCATCTGCTGCTCGGTGCGCATGTGGTGCACCAGGCCCTGGATCGCCTCGGCCAGATTAGACATGGCGGTGGAGGCGCCCTTGCTGGTGCCGGCCTCGTTGATCGCCTCACGCAGGCGGTCGATCGAGGAGCGCATTTCGCCCTGACCGGCGCCGCCGGCCATCGGCTCGGCCGCCTGGTCGTAAACCGTGGTCGAGAGCCAGTCTTCCAGTTCTGTGTAGAAGCGGTTCTGCGCCTGGCTTGATTGTAAATCGAGGAAGCCGAGCACCAGCGATCCGGCGAGTCCGAACAGCGACGACGAAAACGAAATGCCCATGCCGGAAAGCGGCGCGGCGAGGCCCTCGCGCAGCGAGTCGAACATCGAACCGGCATCGCCGCCGGCTTTGAGGCCCTGGATGACGTTGCCGACCGAACTCACGGTCTCGATCAGGCCCCAAAAGGTGCCGAGCAAGCCGAGGAATACCAGCAATCCGGTCATGTAACGGCAAATATCGCGCGCCTCGTCGAGGCGGGTGGCGATCGAATCCAGAATGCCGCGCATCAATTGCGCCGACATCGCCATGCGGCCGATGCGGCTGCCGAGGATCGCCGCCATCGGCGCCAGCAGCACCGGCGCGCGATCGACCGCGAGGCCGGGATCGGCGAGCCGGAAATTATTGACCCAGGCGATTTCCGGATAAAGCCGGAGCACCTGGCGCAGCGTTAGCACGATGCCGATCACCAGCACGCCGATGATGAGCGAGTTCAGGCCGGGATTGGCCATGAACGCCACTTCGATCTGCTTGTGCAGCACGAAGGCGACCAGCCCGCCCAGCACGACGAACACCAGCATCCGCAGCAAAAAGATGCGGGGGGATGACAGTTTGAGCGGGTCGAGTTCTTTGGCCATGGGACCGAACGGTTAACGTGCGCGCCGGATGTGCCCCGCAATATGGCACAGACCGATGACAGGGAAAAAGTACTCGTGCCGGAACAACGCCATAAATCGGCGGATTGAGCTTAAATTGCGGTGGCCGTTAACGTTTAGAGCGCGAAGGCATTGCGCAGTTAGGCTTTGCCGGCCGCTTTAAGCACGCGCAACAGCTCTTTATGGATGGCGTCGTTGCCGGCGACGATCTGGCCCTTGTCGAACATATCCTCGCCGCCATCGCAATCGCTGACGAAACCGCCGGCCTCGCGCAGCAGAATTAACCCTGCCGCGATATCCCAGGGCTTGATGTCACGTTCCCAATAGCCGTCGAGACGGCCGGCGGCGACCCAGGCGAGATCGAGCGCGGCGGCGCCGAACCGACGCAGCCCCGCGACCTCCGCCTGCACGGCGCCGGTTTCCTTTTGTCCGAGCGCCAGATCGCCGCGGCCATAATGCGGCAGTCCGCAGGCGATCACGGTCTCGGCAAGGCGCTTGCGGCCGGCGACGCGGATGCGCTGCTCGTTCATGAACGCTCCCTTGCCCTTCTCGGCGATGAACATCTCGTCATTGGCTGGATTATAGACCAGCCCGGCTGCCACCGCGCCCTCGCGCTCGAGCGCAATCGAAATCGCGAATTGCGGAATGCCGTGCAGGAAATTGGTGGTCCCGTCGAGTGGGTCGACAATCCAGCGGTGCGACTTGTCGGCGCCTTCGCGTACGCCGCCTTCCTCGCCGAGAAAGCCGTAACCCGGCCGCGCCTTGCTCAACTCCTGATACAGCGTTTCCTCGGCGCGGCGGTCGGCGGACGACACGAAATTCGCGGGGCCTTTGAGCGAAACCTGCAGTTTCTCCAACTCGCCGAAATCGCGCTTGAGCGCGCGCGCGGTCTTGCGCGCGGCGGCGATCATCACGTTGAGGAGCGGAGAGAGGTGCATGCGCGTGGGGTCTGCCCGCGTGGGCGGGTGGCGTCAAGAGCGGGGCGCCAGCGTCGATAGCCACTTCTTGGCGGCCTTCTCCGCGGCGTCGCGTATCGCCGGCGTCTGCTGGCCAGCGTAGACGTCGAGGTCGGGGTCGCCGGCCCCACCCGCCTTGGCGATGATGTGCCATTTGACAGCCTCGGTCGGATCGGCCGGCATGCCGCGCCCGGCCATCAAGATGCGCGACATCCGGTCCTGCGCGATCGGGCTGCCGCGGCGCGCAGCGGCCAGGAACAGGTTGGCGGCGGCGGTCTCGTTCTTCGCGATGCCGTCGCCGTTGAACTGCGCGATGGCGAACTCGACCATGGCGTCGAGATTGCCGGCGACCGAAGCCAGTCCCATCAGCCGCGTCGCCTCGTTCACGTCGTTCGGCACGCCGCGCCCTTCTTTGTACATGGTGGCCAGTGCGTATTGCGCTTCGGAGTTGCCGGCACTGGCGGCTTGCTTGAACAGATCGGCGGCGCGTCCGAAATCCTGCGGGAATTGCTGGCCTTCCAAATAGAGCAGTCCGAGATCATAGGCGGCGGGGGCATGTCCGAGCTTGGCGGCTTCCTCCAGCAAGCGGGCGGCGCCGTCACGATCGCGCGGTCCGGCGCGGCCTTGCAGATTGAACATCGCCAGCGCGAACATGGCGTCGCGGTCGCCTTTCGAGGCGGCGAGCTTGTACCATTGCGCCGCCTTGCTGTCGTCGCGGCCGACGCCAAGGCCTTGCGCATAGAGTTCGCCGAGCAGCGTCATGGCGGCGCGGTCGTTTTGCTGCGCGCGCTTGGACGCCTCGTCGAGCGCGGTCAGATATTGGCCGCGCTGAAAAGCGCCGTAGGCGAGATCGACATTGCCGTTGTCTGACTTTGCCGCGGCGGGCGGAGGCGGCGCCGGTGTTTTTTTCGTAGGCTGCGCCATCGTCGGCGCGGCGAGGGTGAAAGCGGCGAGCGTTGCCAGCGCGACGGCGATGTGCCGGTGAGCCGTCATGCCGCGCTCTCCGGGGTTCGCAGCTGTTCGGCGGCACGGACAAGCGTTGCCGCGACCGCCTGCGGATCGCGCCACAGCCAATCGCCGAGCGCGATGAAATCGGCGCCGGCCGTCACCTGCGGCGCGATCTCGTCGAGCGATGCGGCATAGCCGACGCACGGCGCCTCGAACACTTCGCCCACCAAGCGATACGTTCTTCGATTGCCTCGAAGCTCGGCCGTTCGCCGGCATCATCGGGTTCGCCGAACATGACGTAATCGGCGCCCGCTTCCGCCGCGGCCATGGCGTCATGGCGGGTAGTCAAATGGCCGACGCCGGCAATGCGTTCGGGCTTGAGTTGCTCGAGCGCGGCTGTGAAGGCCGCAATGCCGCTCAAATGCGCGCCGTCGGCGCCCGCCCGCGCCGCCACATCGGCATGGCCGCCGAGCAGCAACGCGGCGCCTCTGTCTTGCACGATGGGCCCAAGCGCCTTGGCGCGGTTGATCTGGGTGCGCTCGTCGGCCTCGGCGAGGCGCAGCAGTACGGCGGCGACGTCGCCGGCCGTCATGGCCGCCGCCAGGACGTGGGAAAATGCCTGTGCGTCGGCGACCGGCGGCGTCACCAGATAAAGACGCGGCGCCGGGCGTGGCTCGGCTTGTATGGGTCGCGAACTCATGGCCCCCGCATGCTAGCTCAATCGGGCGGAAAATTGACGCGGCAAATGCATACGCTAGCATTGCCTGCAAGGGCGCTTGAAAAACGGCCGTGCGTACGAAAACTCCGGGGAGGGCCCATGCTCAAACGCCTGTCGATGCTGATGCTATCGCTGTTGCCCGTCTTTGCCATCGCGCCTGCGGTGGCGGCCGACTATCCCACCCACGCCATCAAGATGGTGGTGCCGTTTGCGCCCGGCGGCGGCACCGACGTGCTTGGCCGCATCATCGCCCAACGTCTATCCGAGCAATGGGGCCAGCCGGTGGTGGTAGAGAACCAGCCCGGCGCGTCCGGCGGCATCGGCACCAAGGTCTTCGTCAAGGCCGATCCGGATGGCTACACCCTGCTGATGGCCTCGACCGGCGCGCTGATGGCGGCCTCCGCCGCGCTGGCGCCGGATGGCGACTTCGACGTCAATAAATTTTTCGCGCCGATCACGGTGGTGGCGGCGCCGCCTTATCTGCTGGTGGTCAATCCGAAGGTCGAGGCCAATTCGGTCGCCGAGCTGATCAAACTCGCCGGTACCAAGCCGAAGGCGTTGTCATTCGGATCGTCGGGGATCGGGGCCGCCTCGCATCTGTCGGGCGCGCTATTTGAGAAGGACGCCCATGTCGAGATGCTGCACGTGCCCTACAAAGGCACCGGCCCGGCGGTGACCGATCTGTTGGGTGGGCGCATCGACATGATGTTCTCGCCATCGACCACGGTGCAGCAATTTGTCGCGAGCGGTCAGCTCAAGGCGATTGCGACCACCGGCGCCAAGCGCTCGAAATTCTCTCCGACGGTGCCAACGGTGGCTGAAAGCGGCTTGCCCGGCTACGAGTCGACCGGCTGGTTCGGCCTGCTGGCGCCGGCGCACACGCCGCCGGAGATCGTGACCAAGCTCAACAAGGCTGTGGTGGCAATCATGGCCGAAAAAGATGTCATCGACCACATGGCCAAGCTCGGCGCCGAGCCGGAGCCGCAAACGCCCGAAGAGTTCGGCCGCTACATCAACGCCGACGTGGCGAAATGGTCGAAGCTGGTCAAGGAAGAGAACATCGTCATCCCGGGCGCGGGGAAGTAATTCATCCCGGCATCGGGATCGGGCCCATGTCCTTGGGCACTTTGTAGCCCTTCTGCACCGCCGGACGTTTTGCGATCGTCTCGTACCAGCGCTTGACGTTGGGAAATTGCTTCATGTCGATCGTCTGCCACTCGAAGCGCGAGATCCACGGCCAGATAGCGATGTCGGCGATCGAGTATTCGTCGGCGACGAAGTCGCGGCCTTCGAGCCGCCGGTCGAGCACGCCGTAGAGCCGGTGCGCTTCCTTGAGATAGCGTTCCTCGGCGTAGGGCGCCTTGCCTTTGTTGTATTTCACGAAGTGATGGACTTGGCCGAGCATCGGCCCCGGCCCGCCCATCTGCCACATCAGCCACTCAACTACTTTGTAGCGGCCTTCGCCCGATTTCGGCAGCAACTTGCCCGTCTTGTCGGCGAGATAAATCAGGATCGCGCCCGACTCCATAAGCGACATGTTGTTGTCGCGATCGACGATCGCCGGGATGCGGTTGTTAGGCGCCACCTTGAGGAAAGCCGGCGCGAACTGTTCGTCCTTGGAAATGTCGATGGCGTGCACGGTGTAGGGCAGGCCGATTTCCTCCAGCATGATGGAGGCCTTGCGGCCGTTGGGCGTGGTCCAGGTATAGAGATCGATCACGTTTCGTGTCCTTGAATGTGCATGGAACCGGGGAACTTCACGTCGGGGCGGGGCGTTGTCTGTGGAGTTCCCTTAGCAGGAGGCGACCATGAAACTCAATGTCCTCGTCATTGCGCTGGCGGGCACGGCCTTCGGGTCACTCGGCGCCAACGCGCAAACTGTTTACGAAGAACGCCGCGACCCCGCGGTCGTGATCGAACACGATCAGCCGGATCGGTCCGTGACCGTCAAGGAGCACGGCGGCTTGCTGGGCACCGAGCGCAAATCGACGACGGTGGAGACCACCGGTTCGGGCGATTGCACGACCAAGACCGTGCACAAGGAAGATCTGCTCGGCTCGAAGACGGTCCGCAAGTCGAACTGCGACTGACGTTCGCGTGAAGTTTGGTGATTGAAGAAGGCCGCGCTGATTACGCGGTCTTTTTCTCGAGGTCGGCCTTCCACTGCCCCATCGCCGCCAGACCGTTCATCTTGGCGCGATGTGAAAACGCGAGCTGGGCGGCGGCGACGTTCTCGGTCTTGCCTTTCCAGGTGGTTTGCGGCGCGTGTTGCAGCGCGCGGCCGTAGGAGAAGGTGAGCGCCCACGGCAGGTTTCCGATGCGGTTCATTGCGTCGAGGTTGGCGGTGGCCTCCTCGTCGCTTTGCCCACCGGACAGGAAGGCGACGCCCGGCACCGCGCCCGGCACGCAATTCTTCAGCACCTTGACGGTGCGCGCCGCGACGTCTTCGACGGTGGCGCGCCTCTTGCTACCTTTGCCCGGCACGATCATGTTGGGCTTGAGCACGATGCCTTCGAGCGCGACGCGCTGAAAATAGAGCTCTTCGAACTGAGTCTTGAGCACGAGTTCGGTCGCCTGATAGCAACGCTCAATATCGTGGTCGCCGTCCATCAGTACTTCCGGCTCGACAATCGGAACAATTTGCGCCGCCTGGCAGAGCGCGGCATAGCGCGCCAGCGCATGGGCATTGGCGCGGATGCAGGCGTAGCTCGGGATACTGGTGCCGATGTCGATCACCGCGCGCCATTTGGCGAAGCGCGCGCCTTGCTCGTAATATTTCGGCAGCCGGTCGGCTAACTTATCGAGGCCGAAGGTGACGACTTCGCCCGGGCACATCGGCAGCGGCTTGGTGCCTTCGTCCACTTTGATGCCGGGAATGGCGCCGGCCTTCTTGATGATATCGACCAGCGGCGTGCCGTCCTTCCCTTTTTGCCAGATGGTCTCGTCGTACAGGATGACGCCGGAGATATGCTTCATGCCCTCGGCCGAGCGGAACAGCATCTCGCGGTAGTCTCGGCGGCTGTCCTCGGTCGATTCCACGCCGATGGCATCGAAGCGTTTTCTGATGGTGCCGGAGGATTCGTCGGCCGCCAGGATGCCTTTGCCGGGCGAGACCATGGCGCGTGCCACTTTGTTCAGTTCATCGAGATTCATCGCCCTCTCCCGAAACTTTTCGCCGCTATCTTACTCTCAACACCTCGACCCCCGGCAAGGCCTTCCCCTCCAGCCATTCCAGGAAAGCGCCGCCGGCTGTGGATACATAGCTCAGGCGGTCCACCACGCCCGCGACATTGAGCGCTGCCACCGTGTCGCCGCCGCCCGCGACCGAGACCAGCTTGCCGGCAGCGGTCAGTTCAGCCGCTGCTTCCGCCACTTCGATCGTGCCGGTATCGAACGGTTCCATCTCGAAGGCGCCGAACGGGCCGTTCCAGACCAGCGTCTTCGAGCGCGCCAGCACCGACACCGCCTGTTCGATGCTGCGCGGGCCGATGTCCAGCATCATGTCGTTGTCGCCGACATGATCGACATCGACCACACGCGAAGGCGCATGAGCCTCGAATTTTTCCGCCACCACCGCGTCGACCGGCAGTACGATTTCGCGATTTGCGCGCTTGGCCTCGTCCATGATTTTCTGCGCGGTTTTGATGAGGTCGCGCTCGGCCAAGGATTTCCCGATCCGTTTGTTGAGCGCCAGCAAGAAAGTATTGGCCATGGCGCCGCCGATGATCAGCACATCGACTCTTTTCAGCAAGTGGCCAAGCAGATCGAGCTTGGTCGAAATCTTGGCGCCGCCGACAATAGCGGTGAGCGGGCGTGCGGGCTTGTCGAGTACCTTCTCAAAGGCTTCCAGCTCGGCCTGCAGCGTGCGCCCCGCGTAGGCGGTTAGCACATGCGCCAGTCCTTCGGTCGAAGCATGCGCGCGGTGCGACACCGAAAACGCGTCATTGACGAAAATGTCGCCGAGCTTGGCCAGCGCCGCGACGAATTTGGGATCGTTCTCTTCCTCGCCGGCGTGGAAGCGGGTGTTCTCTAGGCAGAGAATGTCGCCGGGATGCATGGCGGCGACCGCGCGCTCGGCGGCCTCGCCGATGCAGTCGTCGACGAATTTGACCGGGCGCTTGAGCGTGTGGGCGACTTCGGCGGCGACCGGCTTGAGCGACTGTTTGGGATCGCGGCCTTTCGGGCGGCCGAAATGCGACAGCAGGATCACCTTGGCGCCTTTGCCGGCGATCTCGAGGATGGCGGGCGCCATGCGCTCGATGCGCGTTGCGTCGCTGACCACGCCGTTCTCCACCGGTACGTTGAGGTCGGCGCGCACCAGCACGCGCTTGCCCTTCATGTCGGCGTGGTCGAGGGTACGGAACGCGTTCATTGGTTGGCTCAGGCAGCGAGCGTCAGATCAGCTTGCCCATCGCCACGGCGGTGTCCGCCATCCGATTGGAGAAGCCCCACTCGTTGTCATACCACGACATCACGCGCACCAGCGTGCCGTCCATGACCTTGGTCTGGTCCATGTGGAAAATCGACGAGCGCGGGTCGTGGTTGAAGTCGCTGGAGACATTCGGCTCCACCGTGTAGCCGAGAATGCCCTTGAGCTGCTGCTCGGACGCGCGTTTGACCGCGCCGTTGATCTCGTCCTTGGTGGTGGCCCGCGTGGCGACGAATTTGAAATCGATCACCGACACGTTCGGCGTCGGCACCCTGATGGCCACGCCATCCAATTTGCCGTTGAGCTCGGGGAGCACCAGGCCGACCGCCTTGGCGGCGCCGGTCGAGGTCGGGATCATCGAGAGTGCTGCGGCGCGCGCGCGGTAGAGATCCTTATGCATGGTGTCGAGCACGGGCTGGTCGCCGGTGTAGGAATGGATCGTCGTCATGAAGCCCTTGTCGATGCCGACGGCGTCGTTGAGCACCTTGGCGACCGGCGCCAGGCAGTTCGTCGTGCAGGAGGCGTTGGAGACGATTTTGTGGTCATTGGTCAGTTTGTCGTGGTTGACGCCGTAAACCACCGTGATGTCGGCGCCTTCGGCCGGCGCGGAAATCAGCACGCGCTTGGCGCCGGCGGTCAGGTGCATCGACGCCTTATCCTTGGCGGTGAAAATGCCGGTGCATTCCATCGCGATGTCGACGCCGAGATCCTTCCACGGCAGCGTGGCGGGGTCCTTGATGGCGCAAACTTTGATGGCGCCGTTGCCGACGCTGATGGTGTCGCCCTTGACCGTCACCGTGCCGGGAAAGCGGCCATGCACCGAGTCGTAGCGCAGCAGATGCGCATTGGTCTCGACCGGGCCGAGATCGTTGATCGCGACCACTTCGATGTCGCGGCGGTCGGTCTCGGCAATGGCGCGGAGAATGTTGCGGCCGATGCGGCCGAACCCGTTGATGGCAACACGGACAGTCATAACAGTCGCTCCCGGCTTCATATCATGGCCGCGCGCGGCCATGGCCTCATATAGTCGTTCGTTTAAACCTTCCCAAGCTTACGTAGGGCCGCCTCAGCGACCGCTTCGGGTGTAATGCCAAAATGTTTATAAAGCTCTTTATAGGGCGCGCTGGCGCCGAAACCTATCATGCCGACGAAGACGCCGTCGGAGCCGATGATGGCGTCCCACCCTTGGCGTACCGCGGCTTCGACGCCGACCTTTACCTTAGCATCGCCTATCACCGCGCGGCGCGCCGCCTCCGGCGCTTCCAGCAGTAATTCAAAGCAGGGCACCGACACTACGCGAGCCGAGACGCCTTTGCTGGCCAGCAGCTTTTTCGCCTCGACGGCGATGGCGACTTCCGAGCCGGTGGCGAAGATCGAGACATCGGCGTCGCCGTCGGCGGCCGCGATCTCGTAGGCGCCGGCGGCACAGCGATTGCTGTCGAGGAAATTCTGACTGAGCTGCGGAAGGTTTTGCCGCGTCAGCGCCAGCACGCTGGGCCGCTTGCTCGCTTCGAGCGCAAGCTGCCAGCATTCGGCGGTCTCGACCGCGTCGCAGGGCCGGAAGACTAAAAGAGTGGGAATGGCGCGCAGCGCGGCTAGATGCTCGACCGGCTGATGCGTCGGCCCGTCCTCGCCCAGCCCGATCGAGTCATGCGTCATGATGTGGATGACGCGCTTGCCCATCAGCGCGGCGAGACGAATGGCCGGCCGGCAATAATCCGAGAACACCAGGAACGTGCCGGAATAGGGGATGATGCCGCCGTGCAGCGCCATGCCGTTCATGGCTGCGGCCATGCCATGCTCGCGCACGCCGTAATGGATGAAGCGGCCGGAATAGTCTGACGCCGACATCGCCTTCATCGACTTGGTGCGGGTGTTGTTCGAGCCGGTCAGATCCGCCGAGCCGCCGATCATCTCCGGCAGCGCCGGGATCAGGCTCTCGAGCGCGAATTCGCAAGCGGTGCGGGTGGCGATTTCCTTCGGCGTGGCGGCGAGCGACTGCTTCACGGCGCGCACGACCTCGGCTAGCTTCGGGACATCGCCCTTCATGCGGCCCTCGAACGAGGCGCGTTTGCCGGCATCGAGTGCGGCGAAGCGCTTGGTCCAATCGGCGTGTGCTGGCTTCGAACGCTCACCGGCCTTGCGCCAGGCGGAGAGAATTTCGGCAGGCACTTCGAACGGCGCCGAGGTCCAGCCGAGCTTTTCGCGCGTGCCTTTGATCTCATCGGCGCCGAGCGGCGACCCGTGCGACGACGACTTGCCGGCCTTGGTTGGCGCGCCAAAGCCGATGGTGGTCTTACAGGCGATCAGCACCGGCTTGTCGGACGTTTGTGCTTTCTCCAGCGCCGCCGCAATCGCTTGCGGATCGTGGCCATCGACGCGCGAGGCCGCCCAGCCGGCGGCCTCGAAGCGCTTCACCTGGTCGACGCTGTCGGCCAACGATAACGCGCCGTCGATGGAAATGCCGTTGTCGTCGAACAGCACGATCAGCCTGGAAAGCTTCAGATGTCCGGCGAGCGCGATGGCTTCCTGGCTGATGCCTTCCATCAGGTCGCCATCGGAGGTCAGCACATAGGTTTTGTGATCGACCACATCGCCGAATTCCGCCGCCAGATGCCGCTCCGCAATCGCCATTCCGACCGCGTTGGCCAGGCCTTGGCCGAGCGGACCGGTGGTGGTTTCGATGCCGGGCGTGTGGCCGTATTCCGGATGGCCGGCGGTGATCGACCCAAGCTGGCGGAAGCGCTTGATCTGGTCGATCGTCATCGCCGGATAGCCGGTGAGATAGAGCAGCGCGTACATCAACATCGAGCCGTGGCCGGCCGACAGCACGAAGCGGTCGCGGTCGGGCCACGCCGGATCGGTGGGATCGAATTTCAGGAATTTCGTGAATAGAACGGTCGCCACATCGGCCGCGCCCATCGGCAAACCGGGGTGGCCGGACTTCGCCTGCTCGACCGCGTCCATCGCCAGCGCGCGGATGGCGTTGGCCATCACGCTATGAGCGACGGCGGCAACTGTGGCCACTTGCTCGCGGCGCGCTGTGGGCACCACGGCGGCCGTCGGCGAAGCGTTTGGACTCATGGAAAAGGCCTGTTTGCGTGGCTGGATAGCATGTGAGGCCCTTGAGTCAATGTGACCGCGCGGCGCGCGGGCTGCCATGCACAGGGCGCGCAAAACATCGGGGTAAATCGCGTGCGAAGCGTTGACGGCAGGATCGTGCAGCACGTAAGGTTCTTCGCCTAAATCTTTGCCCCCGCTATGGTTTTTGAGTGCGGATGAAGGCGATGTCGGACCAAAGTGCGATCGATTTGGCGGTGAAGCGACTGGCGCTTGCGCTCGACGGGCTCGATGCTGCGGCTGAGCGCCGGCGCGAGGCCGACCGCAGCGAGGACGGCCTGGCGAGCCAGCTCCATGCCCTCGGCGTCGACCGCACCAAGCTCGCCGCCGCGCTCGACGGCGAAGCCGCGCGTTCGCGCCGGCTGGAGAATACCAATCGCGACATCGCGCAGCGGCTGGACGCGGCCATCGCCAGCATCCAGTCGGTGCTGGATACCAACGAGTGATTTTATGTCTACGGTGAACGCAACAATTGCCGGCCGTCAATTCCGTCTCGCCTGCGAAGACGGGCAGGAGGAACATCTTCAATTGCTCGCCCAGGATCTCGACCAGCGGATCGAGGACTTGCGCAAGAAGTTCGGCGAGATCGGCGACACCAGGCTGACGGTGATGTCGGCGCTGATGGTGGCCGACGAATTGGCGGAAGCAACCCGCAAGATCCGCCGCCTTGAGGAGGACGCCATCGCTTTGCAGGATGCCCGCGTGGTCGGCGCCGACCGCGCCAAGGCGGCATCCGCGGCGGTGGTTAACGCCTTCAATTCGGCGGCCGAGCGCATCGAAGGCATCACCCGCAAGCTCAACCAGAGCCTCGGCAACGGCGTGGCGATCGGATAGGGCGCTTTACCTCGCTTTTGAGCGGTGGTGGCGCCGGACCCCCATAAGCACTACATTCGAGTCGCGGGGCTGTGGGGCGCGTCTGGAGAAAATTCCCCGGGGCCTTACGATCCTATCGGGAGCTGTCCCTGGCCGGGCTCGTGGGCTCGGTCATATG